>Ga0126342_10002943_pt1 | contig 27471 bp, 24 predicted proteins | sample Cyp1metagenome_FD_92528 | JGI IMG/M metagenome (GOLD analysis project Ga0126342, IMG submission 92528) | Coral microbial communities from Lord Howe Island, Old Settlement Bay, Australia - Cyphastrea 1 metagenome | ecosystem: Host-associated > Invertebrates > Cnidaria > Coral ... | reverse complement strand
TCTATTTTTCCTCATGTTTCATTGTTTTTTCTTCATTTTCTCAGTGTTTTCATTGGTTTTTTCTCTAGTTTTCATCATGTTTCATTGTTTTTTCTTCATTTTCTCAGTGTTTTCATTGGTTTTTTCTCTATTTTTCCTCATGTTTCATTGTTTTTTCTTCATTTTCTCAGTGTTTTCATTGGTTTTTTCTCTAGTTTTCATCATGTTTCATTGTTTTTTCTTCATTTTCTCAATGTTTTTCATTGTATTTTCTCTAGTTTTCATCATTTTTCCTTGTTTTTTTTGCTTGATTTTCTCATTGTTTTCATTGTTTTTTCTCTAGTTTTCATCATGTTCCCTGTTTTTTTTGGTTTTCTCATTGTTTTCATTGTTTTTTCTCTAGTGGTCATTGTGTTTCCTTGTTTTTTCTTCATTTTCAGTGTTTTTGTAATTGTGATTCATTATTTTCCCTCTGATTTTTCTTATCTTTTCATTGATTTTTATCGAATATAGCTCAAAATAGCTCAAAATAGCTCAAAATAGCTCAAAATAGCTCAAAATAGTTCAAAATAGCTCAAAATAGTTCAAAATAGCTCACATGATCTTCAAATGGGTTAACATGGGCTTAAATTTAAATAGCTTCATAAATGGTACGGATTATTCCCAAAACAACAAGTTTGGTGGATCAAATTGCTCTGGCTAAGGGACTTCCCAGGGTAACCGAGTCATGAGTCCATAGCAACCTTGTATTTTGATCATGGGGTATACCCAGGTGGCCAAATCGTTTGAAGGCTTGAAGTAGCTCAAAATAGCCCGAACTAGCACAAAAATAACTCAAAATAGTTCAAAATAACTCAAAATAGTTCAAAATAGCTCAAAATAGCTCACATGATCTTCAAATGGTTTCACATGGGCTTAAATATGTTCAGAAATGGTACGGATTATCACGGATTATCCCTAAAAAAGCAACAAGTGTGGATCAATTTGCTCTGGCTAAGGGACTTCCTAGGGTAACCGAGTCATGATGCCATAACAACCTTGTATTTTGATATTGGGGTTACCCAGGAATCAATCGTTTAGGGTGGCCAATTCGTTTGAAGGCTTAAAGTAGCTCAAAATAGCTCAAAATAGCTCACATGATCTTCAAATGGATTAACATGATGGGCTTAAGATGGCTTAAGTAGCTTCAGAAATGGCACGGATTATCCCAAAAACAACAAGTTTGGTGGATAAAATTGCTCTGGCGAAGGGACTTCCCAGGGTAACCAAGTCATGATGCCCTAGCAACCTGGTATTTTGATCATGGGGTATACCCAGGAATCAATCGTTTAGGGTGGTCAATTTGTTTGAAGGCTTAAAGTAGCTCAAAATAGCTCAAAATAGCTCACATGATCTTCAAATGGGTTAACATGGGCTTAAATAGTTTCATAAATGGTACGGATTATTCTCAAAACAACAAGTTTGGTGGATCAAATTGCTCTGGCTAAGGGACTTCCCAGTTGACCGAGTCATGATGCCCTAGCAACCTGGTATTTTGATCATGGGGTATACCCACGAATCAACAGTTTAAAGAGTGGTCAATTGGTTTGAAGGTATGCCTATAACCATGTTTTTTGGAAACAATTGCTTGCAGCAATAGCGTTGTGAGCCGATGGGTTTATGACAAAAACATGTACACTTTGTTTTCCTTTAGGCATCATGTAGTGGTATAGCATTGGAACGGGTTCTCAATCCTTGGGGTGTAAACGAGACTCAAAGCTCAAATTCCCTCAAATAAGCTTAAAATGCGTCAAATAGCAATGAAAGTGTCCAACTGTGGCATTTCCTGAGGACAACCAATTTAACAGTTTGGTGACTTAAATTGCTTTACCGCATCTTTGTAAATACAAGGAATTTCTGTGATTTGGCGGATAATAATCAGTTCGTGTTGGGGTATTGCTCGTTTTGCACCAGAATTAAGATACCTATAAGCCACGTTGCAGCTGGCAGCCGGGTCAGGATGCCAGGAGTTTGCATGAACAGCTCACGGGTCAGCACCGTGGTTTCTCCGACGTCATAGGAGTAGCCGATACCTTGCAAGCAAGGGGAAATGAGTCAACTATTGGCTGGGCTGTACGTCCTAATTTTGAAAACAATAAAATCGAAGGCCTAGGAACTTATTCGGGACTAGTTGACTGTATAGGCAACTGTTCACCACACATCGGCTACCAGAAAAAAAACAGCCAAGAGGACATAGGAATACTGTTTTGAAAACAAGGCTCTTAAGTTTTCCAAAAACCCATCAGAGCACGACAGCAGCAGTTTCCTAGCAGCAGACTGCAGGTCGTATGTATCCGTTCCAGATCGAAAAGGCCCCTTGTATGAAAACAAAATAGATGTCCCTTTCAGTGTGGCTGGTTTTAACCCAGAAGTCTGGAGCGCCCTTAATGCGTCGTTCCACGACGGATGCGCCATTTCGGGGATGGGGAACCCGCGGACCCCAATCGGTCCGTACAGCAGATTCAATGCACGGAATTGGCAGTTTTCCTCGTCGGAGCACGTGATCAGCACAGGTCTTTCTGAAAGCGGCCGCAATGGTTCTGGATTTTTTGGAATATGGCTGAAGAGCAATTCCTTTTCCTCTCTGGTTGGCAACCATTCATTCAGTGTTCTGAGCGTCATTTGGTGGATGCAATGGGCAAGCCCTCGTATTGTCACCTGAGCACGATTCTACCGGACAATCTTTCTGTCATAAAAAATCCTTTGACAAGGGTTCTCGAAGTGAAATGGGTCCTGGTCTGACATTATCTATTTAGAATCTACTCTGACATTCTATCTCACAGTCTTTACGGCATGCTATCTGATATGTATTCTGACATTCTTCCTGGCAATCTGATCTAAGGAATCTACTTTTCTGGCATAATATCCTGACATTCTATCTGGAAACAGGTCATGGGGGGTGCTGAGTGTTGTCTGCATAAGATTGGTTACTGATGCCCAAACATATTTATCAACACAATAACTACTATTCTATATCCTTTTTCCGTCTCGGTTGAACAAAACCACCACTTGATGGGGCTGTTTGAGTCTGCTTGAGGCTTTTTGAGGCTTTTTGAGTCTGTTTGAGGCTCTTTGAGGCTTTTTGAGTCTGTTTGAGGCTCTTTGAGGCTTTTTGAGTCTCTTTGAGGCTCTTTGATGCTTTTTGAGTCTGTTTGAGGCTCTTTGAAGCTATTTGAGGCTGTTCCTTTTGAGGAATCAAGTCCAACTAACCTATCATTTTGAGGTAGTTTGAGTCACTTTGTTTTCCCCAATGTCTACATTCAGTGGGGAAACACCGGACAACAGATGATTTGCCAGTCGTCGCTGCATTGTGCCATTGTATTTTTACAGTAAACCAAGACGCGTAGACAGCATTGGACATTGTAGAACTGAAGCTCCTGGGAGAAGGGACAGAAGTTTTTCAACCATTGTGAACCATTGTTTGGAATGCCTAAGAAAAGAAAACAAATGGTAAGAAACGACCTTTGAAGTTTGAGCTGGTTTCATTCCATCCCCCCAATGAAAAAATAGGGAAAGTAAAGAATTTGAGATGGAACTTCGCAGGATTTGACCAATACTAAACTAGGATTTCTGTGGTGTATTGTGGGAATAGTAGGTGGAAACACCAATCTCAGCAGGCTAAAATGACTCCCTCCATCTCCATCCAAGCCCGGATAATATATATATCCCTTTCGAAATGGAGAATAAGGGGTTGTGTTTGATCACATGTTTGCATCCATACTTCATTCGGAAATTCTTCAACTATGTTCATCATCAAAAGGGAAAAATGATTCATTTCACCATTCCAAATGGTTGATTTTTCCCCATCCCATGCTGACTGAAACGGGTCCAAGGGCAATGTTGCCCAAAAAACAGGCGACGTGGCCTGAACAAAGCAGCCATCACGTTCTCAGAGTACAGCGCGTACTTGTCAATTGCCTCGGCACGTGTGCAAACCCATAGAGAGTTCCAAATTGGATTCCGGCTGGTTGGTGCCACAAGTCATCCCACACCAGAAAACGTAGAGTATGGCATTTTCATATATATTTTCTGGAAACATTTAAAGCGAAGCTGTTTATTGTTAGGGGGATTGAATTAGTTGATATTCAATTTGGGTATGCTTAAAAATCCAAATTTCATGCTGGCCCAGAAATTCTTTCGTTGCTGAATGCAAACTAAGCGCATTTTATTATTCAGAGTTGATTTTGGGGCCACTGGGCTCACACCACAATCCTATGCTTCACTGATTTTGCGAAGTGCCCACTTGCGAACTCGGGCACGGCTGCGCGAACAGTCTGGACAGCATGGCACTTGTGTCTCAAAAAAACACTAATTGAAATTATTAGTTACAAACAAGCTTGATTTAATGATTTTTTGGGTGACTCAAAAAAACATGTTTGTCAGTAACCACGCAAAGCACTAGTGTGCAGTCTCACAAGGTTGCGGCGTGCGCTGGTACTCCACAATCCTAAGCATTGTTTTGTGTCAATTCCCAACACATTGTTATTCTGATTCTGCTTGCAAAAATGAAATTGCAACAGATCCAATTCCAAATGATTTTTCAATGAAGGTTGGGAGTACTGCGCAAGAATACGTGTTTGGTCTGTGACCCAATCCTGCTCCTCAGATGATTTCGGCATCCTCCGTGCTCAACTCACGAGATTAGAAGCATCACCATTCCGCAGAGGCGATGCAGAGTGCACAGAGTTGCCTCAATGCCAATGCACGAGAGGGTAAATCACCACCTTTTTTTTGGAGTTCTTGATTGCATCGGGTGATGGGGTGACGGAAAGGTCACACTAGTTCAATTTAGCTCTGCTTGCGGAGCAGCAAAAACACCTATTTTTCTTGGGCTAAAAGAAGCTTGCGGCAGAAGAGTCTACTGAACAGATACTACACTTGATTATAGCCAAAAGGCCAGCTTTTGAAACCCTATTTGCAAGCTCAAATAAGCTTAAACGGCCTTAAATAGGCTTAAACGGCTTCAAATAGGCTTAAACGACCTCAAACAGGCTTAAACGGCCTCAAATAGGCTTAAACGACTTCAAACAAGCTTAAACGGCCTCGAACAGGCTTAAACGGACTCAAATAGGCTTAAACGGACTCAAATAGGCTTAAACGGACCCAAATGGGCTTAAATGGCTTCAATTAAGCTTCAGCGGCTTCAAATAGGCTTAAACGGCATCAAATAAGCTTAAACGACCTCAAATAGGCTTAAACGGATTCAAATAGGCTTAAACGGACTCAAATAGGCTTAAACGGACTCAAATGGGCTTAAATGGCTTCAAATGGGCTTCAGCGGCTTCGAATTGGCTCAAACGGCTTCAAATAGGCTTAAACGGCATCAAATAAGCTTAAACGACCTCAAATAGGCTAAAACGTATTCAAATAGGCTTAAAAGGACTCAAATTGGTTTAAGCGGACTCAAATGCGGCTTCGAATTGGCTCAAACGGCTTCAAATAGGCTTAAACGACATCAAACAGGCTTAAACGGCCTCAAATAGGCTTAAACAACTTCAAACAGGCTTACACGGATTCAAATAGATTTAAAGGGCCTCAAATGGGCTTAAACGGACTCAAACAAGTTTAAACGGCCTCAAATGGGCTCAAACGGCCTCAAATAGGCTTAAACGGCCTCAAATAAGCTTAAACGGCCTCAAATAAGCTTAAACGGTGTTGAAAACACTTCAAACAAACACCGTTCGCCCGAACCAAAAATAATACCGCCAATGTGTGATCTGCCAGACAGCTGGACTGAAACCAGTGTATAAACCCAATGTTGGTATATTTTATCATATCTCAGTGTCAGATTGGCTCAAAAAATATCAAGACATGTTGACATTTGGACTCAATCTCATTTGCCGAGTTGGCTCAACCAAACTAATCATATGTGATTTTGTTTTAAAACTAAATTGTATTATATATACCTTGCATCTAGTGTTACCTCATTATTATTCCGACAGGTCAGGTAATTCCAAACCAAGATGCCGATTCCACCAGCAGAACTGATGTTCACACGTTGTGCCTCAGCCGGGCAGGTGGATGGTTGAACCTCATGTTTCTATTAATCTACCCAGGGGCCGCCCATGCCTCACAATTGAAAAAAGGACATGCATGCCCAAAAATGTCAAAACACATTGAACATTTGAACAAATTCTCAATTTTGATAAATCTAGGTACTCGTATGATCAGCCGTCTTCCTCAGGGTTTTCCGTCAGGTCGGGGTCATGAACTTCTTCCTCCTCCTCCCCCTCCCACGGCTCCCCGTCAAGATCCTCCTCGGGAAAAAAATCCGGTTCCTCCTCTGCGTCCTGGAATGGGGAATTGTCACCATTGTCCATGAAGCTTGATTCCTCTGCCGGTTCCTCACAGGGTGTGGGGTGTTCCTGCTCATATTCATCAGGTTCAGCAATTTCGGCAGGTCCTTTGGCTTTGGGAGATGTAACTGTTGGGCTCAAAGGTGTGGGTGGCTTACGTGGCCTTTCAGATTTCGGGGTTGCTGGTGCGGGTCTGCTCGGTTTACCTCCCTTGCCCCCAAACTTGCTAGTGGTTGTGGCCGGCTTACCTCCCTTGCCAGCCCCAGCCGGATTGGCAGGAACCGATGCTCCTTCCCGCCTCAGGTGCCGAGCCAAAGGTTGATAAACAACATTGGTTATGACATTGCTTTGAAAATCTTAAACATGTCATCTTAAAATTGCTCAAACCAGCTCAAAACGTTTAGAAGAACTCTCATTCGAGTTGGCTTCAATATGTTCTAAGAAGAAGTTAGCCTGATTAAGGTCTTCGGAAAGTAGTTCAAAACAATTCAAAAAGTAGTTCCAGCAATTCTTTTTTGGTAATCTGTAATTACTTGACCTGACCTAATTCTGTGTCAAAACACATTTGATCTATGCGAGCTGAACCTTTTGAAAATAGAAAACCATCCCGGACCTCTTTGGAACTTCGGCAGGCTTTGCCACAAAAAAAATCACATACTTTCGTGCACGAGGAAGGGCTGCCAAATTTGCGCAGGACTTCACCCGCACACCATCCCACAAAAACCACTTCTCCTCCAAATCGCACTCCACAATCCATTCCCCCAAACCACCCTCATCCACCGGAGTCGGGTTCGGAAGATCGAGCTCCTTTCCCTTGTGCTGCAGGGTCCGAACACCATCATCGGACAGGAAGACTTGGCAGTCAGGAGTCTGCGGGATCTCATCTGCTGCAAAGTCATCAAAGTCTTCCTGTTCTGGCAACAATATCAAAATTGGTGCAGGGTGTAATTTTTTAATGTGTCACTAGATTAGTCCTGGGAAATCAGTGGTTGCATTAACATAGGCTCAGGTCGGGACAATTTCTCAAAAAGTTTCAAAACATTTCAATCTGAACGATGGTGAATAATTTGAATACTTCAAAGAATCTAAGAAACATGAGGTATTTTTAAGATTTCAGGAAGCAATCTTTTTTTTTTGGAATTTCCCAATATTTGTCTGGAAATACCCATCCCAACAATTGCTTAACTGGCTCTCTTGCCCAGCTATTGACACCGCAAAGACCCACCCAGATCATCAGTCGGAAAATTCCTTGGCCTGGGCTGCTTCAAGGTTGATATTCTTCAGAGCTTTGATAAGTTTATCATCAGATTCAGCGGCTTTTGCTGTCTTGGCCTTGGCCCTGGCTGGCGCCTTGCCTTAGTAGGTTAAAGAAGGGCGTATAAGTGCAACCCCACGGAACACAAACAGACTTAAAAAGGCCCCTTGTAAAAGCCAATCCAAATGAATATCAACTTTGGAAACTTGAAAATCCAACATACCCCACATATGATTCAGGCAAGTTACTGTGAGGGTCCGCATCGAGAATCGTTGGTGTCTTTTTGGAGGCTCGCCCCGCATTCATGCCGGGCAAAAACGTTGGGAAATTTGCTACACCTTTCGGGAGGGCCAGGCCCGGGTCCGGCTTTGGCGGTGGAGGTCTAACAGTTGCTTTCTTGGCGGGTGGCGGTGGTTTGACAGGAATCGATCTTGAAGACGGTCTTTTCACCAAAGCAACTTGCGAAGTCGTCTTGTGGTGGGGTCGGCCTGGTCAGGGTAGTTTGAGCTAGTTTGAGCTAGTTTGAGCTAGTTTGAGCTAGTTTGAGCTAGTTTGAGCTAGTTTGAGCTAAGTGGCCATAAATTGAGCTTATTTATCTTTGATTTTGTAGAACCTGGATGGCAAAAAAGGCAAAACATAAGAAATGGTTAATCTTTTAGAATCTTTGTAACTGTCCCCCAAACCTGCTTTCGGAGCCGCTGAAGCGGGAGCGGAAACATGAGAGGCCATGTAATCAGCTGCATCAAACGGTTCTGAGTTGCCACCCGCCCAAATTTGTGCCGAACCATTCTGGTAACTAATCTGGAAGAAACCCAGCCCCCCAGGCACAGTCTCTGGCAAGAGACAGGTTTCAATCATCGTGCCACTCTCATCCCAAGAGCACAGCATCCAATCACCATTCTCATTCGGCTGCGCAGTGAAGTACTGAACTGCACGGTCCTGTCAAGCGGGCTACTAGGCCAGGACTGCTCTCATCTTAGGGATCAATTTCATTTCAAAGGACGCCTTATTATTTGTAGTGTAGATCTGTTACTTACTAATTTCAAGGCGTCCTGTCTTTCATAATGTTTAGCTGTTTGACATACTTCACATCCCCCACCCCCTTCTCATTTCCCGTGGTTTGTCCTCCAATGCATCGTGGGCCTCAGTCTCGTCGTTATCTTCAGGTTCATCTTGATCAGGGGCATCAGATTCAGAAGCAGATTCAGGACCATCATAGAAAAGGGAATCCCCATTCTCCATCTTCTCGCGTGCCGTCTCTATGATTTGTTCTGGGCTCATGAACCTGTAGGCACGCAAAGGTTTCCCCAACTTTTTGTACTGAGCCTTCAGATCTTCAAGACATTCCGGGCGATTGTGCCTCAGTTAGCTGGACGGACCCACCTTCCAATCTATTCATATGTCCACTGGCCGGTGTTTCCCTGACAACCCGGTTTTTGCAGTAGATTGTGTCTCAATGAGTTCGTCTATTTCTTCGAATACCAGTAGTTTCCTCAAAAAAAAACTCAAAACAACTCAAACAAACTCAAAACAACTCAAACTAGTTCAAAACAACTCAAACAAGCTCAACGTAGCTCAACCCCATTCAAGGTGGTTCAACAGAAATCACTGTGACAATCACACCCTCTAACCAAAAACATGTTCCCCTTTGATTCAGTTGCACTTGATGAGAAGACGAGAAACGAAGGAAGTCGGTCATTGGGCTGAAGCCCGGTCAACAGGTAAAGCCATGCGTAGAGAACTTCCCACTCAGTGAAAATGGTGTTGAGGTAAATCTGTGTGAAGTGGCCGGGAGAGATCGTCCGCAACCATTCAAGGATGTGCATCACCTTGACACAACAACCACCCGAAGCAGGACTCATATGTGTCTTCAAATTCCAAATGAAATATAATGCAATCCCCAAATTTGGATTATTTTTGGCCATTATAATATACTACCCTGATTGAATTATGTCATCAAAACATTTCTCGGAGAAAAACACGGGGTCATGCCAAGGTACTGGCAATTGGCAGATTTGTCTGTAAGCTGAGGTGTACCCAGTTCCAGTCTCCACAGCCCGTCCTCTGGATGACGGTCCCCTCCTTCCGCGCCCCCTGCCCTTGCCCTTGCCTTTTCCATGCTTTGGCTCCTCAGCAGCAGCCTTGGCTTTGCTCGTTGCTTTGCTCGCTGCTTTGGGCTTTGACTTGGACCCCGCCTTCGCTTTGGCTTTGGACTCTGCAGCTTTGGTCCTAGGAGGTGCTTTCTCCCTGGCTGCCTTAGGCTCTGCCTTGTCCCTTGCCCCCCCCCTCAACTCGGCGACTGAAGGATGCTCATGGGATGGGTCCTCGTACAGAAAGCCACCAGGCCACCTGAGTACCAACCCGCAGGGCGGGTACACGCGGCACGGACACGGACACACGGAGAGACACACACACACACATGCACTGAGCCACACAGATACACACATACTCTGTATGGTGCTTCGGAAGAAAATAAGCATAGCACATATGATCCAACTCCCATGAGGAATACGGCCAATCAGGAGGGAGAGGATATCCTAGTGATCTCTCTGCAATTGCTCTTGCACTGTCCAACTCTGCAAGACCCGCTGCTCTTTGCGATGCTACTTCCAGGTCCAGGTTTGGTTTTAGCCGAGGCAATGTTTTGAAGTCCCTAGCAGTGCTTTTGAGATTCACTGGAGAGTATAAATTATGTAAACTCCTAATCCTCTTGCAAAAATCCAAAAAGATGATTTCAACAGAAACTATACCGCAAAGAGCGAAACTATTGTAGCATATTTCACCAATGCAAACGGAGGCACGGAAGGCTCTTTGAGGTTGCCTTACCCTTGCCCATCGCTTTCCCCAAAGCCGACTCTGAGTTTGCAGGAGCAGGAACCCTTGCTTTGGAACTAGCAGGAGCCTTTGCCTTAGAAGGAGGCCTCTCATCCACAAGCCCTGAATCAGCCGAGCGCTTATTCTTCCCCATTGCTGAAATTGGAACAGTCTCAATCCCACGCCAAAGGGAATCCACTCAGCTCATGAAAATGCTTGAGCTTCGATTACTGTGGGTTTCATCACAGCAACATGCCACAACCACTCCTCATCTAAAATTTGTGTGTGTGTGCCACGGTTCTTCACCAATCTCAAAATGACTCAAACTGCCTCAAACTGGCTCAAAATGGCTCAAACTGCCTCAAACTGGCTCAAAAAGGCTCAAACTACTCAATCCTGCTGAACTAACGATGTTTAGACTTGTTCATGCATGGTTGAAACCTGAAACCTAGCGGCCTGTGGCTCAAAAATTGTGGTGCTCAATGAGTTCATTTTTTGCAACGAAAAGAAACATATTATTTTATTTCCGCACCAAAATTCTTGAGCCAACCCCAAATGATTTGTATTGCTGCTCTTGGGTGGTGTTGAAGCTAGCAAAACAATCATTTCAGTGGAAATATATTTCCCTCTTTGTACAAATCATTTGGGGACCTTCAAAAAACACAATGTTTTCAGCAACACCGATGCGGGTCTGTTGGTAAACTGTCACTGGCCTGTTTGGTACCCAAACCCGGACTCTGTACGAATGAATTCTACTTGGCAACATCAAATCTTCCACCTGACAGTGTGGAACCTGCTCGGCCAAAACAGCTGGTTGCAACCAGCAAGACTATTGTGGCAACAGAAAGGTGAACTGAGTTGCCACACATGGTATCAGCTTTCTTAACATCCAAGGAAGGCACAGGTGTGCATCCCATCTCCTCGGCAATGGCCTTGGTTACAGGCCACCCTAAGCTCGAAAGCTTGTCCTGGGGGGCCATGAAAGTCATGGAGGCCCTGTGGACATAGCGGCCCGTGTTCTTTCTGTAGCACGGCACCTGGCGGGAGGTTGCTGACCAGGTCTTGGCAAATTCAAACCGGTCACCGAGAAAGTAAATGAGGTCAACGTCGTCCTGTGGTTTTTTGTTGAACTGCAGCTCATATGCGGTGTCCAGTTGTCGGATGAGCTGCTTCTCCCGTTCCAGCAACAAATACCAGACATTGGTTATATCCTAAGTAGCATCAGGTAATATGAGGTGGCTTCAGGATTCCCTTTGGTAACCCCTCATTTGGGCACCCTCAAAAAGCAGTTCCTTGGAAAAATAGTGTTGAGTTGGGTTGAGTGGAATTAAGCTGATTTGATTTGATTTGATTTTAGGCAAACCACGTACAAATGTGTATAGAGTTCCTGTGTTTTCCAATACTTTTGAATGCTATTAAGCTGAATTAAGCTGAATTAAGCTGAATTAAGCTGAATTAAGCTGAATTAAGCTAAATTAAGCTGAATTAAGCTAAATTAAGCTAAATTAAGCTACATTAAGCTACATTAAGCTAAATTAAGCTAACTTAAGCTAAATTAAGTTAATTTAAGCTCAATTAAGCTAAATTAAGCTAAATTCTGCTAAATTAAGCTAAACTAAGCTAAATTAAGCTAAATGCAACAAATGTGATCTAAGGATTGTTCACTTGCTTTTTGAAGACTTGTTCTTGTGAACTGTACTATTTTCACCTTTCAGACAAGCTTCATTCACCTTGATCCAGCTTAATTCAGCTTCATCTTACTCAGCCAATCTTGGTCCAACATAACCCCACTCATGATCTGATTTGAGAATTCCAAAAAGATTGCCATTGTCAAGAAACTGGATGGTAGTCACGCTTTCTCTTTCCCGCAAACAAGATCATGTCCATCTTTCGTCCAGCGAGGGGTGTTACCATGTAGTCTGAAACACTTGTGTGCACAACCTTCTTGATTTGTTTGGAGATCTCCCCAAGAGCTCGGTAAAGGTCGTAGAGGTACCTCAGATCCAAACAATGAAGCGCATGTTCCCCTTCTCAAAACGGCAGTTCTGGGACTGTTGGACAGGTTAGCAATCGACAAAAAAAGGTAAGATTTTGACTTGACTTGAGGGAACATCACATGTCCAGAAAAGTTCAAGAAATCTTTAGCATAACATCACTATAGAGGGTTGACTGCTTTTAGTATTTTACTTTATCTGGTGTCAAACACAGGTACACACAAGTCTCAACATGCTTCAAGAAAATGAAGGTTCTTGGCCTACTCATCCCTGTGTGACCAAAGTCTTCTGGAGAAAGGTCCACCTGGTAAGCATCGTATTCAGGGTGCATCAGTTCTTTGATCTCGTCGAAGGGAATGTCCTGAGCGGATAAATTGTAAAGTTGCCAGCATTAAACAAGTTCAGCAATGGCAGTCGACAGTGGCTCAAATTACTTCAACATTCAAAATAGTTCATAATTGTGGGATATTTCGATTCAAACTACTATAAGCTGTTACCCTAAAAAGCTTAAATGTATTCAAAAATATCATACCTCATCATATTTGAAATACAGTACCTCAGTTCAGCCATTGCAGCATTCCTCAAAATATCTGGCACCACCTCAAACTGCCTCAAATTGCCTTAATTTTGTCGCAAAACCCCGTTATAAGTCAAAAACCTTGTACAAGCAAAGAACCTAACAGGTTTCCAAATGCTGTAAAGGGTCCAAGGTATTTTCAAGAATTGCCAGGGGCGTTTTTAATTTTTTGTGCCTTTTGGCCCACACAGCGTACACATTAGCAAACCGACCGTTAAGGAACTGCCGGTTAATGTTGCACCTGGAATTTTCCTCACACGGAAGACCTGAGAAATCCACATCTGCAGCTGTCTCGGGACTTGCTGCGGGACAATAGCAACCATGTGTGTAGCACCAATCATGGTCCTTCATGGGAAGGTTCTCAATTTCGCTCACACGAGACCAGAAATCTCCCTCCTCTGGCAAACATGCGACCACTCCTGTCAAATCCCCAAAAATGTGAGGTGTCACAAAGGTCTTGTGGGCCCATGTGTTCGTCCACCGATGCTGATCCACAATTGCTTGTCGGCAGTGTTTGTCTATTTCCTCAGTCAATGCTTCTTTTGGAAATGCAAATGCGTCAGTGATAGGTCGGTAAGTTCATTGAATTTTAAACCATTAGGTGCCCTGGTAGCTAAAAACAAAAAAATACTGGAGAACATGTTGAGGCTCGAAGCAGGTCGTGTTTTGCCAATACACCGAAAACGGTAAGAGCCCACTCTGGTTGATGGTTTTCTCCAAGAGAGCAGTCCCAACTTCCACAGTACCCACTCCGGTGCAACTAGAGGAAATCCCCTGGCCTGTTTTCAAGAAGGATGCCTGCGCTGGCAATATCATGACAGGCCCATGCAACTATTGTACAGTGTACAGTAAGCAAATTGCGAGTCTATTCTCATATAAATATCTGCAATATCAATAGTGGTTTCCAAATAAACCAGCAAGTATGACAAGAAACCTAGCCCCTGTGATTCATTGCTACATGTTTTTTCAATGACTAAATAGTCTGTTTGAGCTGGATTAAGCTAATTTGAGCTAATTTGAGCTAATTTGAGCTAATTTGAGCTATGTTGATTTATTTTGCGCGCTCAAAACCATTCACAGCAAGAAAGTAACAGAACCAAGCCTTCAGCAGTGGTTCTGGCACGATTTTTGCAATCACGTGCCAAGCCATCCGCACTCCACGCGCAGCCAACTGTATCATGGGAATTCCATCAAGGTCCTTTAGGGTTCCCCTACTTTGGATGAAGCAGGGGAAGTAAAAGCAAACAAAACAATTTTGACTTTGTTGAGTGTGCGCCCCCATGAAATGGGTCAACAACAGAAACGATAAACAACTATGTACAACATCTTTGAACTGAACTGGGGGCAATGATTTGTTTTCCCAAAACCAGACCTTAAACGGCGCGTCTGACAACACCGAAGAAGTCTTTGATGATGAGCTCTTCGCCTTCCCTCTGCTGCCGGAGTGGCTAGAGTCGCTACCATGATCTGACATGGTAACCATGCCCGTGTATTCCGATAGGCATGAATCCATTCCGCTGTGGCCGAAAACCCGAGTGTGAATCAACACTCCTGGGTTCTCAAACAAAAAGTTCCGTGGTTTTGCAGGCTTTAGCCCTTTTCCTATAGTTTTTTGAGCATAAGAAGAAGATCCTAAATGATTCTGTGTTAATGGTTTTGTCACCGAAATGACTGAAAATTGAATTGAAATGACAATCCCTTAAATAGATGTGCTTGTCAACAAAAAAAATGTGCCTTGAGCCTGAATCCCTGGTTAGGCGGTGCATATCCTGAATTCAATGTAGTAGATATGGACCCTACAGTCCAACTCCTTCAGAAATGATGGGTGTAAATCACGTGCTATGGAAAACACAATGAACTATGCACACATATCGTAAGACGTGGATCATTAAAACTCAACTAGCTCAAAGTGGATTAACATTAGCAGTGGGACACAACTTTTGATTACTGACCAGTCAATTCAAATGTATTCACTGCTTGGGGCGTGCCCCCCCCCCATGCGCCAGTGGCCACCACTTCAAGCTGAGACGGGTACAATGGGCGGCCCGTAGGCTGCCATCTCCTTCTCAGGACTCCACACCTCAAAAATGCAAAAGATGTTGGGCAATAATGGTGGTGTGGAAAAAATTTTACACCGCAATTGATAAAACAGCAATTAATTACTTAAGGACAATCAAACTGCTTAAGGCTTACGTGTCAAGAGGGATACTCCCTCATTATGTGGGAATGTTGCCTGTTGACTCATGTCGCAGTTGAACACATCCACCCCAGCCACCCATACTGGCCAAAAATTGCGCCATGTTGCCATGAAAATTTCACATGGCACTCCTTGACAGTGACTGCCATCAAATTGCACCTGCACTTGCGCACAACAGGGACAACCCCCCCAAAGTGGGAATTAACACTGAAAATCACCCCCGTGGCAATTTCCGCACTAGAAATGGATGGGTTGGAGCATTGTTTTGCAGAATGGAACTAACCATTTCCTTTCCAGGATCTCTTTATATTGTTTTTTTTGGCATGACATTTTTATTAATCTAAGGAAATCTGAGGAATTTACAGGAATTTTAAGTAATTTTACAGAATTTTAAGAAACCTTGAAACAAATTGAGGAAATTTAAGGCATTTTAAGGAAGCTTAAAAAATAAAGACTTTTAAGGAATTTTGGGAATATTAGCAGATTTTAAGGAATTTTAATGGATTCTAAGGAATTTTAGAGAATTTTAAGGGTTTTTTTAAAACGGAATTTCGAGGGATTCCAAAAAAAATAAGCAATCTTAAGGTTTTTTTTTTAAATGAGAACTTTAAGGAAATTTAAGGAAGATTAAGGAAGTTTAAGGCATTTAAAGGACACTTGGTGAAATTTGATGAAATTTAATGGATTTCAAAGATTTTTAAGGGATGCTACAGGAATTTTAAAGGAATTTTAAGGGATCCTACCAGGAATCTTAAGGATTTTTGAAGAATTTTAAGGAAGTTTAAGGCATTTTAAGGAAATTTAAGTAATTTTAAAGACGTTTAAGGAATTTTAAGGAATTTAAAAATTTTAAAGAATTTTAAGCGTTTTTTTTTTAAACGGAATTCTAAGGGATTCAAAAAAAAAAGGAATCTTAGGTAACATTTAAAAAATGATGGCCTTTTAAGGAAATTTAAGGGAGTTGAAGGAAATTTAAGGAATTTAAAGGAAATGCGAGGAATTTTAAGGAAATTTAAGGGATTTTAAGGATTGCTAAGGGATTCTAAAGGAATTTTAAATGAAATATAAGGGATTCTAAAAGAATTCTAAAGGAATTTTCAATTGTTCTAAAGGAAGCCTAAGGAATCTTAATGAATTTTGAGGAAATTTAAGGAATTTTAAAGATTTTTTAAAGAAATTTAAGGAATTTAAAGAATTTCAAACAATTTAAAGGAAATTTAAGGAATTTTAAATAGTTTTTGATGGAAATTCAAAGATTTTAAGGAATTTTAAGGAATTGCTATGAAAGAATGCCACAATTATATGAGTATTCCTGGCAGACTTCAACTAACAAGCTCGATTAAATAAAATTCAAAATTGCTCAGAGTGGCTTAAACTAGCTCAAAATGTTTTGCATTTGCCTATTAGCCAGGACTTGCCCAAACTGAGTAAACGGGAAGCGCCTGCAAGTGAATCTCATCTTTGAGTGCTTCCCTCGCGGTGTGCAGATAAACTGCCTTAGATTACAAGAGCACGTGGTGTTCTCACATCTGATCTCGTTGTCTTGGAATGGCTATGTTTGGCAAGCCTATGCCTGCCGCACATGGTAACCATGTCATTCCACAGGAGGGTCGCTGAATGCAACCAGAAAACGATATGCCGCCAGCAGCTTTTTGTCACATTGATTCGGTCCTTCGGAACTCCAAGGTTTTTCAAAGCAGAAGACCACCAACGTTCCTGGGACGAAATGTCCAGGTGTGGTTTTCCTACATGTTGCATGAATAATATTTTACCATGCATTGAAACCTAGGGATTTTGGGTGTCCTTTCCGACTTTATCTTATTTTTGAGTCAGTTTGAATTAGTTTGAGCTGGTTTGAGCTAGATTAAGCTAGTTTGAGGAAACCTAGGGATTTTGGGTGTCCTTTCCGACTTTATCTTATTTTTGAGCCAGTTTGAATTAGTTTGAGCTGGTTTGAGCTAGATTAAGCTAGTTTGAGCGTGCGTGTTGGTTTCCAGATGATGTTGAAGATAAACTGACCCATTGTTTGCGTCTAATGCGAGTGAAGTTGCATCTCTTGAGTGCAGCTTTATCGCGGCTTCGCCAGTGATGGCCCACACATGCGCTGAAATGCACCTCTTTCTGCCTGTCAGGTTTCCAAGTCCATCAAAATTTTAGATTTGTGCTGGAGGAATTGAAGAAACTGATGCCCCCCACAAGGATTTGATAGCAAATGAATTTTTTAGGCTTATAGATGTGTTTTCGATGTTTTTCGCATTTTTCCACCCGTGATCCAGATTTTTGAGCCCCTCCCGCCCGGACTCCCTGGCCTTTGCTGATCTCCCCCGTCAAAGCTTGTGTGCAGTGACCCTTCCGCACTAAGCTATCCAGTGCAAAGGCCACTTGGGACACAACATCCAGTGCTGACGACCAGTAATATTTTTTGGCTGCAACCATCTCTTTATTGACACGCACCCTTTCAGCCCGTGACATATCGAGTATGAATGCAATGTAGTCTGCTACGTGTTGTTTTCCCTGTGGTGTGCGCACCCAAGGTTTCTGGTCAGAGTTCAGATCGGAGACCCAATAAGAGGCTAACAGCTGGTTCCAGAATCCGGCATCCCACAGCTCCCCAACAGAATTTGCAACACACCCGTCCCTTCCCACGGTGATTCTATGTCGGCTCATCGTTCCATCAACCCTAACATGCTGCACAGTGATCTCCAGGCCTTCCATCGCCACTGCATTGATCATTTGAGTCAGAATCAAATGAGCCCGTTGTCTTGGGATTACTTTCCTCTTGGTGTTACTCATGCATTCCACTGTGGCGGCCAGGACCACCGAAGTATGGATCCAGTATCTTTTGGGGCGGTTACCGGCAATGGCTGAGCAAGTAGCAAAAGCCAATGTTTCAGGAAATCCAACCCCCGGCCAGATAGCGGCATGCTGATTTGAGATCGCTGATACACATTGTTTCCATTGGTGAGCATTATGGTCTGTATCAGCCACGGATTCCTGGCCCCACAGTGCTGACACAACTTGGCGTAGCGACCAGCATACTTGTTGGTTCGGATCTTTGTGAAGGGCTACCTCAATATGACCTGTGACATCCGTCGTGTAGCTAAAAACCCGAAAGTCAACAATATTGTCCATGGCCAAGCAGCACGCGCTGCACCGCACCGGGCACCACTGTCAAAAACTAAATAATTCAGTGAGTTTCGGTTTGGATGGTTGGATAGATAGATAAGATAGGTAGGTAGGTAGGTAGGTAGGTAGGTAGGCAGGTAGGTAGGTAGGTAGGTAGTTAGATTCATAGATACTGTGTATATATATATGTATATATTATATATGCATTGGTCTGTAATTATTAATAAATCTTCAACTTGGGAGATGTAAATTTAGTGTTGTTGCTCTATAATATATTTGTTCTGAGTATTGAAGGGTGGCTTCCCGATATATACATACATATATATATATTCCATCATTGCCCTGACTGTCCTGATCCTGGATCGAAGCGGCTGAGAGTTGGTCACCCGGTGGGCGGCTGGTGCTGGAAACGTGATGGGGGTATGGGTCAAAATTAGGTACCCCAATAATTGGATGGTGAATACTAAACTAGACTAACATCTGTGGTCCCCTAGGTCTTCCATTTTGACCCACATCCATGGAAAAAACTCTACTTTCGTGACATTTTCCAATTGTGGTTATTTGATTTTACATGATTTTACTACAGTCCCCGGGGGTCAAAATCAATGGTCAACATCTTCCAAAATTAAAGATTCAGAAGTTCGAATGATTTTTGAGCTAGTTTGAGCTAGTTTGAGGCATTTTGAGGCATTTTGAGGCTCATTTTTCCCCAAAATTATGCAAAAAAAACAAAACTCAAAATGCCTCAAAATGCCTTATTAAACTTTAATAATGCTATTTTGAGCTATTTTGAGGCCTGTTTTTGTCACGTGGTTTTTGCCCCCCCCTGTTAAGGATCTCTATGATTTACTTGCTTCAAAACTAACATGCTAAGAATCCTACGCGTAATGACATGTTTCCTGACTCTTTGTGCCACGAGGAAACGCAGAGACTCTGCGTGGCATCTCCTCCTGCTGCTGTGAGCAACTTAAAGTTTTTCTGCCTGATAGCTGGGCATAGCTGGGCCATAGATTTCAACGAAGAAAGTGCCCCCAAATGCCCCAGAAGGCCCATATAGGCCCTATGGCCCTGAGTCAGCCTATGTCCCATGTGGAACATGGAGATCATGGAGAATTCTCATGATGAAACATGATGAAACCATATGAATCATATGAAACCTGGGGATCCCACCTGGAGATACCTGGAGTTCCTACTTCAATCATGGCAGCCTGGCACAAAACAAAACGCGCTTCGAGGTGCTGAACAGTCCAGGCGGGGTAGAGACTTGCTCCCGATGGTAGCTCTGGGGCCTTAACTGTGGTCGAATCTACGAAGACTGTGCTGCACCAGAAACGAGTTGCCAAGGGAGGTGTGGAACGAGATTTTTTGGTGTAAATGGTTGTTACTTTCATCGTTCAGAAGCGGAATCTGAGGTGGACACTGCTCCTTTGGCAGTCCCCATGACAGCCTTCAGCAGGCCAAGAACAGATGGAGGTCTTGACTTGATCAAGAATCTTTCCAGTTGTAGCTTATGAGGCGTACAATGTGCGGTCAATCCAACCATGTGCAGTTTGCAGTTTCAGTAAGTCTAAAAGTACCATCGGCTAAGTTCGTTCTCTCCTGCCCAAAGTAAATGAGTGACACAATTATTGCGCATATAAGAGCTAAGTCTTCTGGCGGGGACAAATATTCTGATAATAACTACCCTCTGGTGATTCATGGGAAATAATGAACAATATAACGTAATCGGTCTACACGGGTAACCTTTTCCAGCAGTTTTTCGGTGAAATCCGATCTACACATGTGAAATTCCACTTCAAGCACATAGATTCAAAAAAAGCCCACCAGATTAAACTATGTTAAAACCACATACCCTCTGGTAATTTAACGTAGCTATGGAAAATCACCATTTTTGATGGGAAAACTCACTATCTCTATGGCCATTTTCAATAGCTTTTTGTATGTTTACCAGAGGTAATATATATATATATATTGATATCACAGCATCATTTCATTTCATTTCATTTCATTTCATGTTAAAACCACATAAACCACATAAACCAGCATCAAAAAAACATCAAAAATCACCAGAGTTGGATCAAACTCAGCTCGCCTTGGAAGTCTCTGGCGGTGCCATCCGAGGCTGGAGCGAGACGTGCAAGGCGGCCAAGGTGAGCCTGGGGAAAAGCTGGTGCCAGGAATGATATAGACAATGGATTGGGTTAAGGGAAAATCTTAACCGGAAACCATGGTTTTTACATGTTTTTACCATCAAATATAGGGGTTTCCGGTTAAAATTTTAGACCATCATCCAATTCTATGAATATAGACATTGGGGTAAAAAACCATCATTGTTGCATGTATTTTCCATATAGACCTATATAAACTATAACTCATTGGAATGTTGTTTCTAGAAATAATTATCCACCAATCATTTGAGAATTGGAAAATGATAGAAAAAGACTGAAAAGATGGGGAATAGTCTAAATGATCGGGATTGTTCATAATTTTCCAACAGAATTCTTCCCAGATATTCCCAGATATAAATGGAAATAGAGGTTTAATTATATTACAGGATGTTTGAATATTTTAGAAGAGTTATAATATTATTTTTTTCTATGTTAGATTCATATCTGGAAATTCATGCTGGATTTAAACGTGTGGAAAATGGAAAAGATCCACTTGCACCCAGCAATTCAAACACATATATAAATATAAGTGCAATGGCTGTATGCGGTTGATAGCCCGGATGTGCATGAGATGTCATAGTTTTGGACACCGTCTTCACTACCAACAATGCAGGAGACAAACCATCTATGCCCTTCAGTAATCAAACACGGTAATGGAAAATATCCCATTTATAGAATCGCGATGAAAATCTGAATTTAGATGATTGTCAATTGCCACGTTTGATTACCAGAGGGCAATATTCCACAGTCGAATTATCACCTGAGAGGATCAAAAGACAGCATTCCTAAGAAACCAGCTGGGCCTGCCATGGCTCACAAGGCTATCCCCTCAGTCAATCCATAGGACTCCAGAGGCATTGGGTGCCCGGACGCCAAGCCGTAGCCTATGGCAACCTCCAAGGGCCTGTTAACCCCACGGATGATGCCCGTGGACACGCTGATTTGAACCGTGCCCTTGCCACCCAGGTCATCCAACGGTATGCCTTGGCTCCGGCATCAGCAAACCCATCTTTCGCCATCTCTGCAAAGGCCCGTTGCTTATCTACACCAGTTCCTCTAGCTTAGTCATAATATTTTTCCAGCAGCTTTCCAAGGCTTTGCCGATTCTTGGTGCAAACTTGGAAAGAAAGCAAGACACTATGGCCAAGTACTTTGCCTGAAAATGGCGGGCACTGATGGGCACAACTAAGTGTACAATATGCCCGATTTTGGGACGAACCCAACTACTCATATGTTTGCTCACATATCCATACATATCCACGCAATCCTCATTCGATCGTTACATGCCCACTATGGTTCGTTTACTCTTCATCTTTGAAAATTGCATTTAAAACCAACTACAATTGGGTTTGTCTGAAAACAGTGAAACCCTATATAAATTCATTGCCTAATCATCATTTTCCGTTTAGAAGAGCTGTTTGGAGATATACCACCTATTTGTCAGACTAACTCAATTCACTGATTCACTTAGCTATAATAATATATCCCATCAAAAACACACATATATGTACATATATATATAATATACCCATCAAATAGCCACATCGTTGCATACATTAGCTCCCAATTTTAAAATTGTGGTGAAACAAAGTGTCTTTTTGCAACTCAATTGCTTAGGTTAACTAGGTTAATCCATGAGTTTATGGGAATTATAACTATAGTTTCTTATTGGCTTATTGGTTTTTAAACACCAACTAACTTTTTACACCTAGATTAAAAAAATGTTTTATGGGAAATTCTAACCATATTTTGTGTTTTATGATATTTAAAATTGCCTTTATAAATCAACAAACATAACTTGGGGGACACCACCTTCTTGGGCACCAGCTCACGCCAAGGTTCTGAAGGTTGAGGGTTGCACCGCTGAGACGTGCAGCTCCTGTACCCTGCCATGGGATCTTCGGACAAAAATCGCAGAAATTCACCGGGAAAGGTGGCGATTCCTGGGGAAATCTTGGGGATTTCATGGGTTTAACTATCAAAAATTGGCATCTAAATGGATTTAACCAAAAGTTGGGATTAAAATTGGTTTAACCATGAAAAACTTGGTTTTAAATGGATTTGACCCTCAAAAGTTAGGATTTAAATGGCTTAACTATGAAAAACTTGGTCTTAAATGGATTTAACATCAAATTCAACCATCCTCGTTTTCTTCCTGGCAGATTCTTCAGGCAAGCCATCAGAATGCATATACCTTGGCCATATAGCCCATACAAGTATCCATGAGAGAAAATATGGATCCCCTGGGATCCCTTGGGCCCCAAAAAGCTGGTCCTTCTCCCTGCTGCGACCTGATGGGTTTTGCGCTCTGCAATGCATACATCTTCACAGACATATTTCCAGCTACGCCCTTCTTGCCCTTGATGCCTTTGGTACCTCAGGTCTGCGGCAGGATGCCAGGAAGTTTTCCAGTAAGAACTCGTTCGCGCTTGAACACATGAGCCGCCGTCAAAATCAGTTGTTTACGCCTGGTGCCAAAATATAGGTTATCGATGATTTTCTCATTTTGCGGGGGGGGCTATCGCTTTATAGTGTTTTGTTCAAATCAAAACTATAAATAATACAAACATGTAGGGGCCGGGAATTGTTTTTCATAACGCATGTCCAAAATCAGCTTCAAAGATTTCCAAAATCAGGGTTTTTTTTGGGGGGTATATGTAATTTCGTCCTCTTATTGCTTGTCTATTTTGGAAAAGATGTGGGATGGAATGAGTAAGCGTCCGGGGCTATCGCCAAGGTTACCGCTAAAACACCTTGATGATCAAGAAACGAAGAGAAAGAAGAACGCGGAACAAAAAGAAAATTTAAAAACACAAGGAAAAACATTGTGAAAAGAACAAGAAAAGAAAACGAAGGAAGAAGAAAGGACACATGAAACAAACAGGAAATAAACGGAATTCAGTATTGGATTTAAAGTCAAACCTGATTTACTGTAATTCAGAATTTGATTGCAATTAGTTGGTTAGAAAAAAACAGGAAAAAAGGAAGGAAAGAAAAGACCCCGAATTGAAGAAAAGCAATTCAACAGAATTCAGAAGGAGAGTTAAAACTAGTGTTGATTTGATTTAAGGGTCAATTGCATTTAGTTAATTTTAATTCTATTTCTACTTCTTTGGGACCTGGGAAAAGAGCGGTTCAGTCACCTTGGGCAACAAATGATACGGCAAATGCAAGAAACACGGGCACTGCAGGTTGAATTTTCTTCACCAAATTTGCCCATTGCGTGAAGGTACACAACAATATCTGCGTGGCTTACACAAGCTTAATGCACTCTCATATATATGGTTAGAAGTGATCGTTTTTGGAGGGGGCCTATCGCTTTGCAGTACATGATTCGGTGCACTTTCTCAGCACAACGGCGCCCCTGCCCCAAACGACTCCATCTGCCCTGGTTGCCACGAGTGCCACGCGTTCTGGTTTCGCGATTTCCAGGGATTCCGGGTCTGCCAGGTGTTCCCTTCACCGGAAGCTGGAAACCTCGAGACATGTCGCCGAGGATTAATAGTCTGACTGTCAAAATTCGGGCCTCCAAAATAGTCATGACTTGCTATGAAATTTGGTAGCCAGATGTAGCCAGTTACCCAGCCCCAATTCATAAAACACGGGGTTATTCTACCGAACGGATCTGAATGGAACATAGGACATGGAGTTGAAGTAAAAATTCAACAAACCCGTAAGAAGTACACCCCTTGCCACTTAAAGATGCCTTATAAATTCGTATTCTTTTCATTTGGGATGGAGGAACTTGGGGTATGCTGGAGAGGCATGTTCAAAGTTCAAAAGTGTTCCAATCACCTTAGAAACCCCAGCTGCTGGCATGGCAGGGTATGTGTTGGATTTACCACCAAATAATCCCATCAGCCATCCCCCTAATGTTATATAAACACTCGCATAAACCCATGGTGGACGGGACTTACACTTATTTGGGACCAGACAATGAGGACGTTTCATATTATAGCAGTCCCCAAAAAGATCGATATAGAAAAACCATGAAAGACCACTAAATAGTGGGCATTTTCGACCTTCTCTCATCTTCTGGCAGGGTACCAACAAAAAGGAAGGATGGGATGATGGGATCTGGAAATTTTCTGACATAGGATCCCCGCCTTTCCACTGGCCAATGACCACGGCAACGTCTTCGGAAGCCACACGCAAGAGAAACGCCATGCAGGAATTCGTCAAAGTCGGCAGAGTTGTCGCGTCTTAGGGACCCAGCAGGGCAGGGGTGTAGCCAGTTGGTGGTTGATGATGCCATATGATTGGGATGTATCCCATCTGTAATATCTAGTCGGTCATCTCTATGATATCTGTAATTGAATATCATACCTTTATATACATATATAAATATACAAACACATGATATATGAATATATGATATAGGAATATATGATATATGAATATATGATATAGGAATAATATATGATATATGTGTGTGTATAATTGCGTACATCATTATATGTGCATAAACAGTTTCAACATAGGAACAACAGTTGCTTATGCTAGAGCCATCACATTTTCTTACCCACTTGCGAAGCGGGATGCACATCTTGGAGGTCTGGATTAGTTGCCCATCCAAATCCTGGTCACCATGGTGTTTTCAATACCCTCTGGTTATGTCAAAATAGCTATTGAAAATGAGCATTTATAGTGGATTTTCCCATTAAAGATAGTGATTTTCCATAGCTATGTAAGTTTACCAGAGGGTACATCCAGTCATCCAGTCATCCATGACTTGATCTCAGCCGAGGTGCTCAGCTGCCCTTCTGTCGGCAGTTGATCCGAGGAAATGCTGTGAGCCGTGACCAGTGGCAAGGCCGGATTGGAAGCGTCGCAGACCTCCACGAAGCTGAAAGGCCTCAGGCGTTTTCACAACCAGAAATTCTGGTTGAAGTTATGGATTTTCATTCAAAGTCATTCAAAAAACCAAAAGTTCTGGATAGTTCTGGATAGTTCTGGATAGTTCTGGATAGTTCTGGAAGATCCTTTGTGGCACTTCGGCACTTCAGTGCTTAGACAAACTGGAAAAGTACGGGCAACCATTGATCAAACATCCTGGCTCCGCCCTGGGAATCACTCCTCCAGAGCCTTGGATGAAGCCGATTTATACTGGTGCCCATGTATCCTATTGTAATTCATTCAATCTCACCATCATGGTTGGCTTTATTATTAGTGTTAATATTTTTTAGGATTACTTACATAAATATAGATAGATAGGATAGATAGGATAGATGGGATAGATGGGATAGATGGGATAGATAGGATAGATGGGATAGATAGGTAGATAGGTAGATAGATACGAGTAGATAGGTAAGTAGATAGATAGACAGATAGATAGACAGATAGACAGACAGATAGACAGATAGATAGACAAACAGACAGACAGATAGATAGATAGATAGATACACACGGACATGTACTTAGGCTTGCTGTAAAAAGGGTGTTCCCCATCTCTCACCGAATTTTCTCAGATATTCTTACCGTCCTGTGTGACATGGACCGGGACGGATTCCCGAAAGTTTTAGGTACTACACAGTTATCTTCCGAACATTCCCATATATTCCCATAAGCCTAAAGGAGGTGAACATATGCCTTCCATCAAATGGCTGCAGGTGAGCCAGAAATAAGAAAACAAACCACCTGGTATCTGAGAAAGCAGAAGTGCGGGTGTTGAATGATAAAGTACACCAGGATCCACCATTCTTGACTGGTTTGCAGTTTTGAGCTATAACAGTGATCTCAACCAATCAGCCCAAAGTCTTATGGTTGAAACACATTCCAAATAATGTGGTGAACCCAACTAAATCAGAAACCAACCCTTATATCCCCCATGGCTGGTAAAACCCATCCCCAAACGGGAGTTGTTTATGGCATTAAGTGAATCCACAGTGTTTGAAACCATCAACCACATTATTTTTCTTGAGTCACTCAAAAAAATCATCCCACAAATTCGATGTTTTTTTTCAAAACCTCCCCAAATATCCCCAAGGATCCCAATACTAAACATGAACACGGAGGTTTAAAACGTGGCTCAAATGGCATTGGCTATTTGAAACCTCCATCCGCCATCCTTGAGATCATCCGCCCGACCACCAAGCTACTTCCGACTTCCTGCGATGCCATGCACCACCTGCGCCGTGTGACTTCCGATGCTCGAGAAGCGCCGGAGTCCACCTCGCAGCTCCGTCTGCGTCGCGGCGCCACGGTGTAGCCAAACCTCCTACGGCGACCCATCTGACATCGTTTGAAGGAAGATGAGGCGAACCACCGTTGGTTATATATTTTATGGGGATTTCCACAGGTTATATAACCAACAACATATATATATATATATAGCGTGTATATATATATAGCGTATATATATATCATATTATTTGGGTTTGTCTGAAAAAAATAAGGAGGAAAAAAACAACATCCCATGGTTCATCATGATTTTCTCTGTTGGAATGGCAGTTTTCTGAATAAAAAATCATGGACCTGGAAATCATCCAGCGGTGGAATGTCATCTGTGAAGGCCATTTCTATATATTTGTATATATATATTTATATATATATATATCTATCTCTCTCTCTCTCTAAGGATTAAATTTCTTAAGGCCCGGCGTGAAAAATCATGTTCATGGCAGGGTATATCAGGGTATCCGACGGTGATGACAGCACACTGAACAGCTTTGCCTCAAGGGCCAGCCAAAAAAAATCGAAACGTGAATGACCTTTGAAAATTAGCGGGGATTGCACCGTTCTATGTCCTTGGGGCCCCATAACCAGCCTGAGGTTATCGCTGATTAGACTGTTCTCCTGCAGTCATTCCTCGGAGACCATCAGCGGAACAAATGGCACCGGCATTAATATCTATCGATATGTGAGTGTATACATGCATATATATATGTATATAATGAATTATATAATTATATAATTATATCACTATATATTTATATATATTTATATATATTTATATATATTTATATATATTTATATATATTTATATATATTTATATATATTTATATATATTTATATATATTTATATA
>Ga0126342_10002942_pt1 | contig 27477 bp, 28 predicted proteins | sample Cyp1metagenome_FD_92528 | JGI IMG/M metagenome (GOLD analysis project Ga0126342, IMG submission 92528) | Coral microbial communities from Lord Howe Island, Old Settlement Bay, Australia - Cyphastrea 1 metagenome | ecosystem: Host-associated > Invertebrates > Cnidaria > Coral ... | reverse complement strand
GGGGGGTTTGAGGCCGGGCAAACGGCAGTCTTGAACCCCCTGAAAAACAGATGGCAGGGGCATGTAGGTGTAAGAGTTCGGCAGGAGCATGTAGATGGCTGGGGCATGTATAGCTGGCAGAGGCGTTGCCTTGATGGCGCGTGCCTTTGCTTGCGACCCGAGAGCCAAGTTCCACACCTCCGGTGGTCCCAGGCGCCGCCCCTGCGTTGGCAAAGGCCGGGGTCGGCGGATATATATTATATATATACACATATAACATATACAGACACATATTTATGTGCAATGGGGATCATTCTCCAAGAACCAACTCTATTATTGCCAAGATCTGCGGAGAAAAAAAGCTTTGCCAAGGGAGGTGACAAACACCGCAAGCTCTTGCTGGGGGAAGTTTTCAAGCCACAGCCCTATTTGTAGATCTTGAGATTGGTGGGTCAAAACTAGTGGGTGAGATATGGTGGATGCACATCCATAAATCCCAGCTATTTTGGGGTTCACTAAGTGCCAGGGGTTTTGACCCATAGCCATGTTGCATATTTCCCAATGCCTGGTTTTGATTATGAAGAATCCTTTCCCTCGTTCATATTTAACACCCACAGGAGTCAGTAGGGGATAAAACCACATTTTTGGGACCGTAGAAGGGGGGTGTAACTCATATGAACGCGCGATAAAACTATTAGATATCATTTTGGTTGGTTATATCTCCATTTTTGCTGGTTATATCCCAATGTTACTCCGGTAACTCAATTATCACTGGCTACTTTTTTGGATATTGATCTTAAATTGATATTTGAAGTTATTCACTAGACTATCACCAATTAATCACTACATTATCTCCAATAGATTCTTTAACTCTTATTTTCTGATTAAGAGGCTTATTATCTCATGGCATATCCCAGTGATGGTCCCGTGAACTCTCCGAAAAAGATGAACCAATGCATGAAGACCATCATTCACTGGAAAACCATATCAATGGTCATTCTTAGGGGTGCAACAAATCTTATTATACAATCATTAGATCCCATGACATCCCATGACATCCATTAAATATCATTAAATATCCATGAATTCCTATGGAAATCCCATGATTTCGATGGTTTCTCCATGTTTCTCCCATTCTCCGCGGGCTATCTTTGACCCATCCTCCGCGTGGAATGCCAACCAGGAGGCCTACGCCGTGAAGGGAAAGCTGGAGCCGGGGCAGCTGGCCAAGGTTCAACGCAAAGCGGAGCTGGAACAGGTGCCCGAAACGTGGCTCCGATTTTTTTTTTTTCGGAAGGTCATAGTTACCCTCTGGTAAACTCACATAACTATGGAAAATCACAATTTTTAATGGGAAAACTCACTATAAATTGCCAGTTATACATATAGTTATATAGTTATATCATGGTTATACCCCAGTTATATAGTTATATCATAGTTATAAGTTATATCATAGTTTTCGGAAACATCCTGTATACCATAGTTATACCCCAGTTATATATACAGGATGGGGGGCCCCCCCAGTTATATGTTGGTTTATAACCCCATCTAAATATAGTTGCAAGTATCATACACTATTGTTATTATAGTTATAAACCAAATTAAAAAAACTATGGGGCCCCATCCTGTATATATGGGAATATATAAGTGTGGTAATATTGGGATGTTTTTTAACTAACTATTGGGGGTTGGATGTATCCAATAATGGAGATTCCCTCTGGTAAACTAGCAGTTGGCTATTGAACATGACAATAGAAATAATTGATTTACCCATCATAAATGGTTGTTTTCCATAGTTATGTTAGTTTACCAGAGGGTATATATATATATGGGAATATCATGGGGTAATATTGGGATAATAATGGGACTTGGATCATCCCCGCAGATAAGTAGGTGAGTTATAAAGCTAGTTATAAGTTGTACCCTCTGGTTATGACTAACATAGCCATGGAAAATGGCCCATTTTTAATAGGTAAACCATAGTAACTTACCATTCCCATACTAACATAGCCATGGAAGCCATGGCCCATAGAAATAGATAATTTTCCCAGCTATAAACCTCCATTTATAAGGGATTGTCCATGGCTATGTTAAATAACCAGATGGTAAGTGGATGATCAGCCTATCCCAACGAAGGGAGATAACCTACTTAGTGGAATGAGCCACCAAGTGATGACCATAATTTTCAGAATGTCCAAAGAACGATCTGGATGTTGATCGTTATAATAGTTTCTGTGTGTCAGCTATACTACCGGACAATTGTTTGCTGAATAATTTTTATAATACCCAGAATAATTATTGGATGTTATATGTTTCTTATACTTTTAGTATGTTATAGTAAAGCTGGTTGCCGGTTTTCGACTCACTTTTTTTGTTGGAAGAATGCAACCGAAATGAGATGATATGAGGTGATCGGGCCAACTTTCAAGTACCTATATCATAACTAGTTTTTGTTGGAGGGATTAAACAATAACAAAATGAAACTGAAACTACCCATATATGAACTAGTTTTTGTATTTTTTTCCTGCTGGTGCCTATATCAATATGAACAAACCACCCAGCAGTAGCCTCCAGTAATTGAACCGATGGAAAATACGCCATTGAGTTTGATGATTGTCCCATATTTCATCATCAAGTGGTTTGCTGAACCCCCAATTTTTCTGGGAACGGAACGTCACACACTAGGGGATCCAACCCCTATGATGTTGCACTGTTGCAATCACTCTTTCTTGTTGGTTAAATCATCATGTTCACCATTCGAAATGGCCATGGACAATCACCATTTTAATAGGTAAATCAGGTATGAATGGTCCATTTTCAATAGCTATGTAACAGTTTACCAGACAGTAATAACATGTAATAACTCTAATAAAACTGATGGGTTACACATGATAATAAGTAGATAACTATACTATTTCCATATACAAAAATGGTTTCAACTACAGTAGGGTATGTCAACTATAGGATATCCCTATATTAGTTTTTTTGAGGGGTAGTTGGGGTGCCAAATCTGATCCGCAGATCTTCCCACGGCTCCAGGAGCTGCGAGTCTACGAGCAGCGTAGCCACTCGCAAGGAGGACCAGCGCCTTCAGAGCTGAGGGGAACGATCATCTGGAATGGGGGTCACCGGGTAACCATTCAGAATCCATACATATATATATATATTCCGTAAAAGTCCTTATATCCCATGAGAGTCCCCGTTGTTGCCACCCATTTATGATATTCTTATGGGATATGTATATATATATATATCATCTTGTGATTCACCAACTATGGAAATTCGCCATTGTTTCATAGGTAAGTCATGTAAAATGGGCCACTTTGCAGAGCTATGTTAAGCAACCAGAGGGTGTATACACATGTATACAGTATACATATGTACATACTTTGTATATACATATATATCCCATTGGAATATCATAGATGGTGGTAACAACTGGAATTAATGGGATGTCATGGGGATTTCATGGGTTTGTTTTTTTTTCAGCAACAAGATATGATAATAAACGGGTGCAGATGGAGAACAAATCCAGCACGTCACACATTCGTTTGCATGGGACAGGGATAGACAAAATATGGACATTTCAATGAATCCTCACTGAAATGTGAATCTTTTGGAACATTCCATATTCTATCTACTTCAAGTAAACTAACATAGCTATTGAAAATTGCCATTTATAGTGGATTTACCCATAAACAATAGAAATTTTCCATGGCTATGTTAGTTTACCAGAGGGTATCTGCTACAAGAGGATTATAAAGGAACCACCTTCCAGCACATCAGACGATCAGCCAGGCCGCAACCTACACGAACTCGAGCAGGCTTGGCTGATACTGTTGATGGTCGGGATGATTTGAGATTGATGAAGCTTAGGAATATCAGTCATTTGGGGTCTATGATGATCTATCCAGAGGTTAAGAGGGAAGAATTTGGGAGCTACATGGTTACGCATTTTCCTCATTGGGAGGAGCCAGTTGGAGCTACTAAAAGAGTTTCCCAACCACATGATAGGTATTGTTGCTTATATATCCCACCAAATTCCCATGAATATTCCATTCAGACATCATAATCTCATCCTTTTGGTCCAACTGCAGACCCGTTTTAGTCACTTGTCAGGCGGAGCAATGCCGGAAGACGCATGAGCGCTACGAGCATGCAGCCACATACGTCCAGAAGGACGGAAAAGTTGGAAACACGGGAACATGATTTATCATTACAGGATGGGGCCCCCGAGATAGCATTCAGTTGCCTTTATAAGTGGCTGAATTCTATGGTTTATGGTAGATATAACGAACTAGTTAACGGGGGTTAGAATTGTTTATAAACCAACTTATAACTGGGGGGCCCCATCCTGTGGTGATAGTTTTAATGGGAACATGATAATTTTTAGGACGAAAATGGATAGTTTTAATGGAAAAGTTGGAGTTTGGCTCAAACCCTTGGGGCTTTTGTTGTTTGGAAGCATTCCAAAATCAGTGGTTTTTGCTGGGAAAATCATCTATGAGTGGAGGATTTAACCAATAAAAGTGCTGGTTTATTGCGGAATTTCCTTAACATTTTGGTTGACAGTACCGTCCTGATAATCAAAGATGGCTAGCCGGGAAAGTCCCTGCAAATGGGCATATCAAGTGGAAAAACTCATATAATTTCCTTTTCCAGCAGGCTATGTTTGAGTACCAGAGGATAGGATTTTGCGTTGGTTTTTTTCCCCCGATCTCTGTGATCTGTGGATATTTCCGGATGTGGCTTTGACCAACAATTATGAGAAAACCCAGAAACACACTAAATCTGGTGATTCGACAATGTCTTTTCCCTACTAGTTTGAAGCCACACGATGGGTACACCCCGCGTCGAGACAGTAGTTGAGTCATCTTAGAACTCAAAATCTAGATCAGTATCCTCTTCGTATTCATTATCATGCCCCGCTGTCTGTCTGTTTACCTATCTAACCCATCCATCAACCCATCTTTATATACGTATATATATATATAAATCTATGTCTACTATATAAAACAATAAGTGAACCTATTTATCTATACTATATATATATATATCATTGTTAAATATTCTATATATATAATTATATATACATATCGTATACATCATACATGACTTCATATCTCCCAGCCATGGTGTGCCGACGCAGGTCATGCGTAAATGCCTTGTGAAGAAGCGCCTCCCAGAGTTCCAGGAGGAAGCCAAGGCGCCATGTGGTGCGCTGGTGGCGGTTCTTGGGGAGATGAATCCGCTGGGGAATTTCACGTCAACTCTTGGGTAGCCCATTTTGGACTCGTACCATGAAAAAGAATAGAAAAAAGAGGGGAAGATGCACTTGACTTAGCAACTTTGCCCCCAAAAAAATTGCGGCAAAGTTGCACTTGACCCCTCTCATATCATTAATCACCAACCACCATCATTAACCATCATTAATCACCATTAACCACCATTAATACACCTGGGTTGGTGTTTGGCCTACCAGGCTTTCCCAGGGAGTTTTCCCTTGAATCAACCCCTTGCACCTGCGAGGTGCGCCGAGCTGAACGAGATCATGCAGCCAAGCAGATTCAGAAGGCCTGCAACGCGTGGCACAGGCAATGATCATCTCGAAGGATCTGTGGTTGACAGGACACCCAAGTACCCTCCATGATATATATATATATATTATACATACTTTTTTGTATAATTGTGTTGTATAACTCTAGAGACTCTACATATTTACATCTTTTCATTATATGTATGTATAACTGTATAGTAAAACTCTAGAGAGAGAGAGAGATATATATATATACATCATTTCATTTTATTTCTGAAAAAATATAGCAAAACTCTACATATATACAAGGTGGTGCCCCATAGTTAGCTAAGTTGGTTTATAACTCCCATAACTATGGTTTATGGTACCTATAACTATAGTTAATGGGGTTTATAAACCATCTTATAACTGGGGGGCACCATCCTGTATATAATATATATATATATGCACAAGCATGGCTAAACATCCAATTTTAGGAAGAGCATACGTTTGACCCTGACCTTTGTCTCCAGCTACCCCGGGCTTGGGCTCAGGTGATCCGGACGTATCAAAGCAAACTTCAAGCCCACAAGGTGCGAGAAAATGCTGCGAAAAAATGGGGATTTCATTGGGATTTCATAGGGATAATCAATGGGTATCATGTAAAAAAACGATGTAAAAACTGGATGAGTTTCAGTTTTCTTTGGTATCCATGAACTGATCAGAACTGGAATTGCTGGAGGATGAGGAGATATTGATATTTTTAGCCGTTTTGGTTTGCATCTCACAGGCAATCTCCATTTCATACCTTTACTTCCAGAATTTGTCTTGGTGAATCATCATTTTCTTGGTTAAATCCCAACAAAGTACTTTATTTTTCTTGGTTAAATCATGTTAAATCCCAACTTTGCTGCTTCAATCCCTATCACCGTAACTCGCTGGACATGTCCCTGGTGAGTTCTCTTGTCGAGGCCCGTCGGGAGGCCATGGAATCGACAGAAGCGGAAGAGGTCTGGGCCCCTGGGCCGCCGGTGAGGCGGCTGTGGTGGGTTGATCTGCAAGGTGAGGTGGTGTTGGGTTGGGGGGATACAACTTTATTTAATGGGTTTATAAAACAACAAGCATGGTTGATTGGGGGGATATAACTATAGACTATATATACTTAATTAATGGGTTTGTAAAGCAACAAGCATCACTGGGAGGAATCTCACTGTAGGTATCCACTTGAGAAGTCGCTGTGAGACAGCCCGGTTGATGACTTGTGAGGATGAAACAAATCAAGGTTCATTGGGGAATATCACAGTCCATGAGCAGGGAAATCCGTTCTTAACCAGCCAGTATAAAGGAACGAGGTTGCGGGTTTAGTTCACACTGCTCAGGTGAGATAGATAATAGAAATGTAAAAGATACTATAACAGGTTTTATGGAAACTTCATAACATTTTTTGATGAATGATTTAATGATCCATGTTTGATGAGTGATTTGATAATTTTGAGTGATTTGATCATTTACCCTCTGGTAATCAGTTGCGTGGCAGGAAGCTCCACCATTGAGTTGGTTTGTTTTGTTCCGCGTCAACGCGCCTTTTGGGAGACGGTTGGATTTCCCATCTCAACGTTGGATTTTCGGAGGGTAGTGGGGGACTTGTTCCTTTTTTTCTTATTTAAACATCCTTGACCTATCCCCACACGCCGCGGAAATCCTTGAGGTCAAAGAAAACCTCAGTCCAGATCTTCCCGAGGAGCAATGACCATCCGGGCGACAAAGCGTGCATGTTACGTGGATATTTTACCATGGACATAATGGTATGCATGCACAACATTTCCCGAGAAATTAGTGTACCATATACACTCTAATACTACAATATGTTATATAGATCATTATAGATCCACCAATGATGAGGTCGGTTTCTCCTTCAAAATAGATGTAGACGCCACAAAATTTGCAGCCCATCATGGGCATCACTGGGATGTGGCAGGCTGTCCCAGAAAGCTTGGAGCTCAGTGCCACCCAAATTCCGCAAAGAACTGGCTGTTTGCAGCCCAGAAATTTCAAGAATTGAAGGGACACCCTACAGGAAAGCCCCCCAAAGGGGGTAAAAAAGTGTAAAAAACAACCAGTTTCCGCTGCTTAAGAATATTTCCCTAACAAGGTCAATCCCTTGAAGTTGTGTCAGGTTGGCTTCATAGCCACTTTTTTTTTCTTCTTTTTTCACCCTCTTTATTTACCTAATCTACACCCTTCAAACATTTTAAAGGTGGCCACGGAACAGCAGATTTCAATGCACATGTTCCCCATTTTTCCATGGATTCTTAACAAATCCTTCGGTTTTCGTGGTGCCCCGTTGTTGCGAGGCTGGGAAGGCAGCACATTTTCAGAGAAGGTGAAGCATGCGCCTCCTGCTGCTGCGGCGCCAGCGGCACCAGCGGCGCCTGCGCCGCCTGCGCCCGTTGGAGCATTTGGTTTTCGCCTGCCACCACCAGGGACCGAAGGGGACCGGAGAGTCTACCCGGGCGCCTTTGGAAGGTCCCAAAATGGGGTGGACTTTTCAAGAAAGTAGGGGCTTTGGACTGAAGATTTCATACTGAACGTGTTTCATGGAATGAGAGTTGACCGAACCATTTTTTTTGGGAGATGTTTCCTCGAAGTGCTGGCACTTTTGGACAGACCCAAGTGTGATTCTTGGTGTGGAGATGACATGCAGAACTTGAGAAGTGCAGAACTTGGGACAGCTGCCTGCGACCTGCAGGACAGTGACAAGAAGAGATGTGGGACAGGTCCCTGCCTCATGCAGAACTGGCTGTGTCTCTGTTCATGGGGGGTATTTATGACCATGTCTGAGTGGGGATCAGTAGATAAACAGAGAGGGGTTTCCTAAAACGGGGGTACCTCAAAATAGAAGGTTTGTAATTGAACATCTGAAAATAGCTTGGACACCTTCTACGTGGTGCGCGCACGGTGTGAGCAGTGTGGCGCAGCACAAGGGTCATGCCGACAGAGTCGGGTCTCCAGACAACTTGCTTTACACACACCTCAAAGGCTGCCAAAGGAGTTTGCCTTCGACAGCCTTCCATGAATACGCCACAAGCTGTGTGGACAATCATTGACAATGTGGCCGGAAGCGGCTTGACTCCAATTGCTTTGAAAGCCGCTTGAAAATCACAAAGGTCCAAACTAGACTGGTGCTAGCCAAAGACAGAAATGATGGAACAAGAAGGGAAAAGCACGCCAACACTCAGTCAGTGTGCCCCTGGTGGCTCAAGCCACACACACGCGCGCAAAGTCCTTTATTCCAACGGAGCTTGGCTGAGACCTTGTGCTCACAGCGTCAGCGTGCTGATAAAACATGCATGAGGCCGCCTCATGCGCTGAGCAGCGACAGGCAGTGGCGAAGCAAAGTTGTACAGTTCGGCCTGGGTGCCCGTTGGAAGCTAACCACATCAGCCAGTACCCGTTCGTCTTCCATGTCTTGTGGCCGATGTGAAGCAGGGGCAAGGCCTGGCCCACAAATAGTCAACAAAGTTGTGTGCGAAGTGCTGTCGCACACAGGCATCAAAGCCACCAGCCCAGAAGCCATCAACCTTGAGAACCAGTGCTGGGAACAGGGCAGCCCAAAAGTTACCATCCTAAAAAAAGGATTCGAATGTAGCAGCCACAAGGTTGTGCTTTGCCATTCGTGTGTGGCACACTGTGCCCAGGTGTTTGCAGAGGTCTTGTCCAAATCAAGTTCTGCCCGCGCCCACCAAGCGTTGGCTCCCGCTGTTGATGTGAAGTTGTTCTGACAGTGCTGACGACAGTGATGTAGACAACGCTACACAAATCCCGCAAAGAGAAAGCAATCACTATCACGATTAGCGATCATCATGACGACCCTAGTAGATGCCCTTCAGAAAGCGAAGAACCAAAGAGTAGATCATCATAGATCGTCCATAGTAGTGAAACCTAGTCTCCCGAAGATCAGCCGTCTCAGCCACACTACTGGACAGTTTCGGGCCCATGGCTCGAAAATCTGAAAATAAAATAGTATGATTTGGGGGCAGCCCCGTGTTAGGAAACCGCAGAGGGGGAATTCTCATGGCGAGGCAGTGGATGGTAGGGCCCCCTGTCGACAGAGCCATACGAGGCCAATTCTTCGTGGCAGGAGGCTGAGGACCAGCACCCAGTGAGGAGCTCAAGCGCCACAAAACTGAGCTGTTGCGAATTGGCTGGCCCTCTAGATCCTTGTAGATCCTGGTAGAGTGGAGTTTCAGCTTACGATTCCATAGATCACTATTCCATAGGTCACTAAAGCCTAGCAGCAGTTGGCCTGGTTGCTCTATCTGCATTTGTGGATCTTTTGGGCACGGCCTGTTCTGATCCGCAGGTCAATCCAGCTGCAACATTCCTACAGCGCATTGGGCATGACTGGCAAGAGCCACAGGAGACGGCTCGTCCGGTTTCACTTTTCAAGTGTGGTTGAACCTCAAAGATATGGGAACCCCAAATTCTACAGTTTTTGATGAATTGCACCATGTCTTTATATGTCCACAAATTATAAACATCCCATGCATTTTGGAACACGCGACATCATATTTTTGTTTGTATTTCCTGCTATCATTGCACGGTCTTTCTACAAAATGGTTGGCTCAGCCCCTGATTTTCAAAGATTTTGCTCCCCATCGATTTTTTGGTGACTCAAGTGTAATCTTCTGCGTTCAAAAATTTTAAAATGGGAGGAAAATTGCGCGCTGTAGACTTGGTTGTTGCAGGAAAATGTTGCAGGAAAACCTGGAAGTAGGGGCTGTTGAAATTATATATACTGCATAATTACTATATATTATATATATATATACACACACACTATATATATATATATATATATATATACACAATGCATATATGTATACACGCACACACACACACTATAAACCATGCACTATATATACTATACACTATATACTATATACTTTATACTATATACTATATACTACATGTCTATTTCTTGGTTGAATCGCCCAAATCTGGAGATTTGCCCATTTCTGTTGCAGGAGCCGCCGCCGGAACCGCCCAATGATGCCTGGAACGCCAGCGATTTCCTGGCTCCACCGGTGGCCGCGGGGGGCCCGAAAAACCCCGGGGGTTTTGGCAGCGAAAAGGTGGGGAATACCATGGGATATTCCCCAAAAAATGGACCATAGAAATAGTGGATTTTCCCATGAAACATGGTGATTTTCCATAGTTATGTTAGTTTACCAGAGGATATTGGTGCTGTATCTTTAGTTATTTTCACAAACTAGCAGTTTGCTATTGAAAATGGCCCAGTCGAAATAGTGGACTTACCCAGCTATAAAATGGTGGATTTTTCCATAGTTACGTTAGTTTACCAGAGGGTAATATCATGGGAATACCATGAATATCAGGATGAAGCCCCCTTTTGATGGAAATCTGGGGATATCGATATTTTTGTTGGTTCATGGTGACTAGTTATTCAAGAATCCCAGTATAATAATCCCAGTTATAGTGGAATATAGTTTTGTTGAACAATGGTTACAATCGACTGTTGGTCAGTGACTACTTACCCTCTGGTAAACATACAAAAACTAAGGAAAACCACAAATTTTAATAGGTAAATCACCTATTTCTATGTGCCATGTTCAATTACCAGAGGGTAGTGGTCAATCATCAGCAGTTGATGTGGTAACGTTAATAATAAACCCTATTCACCACCAATTTGCGTTTTTTTTTTAAAACATATTTTTATATCATGCCAATTAGGGGTATACCCAAGAATAGACCTCTATTGGGATGTTTTTACAATTTTCTTATTGGGTCTACCTCATTATCAATCATCATCCATCGTGGTTAATAGTGTTTTTATAATAACTATGAATGGTTGTATGAATAATAGTTATTGTAGCCATTCATGGTTATTATAATGTAACGGCCAATAACTATGAATATTGTAATGGCTACTAATGGCCAATAGTGGTTTTAATGAAAGCGCGTTGCCAGAAGTAAAATGGTGGAATGCAGGGGATGAAATCACGTATGATTTTGGCTGAACCTTAGGCCTTAGAATCTTTTTTGGGCTGAACCTTCTGCGGGTGATAAGAAACGATACCATTTGGGCCACTGCGCGCACTGTATAAAAAACATCGAAACATATGCAGAAAAGAAAACCATAAACATCCGATGTATACAAAATAACAGTACATTCTTGACCTCTTCTGCGTCTCTTCATGAGGATCACTTTTAAATCACCATTGATTGATATTCTCCATTTGTTTGGGCGTAAAATTGGGTAATCTCGCAGAAAAGTCTGATGATTGACCACCTGAGACTCGAAAGTGGATGATCTCAGCGACTGGTTTGATACTCAAAACGGCAAGATTTTTGTAGGTCCCATTTTCACGTAAACGCCCTGACCCATATCCAAGTAGCCTAGCACGTGCCTTGATCCAGGAAGACATCCTAGGGATTTCACCAAAAATCAATTTCCAACAGGGTCCCATTGGAAAACCATAGGAAAACCACAGGAAATTTGTGATTTAACCAGCAAAAAACCACAATTAATGGTGATTAATGGTGATTAATCCACGATTACCCTCTGGTAATTTGTTACATAACTCTTGAACATGTCCATTGAAATAGTTGAATTATCCTATGAAAAGTGGAGATTTTCCATAGTTCTTTTGTATGTTTACCAGAGGGTAGCTGGGTTGGCGATTTAAAGACAGTTTTGAAAAAGACCCATAGAAATGGGTTGAGGATCTCCACCAGCTTAGGTTGATGAGCCACAGAGGAGAACTCGGGCGACTCTGGGCGTCCCGGAAACTATGCCCCAGGGCGTTTACCGTTGGTATTGGATGTTGTTCAATGGTCATCTTGGAGACAATGACCATGTTGTTCAATATTTTTGACTCATTGACTATACCCCAAGTTCTGGAAGAACATCTTGGATTTTTTTGAAAGAACAACATCCAATACGGTCCAATACCCCAAAAGAGATCCGGAAAAACGGGTAGATTGAAGGTCCCAAAGCAGATTGAATTTTCCTTCATAAATTCATCTTTCCCAAATGGATGGTTTAGTATTGGATATGACCAGCCACAAATGTCGCTGTGACCCCAACATCAAGGATTTGCTCTTATGAAAGCAAACCACACAATTTTTGCGGTGACATACCAAGTCGGACCACTAAAGATGGTAAATGTGGTAAACCTCAAAAATTAATACGTCATCCCATCCAGCAACCATGACTGGGGCCATTTTATAGGCATCATGAGCATTGCCAATGGCTGGGGTATAGCCAATGTCATAAACCGCAATTTCGATGGCTTAATATTAGGTTTACCACACGATCAACCATTATGAACCGGTGATTCTTCATTAATAGTCTGGTTGGTGGTTTGGAACATGAATGTTATTTTTCCATTCAGTTGGGAATTTCATCATCCCAACTGACGTTCACTCCATCATTTTTCAGAGGGGTAGGGCTCAACCACCAGCCAGTAGTGGTTAATCATCATTTACCATCATTAACCATCATTAATCATCATTAACCACCATTAATCACCATAGGATATCCCTATATTAGTTTTTGTTTTGGGTAGTTGGGGTGCCAGTAGTGGTTAATCATGACCATGAAGGGTTTTACAATGGCTATTGATGGCTAAGAATGGTTCTAATCATCCCATCCCCTGGTAATAGTGGTTCATCATGGCTTTACTCTTGGCTTCTTACCACACGATCGACCATTATGAACCTGTTTTTCGTGATTATACATGGTTAATAGCTGTTAATAGCGGTTAACAATGGCTATGAATGCCTATGAATGGTTATGAAAAATTATATAGATATACATAATATATATATATTTGTTTATTTATCTATCTATCCATAGATAAATTATATGTATATATATAGATAATGGCTATGAATGGCCCTTATGTGGTTTTACCCACATGTCTCTGGCTCCAAAAACAATCGCTCAACAGGAGCGCGGCCGAAAGCCCAGAGCTTCCCATTGAAGCTGCGCCAGAGGTGACCATCGAAGCTGAGGCGGGGGATGATGGTGGATCCAGTGTTTGTTGTGACGAAATCAGAACGACCTCACTGGGGGTAACCACTATGTTCACTATAAAATTAACTATTATTAACCATTGTTAACTATTATTAACCATCTATGAACCATGATTAACCATATATCTGGGTAAATTGTAACGACCTCACTGCGACCAAGCCCTGGAATCATGGTTTTTATATGGGAAATCATCCCCAAATAGCTTTATTTCAGGTTAGTGAAGTATTAAAATTTACCCAGATTAATGAAGGTAAGACAATCATAAATCACATAAATTCGGTGAAATGGTATGATATAACCATCACTATTATACACTATTATAATGGATAGGTAATCTATATGTTATTCGATTGTTAGTGAACATAGATAATGGGATAACTATTACCGCTATACTAATGGGATGATAATGGTATATTATGGGATTATTAGTAGAAATTGATAAAGGGGTAAAGCAATCATAAACAACATAAAAATGCTGAGATTGGGGATAGTTTATTTATTTATTATTTTATGGGGTTATCATCAGTGAAACTATAGTGGGATTACCATCTATATTATGGGATTATTATAATGATGAGAATTCATATAACTATTACCAATGTTCGAATGGGATGATACTTTACACCCAGTTATGGTTGATGATTGGGTTTACCAGAGTATACAGATTATAATGATTATACATGGGATTACCGTCTTTATATGGGGTTATTACTTACTGTAATGTACACTATTATAAAGGCTAAACTATCTATATTTTATGGGATTAACTTTGTGAAAACAGATAACGGGATCACCATCTATATTATGGGATTAGTTGCTGCAACTACTGCACTATCATAATAGCTAAACCATTTTAATATTGTGGGATTATTTCAGTTAATAATTAGATATGATATATAGTGATTGCACTATCAGATTATGTTCTGTTATTTCTTGGGGTATCACTATGGATATCTATTCACTAGTAATCCAATTGGGATATATCACTAATAGGCTAAATCATCTAGAAATGGCGGCAGTCATCTACATCGAAGACACGCTTTGTATTGGTTAATCATGAATCAGCAGTGGTTAATGATGAGAATGAATAATTTTTGAATAGGTTGATGGGGGATGATCCATGGGTAAATTGAAACGTCATCTATAAAATTGATAGGTTTGAAGGATGATAATTGTCATGAACACTTAATAGGTAATTGTGAGTAGATTTTAATAGGTTTAATGCTGATACACATCATTTGTAATCGTGACAATTCACCACCATTGGGTGTGATCAAAGCGTTATTTAAGGATGATAATTTTTCGGGCATAATCCTCTGGTTGAATGTGAATGTGAGATTCCAGGAAACAAACCCAGCATCGAATGGGATGACCACCAATACACCCATTTATGGTTGATGATTGGGTTTACCAGAGTATTTTTAGATCTATAAAGAACATATCAGATCCATGGCATCTTGATTTTTTCCTTAAAAACAAATATAAATGATATATAAGAAACACTATAAAAAACACTTTTAAAAAACAGCATTATAATCATCATTTATTAATTAATAGATCAACCATCCACTATTATACACTATTATAACTGATTTGTGGATGGTTGATCTATTAAATTTCAGAATGAACCATGACTTGGATGGGGATCCTTTGAGGACTATTTTTGGAGACCCAAACCACAACGAGGCCCCTATGGAAGAGCCAATCCAACGGGCAGAGTTGGAGGCCCGGCAGCTCAGAGAAAGATGGAGAAAACATGTTACCCTCTGGTAAACCTACAAAAAACGATGGAGAATCACAATTTAATGGGAAAACTCACTATAACTGGCCATTTCAATAGGTAAATCAACTATTTCTATGGGCCATGTTCAATCGCTATGGTCAGAAATCTGAAGAAAACCGATTCCGTTAGAATGTGATGTAATGTGATGTAAATAAACATCCCGATTCAAAAAACATGTCCCAGAGGAGGCTGAAAGTTGGAGGGGAACCATCTTGGGACACCCACTTGATCCGATCAAAACCCATGTAGAGAAAGATGATTTACCTGTGAAGAATGTGGTGGAAACACATGGAACCTGGTAAATTAACTATAGATATCTATAGATAATGTATTGGATGGATTTCTTCAGATAATGTATTGGATGGATTTCTATAGATAATGTATTGGATGAATTTCTATAGATAATGTATTGGGTGGATATCTATAGATACTGTACTGCATTGATAACTATAGATGATGTACTGGATTGACAACTATAGATGATGTACTGGATTGATAACTATAGATGATGTATTAGATGGATAACTATCACAGGGTATCATCATTTTCCCTAAGAATCGCCCAACAGTCTGCGTTTTACCACGAAGATACGGTTATCTCGCTGCCGGTAAGTTCCTTTGCTTGTTGGCCTATCCCTGTTCAACAGCTGGTTGGTGGTTTAATGGTGGTTTAATGGTGGTTTAATGGGAATATACCCTCTGGTAAACCAACATAGCTATTGAAAATGACCATAGAAATAGTGGACCTCCCATGAAAAATAGAGATTTTCCATAGCAAACTGTTAGTTTACCAGAGGGTATATCATTTTATATCCTCAGACTTGTTAGATTCCCCTTTTCTTGCTGATGTCTGGCTTCCATTGGTTTCTTGTCATACACCTGCTCTCACACCCGAGGTCCCTATGCCCAGTGTGACCTCGAGTGTAGAGGTGTGTCCACCGGGTTTCAACGGTTTTGGGTTGGTTGAATTCATTTGAAATGATCAACATTTATATATCATTTATATATCCCAAAAACATTTCTGATATATAAATGATATATAAATATTTCAGTTTCATTAAAACTTCCATGGTAAAACATCCCAAATCATCCCAAATCATGTTGATGACTCGACCTTTCCGGAATGTCGCGACTGGGGCTCCAAAAAACAAAAGTGTCTTTGAGGATGCCGCCGAGCGTCAGGTGGAAAGAACAGAGGAAAAGAAAAAGGAAGAGACACAAATAGCAGCAGAGGCTCGCTGATACCAAACTCCAAAGGGTTGTATTCTGCACAGCAAATTTCAGACACATGCCAATTTGTTTTGCTGGTTTGATTGCAAAATTGAATCTGCAGATCATTGGGTTCTGCATTAATACAAATCCCATTTGTCTGGGTGAAACATGCGTAAAACATGGCCGCTATCTGCAGCTCCGCCCAGTAGAATTCCGGGTCCCTGAGGGCTCCACATTGTCGAAGTTCCTGAGAAGGGTAGTAGGTGCTTCTGCAGCAGACGTTCTGTGCTTAGCTTTGAGCGAAACAGATCATCTTCAAAAAACGCGGTGAATGTCTGATTTTCACTGAAGAACTTTGCGAGTGACTGAGGATTTCTCTCGCATTTTCTCGCCATTTTCCCTTTGGGAGTCCTCTTGAAGTTTCAGAATGACTGGACTACTGCAACCATCTCTGAAATCTGTTTTTTTTCGGAGTCATTCCGCAGCATCTTGGAGGTTGCGCCCGCAGAGCGACGAACAGAGGCTCAGGCTTTGGTTTTTTTTGGGCAGATTTCGGTGCCCAAAATGGTCCATGCTTCCTTTGGATCTTGATTGTTCAACGGTCATGCGCCTCTTGTTGCTCATTTTGCTTCAGGATTTCAGACCGGATCCATGCTTATCAACTACTTATATTTGTTCTTGAACCAGCTGGCCCAAATATTTGGTCCTAAAATAACTCTCCCACCAAATCTCAATCTTCAGCCCCCCAAAAAGCTTTCCCCCAAAAACATATCCGTATGGTAAAACCATGTAAAACCCAAAAGGATTTAGAAAGGGTCAAACTTCGCCTTATTTTCAAATCAGAACTTTAGACTCTGATTCTTTGTGCCTCTTTTTGTGGTTATACTGCGGGGTGCCCCTTGGCCAACTCTTCACGTTATTGGGGGCCCTGACTTCAGGCAGAGCCGGAGCCACCTGCCTCCGCCCCGGCGCCGCCGCCGGCGCCGCCACCGGCACCGGCGGAGGTCCCGCACGAGTCGCCCGCGGTGGCCGTGGCGCCGAGCGCGGCGCCGGCGACGCCAGCGACGCCGGCGACGCCGGCACTGCCTCCGCAGGTGGATGGGAATCACAGTGGGAAAAATGTGGAAAAATCACATGTCCACACCCGGGAAAGATATGGAAAGATTCGGGATGATGAGTAATATTGAGCAATAACCAACATACAGTCAGGGCCTGTTTTCAGTGAATTAGTTGGGGTGGAGCTTCCCAGGCCTTCCCCCTAGACATTAAGATTTTCACCACACCTCTTCGATTTTTCTTGTTTTAGAACCATCAAAATACAGCCTGCCCCCCCAGTTGATGTGACCATGATGTGAAGTGGTCGCATCGACTTCCCCGCATAGGAATTATGCTGCCCCCAAAAAGCCTGATGTGACTAAAGGCCTTCACTGTAATAGACAATGATATATAGATATAAAAATATAGATATAAATAGTATATAGGTACAACAATGATCGGGATGATGAGTAATAGCCAACAATATATAATTTGGCATTTGTCCCACATATATCCACATATGACATTCTTTTGACTGGGAACATGAGGCTGTAAACTATTTATTGGACTTTGGGGGGTACCTCATGTTTGGACAAACTCAATGAGCAGCTCGGTATGATGGGTATGAATCACTGCTGGCAAATTATAGTGACCTCAGGTCGTGACCGACGCCTGGAATCATGGTGCATTCGGGGAATCATCCCCGGTATCGCCCAACATGTCAGGCTAGTGAATTCATCTAACTTGCCAACCGCCAGGTGGCTGGGTTTAGCAAGTTCTTCCAGAGAATTAGTGGAAACGCGACCGCAGAAAAGGAGGACAAGGAGGAGCTGTTAGCAAAGTGACACAGCCATGGAAATCATTATTTTCAATAGGTACCCTCTGGTAAACTAACATAGCTATTGAAAATTGCCATAGAAATAGTGGATTTACCCATTGAAAATGGTGGATCTTTCCATAGTTTTTTGTATGTTTACCAGAGGGTACATCATCATATATCCCATTAAATCCCATTAAATGCCATTGAATCACCATTGAATCCCATTAAAACACAATTTTCCTATGGTTTTCCTATGGTTTTAAAACACCAAATCATAGAACTAAATGCTGCATTTGCCATAGCTATGTTCGGTGATTGGCGGGTTAGCACCACACCACTCAGCTCGGCGAGACCGAGACAGGAGACCAAGGTGATTGAGAAGGAGGTGGTACAGGACTGGACTCATTTCAGCCATCGTAGAAATTCCATTGAGGGGTACCAATAGACTCAACCAGAAAAAGCCAACTTAGAGGTTTTCGAAGTAATGGGGATGCCCCCAAATCATCTGCATTGTTTCAGTTCCGCTGCAACATCAAGTGTTTTCAGGGCCTCCAGCATCTCCACAACATGAAGTTCTGTTTCATTTTCGGATTTTCCATGAAACAAACCATCCAGCTATTGGGGGATCCCCGTTTATGGAAACCCCCATGTGGTTTATTTCACTATGAAAACATCCCATCTGTGCAAATTCGACACAAAAAAACCAGAACCGGCCGAGTTGGGATGGCAATCTCCAAAAAAGATGCAGAAACATGTGGAATCCTGTTGAAAAGAATGGCAAATGACCTTTCATACTGGGGATGTTATAATATGTTATAATCCCATATAATCCCATAATATTAAACACCCCCCAGAAACCATACAGTTTAGTGGTCAGTAAGGGATTTACAGTGTGTATTTGGGACCCAGGCAATGGGGTGTCTATGAACGGGGGATGTGAATAAATCAACAAGACTTGGTATCCAGCGGTTAGGGAAATGGAGCTAAGGGTATTCACTTTACCTATGAACATTGGGAGCCAGTTGGAACTACGAATTGACTTTCCCAAGCACATGATAGGTATGGTTGTATATCCCATCTGCCATGATTACTATTCTTCAATTTGTTCATTCCATGGTTGTCTTATGGTTTTCCCATGATTTCTAGGAGATTTTCCATTGATCTTGGTGAATTCGCTTCAAACCCGCTCCTGGGCTTCGAACCCCCGCGCCCAGTCGGAGATCAGCCGAAGCGAGGGGCGAGAGCGTGAGCCGCCGTCCGAGGACGAGGATGGCGAGAAAGTGCAGGAGGCCGAAGTCCCATGGGAAAATCCGATGGGGAAAGTGGATGGGAAAGACAGATCGACTTTTGAAGAATTTGTTTGGGGGGTTTAGTTGAATCATCCCCTTTTAAGATTGTTATTATATATAATGTTATATATATATGGTTTCAGAGGGATAATAGTGAGACAGTAGTGGAAGAACAATAATACAGGCCCATGTCCCAGTTGTACATGGAACAAGATTCCACCTTGCGACGATGGGGGATTTTAATCAGTCGCTGGGAAAATCATCCAACTAAATGACATCAATGGGAATTTCAGGATCCAATTGATGGAGGTACGTTAGTACCATATTTTGGGCCATATTTTCTGGGGATATTCCCTTACATAGGCCTGAAAAATAGGCCTTATATATGGTAGGTACCTCCAATCTAGGATCCTGAAATGGCCATTGATGACATGTTTGATTGCCAAATGAAGGCCCTGTTGATTTCCGTATTGGATAGCACGCTTGGATATCAACATCTTACCATCTATATAAACCCCTCTTCCGACCTCCGGATTTTTTTTTTCTATCCTCACGAGGTGCACAAGATTGACCACAAATACGTTGGATTGGTGATCGGGAAGGTGGGGGGTGGATTTTTTTTGCTTCACAGAACTTTTTCAAAACTTTCAATGATGGAATCTGATGGACTCTCGAAAAATTGGAGATGGACTCCTAAAAAGTTGGAGAATGACAGTTGAGAATGACAGTTCAAGCTGCGCACAGGATATATCCAATGCATTCCAATGCCAGATTGTGTCGATTTTGCCCAGGATGGATCAACCATCAAGTCCTTCAAGAAGCAGCTTGGGGCCCAGTGCCTGGGAAAGCCCAACTGTCTACCGAAAATTGAGAGAAGAATGGGCTTGCCAGGGTTGGGCAAGGTTGAGTCACGTACCAAAGCGACTTCTCAGTCAGGATGTCTGAAGTTGTGGTTGTCTCAGGAATGACCCAGTTTTGTCTGTCCTAGCATTGGTTGAGGGGAGAAATTTGCAGGAATGACTACACCAGTTTCCAAGATTTTCCCAGAAGACAATCCATTGACAACCAGCAAATTCAGAAACATACATAATATTTCTATGGTCGATTTTGGCTATGATGCACAGATTCTATGTAGCCAAGGGGCTACTTGCACTGCGACATACTGCGACTGTCGAGTATAGGATTTATGTTCCGAAAACATAGAATAACATTTGCCATCAATATACCCCCATATACCCCCAATGTTAGCATATATACCATACATGGATCCTATGGGACATAGACACATGTTCAAAATTGTTTAAAAAAAACCCATCAAAATCCCAAGGTTTGACGCTTGAAAGCGACCATCAAAATCCGCCTTTGTGGCAGGTCCGGAGCTTCCATTGAGATCGATCAAACGCTGCCACCAGGGATGCCACGAATGGTGATCTATCGAGGGACTAAGAAGCAGGTGGAGTTTCAGCCGTGGTTGGTTTTTGATGGGACCCCCAAGGGCCCCCAGTCGATAGCATTCAGTTGCCGAACCTAAGTGGCTGAATTCTATGGTTTATGGTAGATGTCACATGATGTCACCACATGATGTCACTATGATTTGGGAATGATGGGAATTGTAGGGGTGACTCTCCCCTTTTATGACTGTATATTTCAGGTGAATTATTGGTAATTTACCCAGACATAATTACCTTCACAAAACCACGGGCTAGAAATGGTGTGAGGGTCTCAACTCTCTAAAAAAATGACACCACAAAACAGGAATGAAACATCACATATTGAACATGAGGATGAACCACAAAACATATTGATCAATCATTAATTATAATCATTAATCATGATTTATCGGAATCAAAGATGGATTGGATTACCCGAGCTGAGAATTTGACATAGCTGGAACATCACCATGTTTCAGAGGCGCATGATCTACAAACGGGCCATTTTCAACACACAGCGTTTTAAGTGAGGGACCGAGAGTTGAGACCAGTATAGCAGCAAAAAAAAAAAAAACGACTCAACAGCTATGGGGGGTTTGGGTTTGGATGGTTTTTGGATAGTTTTTGGATGGCTTTTGGGTACTGGGGGATAGCTTAAAACCAGCCTCTGAAGCCTCTGCAGGTGGCCAGTGCTCGGAAGCTGGTGGACGGCATAGTCCTTCGTGCCAAAGAAGAAGAGAAAGCTGCTGGAGCTCCAGGTTCGGTCACCGATTTTTTTGGGATCTCCTTGGCTCGTGGACTTGGCTAGTGACGAAAAATCGGATTCATATGGATGAATCATATCCAGTTACTTGGTGGTTCATCCCACTTAGTAAGTGGGTTATAACCCCAGTTATAAGTGGATTAACCCTACTTATCCCATTTATAACTGGGGTTATAACCCACTTACTAAGTGGGATGATCCACCAAGCACAACATTGGGGCAAGCTAAACTAAGCGATTGACTAAATTTACGAAGCGGCTCCAACGATGACTAACGATGAACTAAGTCGCTGGGGAAGTTTAGCACCCCATTTCAATGGGCTTGTCTACGTGGGTAGAACTTTGTTCTTCGGGATCTATTCGGGTTTGTCTGGGGATATCTGGGGGATATATGAACATCCAAGATTTCCAGCAGTTTTTTCATCTTTCTTCCCTTCCGCATCAATGGCCATCAAAGTAGGGTATAGCCGAAGATTTGCAGGACCCATGGACCCCCTCCCATTGATTTGGGGTAAAACCATGGGTAGTTCTGATTCCCCAGGGAGCCAGTTCTGTGGGTGGACACACATCCCCAGACGTTGACGATCGACTCGTTTGGCAGGCACTTCCGGTCGAGACAAGGCCGGTGGGTGCAGACAAAGACACCAACGTGCCAAGTCTTCTTAGAGTCTCTACCCGGTGGTAAACAAAGCTGGCAGAGAAAGAGATCGAATTGTGGATTCTGGTAGGTGAACTGAGTTGGATTTTTCGGGCAATGTGGTTTTAGCTAATGCCATCTGCCAAGCCATGACTGAGGGTCATTTTATACACATCCCATGTCTAGGGGCCCCTATGGCCCATGGCACAGAATTCCAGTGACCTGCCGAAGCTCTTTCGATGTCGAAATCAAAAATGGTCAAAAAATAGGGCGCCCGCAGTGACCTGTATTTTTTTTGGGATCCTACCCCACCTGGGGTGCACCACAAGGGGATTTTTGGGTACATATTTTTTTCAGAATTCCCGTGGAATAGGACGAGAAGGGCCCTCAAGATGGCAGGACCGGCTGCTGGGGCTCCTCCCAGTTTCTGTGAAGAGGGGGGAAGTATGTTCAGTACCTGTCTTTGACCATCAAAAACCGCGTAAAATTGTGATTTTTCAGCATCCAACATGGAGATTCAATGAATTTCAGCCACAGAACATGGTTTCTATGGTCTATTCTAAATTTGTTTTGGTTGCCCATTCTGAATGATTAAAGCTAAGATTCAAGATGCTCAACTTGGCAGGACAGACTTGCCCTTGTGGCGACGTGGTAAGCCCGGGGAGGCCATGATGGTTTTGGGCACTTTCCGTTGAAAGATTTGGCACGAAATTTGAGGATTCAGATTCTGTTTCTAATGAACATGAGGAGAAAGAGATAGAACACAGCTACTAAAAAAAAAAAAGAAAAGTGTTATCAGTGGTATTCCCCATTTTCGAAACAGGGCTTGGCTGTTTCAAGGTTGTTGGGAATCTTGAAGATCGCTCTTGGACACGATCCCCTTCTTTTTGGATGTAAAAAACAGGACATTTACCAACCCCTGTTAGATCTGGTAAGAAATGGTTGGTAAATGTTTCGTGATTTGGGGTGGTTGAACTCCACCATTGAAATCGGTTGATAGACCTATCAACTGTTGCTTGAAATCCGTATGTCAATGGGAATTTCAGGATCCAATTGATGGAGGTACGTTAGTACCATATAAGGCCATATTTTGCTGGGATATTCCCTTGCATAGGCCTGAAAAATAGGCCTTATATATGGTAGGTACCTCCAATTTAGGTCCCTGAAATGGCCATTGACTATGTTGAATCATGTTGAATCCCGGGTGGTTTGTGGTCAACTTGAATTCTGGATGTGAAAATCCACCAGAATCACCTGCAGTTTGCGGTTTGTCGATGATTCCGGCATTTTCCCGGACACGCACCAGACATGGGACCTCGATTCCGGGAAGATGTTTGGCATGTTTTTGGGGTTCCTGGATCGCAAATCGATGCAACACAGCTCTAAACTTCTAAAGCTCCATCTGTTTCGAGTTTCGAGGTTCCAGCTCTACGTTTTTCCGAAGCCCGGCGGAGTTTCCCGTTGGTTTTTGCATTGCAGGATGAAAAGGCCTTCGCCGAGAGGCGGAAGAAGGAATGGCACAAGCCCAAGGAGAGAGTGGCTGATGATTTGGATGGCATGTTCCCGGAAATCCACTAGCAATGGTGAATCGATTCAGGGAAGTTTGGCATTCTTTTGGGGGTTCCTGAACTAACCAGCAGTTTCGAGAAACATCATCATTTTTAGGAGGTTGAGTTCTTCAGAAACTAGTTGCGAGTCACAGTCAGAATCAATGAAACTTTGGATAGAACATCATTCTTGGGGTGAAGTAAGTGCTGAATTTTGTGACCCCCTGGGCGCGGCAGCCGCCGCGCGGGAATTAACCTGTCCACAAATACCTCCTCAACAAAATCAGCTTCGGCTGATGCAGCCACGTGCTGCCACCTTACACAAACAGCTCCGTGCTGTCACCTTACCAAACCAGCTTCATGCTGGTTGCAGCTTTGTGCTGCCGGTGGTGCGTCGACTTGGCGGCGCCTACCACCTCTTGAAAGGATGGCTGCTGAATTTTGTGACAAACAAATTGTCCATTTCCTCCATTGAACTAACATATGGAATTTTATCCACCATAAGAATCAGTCATATTTTCCGAATGGGACACTCCACGGGTTTTCCACATCTTTTTGTATATTGTTCCAGGGTAGCTGGTGATGTGCCCCATTTCGTCAGGAGATTGAGGCGGCTCCCAGTGGGTCCCTCACGGGTCTCTCCTCCGCAAGTATGCGGCCAGCATGGATGAGACCGAAAACGGCAACTCGGCGACTTTGGATGCGAGCTTGGAGATTTCTGAGATCTCCCCAGGGTTTTTGTACTGAATTATACCATTAAACATCATTCAACCTCCATTTGTAAGGGTTGATTCCCTATATTCAACCGTCTTTTCTGTTTTTTTGGCTTCAAAAGGTCTCCCAAATCTGGTGTTCTTTGTGTTTTTTCTCTGGTAACAATGGGTTTGTCTGAACATACGCTACCCCGGGGCCTGTTCGTGATTCACAAGAAATTGGGGAATTGGGGGTAGAGCTCATTTTCATCGCCCAAATTGGGGGTAGATTTCCCCCAAAATTACCATCTTGAGCGTCCTCCAAACCCAGGAACAGGAAGAGAAGTTCGTAGACAAGCAGATGCCTCAATGCTGGGAAATGCTGGGAATTTGTGGCCATGCTTTGTCAAAGATGGAATTCTGAGTTGGCTGGAGAACATGTGGATTTCCGGGTCCAACTTTGGTGAAGAGTGCCAATTTGGATGGGGAAAAGGGTGGTGGGTCAAATTTTGAACCCGCCCATGTGGACATGTGAAGAATGCCCCAGTGGTGCCAGGTGCATCTGGTCTGAACAAAAGTACTCGCGTGGTCTTCTGCTTCAAGCTAAGCAGAAGATTTTGAAAATGAAAGCATACGAGGCTGGCTCCAACAAAAACTATTGGTTTCAAGCGATTGTAGATAGCCACAGCGGGAAATGGGTGAGGAATAACCTCTTTATTTGCTTTACACTCTGGTTATTTAACATAGCCATGGAAAAACCCTCATTTCTATGGGCCATCTATACCATGGCGAACTGTTAGTCATAACCAGAGGGTACTACTTATAACTAGGTTTATAACTCACCTACTTGTCTGCGGGGATGATCCAAGTTATATCCCATTCTTATCCCAATATTACCCCATGATATTCCCATATATATATACACCCTCTGGTAAAGGTTTACATAACTATGGAAAATCACCATTTATTATTGGTAAATCAACTATTTCTATTGTCATGTTCAATCACCATTTATTATCCAAATATTACCCCAGTATATACGCCCAGTATATTTGCGGTGATGGGAGCGATCTCGATTTAGGAAGACTGCTGGCTCGATGAGACCAACGTTGGATTCAGTTCTGTGCATCGTCCCCTGCAATTGATTTTCCCAACAGCATCATCAACAACAACAATAACAGTGGTAGTAATGATAACACATAATACTGATGATTGATGAACATAGTGATAAGTCATGACAACATAGTATCTATACAGTGTATCTATAGTAATATATGTAATGTTATATATTATTATATGGAGGTTTCCTAGAATCGGGGTACCCCCAGTTCTCATCCATTTATAGGACCGGATTTTCCATGAAATAAACCATCCAATGCTCGCTTGGGGTATCCCCATTTTAGGAACGCAGGCAAGAGTTGGATGAGATAGCTTGGAAGCTGGTCATCGGTCCATTTCCATAGTTTTTTTTTTTTTAAGTGTACCCATTCTATCATTGAATCATGGCATTGGTTTACGGTTTACGTTTTTTTTTTTTTTCGGAACCCCCATTAAATTAGTGGTAAAAACTCATATTTAATGGTGAAAACCACATCTTTAATGGTGAAAAACATGAAAAACTCATCTTGAATGGTGAAAAAAACATGAAAAACTCATCTTTAATGGTGAAAACCCCATCTTTAAAGGTGAAAAAAAACATGAAAAACTCATCTTTAATGGTGAAAACTCATCTTTAATGCTGAAAAAAAACATGAAAAACTCATCTTTAAAGGTGAAAAACACATGAAAAACTCATCTTTAATGGTGAAAACATCCTCTTTAAAGGTGAAAGAAACCATGAAAAACTCATCTTTAATGGTGAAAACCCCATCTTTAAAGGTGAAAAACACATGAAAAACTCATCTTTAATGGTGAAAACCTCATCTTTAAAGGTGAAAAAACACATGAAAAACTCATCTTTAATGGTGAAAACCACATCTTTAAAGGTGAAAAAAAAACATGAAAAACTCATCTTTAATGGTGAAAACCTCATCTTTAAAGGTGAAAAAAAACATGAAAAACTCATCTTTAATGGTGAACACCACATCTTTAAAGGTGAAAAAAACATGAAAAACTCATCTTTAATGGTGAAAACCACATCTTTAAAGGTGAAAAAAAAACATGAAAAAACTCATCTTTAATGGTGAAAACCGCATCTTTAAAGGTGAAAAAAACACATGAAAAACTCATCTTCAATGGTGAAAACACCATCTTTAAAGGTGAAAAAGAACATGAAAAACTCATCTTTAATGGTGAAAACCCAATCTTTAAAGGTGAAAAAAAACATGAAAACTCATCTTTAATGGTGAAAACCTCATCTTTAAAGGTGAAAAAACACATGAAAAACTCATCTTTAATGGTGAACACCCCATCTTTAAAGATGAAAAAACACATGAAAACTCATCTTTAATGGTGAAAACCACATCTTTAAAGGTGAAAAAAACCATGAAAAACTCATCTTTAATGGTGAAAACCAATCTTTAATGCTGAAAAAAAACATGAAAAACTCATCTTTAATGGTGAAAACCACATCTTTAAAGGTGAAAAAAAACATGAAAAACTCATCTTTAATGGTGAAAAGCACATCTTTAAAGGTGAAAAAAACATGAAAAACTCATCTTTAATGGTGAAAACCCCATCTTTAAAGGTGAAAAAAAACATGAAAAACTCATCTTT
>Ga0126342_10002941_pt1 | contig 27479 bp, 21 predicted proteins | sample Cyp1metagenome_FD_92528 | JGI IMG/M metagenome (GOLD analysis project Ga0126342, IMG submission 92528) | Coral microbial communities from Lord Howe Island, Old Settlement Bay, Australia - Cyphastrea 1 metagenome | ecosystem: Host-associated > Invertebrates > Cnidaria > Coral ... | reverse complement strand
TGCAGCACCGGAAGAAAGTATCGCTATGCTGAAGCCGCGACTCGTGTGCCGTCATCACTGAAGACAACTACTTCAAGACCAAACATCAGTACATAATCGGGGAGATAACCTCCGATTCACATTTTGAGAACAACGACAAGGTGGGGGGTGAAAGGATAACTAAGTTAATTTTTGGCTCCAAAAACTATGGCATATGAATCATATATCGAAGCTATCTCCATAAATCCCGATGTTTGTTGGTGATATCCCCATGATATCACCAGTTGTCCTCCTTAAATCATCATTTTCGCTAGTTAGATCACCATGTTTAGTCGTTAAATCAACATTTTCAGTCGTTAAATCACCATTTGCCCACCTTAAATCACAATTTTTGTCCAGTTAAATCACCATTTGTCAACCATCCGCTAGTTAAATCACCAGTTAAATCAGCTCCACCTTCCCCTTCACCCCATGGCACCCCATGGAAGGATGGCCTTGGCCCGGACACGGTGACCTGGACCGTCGTGCTGTCGCGCGGTGCATGGCAGGTGTCGCTGAAGGACGATGGTTTTGCCATGAAATCAGAGGATGGAGAACAGATTTTTCATGTGATTGATATGTGATTTGAGAACAGATTTAATGTGATTTATATATGTTTAAGTTTGGTTGTTCCTGATGTTTTTGTTTATATTTTTAAGATTGTACTTGTACATGTGGTTAATTATGACAATGTGATTATATGCGTTTTTGTTTCCCACTGTGACTGTCACGGACAATCAGGGGTTCTTTTGTGCCTAGACCAACGGAATGTGTACAGTATCCCTTTGGTAATTTAAGAGTTTGCTATGGGAAATGGCAATGTTTAATAGGTGAAATATCAAACTGAATGTGCCATGGTTTCCATTGTTATTTCAAATTGCCGGAGGCCAGAGGGTAGATTTACACAACTGTTGAAGGAGGATTTGCCATTCAGAACTATACAATGAAGGTGAATTTAACATGACTTAAGTCTCAAAAGGGGATTTGACCATTGAGATTTGCATCGTTTTACCGTTGAAACATTTTGAAATAGGATTTATTTGACATTACAGTCTTTGATTATGGAAGGATATTTTACCATTAAAAGTGGGTTTGATTCTCGAATTTGGTCCTGAAAGTTGAAAGGGCGTTTGCCTTGACTATTCTGGTTGACCGTCAAAATTTCTCAAACAGGGAAATGTGGAGATAGAACTCCCACGAAGAGAAGGTCATGCCTATATATATAAATGTATACTGCATATAGTTATATATAGTCTAATGTGTATATATGTATAAGTTTTTACATGGTCTATACATGTATACGAGGGACTGGGCAGACCCATATTTTCATTCACCCATTGTTTCATCCACTTATTTTCCCTTGGTTTTTGGCCGGAGAATTCCAGAGGAGTTGCGGATGCAAGGGCTGAAAGTTGCTTCGCTGACCTGCAGTGCTCTCATCACAAGCTGCGATCAACGCTGGGCAGAGGCACTGGAGCCGCTGAGCTGAAGGGCGTTGGGGTGGAGGATCTTTGGTTTTTGTTCCCCGGAAATCATGGGGGTTCAACTCGGCTCAACTTTTTCCCCCAACAAGCAAGGCAACCATAAATGGCTTATTATATACCCACCCAGCAACCATTGATGACGGTTTATTGACCATCAATTGTTGGGAGTCACCTTTGGCTAGAATAAACTGAGCTGTAGCCCAGAACAGCTGGAATACTTATTGCCCAATCCGAGGAAACTAGTATAGTTCTGACTTATGACATCATTGAAGCAAATGTGGAAATGTGCAGTGACATTGGCCACATTTGCCTAAACCTTTCTGAGGGGTAGGTCAATGGCTAATGTTCGCCGTAAATCGGGAACATGTCATGTAGCTAAGACATGTCAAGACCATATTTCAAGTTTGAGCCATGAAGTGCAAACTTTGAGGAGAAGCTGGGTGCTTCCCAAACAGTGGCAGAACATTTGAAGCAACCAATGCTTACGTTGCGTTCATTCCTTCTCAAAATGTTGCAGCTTCCGCAAATGGTACATGTCAAGGATCCCTGGGCTTATCTACATCTGATTGGTGGTTTGGAACATGTGTTTTTTCCATTTCATATATGGGATGTCATCCTTCCCATCGACTAATATTTTTCAAGATGGTTAAAACCACCAACCAGATTACTATTCACCATCATTAACGATATAATAACCATATAATAACCATATATTAACCATATATTAACAGTATATTAACCACATATTAAACCAGTACATGTTTTTTGCAGCCGATACTGCAAGGGAACCGTGGCCGAGGTGGCAAAGGCTCCACGAGACTTTGGGCCTCCTGGCTGCTAGAGATGGACCATTGAGATGTTTGTCAGATATATATTATAATATATATATAGTATATATAATATATATAGTATAGAATAATATATATATATATGCATAACCATAACTAACAACATGAGAATCCAACTGGATGGATACTTTAGTTCTGGATTTTTGTTGCAACTGGTGGTATATTTTGTCATTACTAGTCAGTGATTGTTTTCAGGTGTAGGGTATCCAAGATTGGGGATGATAAAGAAGAGGGGGATTAATCAACAGCATAAGAAATATCAGAATGAATGGGATTGCGGCGCTGCAGCTATCATATTTTGATATCACACTACACTAAAGTGGGGGATGAATTGGGGCCCCTTTTAAGGCTAGTAACTTAGTAGGGACCAATGATTGAAAGTGGACTTGTCCGGACTTCTTGCGGCCTTGCCCTCAACGTTCCACCAGGATTTTTCACCAACCTTGGTGGGTAATAAGGGTACCCTTTTGATAGCAGACATAGCAATGGCAAAATCAATGATTGCAAATTTGACTTTGCATACGGAATTCATTTGAAACAAGCGCGTCAACTGAACATTGCCGATTGCCCAGTGCCCAGTAGAACCCACAAAAAAGGATCTCTCACATTTTTATTGGTTGGTTTATCCCCCAATGAACCCAAATGTTAAACAAGTTATGCGCGTCAAAACTCTATAGCTATGGTAAACTGGGGCCTCACAATGCAACTTTTTCAAAACAACCGTTTCCAGGCATCCAAGTAAATAAAGAAACTCTTTTTCAACACATTATTTGATACACAGCATATCACAACATATCGTTTGTCGTTTGTCGTTTTTCCCCATGTTTGGATCTTGTGCGTCAGGATCTCTGACAAATGTTCCAAGGCCTTCAAGGGGATTTGCTGGTCCACAATGGAGTGCTGGTGGCCTGCGAGAAGACTCAACGCTGGGAGAGAGCTGTGTGGCTCGATTTTGGAGATGTTTCAGGAAAATTAGAATAGAATTCCGGTGTGTTTTTCCAAACATTTGCTATAGTTGGTTTGTTTTAACAAGATGAAACCATCAAAGTTGGAAGGTCAATCAGTTTGAAAGCCTAGCAATTGATCAATGGACGCAGAATTTCTCATGTGATTGGTTGTTTTGCTGTCTCTTGTTTAAGCGATTTGAAACCACGGAATATGAAAGGTGAATGCTATGAACCAGGGCCAGGTGTAGTGGCCAGCTCAGCGTGGAGACCTTGAGGCAGATTCTTCTCGCCGGAATTGGGGAGGCCACGGGAATGCAAGAGCCCTGGGGAGAAACTGGGTGATTTAACGGGCAAAGATAGGGAATGATGGGAATGGAAATGAACAAGCAACAGTATGGGGAACACCAACTGGATGGGCAGTGCAACTCATTTTTGCCATGTATTGGGAATCATTGGGATATAAATAGATATAATATATTTACCCAATCAGCCGCAAAGGTTGCGTTTTTGTTGCCTTGTTCAGGGACGAGCCTCGCTTTGTTGTTTCTTGCTGAACGTTTCGCGTTGGTCAACCAGCGGTTACCTACTGGTTTGGGTTTGGCGCTTTGTATTGGCCCACGAGCTGTGGAGAAGACTTCTTGATTGATCATACAATTTTGCGCGAAAGCTATTGCGGAGGGGACGACTTCAAAGTATTGAAGAGGAGTGCACTTGTTAGTTAAGTGATTGGTGCCATATATTCGGAATGTCATCATCCCGACTGACTTTCATATTTTTCAGAGGGGTGGCTCAACCACCAACCAGTTAAGTTTGTTGGTGCTCAAATCCCACATATTTAACCGTGACTCAGTACCCATAACTGGTTGTTTTCAGGCACGACCCTTTTATGGCCTGAATCTCCAGAAATCCGGATCAACGACGTCAGAATTGGCGGCTAAGGGGAAGTAGTACAGAAACAAAAAAAAACATGTGCCTTTGGTACAACCAGGGTAAGCTTTTGGCACATAATCTCATACAATCTCAATATAATCTCGATAGATTTCTCCAGAATTAAGCAGGAAAGTTGTCGTTTATCTTTGTTAAAATTGCAGGTTCTTTGCGGCTTACCCTCTGGTAATCAATCATGGTTTGCTCGAAAATCCCTGATTGAAGTTGTTTTTCCAGCTAGGCAGCTAGACGCCTAAACTTTTAGGGCATTTCCAAGTCAAACATGTTTGATTCTTCTATTTTCTAGTCACATTGAAATCTCAGGGAAATCCCCAGTTATTCCCCATGGGTTTTCCAAAAATGTCTCCATTAAGTCCCTATGAAATCCCACAATGTGAGGCCCCCAAGATAGCTAAGTTGGTTTATAACTCCAATAACTAGGGTTTATGGGGGTTATATCTATAGTTAATGAGGATTATAAACCAACAAACATCACTGGGGGGCACCACGTTGCTACAGTAAATCCATCATTTGTTGCTGGATGTTGCCGGGATCAGCCTTCAGGCGGACGCCATCGGTTGCACCACCTGTCTGACCGCCTGCGGTCGGGCGAGCGCCTGGCAAGCTGCATTGCGCCTGCTCGCGGAGATGCTTGGGCTGAGGGGCTCTCTGAAATGTTCCAGGTATATCCCTTAGGTGCTGGAATATTTGTATATTATATATATATAATGTATAGAAGAATCTGGATGAATTTGGGGATCACTCGAAGTAAAGTGGATCTTTTTTGAACATTTTTGGCCAAGGGTATCTAACACCCCCCCTGCGACTATACATGTGTGTATATATATATATATGTATTTATATATATATCATAGTTTCTGAATTCAGCTGCCCATCTCACTGGAAAACATATAGATGTTTTATTGTTGTTTGACACATATCGACTACTTAGTAGGTTTCATGAGGATTGAAACCATCACTCAGATTAATATTGCAACAAGTTAGTGATTCAAGAGTTCACATGATGATAACATAGGGTAACCACCATTCATTATTTCAGGGGATTTCATTCGTCAACCGTTTCTTGTTGTTTCAATCCAGCACTGCAAAATGGGGGATGGGCCCGCAACTTATGGGACAAATCATACGGAAAATGATGACAAGCAACGGAATTTCGGGGCGCCCCTATTTTAAAAGTGCAATCTATGTACCATATGTTGGAAGGGTTTTAGCAAGGACCAGTTGACTTTTCTATATAGCTCTTTTGGGTTATTATACTGAAAGGCCCCGCGCTGTACATGTTTTATTGTAAAGCCAAGCCACAAGCCATCCCCTACAACTCACCAGAAGCGCATGGAACCGCAAAGCGTTCCCAACATGCAATACTTTAAGTCTTAAACAAAAAAACATATCATGACATGTTTTCAAAAAATCATCACAACATATGATATTAGATGATATTATCATGTAGTGTTATAACAACTGAAATATCGAATTGAATTACTTGTTTATCGCATTATAATTTATACATCCATTAAAAATCACAATACAAATCCACATCGTCCCATTGTTCCCCAAAAAACACTGCTTAAGCCCAGGATGCGATGCATTCTTGTCCGAGCTCACTTGATTTCGCACAACGCCTGTCTGAGCGCCTGCGAGGAAACGGGGCAATGGCGGCAGGGTCTGCAACTCTTGGACACTGGGCGGCTGGGTTTTGGGACTGGCATAGTTTGTTGCAGGGCAGGTGAAACCGAATTTTTATTGTTATATTGAAATACATTTGCATAATTTTCTATATATATATATATACACACATATGTATAATCACACTAGTAATTTAATACATGCACATCTGGGGAAATGTATCATGTCCAGCTAAGGAAGTTCTTCATTACAGGCTATGTTTGGGAATCATCATGGAAATGCCCCAAGGACCAGCTGTGGGATGGCAAATCCAATATGCAAAAATCCATTGGTTTTCTCCATAGAAAAACCAAGGGTTTTGTCCAGAAAAGCCACTGACCATTTAAAGTAAACTGGTTGGTGGTTTGCAACATTTGGACTATATTTTTCCATTCAGTTGGGAATGTCATCATCCCGACTGACGAACTCATATTTTTCAGAGGGGTGGCTCAACCACCAACCAATATAAATATATATAATGTGTTTATTCCAGAATTTCCAGAAAACCCATTCACCATTTGGATCAAATCCATCGGCAGCCATCCCAAGCCCATCCCGCCCAGGATGAGATGTGTTGTACCTCGCTTGGGCCCGACTCGACTCTCAGTTGATCTGATTCTTCTGGATTTTGAGGTAGGTTTCCCATGGTTTCCCAATTAATTGTTTTAAGGTGATAGTTGGCACCATGCATTGAAATGGTGAGTGAATAATTGGGTAAATAGTGGCTGGGCCAGAGATATTGGGATCTATTGGGTCCATATTGGCCACATTCAAAGGCCCCGAAATATATGGGAAAGGCCATACGCGGGGGTCCCCAGTCGCATTCCCAGGCTGAGTTGCAATACTGCCATCAGCGCATGTGAGAAAGCGAAACGCTGGCACCATGCCCTTGGCCTGTTTCACCGGTCGCGGCAGCCAAACACCTTGACCTTTAACACCACCAGTAGCGCTTGCAGCAAGGGCAGGCAATGGCGCTGGTCTGCGTTACTTGAAGTTTAGTTTGCTGGGGCGCCCATAGACAACTAACCAACAAATCAATAACACATATCAACACCTGCTACTGTATATACCTGTTTCTCACCTATTAACGGGTTTAATTTGTGCATGTTTTGTGGTTTTACCGTTGCTACATGTTAGCAAATGTGCTTGAGCCGGGCCATCCGACTGCTGTGCAACTCAGCTCAGGTGTCTCATTTCAAAGCTACCCCAGGACTGAAGTGGGATGGTCACAGGGGCCTTGAAGTTGCAACTGGGATGGTTGAAGTCTTTAGTCAAGGCTGTTGGTCCTCTTGGTTCAATGGATTCTTCATATTCGGTATGAGTCAAAATTTGGAAGCCCCCAATCCCATGGGTTGTCATCACTTTCCCTGTGAGATGTCCATTGAAACCGGGGGGACTCGCCCTGTGCCCATTGACCAGAGACCACCCCAAAAAAGTGGGTAGTTGGGCCTCCTTTTGACCCACCAAAGTCGTATGCAGATGGGCATTGAAGCTTTCTAAACCCAGGATCCACGGTAGATGGCTTCAGCAGGAAAGCTTGCAGCCCAGCCAGATTTCATTCAATGTCCTCGCATCCGGCCGGGCGACACAGCCAGAGGGGTCAAACTCCAATGGGAGGAACATGTGACTGTGGGTTGCAAGATGTTGCAAGCATGCTCCTGAAATGTGCATTTTTTCCGAAGATTTGATGTAAGTAATATAGTATGGCCTTATGTAGATGACCGGTCAACGACTCTTGAATGATTTTGCCGTTCTTTGTGGGGATAGTCATGACGCAAAATAGCTTCGCCAAATGGAAGGCAAACACATCACATGGCAGTTCTTAGTCAAAAAAAATACATGTTTTTCAAAATAAACCCATCCAAATATTCCAAACATAGCAGTGTCCTGGTTGAAGAACTCCCTTCAGATATCACTTGCTTGGACCCAAGGATTGTCGCACTGGCAGCGGATCGTGCAACTCCTGGAGTCCGGGAATCCAGAAATCACCCTTTGCGAAGAAGCCGCGAAGCGTGTCAGCATTGACGGCGGCGGACGGTTTGGTTTTGAGGTGTTCAATGGTTGCGTACTTGGTGGTTCACCCCCCAAAATCGTAAGTGGATTGTAGTTCACATCAGTGATAAGGGTAGAATTAGTCCAGTTATAATTTCCCTTCACTGGGGTGAGCCACCAAGTGATTAACCTACAGGTCACATGTTTCAGCACACATGGGGAAACCAACATGTTTTTAGATCTGCAAATAACTGCGTTTTGGGCTTTTGAAAGGCGTTGTTCTTCCTTGGATGTCCTATTTATATTATTTATCTGGGACAGCGACCAAAATGGACTTCTGCGGCACTGTGTTTTTTGCACTATGGAGAGTGACGGTCAAAAGAGTGCTCCTGTCAATTAAATGGCTTGTGTGGTGCTTGCTCAACTCTTTTTTTGAGTTTTGGGGGATAAAGTAACTTGTTATACCCTCTGGTAAACTAACATACCAGTAACTATGGAAAATCACAATTTTCAATGGGTAAATCCATTATAAATGGCAATTTTCAATAGCTATGTTAGATTACCAGAAGGTATATTTCTAGGATGCCATGTATTGCCCCCAAAATGAATGAAGCCTGCCCAATTGATTTGAGGCAGTTGAACCCACCGAAACTTTGCAAATCGGACCACCCCAATGAAACATCGGGTGTGTCCACAAAATGGGGGATACTGATACCACTATTGAATTTGGTTTAAGGGAAAATCTACAGGAAACCATTGATTTTCCCATTAAATATGGGGCTTTCCGGCTTTCCTGTAAATTTCCCCTAATCCAATCCATTGAATTTCTGTATGAGTGATCAAAATCAACAATCAAATTTTCGTGGCCTTCCCAAACATCCTGGACAACACTTATACAAGGTGGTGCCGCTTGGTTACAAGTTGGTTTACATCCCTAGTTAGTCCTGTATAATTACATAAGCTATATTAACAATACATTATTATATAGAAATATAGTCATATACATACACACAGTAATATATATATATATTATATGTATATATATGGGTATATATATATATACTGTATACTATATATATACACTATATATATATATATATTTATAGTCATTCACCCTGAATCCTAAGTAACGGACGGTACCCCACGGACCAACAAACCAGCTCCGAGGATCCGTTGTGCAGCGGCGTGGGAGGCGCTGCCGCTCCTCCGCATCTTGGCGACGCTGCAAGCCCCGCGGGACGGCCTTAAAAGGGGGGACCGTTGTGGGGCGCCGTGGGGACTGGGGAAAAAATGTAAAAAAAGTTGATTCACTGAAGTTTTCTAAACTAATATCATAGCAGTATAACAAATCATTTTTTTCATTAAAAAACATAACAGTCCAAAAAAACAGTTTATATATTGTTAATTGCTTCATTTTTCTCAACAATATCAAAACATAATTACCTCATTCATTTTTTAAAAATCATAACAGTCAAAGCATACCTACCTCATTCAATTTTTCAAAATCATAGCAGTCAAAGCATAGTTGGGATGCTGATACACCACCGACTCGTCTTGATTCGAGATGTTTTTTCCAACTACCCTCTGATTATTTAATATAGCCATGGAAAATCACCCATTTTTTATAGGTAAACCCAGGTAAACCATCTATAAATGGGCCATCTATACCATGGCTATGTTAGTCATAACCAGATGGTATTTTGAGACACACAACGATTTGATCTCAAGGTTCTCACCCAGAAAGCGATAGGATTTCGCAAAAAGGTCCCGGATTGATCCGGGTGTCCCGCCGCGCTGCGAAACCATGGCTCGCATGCAGATTGAAGACTGCTGCAAGGATACTTGGTAAAGGGTGGGTAGTTTTTGGCAGTTGTCGGAACGAGGTAGACCCAAATAAGCCATGAGATAGGATAGATGGATAATTATACAGTAAAACAATCTTCAATTGCGGTTCATTCTTGTTATTTCTTGAATATATATACCCCTATTTGAAATGATGCAAAATGCCTCAAATGGTTGTGGTTGGCTACAGAAGGCGACAATACAGGCTATGCAGGCAGCCAGCACATAATTTTTGCTCATAGTCAGTCTAAGGACCATCCAAGACGCTTGGCGGTTTTCTTTCATCTGGTGGAAACTGTCTCAAGCCGATCGGAGATGTTTTAATCATGCTTGCCTTGCTGATTCTCTAGGATCTAGTCACTCACTGGAAAGCACATCTAACTTGGAGTCGTGGTGATAAAGAATGGCATTCAGAAACTAGGGGCTGTAGGCTGTAGTGGCATTATTTTAATTATCCTTTGGTAGTCAAACTCGTCACTGGAACATCCCCTAGATGATGTTGCTCAGTTCTTAGCATTCAAAAGCGTTGCCAGGTTGGATCACGGAATGGTGAATCACTTTGGATAGCTGCGTGCCCATTTTTCTGGGTCCAAGTTTGCTTTTAAACTTTTGGTGGGTAAAATGTTGTTTGGGTTGGCTAGATTGTCAGCTGGAACCCTCCATTGCTAGTAGGAAAACAATCTTCCGGACCCTTGATATGGTGATGGAGAGACAGAACCCCTTTGTATCCTGATGCTTGTTGGTCAAAGCCGTCAAATCACCATTCTGGGTGAGTGAAATCAATATCCCAGAATTGCTTGACGGAAGAATTGCAGGAAATGGTTTCCTATGGGTCAAACAATCCAAATGAATCTACACGGTAGTATTTCGTGAAGTTGATCCCAATGTTTGTTGGTCAAATATGTTTTTCTCCAGTTTAGTCATCATGTCCCGTAGTTAAATTCCAATTTTCCCTTAGTTCACTCCCAATTTTCCCTACGTAAATCCAAATTCTACCTTGGTAAGTCACCATGTTCACTGTTCACTAGTAAAATCGCAATTTTCCCTCGGTAAACCATTTTTTCCCCAGTTCAATCAGCCATTTTCCCTAGGTAAATCACCATTTTCCGTAGCTTAATCGCAACAAAACCACTCAGTAAATCGCATTTTTTCTATGCCGAGAATCACCATGTTCCCACAATGTTAAATCCACATGTGACACACCCCTGCGGGCTCTCCGTTGGAGATCGTTCCCCAGGAGGTGGCCGTGTGCGCCAAGCTGCTCCACTGGCAGCAGGGGCTGCAGCTGCTGCAGGACGCAGAAGACGCGGCGCTGGAGATGGACGTCATCGCGTGTAGCAGCCGCGAGACTGTTGCGACGTGGAGATGGGGAAACACCACCAAAGATGGGTGGATGAATGGGAAGATAACCATTAAAACTATGGATTATATAGTTACAGAATTTGTAGGGATTCAAACAACTTATAGCCTATAGCTATCTAGGAGGGCACAACCTTGTATTTTTTTTGGGAATCCCAGTCCGAACCAAATCCCAGGTGGAATCCACCTTTGCGAGCGTGCCAAGCTTTGGCCCTCAGCCCTGCAGTGGCTGCGAGGTGTCAGGCGCTGCCAGCTGCGAGCGCCGCACGGTTGAAAGCTTACTGCCAGAAGGATGAAATTTGTTGAATCCCACCTACAGTTAAAGCCATTTACCAATCATTTATATTGTGATAAATGGGGTTATCATTCCATAAATGGGGTTATCATTCTTTAAATGGGGTGACTTACTTATAACTGCTATCCTTCTGAGGGGGGTATACCATATTTTTGTGTGAAGAAAATCCACCTACAACCTATAATAATGTTGGTAAACCCTATTGTGCTATTATTTAGGGGTTACCGTAATTTTGCTGGGAAGATGTGTTCCCACAATTGGTTTCACATGAAACTCACAACCGGGAAAGCATCAACCAGGCTATGTACCCCATGGCTTGACAAGAAACAAACCGAGAAGACCTTTGTCGATAAATAATGATCAAAAACATGCTTCCCTGAAACAGTGCCTTGAATTATATAATCCAGTGGATTGTCAGGGATGCTGGAAGGTTCCTAAAGAATCCTTGAGATTGCACTTGATCCGAGTTTTGACATCATTTTGTAGGCAACAGGTCAGATCTCATGAGTGTACTTTGTCGTACGAACACAAATCGAAGCAGTGTACTTGCTTGTTCACCCCAGTTAGTTTGCTGGTTTTACCCCTGAGTGTTATAAAGGAGTAGGAATTGTCCAGTATACACTGTCGTTATATCTACACAAAATTAAAATACACAAAATGGGACACCCTCAGAGGAAAGTTCCATGGTTGAAATCTGCGGGTTGCTGGGTTATTTATGGTTATTTTGTCCAAATTCTCACTCTCCTTGGTTGAAGCAAATTGGGGTTTGTTTGGGAAATGGGGTTTTAAACTGGTTTAAGACCTCATGTTCCACATTTTTCATGCCCTACTGTGAAATCGGGGTACCCAATGCATTTTCAGTCGCGCCCAAATACCACAAGGTTGGTTGAATATCCCGGGTAAATCCGTAGTACATTTGGCTCAACACCTTGTTTTTTTGCTGCTGTTGTTTTTAAGAAGAAGATTTTTCTGGAGCAGATATAATGACTTTTTTTTCATGCTTTTCTATGTTCTATATTCATCTATATTCTATATATCCCCATGTGTTTCATTGTGTTTCTTTTGGTTTCATAGCCATAAGCCATCCATATTCAGAGCCTCATTTCAGTCCATGGCGCTTGTGGGTTCAGGAACATCATTTGCTACAACTCGGCCATTCGAGCTCACCAGACGGGCCAGGCGTGAGTCCCATGGTGTTGTCCCGAAATTGTGTACAGTAAATTCCCTATAAAAAAGTAACCATGGTTTCTGTAAGGGGCTGTTAAGGGGTCATTTTTTGTGGGGCTATAGATTTCCTTGCTCTCGATGGCACTTGGTATGTTTGGCGTTCCACGCAGCTTTTCGCAAAGCTAGGGCTCAATGATGTTGCTTCATCACCTATAGGCAGTATGTGGCGGTATGGTGCGGCATTGGCTCAACAATTTTAGACATGGAATAGTTTTTATCCTATTTTGGGGTCCTGAAGCGACTACTGTACCACAGAATTTCGAGTTTGATTTGCTTTTCTCTGAAGGTATGAATGTATGAGCCAAAAATCTATTACCCTCCCGTTCACCCTAACATATTTGGAAGTGGATGTTCATCCCCAAACATATGGAACATCATAGGTATTGAGCCATCCCCCGTGTTCTCAGGGACCCAAGTGGTGGCACTTAAGTGATCCAGTGGGGCCATGCAAAGCCATTTTTGTCGATGGTCATGAGGCAACTATGAATATTAAGAAGTATTAAGAATACACTTGTTGAAAGCTGATTGGCAAGGTGGCCGAGGTGGCCGAGGTGGCCGAGGTGGCCTGTAGATTGGGCAGTTTTGATTTTCGACAACGAGGGCTTCGGGCGTGCGTCAACGTTACCGGGTTGGAGGGGATGATCGCCAAATTCTCGTATTGGGGACCAAAAAAAAGTGGAGCTTTGAATCACAATTTGGGGCAGTTTTTGACCCGGGGAAAAATCCCCTGAACTGAAGACTGGCCGCCAGCTGCGGCAGATGATCAGTGCAGAGTTGCCTTCCAAGTCTGGGTCACGCATCACCATGCAGCATGGATCGTCGCCACTGAGCTTGAAGCAGACCCTCAGGCAGCAAGGGATCGTTGGCGAAGGTGTCACTTTGTCCTATGTCTATGTCCGTGTGGATATTTGGCAGGAGCTCAGGTGGATGATGACGAGTTCTCGCTGCACGGGCTCACACGAATTGGAGGAATTGAGTGGGCAAGGCAGCTTGAAGGCCTGCCGAGCAGCCTTCAACAACTGGAATTGGGCGATAGGTTCAATGACTGGCTTCAACAAACCAGCTTTCCAAGCAGCATCAAGACAATGACTCTTGGCTACGATTTCAACAGAAGCTTGGATGGCGTAACTCTTCCTGCAGATTTGCAAGCCTTGACCTTTGGCTACAGGTTCAACAGAAGCTTGGACGGTGTCACTTTTCCAGCAAGTCTGCAAACCTTGATTTTTGGCATTGGCTTCAACCAAAGCTTGGATGGTGTAACTTTTCCTGCAGGTTTGCAAACATTGACCTTTGGCTGCAGGCTTGGACGGTGTCACTTTTCCAGCAAGTCTGCAAACCTTGATTTTTGGATGGCGTAAGTCTTCCAGCAGGTTTGCAAACTTTGGCCTTGGCTGCAGGTTCAACCAAAGCTTGGACGGTGTCACCTTTCAAGCAAGTCTGCAAACCTTGACTTTTGGCAGGGACTTCAACCACAGCTTGGATGGCGCAAGTCTTCCAGCAGGTCTGCAAACCTTGACCTTGAGATGCTTTGACCGGCGCTTCAACCAAAGCTTGCATGGCTTGTTGTTTTTGCCAGCAGGTTTGCAGGAACTTTCTTGAGATGGCTGGTTGTCTTTAAACAGCTCCATTTGATACAGAGAGGAAACTGTGCTTGGATTGGTGCCCGAAGTGCTGATATCCATCGTTGGTGCCAAGTCCCTTTGTTTGGATCCATGTCGGGGGGAACTCTGGTGTCTTTCCGTGGTTTTCACCACTTTTTTATGCTGAAAGCTTCGTTTTTCATGGAAATTCATAGAACATTAGCAAAATTCCAAGATATTGACAAGAGATTGACAAAAAATGACAAAAAATGACAAACTATTGACTATTGCTTGCTGATTTCCAGTCATTGAAGGCAAACTATTGATTATTATTACCACATATTACCACTATTGAAGGTAAAAAAACAGATCTCGATGCCATTGGAGCTTTGGCAGCCCAAAAAAAAGGCTGCCACTCAACGTATCGTCAAAAAATACATGTCGCAACGACAAGATGTCGCAATGCCACAACATGGTCTATAGATGTTTATAGATGTTTATTCATGCTTATTCAAAATGTCAGAATAACGGTAATAACGTGCGATTCTAGATGTTTGATGATGTTTGCAACGTTCAAATAACAAATTGTACAGTATCCTTTGAGATTGGGGTGTCCATTTGCCTATTTTTTTCAGGAAGTTGGGGAAGTTAGTGAAGTATCTTGTCATATGCAGCAAGCACTTTCACTACCACAGAGCTGTGAGTAATGCTGGAGGCCCATCCCTGGACAGAAGCGCTGCAACTCCAAGATCTCTTGCGAAGCAGGTGCCAGACGGCAAGCTACACCCTCCCAATACTGTGAAACCCACATACCCACCTGATTTTTACAACAATTTTCAGTTACAAATAGTTACAACCTATAAGAAGTAGTCCCAATGGCTCAAGGTCAAATAAGCTACATGAACTAGATTTAGTTTATCCACGTTTATCCAAAACCAGGAAGTGTCCACCCTCGTTACCCTTTCAATAATCCAATGATTTTCACTCTCATATCATTTATATACACATACTTAGAGCTGTGGCACATATGAATGAAATCTTTTTTTTGGCAACATGATATCATATGATAAGGACATTTCTTGAATCTTGGCCTGCGAGGATAGCAGGCCAGTTTTGGGGTTGCCCCCCTGCCAGGGGCCTGCTGCCAGACATCATCACCCATAGCGCCGCTGCGGTAGCAGTGAAGACCCAGCGCCAATGGAATTGGGGTTTCCACATCCTGTCCAGGCTGCATATTAGTTGGGATGGTAAGTAGGTGGGCTTTGGGCTTTGACCAGCAAAAAATGAGGAGTTTAAAATGGTTTAATATGGTTTAAGCATCCTGAGATGGGGAGATATATCCCATATAAGATTGAATACCCCTGATAACCGGGCCGCTAGTTCATGAACAAATCCACTGCTAAACCAGGCTTCGAGAGAAGTATGCATATTATATTTCGGGTACCTGGCCAGATTGTAGTCAGACAATTTTGTTCTCGCCTTTTGGGATTAGATTGGTAAAGAGTAAAGACCATATGTTTCATCCCACAAAAAAATAGACTTTTCCGTCGGGACAAATAAAAAGCAAGGCCAACATAGTTTAGCAACCCAACATTTAAGCCTCTAGCATGTTTTTAACCCCGGAGGTCCTGAGCAGCTTCACTGCCAGTTCGTTTGCACAAAAGATTGTTTTTTGAATTGGAAAATTGATGGTCCACCAAATCGGATTTTGGCCGGTTGTGCATATTTTTCAAAACAACTCAATTCAGCACAAAATTGTGTTTTGTCACGGTACCGCAACATTGCAGCCCACGTGGTGTAGGTTATCTTTGGCCCTTCTGCAAGCCGACATCATCATGCAGAACACGGTGATTAGCGGCCTCGACCAATGGTGGTTGGCCACATCCCTGCTGGAGTCCCGCGGTCGTCGTTGGATCCATGAAACTGGGAAAACCCGTAAATCTTCAGGAAATACTTGCAAGGGAATCAAGGGAATGAACACTAAAGTTAGAGACATTGATTGAGTTGAAAGGTTTTCTGATGTTTCCTGTATATCCTAAGTTTGGGGTTGAGCATGGACTGTTGTGGCAGGTTCTCCGTTATGTTGCAGGTATGATGGTGAAATTAGAATCATCAACTCCTTGGGTATGTTGTTGTTTCTCATACAAGTGAATGCCACGAAACACAACCACATAGCTACTGAGAGGCACATCCAAGTACGGTCCCTGAAAACATATAATATGGAACTCCCTAAAAATAGCCATTAAGAACAAGAAAACCGTCTCCCAAAAGCCATTTTTAGGGTTCCAGTTGGATCTTCACACGACCCCAAGGAGGTTGCTGTACAACTGCACCCTGATCACATACAACAGCGTGCTGAACGCTTGCGACTGGGACCTCTTATAGATGGCCATCTATTGGGGTTCCCCAATAAGGCACTCAAGCATAACAATCGGAAATCCATAAACTATCATAAACTAAATGATTGAATGGGGATTTTTGGAAGAACTTCATTCATTATTTGGTTGATTTATGTTGATTTTCCAGCTAGCCTTTTTTGATTGCCAGTACACGTGAGCTCCGCAATCCAGAGTCTCAAATACAGAGACTAGCTCCCATGTTTGGCTCCTCTAAGCCCATAAATGTATTTGGTCACCGGAAATTCAGATGCGTTCAAATGTGCTATCTGGCGTATGTTGAAAGTCACTTGGAGCAGAGGTGGTAACTGCCTGGTCGTCAAATGACGATGGGAGGATGGGACGTTGAGACCGCCATGTGGGGATATCATGGAAATAGAGCTGATGTGGGTAAAACAATGCCACAAACCACCCATGACTGGAAATGGCTTGTACCACCTATAAAGGTGGTGATTTGGGGGATAGTTGGTTATTGTAAATTATTGTTTTACCCACATTCCTGACATAATTGTTGTGTTTGTCTATCCTTACCTTCACTGGCCACCTCCCTGAGATGGCGATGGAGACCGGCGCCCTGTGGTAGGGACAGTATGCCATTGGTATATAAGTGAGGAATTAATAGGAATTATTTAAACGTATTCCCTAACTGCTTTGGGAATAATACTAAGATATACTAAGTTAATTGGTTATAGCTAATTTTAAAATTAATTATAAGTGGTATATAAGTTAATTAGTTAATTGTTTGGGAATTATACTGCTTTGTTGGGAATCATGGCAGCCAATATTTACCAACCAGTTTGGCGGGATGATGGGACATATGTCGCAGAATACCACATGTTCGTTTGACTGCCATAGGCTACAGTCATACAACAAAGAATTGAACTCACTACTGTTCTTCAAAGCTAATGTTGGACGGATCAACCGTTTGTTTCTTTGGCTGTGGTATTTTTCATTCTTTGATGTTTTGTCCGCGTTTATTCTGTGGGGTTCGGCAGGTTGAAACTAATAGCCGGATGGGCATGTGGTTTGCAGAAGTGATGGACCATACTACATCCAGCTGAGATGATGCTAAGCATTCTAAGCTCTGGGTAGGTACAAGCCGAAGGGAACAGCAATTCTTCCGCTGAGGTGAGAAGTCGGGCCAATGGAACAGTGCTCTTAGGATCTTCACTCAGGCAGATCTGGGTGAAATAATTCCTCTGCGTGGAGCAGATATATTCATATTATATATATATATACATACGCACACACATATATATACATATATATATACATATATATATATACATATATATATATATACATATATATATACATATATATATACATACATACATACATAGTTGATGGGGCTTATATCATTCTATATGCCCAGTTTCAACAACCGACTCACAATTTGTTGCCCCACTAGCACCACGCTTGCCTTGCGCCGCAGGCGCTGCAGCACTTTAAAGTGGATGCCTTCTCTTACAGTGCAGCCATCAGCGCCTGCGACTCGGCCCTTTTATACTTGGGAGGCCGGTTTCATTTTTTGAGGAAGATGGATGAAGAAGAAAAGACAGCTACTAGCGGGGACCGGCAGTTTGAATATGAAAGTTGGGGATTTATCGAAGTGAATTTTCGCCGGCAACAAGATCGCCGCGGAAGAAATTTGCAGATAGAATATGCCAAATGTGGGGTGCAGATAGAATATGACAGTACATAGTATGTATGGCGAATTATATGATTGTATATTCTGTGAGTTTTCGAAGGAATTAGCATAATAATTAGCTGTTGAAACAGATGCGTATCTGGTGGCTTTGCCATGGAAACAATGCTATGATGGATAGCCCCACTGCACAATGATTAATGTTTATCTTTATCTTCAGAAACATGCAGTAAGGGACCAGCAGTAACGGACGGCAGTACTGTAAACAGCATATCACTGTTGACATATTCTAACTGCAAGTGCAGTTAGAACACGCCGCGGCGTACAAAATTAGCATATTCTATCTGCGTTCACTTATTTTTTCATATTCTAACTGTGGGTCCCTTACTCTAGAGAGAGAGAGAGAGAGATATAGCCAGTTCTGGACAGACAGACAGACAGACAGACAGATAGATAGATAGATGGATAGATAAATTGAGACGAAGGAGGGGATAGAGATAGATGCAGAGAGAGGGAGATGGATGGATGGATGGATGGATGGATAGATGGATGGATGGATGGATGGATGGATGGATGGATCGATAGATAGAAAAAAAGATAGAGAGAGAGAGAGGGAGATAGAGAGAGAGAGAGAGTGAGAGAGGTAGACAGAGACAGAGACAGAGAGAAACAGAGAGAAACAGAGAGAAACAGAGAGAAACAGAGAGAAACAGAGAGAAACAGAGAGAAACAGAGAGAAACAGAGAGAAACAGAGAGAAACAGAGAGAACCAGAGAAACAGAGAGAAACAGAGAAAAACGGAGAGAAACAGAGAGAAACAGAGAGAAGGAGACAGAGGGAAGGAGACAGAGGGAAGGAGACAGAGGGAAGGAGACAGAAGGAAGGCGGCAGAGAGAGAGAGACAGAGAGAGAGAGATAGGTAGAGAGAATCTGAGACTCAGATACTCAACAACCTTGCGGTCCATCAGTGGGTTCGCTCTGCCATCCAAGCATCAGAACAAAAAACCTCTCCTATAGGTGTCCTATCTTTGAAACTTCCGCCACGGCCATGCGCGGTACTACTGGAAATATATGCATACAAGTAGTAGACAGCAGAATCGAGAAGGTAATGTAGGTTGAAACATGGGGTTTTGTGCTGGTGACACATCATGGATCGACTACTGAGGGTACCCCCCTCAAAGGTCCAACCCAGCAAGATCCAGAGGTGATCTGACTATTTGTTCAAGTTTTGTGGAAAAAAAACCATAAACCGCAGCTTGGAATCCTGTAGCACGCATCTAAAAGCAGCAGTGGAACACAAAGGAACGATCCACCAACCTTTCCTAAGATGGGTATCAGCAGAAGGTGGTCCCTTCGACCAACACGGAGAGGGCGGTTGCGACCCCGTCCAAGGTGAGAAAGGCTTGGCATGGACACGAGCCCTGCATTTGGAACAAAGCATGGCACCGGCGACTCGGAACCAAACTTTGGGCCTTGCTGAGTCGGTAATGGTTAGAGTCGCACTCCATGTTTGTGCTGCGTTCTCATGTCCACCAATTTTTGCTCCATGGGTAGTTCCTATTTACCAACATGTAAATGTATGTAAATGTACCCCAATAATGGCCGAAATGTTGGTGAATATTCCATATATATGGAGCCTCTGGGCTATATTTGGACACTAGAAAAAAATCTAGCTGAGTCCGATGAGTGTTGATCAGTTGCATCCCCATGATTTCCAGTGAACACCATGGTCCATGCCGCTCCAATTGCATGGTTCAACTATGCCATTTTGTTGGCAGTGTTTTTTTTTAAATATAAGCACCCCCCAAAGCTCCCAAATTTGAGATTTGGAAATGGTTTTTGATGAGCCTAGAAACCACATGAAATAAAGACCCCAAGAGAATCCCGAAAAGTTGGCGAGTGACAATTTCGTATGTTGATGATGTTCAAAACATATTGTTTCTTGAAACCATTATGCATGCTCAAACCATCGCCCAGGTGCCTCAGAATTTGCTGTGTTACAACGGCACCTTGAGCGCATGTGCCTGGGTTTTGCCATGAATGGATGATGGATGAGGTGGAGATAGTTTCAGATTCCACAACATTCACTAAGGACCAGTAATTTCATAGGTATATATATATATGTATATATGATAAAAATTGAAACCTTTCCTGAGTCTCTCAGATTGCAATGGTCAGAGCCTTCTAAATGGAAATCCTTTGTCAAAGAAGCCATGGTGGATTCAGTCCAGCCTCGGTGGAATTGGATTTCCTGAAGTGGGTTTTTATGGTCCTTGCACGTTGAATGACACTTCCTGTTTGACAGCTTGATTGCTAGTGACTGTTGTATATTATATTATTGTATATTATATTATTGTATATATGTATATATGTATATAGTATAGGTGTGTATATTATATATATATATGTATATCAATGCGCATATGCACAATGATGTGTGCAGCTGATTGCATGTTGACTTTTCTCCCTTTGCATCTTGATCTACATGTCTAATTAGAATCGTATGCTCCTGGAAATCACATAAATTGGGTTCATTTGCAAGCAGTGACGACCATGGAGTCTGAAGTTCCATTGGTTTGCAGGTGACTTAGAAACACCAGTGACTATAGTTGGTTGGTTTTACCGAACTAAAAACTAACCACACATAACCATCATAGCTGGCAAACCCTGAATATCAACTCAGGATTAATAAACCCCTAGTTTACTTGTTTTGCGGGCTACCATTTAAAAGGGAAACATCAAGTACTATTTCGGAAAATTTGGAAACCTCGCAAATGAATAAATTGGGGGGGTTATTAATCCGGGGTGAACATTATGATCAACAATGTTCAAATGCCAGATGGTTGATGATGATGGGATGATACATAATATCCTGGGGATTATGGTAGCCCATTGGCTGGGAAAGCTCCGTTCGCCAACCATTCACCGACCATGAAGCAACCAATAACCAGCCATTTACCAACATTTACCAACATTTACCAAACCAGTTGTTTTGTTTTTTTATCATCATTTGGAACATTCTCACCAAGTCTGGCTCAGGTGAGAAGTCCTCTCACTGGGAATTCGCTTTGCATAGCTTTCTTCAGCACATCAACCGACCCCTGAAGGCGCCATCTGAATGGATGCGGGTTCACTGATAGCAGACGCCCCAAAAGATAGAAACGTGAAATCAGAACCCTACTAAAATGATTTAAAATAGCGATAACGTAGGTTTCTACCCTTTGGGTTGCCATCAGTGGGTATTTTTTCCATGCTGGGATTGGTTCTAAACGCCACCACTGTTCCACTGAGTTGCACATCAATATATCCACGTGTTGTTTCACAAAGATGGGACAGATTTGCTTGAATGGATGTCAGCTGGAATATGAATGTATACATCATGATACATCCATACTGGACGTATAATATGAATGTATATGCATGTTTTTTTATTCATAGAATTGGATGATGGGAAAATTTACAGGAAAACATTATATTTGATGGTAAAAACCATGGTTTCCTGTAGATTTTCCCTTAAACCAATCCATTGTTTTTTTTTAATGATACATATCAAACAAACAAGGGATCCATGTGACTTTCCCGTGGCCTCAGGTGGACGGCTTCACCCTGAACGCCCTGCTGGGCGCGCTGGCGCGAGGCTCCCAGTGGCGTTGGGCGCTGTGGATATTGCAAGGGCAGTTGCGGTGGGCGAACATCATCAGTGGCTTGGAGCGAGGATATGGTGGTGGTATGATGGTTATACACCCGAAATTTACGATGCAACCCCCCAAAAATCGCGATATTCAATGGAGAATCCGTTTCCAAGCTTAATTTTTGTTGGTCCTATATTGAATTTAGGGGGTGTAGAGGATATGGGGGGAATGAGGTTCCAAAGTTATTGGGAAATATAGGGACCCGCTATGCCCACTTAACAAATACAGCGGTCGTAGGGATTCAACCACCCCCGCAGAGAGATAGGTCGTCCGGGCCCATTGCTGTAAGCTTTCACCAAACTTGGCGTTGCCTTACACCGGTGTTGAGGTTACAACACTGCCATGCTGGCGTGTGTTGAAAGTGAGCACCTCAGACTGCAAATTGTGAAGGGCAAACATTCTGATCCTGGGTCCTGGATCCTTTGGGATACAGGCATGCAAGGAATCATGTTCCATATGCCGATGCCATATTTCAAAACATACAGGTTGGCATTTAAGGTGAGATAGGGAGAAGTAAACGGTTCATAGTTTTAAAGTAATAAACTTCCGCGCGCAGTAGATTTTGCAGACAAAGAGCCCTTGCTGATGAGCGCCCTAGGCAGCGGAAAATCCTCTTCAAAGCACTTCATTCAAAACGAATTGTAAGTTTTCATCGAACACATATATCTTTAAAAACATGTGATGTCCCGAATCTCTCAGATAGTGGCACCAAGGTCTTTACTCCCTGCCATCAGCTCCCGGCAGGGAACGTTTGGGTACTCCAACAACTGACTCCCCAAAATGGACCGTTTCATACTGGAGCAACCCCCAAAAAAGATAAATCGCGCTGAACTGTTGTAGAATACGTGTTTATTTTTGTTTAGGGGTTGCCATTTTTATTGCCCGGTCTAACTTGGGTCCATTCATGCCCAAGTTTGGGGGTCCCAGATCTTCAGGCAGTGGAATCAGTTGCTGCAGCTCTTGGATGAGCTTCCGATAGCTGCGGACCTCATCACGATGAACACCATGGCCAGCGGCTCATACAGCCATTGGATACGGCAGCTGCAGGTGCTGTCCAGTCACTGGGCCTTGACAAGTTGAGGTCTTGTTGGGGAAAGAAGAGATCATTTTCTCAACAGAATTTGTGATTTGCACATTATTGTTATGTACCTTTTTTCTCACTGATACAAGTATTTCTCTAGTGGTTCTTTCTCCGCTTTATGAGGGAATTGGCTTGTTCTCCTTGGCCTGAAAATGAATCTGCTCAGTATTTTCGCAGTCATCACCCACAACGGTGTGCGAAAGGTGTCATGCACTGAGAGGTTTGTGATCAAGATTTCACTCGTTGGGATCAATGCCTTCCAAGAAGCTGACTCCCAAGACCCGACCTGCCAGCCAAAGGTTACAAGTTTTCGTCCTTGCTGCTTGGCTAAAGGACGCAACCTATGGGATGGGTCACCGGTAGGATGATCAATGGGTTGAGGGATCGAATTTTGACCCGTGAAAATTCAAGAGAAGGCCCAGTGACCACAAGTGATGTTGATGTTTGTAATATGAGTTTTTGGCAATCAATATTGTAACCGGTCCTATTGTTCCGCACCCAATTTGACCCAACCCATATCATATAGTCGTTTCAATCATTTTATGGCTCATGATGTGCCGAATCAACCCCAATAAACTGTCCGAACTGCCATAGAACCTAGCAAAAGCCTTCAGTTTTTTTCACTTCCGGGCGGCAGGTGGTTTCTTTTTCAACATGTCTTACCTGTTCGTCTCCTCTGGTTGGGATCATGACTGGTTTTCTCATTGGGTCTCCTGGGGGTCCTGGATGCTTGAAAAAAAAAAGGTCTTCACAGTTTGCTGACATGCCCATCTTTGGGGTTTGCGTCAAAGATGATGTAGATATACCGTGATATACCTGTACATCATGGTATATCTTTGAATCTAAATTGGTATATGATGATACATAGCCAACATGCCCCCTTTGTTTGTTTATCCCCATCCCTCTATGCACTTTCCGTTGTGACCCAGGGAACCAGACATCCTCACCACCAACCTCCAGCTTTCAGCGGCGCATGGCGGCAACGGTTGGCACCATGCGCTGCAGTGCTTTCTGGCGCAGCGGGACCGCAACATCATTACCTACAATGCGTCGCTGAAAGCACTGGGCGCCCTGGCAGGGGTTGTGAATCTTTGGGTGACAAGCATATCATGACACTGCAAAAAACATTGAATCATGATAAAACGGTATATAATTTTAATTATGTACGTTTAAATAAAAATAGAATCAAATAACTAAAATCATCATGGAAAGACCAAATATGATATATAGTTACCATTAACCATCAGCATTAATGGCAATACTTCAACATGAAACATCATATTATTGTTGTTTTCGGCCGTCTGTTTTTTTTTTTTCAAAAAACAATACCCCCTGAACACAATCCCCATGAAGGTCCATTATAATTACTCCGGGGTGAAAATGGATGGCGCGAATTTTTGAAATGCACCATCTATAGACCACTTGGGGGACGGGATGCTTTGCGCCATCTGATTTTAATCATCAATCATAACCATCATAGATCTCCATATATCTCCATATGTTGCCTCATCAGGTTGATCCCTGGCTTCATCCACCAGATATCACGAATAGACCTTTATTTTTACGGATCATTCATTTGATCCCCACTGGTGATTGTTAAATTGCATTATTAAATCACCATTTTTAGATGATGAAGATAGATGATTGATATTTATTTATATACTTCATTATCTCATGAGTAGTAAAATCACATTAATTAAATATGACACTAAATACCCCATTGCTATCCATTATATATTGTCTATTTTGATCGATCATGAACCATTACTAACCAATATTAACCATTATATAATGAGTAAAACTTATAGCAAATGGAATGGAAACCCCATTGTTGATAAATCCAGTCAATTCCCAGTCAATTCCATCCCTAAGTGACAAAACTCACCATTTACACATAGAAGATACATATATATATATATATTTATATATATTATGATATCATATTATATTATGCATATTATAGGTACATACTCTATATATATATATATATATACACACACTACATTGTTAAGATTATATCATAGAGTTGATGATCTCATTACCCTCTGGTAATTTGTTACATAGCTATTGAAAATGGCCATTATGAATGGGAAAATCCACTACTAATGGCCATTTTCAATAGCTATGTTAAATTACCAGAGGGTAATTTATGTGTATGATCTCAGATCACCAGAGATAATAGATTAATATATATATATATATAATATATTAATAGATTTGATATAATCATTTTCCATATATACATATATATTAATATGTAGAGTTGATAATCAACATTGTTTTTCACCTCACCTCAGGCTCTGCCAGTTGGCTCCGCAGCCTCTGGATCTTGCAGAGCCTCATGGAGCAGGCGCCACGTGGCCTGCGTGGCGACGTGTTGACCTTTGAGGCGTGCCTGGCGTCCTGTGACTTGGGATGCTCCAGGGATGCTCCAGCCCCGAAAAGGCAAAGACCATCCAAAAACCCGCAAAAACTTGGGTTACACACATGATTTCACCAGATTTTCTGGGATTTTGATGAGAAAATATGGAAAAACATGGTGGGCTTCGGCCCAAATTGAATTTGAAGTATGGGGGGTTGATCCAGGAAAGCGACTTGGACATTAGATGATAATGATTTGATATTTATTGGGACGAAACTGGCTGTTTTTCACTGAATTGCATGATGGGAAAATTTTCAGGAAACCCATATTACATATATATATATAGTTATTTATTTTATTTATTTATTTATTTATTTTTTTATATAAAACATATATATATATGATGGTAAAACCATGGTTTCCTGTAAAAATTCCCGTCAACCAATCCGTTGAGTTTTGCGTCATGACCTATGTTCACATGGTGTCACCCGGGGCCTCAATCCCATCAGTCACGTGTGTCACTGAGGCGAAGGGCAATTCTTGCAAGAGGCCAAGTTGCTGAACATCGTTTCACAGACATCTCTCGAGTTGAAGCTGTGGAACTGTAAAAATTGGCCGAGACCACGGGGCAGTCCAACCCCAAGGAGGTATCGCATGATTCTATGAATGAGTCTTTTAAAAGATAATGAGGTTAATGAAGTTATTGTTTGATTCTATTTATTTATGATATCTTAAGACCTTCAGGTTGCATTAAAGAAGTGGATGTTTGCATACCCAAACTTGAGGTCGTACTCAGGTTGGTGAGGCTGGCACTTGGATTCAGCCCAGGTTTTCCAACTTGAAGGACAGCAGCCGGGGCCTCGTTGGGACATGGTTTTATGGTTTGTTCAGCATTTGTTGGGGATATTGGCGTCGTTCCAAAAAATGGGTCAAGAAACTGAACTGGGATTGTATCCGATGAATATTGGGTAAACCAACTTTTAGTGAATGGTTGGGGTGCGAATGTATGATGGTTGCGTTTGTTGGCTGTTGTCCTTTCATATCTCCTATTCATGTGTTGTTCTTACTACATGTTGATCCTTTTTTGGTTGGATTTTTTCTGTTCGAAACATGCGCGGTACGGCTATTTGCTGATTTGAGAATCAGACCCTAGATGTCATTACGCATTCCCATGAATGTAAGGGATTTCTGGGAGTTGATGAGCTAAATGGATTCTAAATGGGCCGTGTCATGTTCGTTAGCCTCCGGTAATCAAACGTGGCTAGCTGGAAAATCCTTCCTTTATAGATGATCGACCCCCCGTGTTTGATTACCGGAGGAATTTGTCAAACATTGTTTTGTTTGGAGTTTGCGGGCCTTTCTCCCAGATGTTCCTTTTCTTCCGCCGTGAGTTGCCTAAGTTTACTTTCATCGTTTGCTCCAAATGCATGATTGCTAGTGACCCCTCAGTTTGTCTAAACATACATTTGAGGGTTGGGGCTGTTGAATTGCGTTTGTCTGAAGATAGGACGCCCCCAAGTCCCATGGTTTATCAGTCATCAGTTTCCCCCATTCCAAAGTGAAATTATATAAGGGTATACGGTATACGGGACATGTTCAGACACCAGTGCCATCCATAGAAAATATAGAAATATGGTAAATATGGTGCGATTGCCATTTTCATACTCTTAAACCATCCAGAATTAGCAGAAACTTGTCTCTATTTTCGGGGGAACCTCCCCCACCAAGGAGAGGCTACGTGCGCCTCTCGACAGCATGGGGATCTTGATCGCCACGTCCCAACAGACAGGGTGGTTTTAAGCATCAACCAGAACCACTGATATACATGCACATATATATATATATACGCGAGGGGACTGAGGTTCTCCGATGCCATCAGCTGTGTTTGAGTGTCAACATGTGAAAAAACAGCTGGCGCCTAGGTAATTTGCCAATTTTTCAATAGTGGCAAGCATCATGTTGAACGGATCATTTTTTTTTCGTCCGTTTTAAAGCAGAGTCATCTTGTGCCATAAATCATGTTCTCAGAAGTCAGAAATCGCATATTTTGGTGTAAAATTGTGAATTTTCATCGTATAGTCATGGCGTGGTCATG
>Ga0126342_10002940_pt1 | contig 27483 bp, 19 predicted proteins | sample Cyp1metagenome_FD_92528 | JGI IMG/M metagenome (GOLD analysis project Ga0126342, IMG submission 92528) | Coral microbial communities from Lord Howe Island, Old Settlement Bay, Australia - Cyphastrea 1 metagenome | ecosystem: Host-associated > Invertebrates > Cnidaria > Coral ... | reverse complement strand
TTTTCAAAGAACTGTTTTTCCAATGTCATCGAACTTGATCAGGTGGAATCTTGGCCGTCATCTGCAGATCGCATGGGTTGCACGGTCAGCACACTAGCAATTTAGGATCCAGGTTTTAAAAGAAAAAACATGCATGGATATTTTAATTCCTCGTTTATCATGGCATGAAGATATTTTTTTTAGACCTGTAGAAAAGCCACGTGCACCACCAAAAAAAAATCCAGAATTCCTCTAAGCGAGGCTAAGTAAATCACATAATATTCCTAGTATATTCCTATCAAATCTCCATTAAAACCTCCAGTAAATCACATTGTATTCCCATTATATTTCCCTTATAGTCGTACATCCCATTAAATCTCCATTAAATCCCACTATATTTTGACTAAATTTCATGAATTGATGCGAAATCAACCTCAAACGTTCCGAACGTTTTTTCGGCCAATGGTTTTTTGTGGTCAAGCGACCCGATGTCCGAACTGCAAGCGCGAGAGCCGCGGGTCCAGTAAGGGACCCAGCGAACCATCGCCTGCATGCAGTGATGGGTTCTGGTCATGGGGTGCTCATGCCACTTATAAGTGGATTCAATCAGCCCCGTTTAGTAAGTGGAATTTGCGCCAACTAATTAGCAAAGATGTTGGAAGAAGAACATGAATGTAGATCATGTTCTAAATGGGAAACATGTCACATTGTTGTCCACATCGTTTTAAGCATGTGAAAAACCTAGGGTTTTTCATGGGGGTTAAATGGATCAAAGAATTGTTGATGTTGTTGATCTGCTAATGTTTGGTCAAGGCCAATGGTTTATGGCTTGCAAGCGGTTGATAGATTGCTGCAATGTAAATGTTTGGTAAACATAGTTGCCATATGTTGCCATGGTGAAGGGCTTGGCTACAATTGAAAAAGATAGGAAACAGAAATCTATCATACTACATTACCATACGTAACTGCCAACTTGACCATTTGGTGTCATAAGATTGGGATTTGTTATAATAGTGACTTGCACATTGTTATGATTGGGCAATGATTGGTATCACGCTTCTCACATGCTATATGTCTAGATGGATTCTGATGCAACATCACAGAGCATCTGTGATTGGTAAATGGTTGGTACAACTCAACTGTTGGGCAACCGTATACCCCATGTTTATTCAAACCATGGCCGGTTTTTATTTTGATCAAATCAGAAAAACAATCATCTATATTTCCCCATTGTTCCAGAGCTATATGAAACAACCAGAGGGTCTTATGATGTTTATTCGCGGTTTTCAGATACATCCAAAGTACCTCCATTCATGGCACCCCATCCCCAACACACATAGCAAAAAAAATAAAAAAGGATAACTAACGGATTGCTGGCACAATATATACATATTACCCTCTGGTAAATCAACATAGACCCTGAAAATCACCCATTTATAGTGGAAACTAGTCTTCCAACCCCTATCTGGCAGGGTCTATGTTAATTTACCGGAGGGTAATCATTGGAGGTTTCCTAAACTGGCGGGATCGTCCATGAAATCAACCATCCAGCGATAAAGGGGGATCCCCCTGACTATGGAAACCTCCAAGTAACCACATGTCTAAGATAACTATAAGATAACTATCTAAGATAACTTATAACAATATGGGATAATTAACTAAAGGATTGTTGGCATTACATATCCATAATTAACATTAATATACATTAATTAACCACATTTCTCTAAGATAAGCATAAGATAAACATAAGATTTCAACCACCAGCGCCCTGGCTTCTCCGTATAGCGCCTTGTGCGCGGAAGGCGATCAGAGCCACAAAGCCCGAACGGCTGAAACTGCTCACCTCTACGAAGTAGGCCTTGCGGCTGGTGGAGGTGGGATTGTCATTCTGAGGTATATGTCATAACTAAGAATTATACATATTAATGATCATAGAGATGTTTATATATATAGTTGTTATCATATAAGATCATATCCAAAAAAAATATCATGTGTATATTATATATATATATATATGTAGCGTACTAATAGTACCCTCTGGTAATTTAACGTAGCTATTTAAAATGACCATTTATAGTGGATTTTCCCATTGAAAATGGTGGATCTTTCCATAGTTATGTTAGTTTACCAGAGGGTAACCATAGTAAATTCCACACCTCCAGCCCAGCCATCCAGCCTCATTGCGACTGTCCTTCTCCACCTTCAAGGCTCGGCGCGGGGGTTTGTAGCGCATGCCCGTGCGCGCGAAGGAATCCAGGCAGCTCACCTAGGTTGAAAAAACCTGGTTTTGAGCGGTGGAAAAAACGGGAAAAACCAGGGAAAAGCTGGGAAAATCATGGGAAATATATAGGGAAAAAAAATATATATATATGTATGAGAATCATGGGACAATCATGCTGCAAATGGATGTAAATTATATACACTTTTGTTTATTGCCCATCTAATTTGAGGATATAATCCCATCCCCTTAAAATGAAATACGCACCAGTCCCGAAAAATGAATAGATCCACTACTAAATTTCGGGTGAATGATTAAATAGGTATATCCATGGTGATGTTACCCCAAAAGTTGGGATATAACTGTCAGAATTGCGGTTATATATATATATACTTACAAGAAGGCCTCTGAATGATTTCGGCTGCTTCGTCAACCCATCTACCCTCTGGTAATTTAACATAGCTATTGAAAATCACCATGTTCATAGGCTAATGATCTGTAAATGGACCATCTTCAATAGCTCTGTTAAGTCTCCAGATGGTAATTTTTTTTTTTTATCACCAGCAAAAACTGAGCATTGCATGTAGTTATCAAGGTAGCTAACTATGGGGGATAACCTTGAAATTTGAAATTGGAGTTTTTATTGTTTCCGCTACTTATTGGGGGAGAACCAATAAGGAAACATGATATGGCTGTTGGACATAATTCTTAGTAACCATTTATATATATATATAATTATTATACGTATATATATATATACATTGAATAATATTGCATATACAAAAAGTATCGAAATATGTACATGTACTACATCTCCAAGTGAATGAATAAGCAATCATCTTGGAGGAATTCGAATCATGGCCACGGCCACAGGGATAGATTCCTGAAGCTTGGTGCAGCTTCATCCCACGTAGCTTCACCCCAGATATGGGGGGTTTCCATCAATGGGGATACTCAATAGCTGGATGGTTTTTCTTAAGGAAAATCCATGGGAAAACCCCATCTGTAAATGGATGATGACTGGGGGTACTCCCATGACGAATCGGAAACCCCTGGTTGCGCCGCGTCGAGACCAGGCCACGCTGACAGCTTCTTGGAGAGGTCCGTCGTTGGGACACGGCGCACGGGGATTCACCAGCAGGGCCAACCACCAGTGCCTGCGACGTCGATGAATTCCGTGGTGGCTTAGAGGATGAAATGTTCACATTCAGATTTTTGTGGGTTAGTAAATAAAGGGATTATGGGTAAATAATGGAAAATATGGGTCAGTGAATTAACAGTTCGACCCTGGGGGTTGGACGATGAGTTTCCACTCAAAAGCGCTGGGCAAAATTTTTGGTGTAGATCTACCAAAGGGAAAGGGACCGTTTTCTTGGAGGATCAACCCAGTTAATTAGTGGTTGATAACCATATCAATAACCCAGCTAGATATGGGATAGCCCGGTTCTTTCGAAGACTTACTCACCGAACGTTGACGTTTTTTTCTTATTTTAACCACAAGAACCGAGTGGGATGATCCTCCAAGGATGGGATGCCTATGGATTAGCTATGGTTGGCTTTTTCGCTGTGCCATGACATGGGATGAATGGCCATCATAATGTGACGACGTGAGATGGCCATTCCGATGATCACCAATGTACCATGGACCAGTCATCCAATCTGGCGATGTATCCTTGAGATCACTTGGATGAGCTAAACGCTGGCCACCAAAATCTAAAGGCTGGCCAGGAAAATGGGCTTAGATGGGACGCTTCCCGCGGGTTTTTTCGAACAATAGACTTGATTCAAGTTTATCCACTGCTTCATCATGATTTTCCACCAATTTCAATGGCCAATTTCAATGAGCATAGCATGGTAGACGGCTTCGCGCTGAGGTTCCTCAAATCAGCCCATTCGATGGAGTCCTGCTATCCATCAGGGCCGTGCAAGATTTGCTGCGCTTTTAAAAAAAGGACAGATGCAAACTCCACTCAATGTGATCCCTTTTCAGCCAGTTATGAAAAAGTGCTAATTAGTGTATGTGTATGTATATATTATTATATATATATATATACATATATACATATATATATATTATGTTATATTCTAAGCAGCTTTAAACCAGTTGAACCATGAAACTCTGCATGTCCAGCCAGGCGACTTTTCCTGTTGTCGGCCCATGTAGTCTCCTGTGGGGATGGATGGGTAGGTCTGGCGAAAACTGGACAAAGTCCTGCTGCTGTGGATGATTAAAGCAGAAAGAAATGTGGATCTGGTTGGTGGTATACCTACCCCTCTGAAAAATGATGGAGTTCGTCAGTTGGGATGATTATGCCATTCCCAACTGAATGGAAAATCATAAAAGTCATGTTCCAAACCACCAACCAGTATTTGTGTGGAAACACTTTCTTAATCATGGCAACTATCATCACCTATCAATTGGTGCAAACAAAATATCCATCTGAAAAACAACGGAACTCATCGCGAACAAACGGAACCGATTGACCAGGTTGCACCGGGTTTCAGACCTACCCTCAGGTAAACTAACATAGCTATTGAAGCCATGGCCATTTATAGTGGATTTACCCATGAAAAATGGTGATTTTCCATAGTTACGTTAGTTTACCAGAGGGTATCTTGGCTACTTGATTGTTTCCCTGATCTAATCCCAATTCGTGTTGCTTACAAGCCCAAAAAGCTGCTTACGTCACCATTTCTGTTGGTAGATAAACCACCCAACCAGTAGATCTACCATTAACCCATGGGTTTTCCATCATTAATGTTTTGTGCCACGTTTTTTCATGGTGATCAAATCTTACACTCAAAAAATTCTGAGAGTTGTATAGTGCACCCTCCTGAAAAATAATTTACCCTCTGGTAAACTAACATAGCTATTGAAAATTGCCATTTATAGTGGATTTTCCCATCAAAAATGGTAAATCTTTCCATAGCTACGTTAGTCATTACCAGAGGGTAACATAGATGTGGAAAGCCATGGGCAGTTCACCATTTGTGGTTCAATCCTGATCTGGTTCATCTCACCACTCGGACCTTGCCACATCTGGGCTGTGACGAATCTCCCATGGAGATGGACAGTCATCTAATCCACATGATAAAAGAAACATGTTTGAGAGAGTAAGATTCGTAATTTGGGAATATTTGGGAATATTTGGCATATATTCATTTGGGGTAAGATGTGATTTATTGGGATGGGTTTTCTGGTTGGTGCTTTCAACCTTTCTGAAAATATGAAAGTCCGTTGGGATGATGACATTCCCATATATTATGGAAAATAAAAATGTTCCAAAACACCAACCAGTATAAGTTGACTTATAAACCCCTTATCTCTACCATAAACCATAGTTAAGCCAGTTAAGCCACTTATTGGAAAAACTATAATTTCACTGGATTGGCTCTTTATCCAACGCAACAGACATAAATTGGACGTGGCTGCCCTGGGCTCAGTCACTTGTCCATGTCACCGAGGCGCTCAGCAGCTCGTTCACCGGCACAGCCAGGGCGCCCACCTGTTCCGCAAATAACCTGGGCGTAACGCGAGACGCGAAATCTTCGAAGACGATGTAGATGCCGATTTTAACGAAATTTCATGGGATTTCTTGTAACTTCATGGTGTTTTACTATGAACAATTGGGGTTTCATAGGGATTTCATGGATTTCACTATGAAAAAAAGGGATGGAAGACAGGACTTCATGAGATTTAAGGGATAAAAACTGCCAAAACAATTAAAAAAAACAGTACTGTTTAACAACTGACAGTGCATTTGTGCGGGAATATATATATATGTATATATGTATAGATGTTATGTTATGTATATATATATATATATATATTCCATAATTTGGGATATCCATGTTCTGTTCGAATGTACGATGACAATAACGGGGATATAATATGATATGAATCATGATGTTAAGTACAATACGATATTACCGAACTATTGTAAGTTATTGGGATATAATGGGATATCATGGGACTCCAACCATGAGTGACGGGAGGGGGGACCTGGCCTTTGGACCTGAATATGCTGGGGATATTTATTGCAAGCTATGGGGCAGCTTGATATGATCTGGGTGTCTCTGAAATGGTGAATGGGCTCCGCATTCACTGGCCCCAAAAGGAGTAAGAATTTGCCATTGGCCGCCACAGGTAAAACGGTAAAACTCAAGACACAGGGACATATGATGGTTTCAACCCCTCTGAAAAGTATGACTTCGTCAGTTGGGATCATTCTTCCCAATATATGGAAAGTCATAAATTCATGTTCCAAACCACCAACCAGATTAGATACCATCTATATTAGATACCATCTATATTAGATACCATCTACATTATGGCCATTATGGATTTCTGGATGGTTTATTCTGGAAAACCCTACTAATGGATACTAATGGTATATTGGATACCAGTCACTTCTTGGTTCTCCATGGTTATCCCATTGGTTGAATCCGTGGAAGATCCCCTTGTAGTATCAAATGATAAGACCCACACGGTGGTGCCCCCCAGTTATATAATACTTTTTGTAAACCATAGTAAGTGTATATATATATTATAATATATATATATATACATGCACCAAAAATCATAGAATTCACCTAGGGTACCGACTATTAAAATGCCAGTTCCCATGAATCCCCAGTAAGTATTCCCATTGATGCTTTTCCCATTATAAACCCATGATATCCCCATTGTCAAGTTCCCTACTATTGGGTTTTTCCCCCATCTCCTCCCTACTAATGTATCTATACTTACTATATATGATATATGGTTACCGTATAGTGCACCATATAGTAATCATAGTAAGTATAGATATATCATAGTTCACCTATGTTGGTGTATATATAATATATCCATATATAACTAATATTCGTCAATCTATACTTACTATATCTTACTATGCTATATCATATATAGACAGTATTTATAACCATAGTAAACATAAGTACAGATATATCCTACTTATATATATACTTATATAACCTATGTTAACCTCACCCATCTGCTCCGATCGGTTCTGCTCGTCTTGCCCAAGCGACCCACCTTTGCCGAGGCGACGCTTGGCCCAGTTCGCCACATTGGCATGGCCTCCCCGCGAGAGATGGGGGATATGACAGGTTTGTCCATGGGAAAATGAGACGTCGAATCATTGCATTTGCGGTTCCTTATTTTTTTGGACAAAGATTGTGATTTTTTGCTGTTTTTTGCTGGGAAAATGAGGTGTGATTTCAGTCAAAACCCTATTTTCCCCTGGGTGATCACACCAAAAATGCTGGGCAATGGGTCTTCCCCTCATCAGCCGATGATCATTGCTGTTCTTGACATGCCTTGACCAATTTCATCTGAAAAACCATGGGTCATTCCAGAACCCACATCTGAGCCCGGACGACCCCGGATTTTTTGTCGAATTTCTACGACTTTCCCCACCTTGCCGACCATCACTGGTGTGGCCCTTCTGCAGCATGCCGTAGAAGTAGGAGCCCAGGTAGGCCACCGGGGAGAGGCCTTCATTGAAGCCCACGATGCCGCCACTGTCCTTCCTGTTCGGGATCAAAGCTTGCCCCAGCTTCACGAAGAAATCCAACCTCGGAAAATTGCCGGGCGAATTACTGTAATTGAATTGATAACTCCAATGATTATGGTTTATGGTACTCATAACTATTCATAGATGTTCATAGGGTTTACCAAACAACTTTGAACTGGGGACCCCACGGGTCCCACATTGTAGGTGATGTTCTCATCAGAAATGGCGATGGTTCGTAACTGGTGAACATAGCCCCTAACAACAAGGAGATCATGAGCACCCAAACCCACAGCCTGTCCAACCAAGCCCCATTTTGAAACAACCGAACCACAGATGAGTCTTCTCATTATTTTTTACGTCATATGTTCCAATTTGCTGTTGGTAAATCATCCACATATATGATATATACCCTCTGGTGAAATAACCTAGGCTGCACCGCCGTATACATTTTGTCAACTTGCTTTTTTTAAAGGCGTCTTAATTTAAGCGCGTCAGTTTTTGAATGTTTTGAAGTAGGATCCGCTCAAGAATTAAGAGCAATATGGCGATATATCAAATCGCAACATGTGAAGAGAAACACACCCTCAACCGCATATGCAAAGGGTGGTCCTTGGTATGTAACAGCACTTGCCGTCTTGTGGCAACAACATCGCTGATCTTCTCAACATCGCGCAAGGGTATTTTACAAAGGCTTCACCGCACATGGAGCAATCATCGCCATAGGCTCTAGCACCAAGCAAAGGAAATAAACCAACTAGCAGCTAGCATCCCGCTTAGCTCGCAAAAGTAGGAAGAATGTCAGCATATGCATGGATTGCAAAGGGTTCTTTCGCCGCCTCAGCAACACATTCCAGGTGCACTGGTTCATCACACCAGGGCAAATCACCAAGAACCCACCACGTATGGAGCAAGCGCCTGATAACAAGGAAGCAAAGAGATGCGTTAGAAAGGACCAGCTGAGACCACAAGCACAAAAGCGGATTGAACAATTTTTGGCAGAAACCCAGATGAACACTGTGCCCTGGGTAATGTCTGTGTAGCTCTCGCGTGTTGGCAAAAAACGAAGCAAGTAATCACTACTGTAGCTGTGCTGGTCAGCAGTCCACAAAGCATTGCCAGCCGTGCAAAGAATTCATTGATCGCCTTCGTTTGCGTGGCATGCTGATTGTTTTTCTTTTATCACTTGCTTGTTGCTGCCGCGTGACTGTTGTAAATCAAGCTTCGCCGCAGTTCCTTTCCTTGAGCGCGGGTTGTGTTGATGTCAAGAGGTCACAGGACATGTGAAAGAGGTCGTTATACAAGCTGCAATCCAAAAACTGCTATGACTAATATCCAGCCAGCAACTGTTGTTCATGGCATTGCTCATGAGCAATTGCAGGTGGCAACAAGTTTTCTAGTCGGTGTTTGCGGTTGTGGCTTCAGCTGGAACTGTGGATGGCGTTCGTTGCTCAGCTGACACAACCTTTATCAGCGCACATCATAAGAAAAAGAACTATTGCAACAATACGGCAAGTCTGCCAAGTTCCCGCGCGAAAATGGAGGCAATATGCAACGCAGCAGAAGTTCACCTCTCATTATTGGCTCTCATGGGGCCACAGCACTTGTCAAAGACCCACAAAACTCACTCCCTGCCGCTGTCCGAAGAGAGCACAATTGATTCGCGGCGGCGCAGTTCCTTGCAAATCATCTTTGCCAGTGCATGTGCCAGCTTCGATTCCTTAGTTTTGCGCCGCGTGCGCCAGTGGGCTGAAGACGACAAACACCCTAGTTTGGTTCATTCCGTGTACATTCGGTGTGCACAAGAGATCCAAAATTAATCAATATGTTTTGCTGAATCACAGCCAGAGGCTCGCTGCTCATGAGGTAGGCGCGCTTCTTTTCCAGTAAAGCACTGGGCGTTTGCTTTAATAGTCGTTTTTGAATGGCCTGTGGCGATGGGCATGCCTTCTTCACTTGAGTGTCGTCCTTAACGACCGAAAAGCCCATGGCAAGCAGCACAACAATCCAGGCAAAGAAAAGCAAGAGAACGCAATCCAACGAGCTGGTTTGATGTAAGCAATGTAACACAAGGTGCATGAAACACCACTGATTTGCAATCGCAAACATATAGAGAAATATGATGTGTGAAGCAAACTGCACGAGAAAGCATACAGCGATATGAATGTGATTTTCCCGAGAGCGGCTGAGCGAAGGGTTCTTCTAATAGTGGTGGTCTGTCAAACATTTTCACATCTTCACATTTTCACTTAACATCTTCTCATCTTCACATCCTCAACCTCACACCTTCTCATCTGCTCATCTTCACATCTTCACATCCTCACATCCTCGCATCTTCACATCTTCTCATCTTCACATCCTCACATCTTCACATCCTCACATCTTCTCATCTTCTCATCTTCACATCCTCACATCTTCACATCCTCACATCTTCTCATCTTCTCATCTTCTCATCTTTACATCTTCTCATCTTCTCATCTTCACATATTCACATCCTTACATCCACACATCTTCTCATCTTCACATCTTCACATCTACACATCTTCAAATCTTCTCATCTTCACATCCTCACATCTTCACATCCTCACATCTTCTCATCTTCTTCTCTTGACATCTACACATAATGAACACAAGTGGCATTCTCCTGAACATATTCATGCAAGTCTTTGGCGTCTGCAAATCATACAACTACATAACACATCTGAGTACCTATGCAGCTACTCCACCTACCCGCTCTCGGGCCAACCATCGTCTATTGTTTTTTTGTGTGTGGGGGGGGGCCGTGTGTGCGTGTTACTGTATACACGGCGGCACGTGATCTCACACGTTGCAGCAATGTTTGGAGCAACTAATGCATATGCTGTAAAAACAAATATGCTGAGCGATGCTGAGGCTTCTAGCCTTGATGAACTCTGAGGATTCGGTTCATGGACCGCGGTCTTCAACTGCTGTGCCACAGTGCCACAGTGCTGTGCCCTACTCATCCCTACTCACTACTCATTAAATCAGGCAAAATATGTGCCATCAACGGGCGCCGCAGCAACGGGCTTTGACAGCTGCTCCAATATATCCTGGTGGGCCAGGCACCACCTCTTTTTCAGTGCTCGGGCTGCAGTCTCGTTTTTCACAAGCCGATTGCTGATTATGGCGTGATAGCACCCGTGCCAGGTTCTATGGCGACGCGGGGTCTTGCCATCGCACCTACGTCTGCAAGCTTGTGCATAAGCCTGTAAGATCAATTGAATAGCCTTTGCTGAAACTGTTGGCCCTTCACTGTTGCTGAGCATTTCAGCCAGTGCCGCAAACTCTTTGTAATGTCTCCGCCTGCCGGTCCAAGGGTAGTTCACCACCACGCCGTCCATAGCACGCTCGAAGATTGTGGCTAGGTCTTGCAATTGATCACCAGCGGGGTCCTCCATTTGCATGTTGACAAAGGTCTGTTGTACACATAGGACATCTATGTCCAGAGGTGCTTTTTTCGACAACCGGAGCTGGGAAATGTGCTGAAAAGTTTGCCCGTTGTCGGTGGAAGCCAGGCACAAGTCCATAGTGCGGCCCAGCTGCACCGACGCTATTTGAACATTGCATGCCCAAGGGAGTGGCACGGTGAGTGCACCAATTTCATCACCTGATGCGGCCATGATGAATTTCAAAGTGCAATGTGGTTGGGATGGCAGGACTGGCTGGGGCAGGACCCTACGTGGCAGCGGCGGGTGCTTCTTTGGCCTTGTCGCAAGGACTTCCAGCACGATGCTGATGGTGGGGCTTGGGTGTTCTCCGTGAGTGGAGAAAGAAGGCTCCACCAATTCCAAATCATTCAGCAAGGTCACCCCATCCTTGTAGGCGTCCCGCTTTGCGCGGGTCAACTGTGACAGGTGTTGAAACAGCGGCATATCGAACACATTGCTCACTGTGACTCTGTTTGCCGCTACTCCGCCCAGCATATCTTCAACATAGGGAATGATTTCCAAGCTGTCCACGCAGCAGAAGCTATATGGTAAGGCGACTTGCGCATTGAAGCATGGCATGAGGCGTTCTCCACATTTCAAAGAGAAATGAAGGGTATATATTTATTTGCAGACTGCCAGTACTGGTTGGGCGATGATCCATGCCATGGTCTGAAGCAATCTAACAACAAGAGAAACCTCGCAGCTTTGAGAACAAGCTTTTGCACGTCTGAATGCGAACACACTAGTACCCCATGTAGCGCAGGGGGATGGAACATATATTAACCACGATGCATTGATGTGATGTTGTCCCGTTGGCATAGGGACTGGCACACAGCTTTCCACCCCATGCACACGCTGACACTGCTGCAATTATGGCACTGTGCGTATATGTGCTTTCATGTCAAGCTGTTGCTTGATAGCCCTTGACTTGATACGAACACTGGTCTTGCCGCAGCTTGGGCGGCGTGTAAATTGCAACACGGGTTCTGGCATCTCTAGGCTTTCGCGAGTGCGAGCTTTTTCTGCCTTGTCGATGGGGTCTATTCCATTGAAAATTGCCAAAGAAATAGCTGATTTACCCATAGAAAAAGCATGGTGATTTTCAATAGCAAACGGTTAAATTACCAGAGGGTAAACCCATCAAAGAATATCAAAGTGTGAAACCCATCAAATGGGGATTCCAGAACACGATGATGCCTCAAATTATGTTTGTTTTAATGGACAAATGATGATAAACCATTGGGGTTTGGGATGCCCTATGTTCAAACAAACCCAAAGCGACAATATCATGTATATGTCTATATGTATGATTGTATATCTATGGGATGTTAATATATGGCTGATCTACATCCCATAATAGTGATTAACACCATTAGCATCCGATGGCGTATCAATATAAACATGGTAGATTAGCATCATCCATATTAACATCCCATACAGTGATTCACACCAAAGATAATATTGATATGTGATTAACATCCCATCTAATGTAGCTGATTACATCTATGGAATTTTCATATGGTTCACATATGGTCGATTCACACCAAATCTTTCATATGGTTAGCCTCTGGTAAACTAACATAGCTATGGAACATTATCAGTAATTGGTAAATCATGGTAAAACAACATAAAACAACTATTTCTATGGTCCATTTTCCAGAGATTTTCCATAGCAAACTGTTCGTTTACTGTGAGTTTCCTACATCTGAAATGTTTGGCCGTTTGGGGATGATTTCCCTATAAAAACCATGATTCCAGTGTTCGGGAGAACAGTGAGGTCGTTATGATTTACCCAGATATATATATACATAATATAATTATATTATTTACATATATATGTATATATATATATATATATATATACGTGTATATATATATAGACATTACATATGGATATCATTTATCCATACTAAACCACTATTACAATAATTTACCAGACTAAAATGGGACATCCAATCGCGTTTTTCTGCAGCCTGGCCAGGCGCCAGGACACAGGGCATCGTTGAGATCCTCACCGTCTTCCAATCGCTTCACATCCTGACAACGTTCCACCCAAAAAATCTTAGGGATTCAATGATGATTTAATGGGATTCAATGATGATTTAATGGTGATTTAATGGGATTTAATGGGATTCAATGGTGATTTAACGGGATTCAATGGGATTTCATGGAGATTCAATGGTGATTTACTGGGATAAAAACGGGTGATTTCATATGATTTCATGGTGATTTTTCACGGGATGTTTTATGGGATTCAATGGGATGTCTTTTGGGATTGAATCCAATGGTCACCATGTTAGTAAACAAAGGGGATTCACTTAGGATTAACCGTGATTAACCCAATTAACTCATCAAAGAATTGGTGATTCTCAACTTGTTTTTCCAATTCTTGTATTAGGAAAGCAGTAATATACCAATTATTTTGATAGGTTATGCCACCCACAAAACTTGTAAAATTGGGGGATCGTTTACTATTGCTTTACTAATTCAGAGGCTCTTGGTGTTTTCAACACAAGTGCAGCTGCAAGTTTTTTGGAACATTATATATAAACCAACCACCAACCAGTTGTTTCTCAAGCCACAAACCCCCGTGTTCGAATCAATCTACTGCTGACTAACTAGCCCATCCTAGGATTTCGAGATACTTCGAGGGTTAGATAATCCTCCAAGCAACCATGCTATGGTGGTTGAAGCCATTTCAAGGCCGCGATTTTTACAAAGTTGATGGAGATCATCGAGAATCCAATCTGGGGCACAAAACCCATTTTTTGGACCCACAAAAGTATGATCCATACATATCCATACAAAGACTGGCAGTATTCAAGCCATTGAGGACAGGACTACGCAGGGTAATGTACAGCAGAATTCACTATTGTAGGGTCGCAGTGATTAACTTCTGAGCGCCGTTAGGAAAAAAAAAGACTGGTTGGGATATTGTAGTGCTTCGTCACCTGCGCGATGGCCAAAAGAAAAATAAATGAAGGCCCCTCTAACGTCAACCTCTAGGCGGAAAATCGGGTAATTTCAGTGCTTTTGCAGTACGTCATTGTAAGTGGTTACATGTTATCAAATAATCAACATTCTGATCTTCTGATATTTGCCATAATATTGTACATTACCATCTGGTTATTTAACATAGCCATGGAAAATCACCATTTGTAATAGGTAAACCATCTATAAATGGACCATTTTCCATGGCTATGTTAAATAACCAAAGGGTAATATCAAAGATCAAATTGTCATCTGTTTATCTTCTGCTGTGTTCGTGGCAGTTCGATGATGTTCCCGTTTAGCCAAGATTCCCCAGCTACAGTTGCCACGTTTGACGCTCTGCCGGCTATGCCAGACTCTATCCGTGGCACCTTCGCACATGATACTTCGCCCAAATGGCTGGCTATATTCCGGCAAAACGCCATGATTGGTGTCGCCATGGTATCCAGTTGACTAAGTGGCAAACCGCCACAGTCACCATCCCATCCCCAAGTCACCATAGAATTATGGTCTTGTCTAAACCATCCCCAGTCATGGTACCCTCTGGTAAACTTTTACATAACTATGGAAAGATCCACCATTTTTAATGGGTAAATCCACTATTCTATGGCCATTTTCAATAGCTATGTTAGTTTACCAGAGGGTAGTTCATGGCGTGGCGGCCAAGCATCGTGCACCAGGTGCACCGAAGCTCTTTGGAAAGACAGTTCGACGGCATCGGTCGACATCACCGATCACGACGCTGTATCACCCCGTGCCTGCGAACAGACCAAAATGGTACCAGAAAAGAGGGGTCAGAGTCTTCATCCAAAGTAGGGTCAATTTTGATTGGTTTAGTCGGGAAAATCAGGGCCATATCATAGGGATTTCCGGTTTTCAAATGTTCCCTTAAACAAAAAGCCAATGAGTAGGGATTTCCATGTCCCTTTTTTAAATGGTTGCTCTTCAGTTTGGATCCTAGGCCCCATTAATGGCACCATTAAGGTATTTTTCCTCATCAACAGCGTGAGCAAGGCCCAGCTGATCCCTGGTGGTTGATGGTTAGAAAAAATCGAATGGGGTATTCAATGGTCATGGTTGTACGAACAGGGCTAGTGGGGCCTTTAATCCCTTTCCCCAACTAGATTTCTTCAGTTTGGTTGCCATTTTGGGAGCCTTTGCTATTGAAAATTATCATTCATAAAGCTGATTCAGAAGCCAATCTAAAAAAAAAACAGATCATTTTTGGAAGTTATATCTGCTTTAGAAAACGTCACCTAATTTAATCACCCAATTTAAAGCTACTAGTAGATAAATGCTGGTAGATTGATATTAATCCATGTACCATATAGAAGTAATTGCAATTTGATCCTTTCACTGTGTACCTCATACAATTTTATCTAGCAGCTAAGAAAAAAACAATCAATTCATGATATCCCATATACATATATATATATATTCCATGTATCATGTGTATTATATATATATCCATATATGTTGTAAGGTATATTATATATCGACATTATTATTGTATCATATATATATATATATTGTATTATGTATTAAGCTTTATATAATATATTTAAATATATATATATATATCATATCGTATATTATACATGTCATATATTATATTGTATCTCTTGTGTATCATATAATATATATATGTATATATATATACACTATTTATTTGCTATACTATTTAACATATTATATTATATACATATATATATATACAATACTATATAAAAATATTATATATGTATATATACACAGATTCTATTTATATCATTCATGGGCAAATATACCATCACCAGCTTCCCATGCTCGCCGTGTGTCCTGCACCAGCTCAGTGACTTCTCCCGTCGACTTCTCGCCGCCCCGGCGAGGACCATGACGCCCCAGCGAGGACCATGGCAAGTTCGAACGGGGCGCCGGTCGTTTGAGCACTGAGGAAGATTGGGACATGGCAAAAACCACTCCAGTTGATCATATGGGAAAAAACAGTTACAGCAATGTTAACATCCCATGATTAACATTGATTATTGCCACATGTTCATGGTAATGCAACAGTTATTATATGTTATTATCCCATGCATCCCATTTTTATGCAGCATTGATGATGGATCCCATGGGATAGTTCATGGGGTCCGGTCCATCCCAAATGGGGATGGAGAATCTCACCAGGGAAGCTTCAAATGAGGTTCAACCAACCTTTTATCGGGATTTTTCATGGGAAACCTCATGTTTCAATTTGATTTTATCGGGATATGGACATTTCTGCAGAAATCACAGATGGGATTGACGGCATCAAATTGAATCAAACAGCCAACTTCTAATGGGGAAGTGACTCTCAAATCCAATGGAATTGGGTGTTTCAGAAAATGGGGCTAATGCCCATAGGATCCATGGTGCTGCTATATATGGTAACATGGATCCCATCAATATACCCCAGTCATGTTAGCATATATACCAGCACCATGGATCCGTCATGGGATGTGGGTACAACAATGTCATAAACCACCCATGACTGGGAATGGTTTATTTATACCACCTATAAAAATGGTGAGATGAGGGATGGTTTATGGCATTGTTTTACCCACATTACCCCTTTTTCACTATTTCCGGCACCGGTTGCCCGGCTGCCCGTCGCAAATTGAATGACAGGATGATCACATTCTGCATCACCTTGTAGATGTTAGCATTGTTTTTGCCATGAGTGATATATAATCTATATACATATATATATATATGGGATATATACCATTATATATATAGTGTATATGTAGATATGTATATGTATATATTGTAATATTGTATATATATATATACAGTATGTGTATATATATATGGAATATCCTGTAAATATAATGTTCCGGAGGAAGGGAGTAATCAGATAAACCCAATAAACAAAGCATTCGCAATTGGGATTCATCATTGACTACCCCTATTTGGGATTTCGTTTCCGCCTCGCAGGAATCCCATCATCTTATTCTATAATCATTCAGTTTGATTAGACGATTCATAGAATTAGTTTAATTAGATAATGATTGAGTTTCTATAATCTATTCCATTCATCTAGTTTTTGAAAGATTGCCCAAGAATCATCGTTATGCATCAAATATCATTCAAGTATTGGTGCAGTATATATAGCCATCCTGGATAGAACAAGGGACATAATAAGAATAATTAATAATGACAATAATGAAAACTCACTAAAACAGGGAATATCATGGAATATATTTCAGAATTCCAAACTCAATCTACTTCAGGATGGTTATATTCATATATTATATTATAAACAGTATATAGTAACCTCCAAACAGATAGAACAGTGATTTATCATGATTTACCACTATTTCAGTTGGATTTCACTCTTTCATACTCCTTCTATCTATTTGGATGTTATTTTTCACTAGCAAATACATGAGGGTGTCCATAAATGGGGATACCCCATAAAATGGATGGTTTATTTCATGGAACATACTTTTTTCAACTGGATGATTTGGCGGTTTTTGCCATGTTTGGTCATCCCACTGGGATGATCCAAGTGTCTGATCCCTTTTTGTGCCATTTTGATGTAGCTACATGGGGGGTTCATAAAGTAGGGCTAGCCCCAGTCATTATCCATCTTATTTTTGGATTGTTCAAGATAAATCAATATAAATCATGTATCATCCATTTTAGATTGGGATGTTCCATGATTTTCTACAACAAAACCATCCAGCTGGGGAAAACCACCCAGGAAGCCCCGAAATCTTGCGACAGGCCCCGGGCCTCGCCAAAGAGGGTCACCACCTGACCGTGGACCAGGCGGACCAGGCGAGGTCTTGATGGATGAGGGTCAAGGTATACATACCTTCATATATATATATACATATAAATATATATTATATATAGACATAATGTATAATGTTGTATATGTATATTATCCATATTATATTATATCATATTATATTATTTCATATGATATAATATTATGTATATAAGCTGTGTCCCAAAGAGCCGTGCAAAAAATGGAGCTGTGTGAAAAAAACAACGATCCCTTTCAAATTGTGTGTCCACACCCATGCGCTGGCTTCACACCTTGATCAAAGAATTCACATGAGCGAGAAAAAGGAACAGGAAAAGTGAATCATATATACTAATGGTAATATTCCAATGTAAATGTACTATATTACTGTATATATATATTATACTAATGTAAGTGAAACACAAGAATGGCCTTCCACTATCATCACAACACTATCATGAGGATGTAGGGACAGGTACCTCTTCAGCGCCACCTTGAAGGTTGCAATCCCCGATCTACGATTTGTGCTACCTGCTACCAGATTTTCAGCAACCTGAATTTACCTATAAAAATGGTGCTGTTCCATAGCGAGATTTATTTGCCTAGAGGCTCTCCATGATGCAACAACACAATGCCCAGCAAAAATGGGTAACTCCATCCACCCTCCCAGCATGGCCGCATTTCGCCGCAACAATGAGAGGGCAAAAACACGGGTGGTCTCTTGGGCGTTTTCACATGCAAGGCCAGGATGACTTAAGCGACAAACAAGGTGATTTAATGGACTGAATTATACCATATTATACCAAATGTATTGTGCCAAGCTATAGAAAACCACCCACCGATTGGCACTGTTCGGGTCAGCCGCCTCCCTTTGTTCGGCGTGCCTACCCGCCAGTGGTTCGACGCGGAGAATAGGAGGAGCGCTCGAATAATACAAATAATGTTCACTAAAATATTGATCAATGGATTTTTCCATTGAAAATCTACAGGAAACCGTTGTGTTTTACCAGCAAATACATGGTTTTTCCTATGTGTGCCTGCTGTTATTCCCATCGTCCAATTCTGGTACTTGACGAATAAAGGTCAATATATGATTTAATATTGTTTAATAATCATACTCATGTGAACATGATTTGAGAAATCAACATGATGGCAGTACAAAGAAAAGTGATAGTTCACAGTTAATGCTGAATACTGTAGCTATTGTGTGTGACTATGAACAATCAAGAATTAACAAAACTAACACTAACCAAGATAATAATAGCAGAAACATATCAACAAATAGTAGTAATACATAGAAAATGCAGACTCATCCGACTCCGTGACTACGAGTATCTCGATGCCACATCAGGATAATCCAGATATTGCTTATTGATTTGGACGATTGTTGACATCTGGATATGATATCCACAAAACATCAAGTAATGATATTTCAAGTTTTCAACGATCCTCCAAAGTGAAAACATCAAAATTATGGTCAATCTGAATTTGAATCAACCACAGTATGATTACATAGTGAGTCATAGTGATTCCAAGACAATGTCACAATAATATATAATGGTAGATATATCATCATAGTACTATACTATCATAGATTAAATTCAATGGTGTATATATATAATATATATGATAGCTATGTCATAGAGTCATGGTCATATTTGCTTAAACACACACATATATATACATATTATGTATATATAATATATATATATATATATTGTTGGGGTCATGGTCTACCCCAACTGTTCTCCAGATGCGCCGCCGTGAAACAAATTTCGTGGTTTCGGTTTCAATCGCGGGTGAAACCCGGGTGGCGCGTGCATCTTGGCAGCAGCCATGGCAACCTTCGAACGTGGCAACCGGAAATACATGGCAATACCCTATACATGGCGATTTTATGGTGATTCAATAGGATTTTATAGGAATTTATGGCTGGTTGGTGGTTGACCTACCCCTCTGAAAAATATGAGTTCGTCACTTGGGATGATTATTCCCAATATATAGAGAAATAAAAATATTCCAAACCACCAACCAGCTATACATGAGCAACATTTTTTTGATGGAAATACCATGAAATACCTATATAAAAATGCTTGACCTATAATTATATGATATTACATGATGTTCAATGTTGCACCAACATTTTTTGTTTTTCCTCATTGCCATGTCTCAATGGCCATTTCAGGAACCTAAATTGGAGGTACCTACCATATATAAGGCCTATATAAGGCCTACAGTATGTAAGGGAATATCCCCGCAAAATATGGCCAACAATATGGTACTAACGTACCTCCATTTTAGGATCCTGAAATTCCCATTAAATGTCTGTTTACCAGCTGTGTGTTATTCGACCACCAGGCGCAGTGATTAGCAGGTCATCCAACATGGCAATGGGCATCTGGTGACAAAACATCTGCGGGCGAACTGGAAAATCCTGGGTACATTATAATATTTCACTAACCTGAATTGTTGGGCCATTTGGGGATGATTTCCCTTACTAACCATGATTCCAGTGAGGGAGAACAGTGAGGTCGTTATAATTTACACAGATTATCGAACTAAATGGGCAAGGTCATAAAATCCAGAGCTATGTAAAAAACTATGTGAAAAACTACGAGAGGGTAAAGCTACTTAATTCACCGAGTCGAGCCAAAAACGCTGGAATTTGCCGTAACATCATTTTTATACTCAGGGTTCATGTTCCCACGAGGGTGATCCATTTGAGTTTCTGATAATAGTGTACCCCTGAACCCAATGGTTGACCATCATGTTCATCATTATAGGAAAATCAACTAAACAAATAAGTTCATTATATTACAGAATAGTCATTTTGTTGGTATATCCCCATGATATCCCAACAAAACATGCTGGCGCCATGCCCCATGATCTCACTTGTGCTGGTGCCGCCATGGCACTCATTCGATCGCCTCATTCGGCCAGGAGAATGGAGTCCATGCCGGGTCGTGAGTCGACTTTCGTGTAGCCCAATCTTCTCCGAGCCACGATGAAGGTGGCCTGGGCCACGGGCCATCTAGCTATGATGACGAAATTGTATCATGATGAGTCATGATGACGTAATCATGGTAATTGTGGTAATCACAAAAAGAATAGTCATATATATATATATAGCATAGTTGTTTATATACGTGTATATATATATCATGCGATGTTATAACTACAATTATAGTTGAAACATGTGTGGGATCACAATGCAGTAGACAACTGCTACCGCGCAAGATTTGACCCGAATGCTAATATTAAGATCATAGGGTATTATCGATCAATTGTAGACCCAATATTGCCGTAGATGGATTCCACTTCAAAGTACTTGGAACTCGTACTATATACATCTATATACCATGTGCTCCATGTCTGGTATATTTACCTCATGTTGCAAAGCCAATCATAAAACATTGTAACCCTACCATTTGGGGATTACTGGAATACCAGCCATTTATGGTGATGACTTGGGGATGGTTTATGACATTGGGTTTACCACAAGATCCATCACCGGGTCATTTGTTGATGGTAGCAAGCCACTGAACATCTCCAACCCAGTCACTAGGCTCATGGTAATGAAAGCACCAAAGCCCAGCCTGCAGTGAAGCGAATATGTTTTTTTGGGGGGGCGGGGCGACCTGAAGACGTTTGATCATTTTTGGATTGTAAGATACCTGTAGACTGTAGACTATGATATCATGGCGATCATCATTGATTATAAGATACTCATATAGAAATTTTGATGGCACAGTTTGTTCTTGGTAGTTTCCTCGCGGCATTTTTTTGCGGAGAGCACAAACAATGACTTGTTGGTGATGGTATAACTTATCAACACTACCGTCAGGTAAATATACCAAAGCTCTTAAACACAACCATGGCACACCCCAACGAAATGATTTATTTTCACGGTGAATTTCTATCGATTTTCCAGATTGTCAATACACTCGAACATCTGCACCAATGACAGTCAGTTGTTGGGTGATTCCCCCAATCCTAAGCATCACTTCAAATTCACCCAGCGTCATAGTGCTAACCCACAGGTGTTTTTTGTTTAAAGTCCATATTTTGATTGGCTAACCCCCCGCAACGAATCCCTATCTATTCCATCCCTCAAACTGTCTACAAATGAGGATTCCCATGCTATTGATCCCAATGTTGAGTAGAAGGTATATTCTATTGATGTATTCTGAATCATTCCCGCTGGTTCATGTTGCTTCAACCCATAGCTGCTTTGGCACCTTTTGTTCCTTTTTTGGCAAAGATGATATCTATTATCCTCAGGGAATCAAACATTGCAACGGAGAATCCCAATTTATAGATGTGTTTCCCATGGCCAAACCTGCAGTTAGTTGGAGGATTTCGCAAATTTAGCCATGTTTGATGACACCAAAGAGTCATTTTCCCACTCTATTCCCATTTAGTCCCATTAAATCACCATTAAATCCTGTAAAATCTTACTATTTTTTTATGAAGTTGATGGTTAAATCCCATGATATCAACCCCAATAAAATCACATTCATGGTGAATTTCCACTAAATCCCATTAAATATCATTAAAAGGCTGGTTGAACCCCTTGAAATCATGCTGACCTCCCCATGAAAAAAAACACCATTTTTGGCCACGGAACCCGAGCGCCGCCCGCTGGCTACGCCCTTGGCTCCGCGCGGAGCGCGGCGGCGTCACCTCGTAGGCGCCGATCTTGTCCACGCCGATCTTTTTGGGGATCCAGGCCTTGGTAAAACCCACGGGATTCATGGGATGTTCCTGGGATTTTCATGGGATTTTATGGGGATTATTTGGGGATTAACCTTGGTAAAACCAACAGATTGGGATTCTATCCAACTAAATGGTGATTAAATGGTGATTCAGTGAGATTTAATGGGATTATAATGGGATGATAATGGGTTATTAACCAACAGATCAATTCTTAATCTTCCCATCTGATTATATAGTAACCAACAGATTTCATGGGATATGATTAATGAGATTATTACATGGGATTTGTATAAGCAACAAATTAACACACATGTTTATTTCCTGATGGTGATTCGAATGGGATCATTAACAAATCCATGGGATTTATCCTTGGGATTCTGTCTGATTTCATTGGTTTTGGAACAAAAAAAAGGTGATCTTTCACGACATTTTTGATGTAGGAATTGGAGCAAATTCAATAACGACCTCACTGGGGATATTTGAATGTAGAATAAGTTTAACTGTAGATATAACCCCCAAAAGCCACTTAATAGTTGTTTTACAACTCCAATAACTGGGGTTGATTCGGGGCTTATGTCTATAGTTTTTATGGGGCTGAGAAAACCCTGCATGGCTTGGATCTGCTCCGGCTTGTTTTGGCACTGGAATCCATGGGTTTTGATAGGGGGAATTATCCCAAAATGGCCCAACAATTCAGGTGAGTGAATTATTCTAATTTACCCATACATATAGTAATGGGATAGTAATGGGATATTCATGAGATTATTCTAATTTACTCAGATTCAGTCTCCAGAAGTCGCCAGTCTGAGTTTGGAATAACGCATGGCAGCATCTTTGCTATTCCCCAGCCGTAGGGTCACCAATGGACCGGCAAGATTGGTCAGGTTTTTGATGATCTGAATCTATGTATTCGACTATCTATTACATATATCTATGTAGCTGTACATGAACATAATACTGAAAGTGCAGGACCGCACACAAACTTTTACCCTAGCCTCGGGCCGTGACCGGCTTCCAGTCGCTCACAACTCACACTAACCCCCTTTGGAGCTAGTGTTCCTCAACTCCTTCGTTGAGTTTCAGCCTCCTCTCTCGTGGCTGAGATTCGCTGCCGGTAGTTCTTCTTTCGAGCGGCAGCATCTGCTCGGAGTCTCTTCGCCACCTCCGTGTCCTTCAACGCCCATCTGGCATTTGACAACGTGGCCATCAGCTTCTGGTTGCCGCACAACTTCGTCAGGTCGTCCGCTATGAGCTCATCACCTGGGACCCAACGAACTAGACGAGCGGCACCATCTTCTTGGAGAGCTTGGCGCATGGCTGCAATGTCTATTGCCAGCCTCTTGTCCTCTCCAAGACCTGTCCCATTCAACAGGTCATATCCGGTGCGAGAGTCCAGCACCAGCACCAACCTCCATTGCGCCACGTGTGTCAGCCACATTCTGAGCTCGAAGTTCTCCGAGATCATCTCGGCCAAGAGAGCGCGCACGAAGTCTCCTTCCTCAAGGGTGTGAGCAGCTTGACTGATCTCAGCTGCAAGGCTCGAACGTACCACTCGTTTGAGAAGTCCGGAGTGGTAGTGCACCACATTGAATGGTGCATCCCCTGACAAAATGTCAGGATGGGCAAACCCAATTGCAAAACCGCCTTGGGACCTCCCTCGTGGCATCCCGGCAAAGGATGCGTCTGAGGTGCATATCACCACCATTTCTTGCACCTTGCATCCCAACTTCTCGAACTTCACAGTGACTGGAGTCCTTGCCCTCTCCACCAATAGTTTGAGTTCCACCAGCGCCGCAGGATCAGCAACTCCTGCCAATTGTTGAATCCTGGAAACACCGAAAGTGAGGTCAGCTCGGCACTGTCTTGCCATCCAGTTAAGTTGGCCACACAACGTGCCGATCCATTTGAGCTCATTTGGTAGTAGAGGATGTTGTTGTCCATGCGCTCGTTGTGGTGGATCCATCAACCGTTCAGCGTAGTGGTCCATCTGCATGTAGACTGTTCCATCAGGCATCTGCTTTTCATATCTGCCGCAGAACTTTGTCCATTGTACAGGATGGACCCAATCGCCAAAAGTGAAGAGCGAGTTGAGCCGTTCTGTCATGACCTTCTCATGCACAGGGTCCGTGATGAGTCTCACGTCGTCAACGTGAACGGCCAATAGGGCAATCACCCCGCCCCCTTGGAAAAAGGCAAAGACACCAGGACAAAGATGTAGTTCTCGTCCTCCGATGGATTCTGCTCCTCTTTTGAACCTCTTGTACCACAATCTCGGTGATTCTGCAAGACCAAAACCTGCTTTCTTCATCCTCATAAGGTCTGTCCGGGCCCCTGCTGGCAATTTGCTTGCCAGATACTGTCGTACAAAAAGAGGATAATTCCTGGGGCACTTGACAAACACTCTCCTCTCTTCAGGTAGGTAATCGCCTTGCAGAAAAGCCGCCGAGATGTCAGCAAAGGTCATTTTCCAAGCCCATTGAGCTGCCAGAAAGCACAAGAGATTATGTGCTAAGAGACTGGCTGTTGGCGCTTCCGTCTCAAAGTCTCCTGCTCTCTGATCTTTGTGTCCTGCTATCACCAGACGAGCTTTGAGCTTTGCGTCTGGCAGATCCTCATCTCGTGGGTGTTGGTTCTTTGGATCTGTCTTGTTGACGAGGACAAATCGACTAGGCAGGATCTCAGACTCGTCAATCACCTCCTCCGGCATCACGGGCGCCAACGCATCGTGCTTGAAGTAAATCTCCAGCGCGTCAGCGCGTCCTTGATGGGCTGTTCAAATGCCTTTTGCCAAATTGGTGAAAGGCTGTTCCATTGCAACTCCAAACGTGCCTTCCCTGTCTCTGGTCTTGTGGTGTCCACTGGTTCTTCAGGACGATGCGTGAGTTCAACTTGTCCTTGATATTTAAAGTGAGGAGTAGGTGGCTGCACATTGGTTGCATGGACAAAGTTGAAGAAGATCTCCTGCATCTCAGTCTGTGTCGCCTTGAGGGAATCCTTCGCCAAGTTGACAATGTCCATCACTTGGTTAACCTCGAGACCTCGGTCACTGGCAAGGTATTGAGTCATCAAAGTTTCATTCGGCCATCCTGATTGTTGTTGCAGTTCTCGATACTGATGTACCAGCTCCTGACCTGCACGCCATGTCTCCTCCGCAAAATGGCGTGCTTCCAACCAATTCACCAAATGAGATTCTGCTTCATCAGGATTTTGCAATTGAAACCTTGTGATGCCTTGCCAGTATCCCAACAGGTTCTGCTGTGTGTTCCATCCTGTCCATCTAACACTGTCGGCAATCAGTTCCGACATCCTTGCATTGGCGACTGTTGGATGCATGAACATCGCCGACGGTGGTATTGGACCCGTTCCAGTATAGTTCCGTGGCTCCAGAGGGTTGTTGACATAGTAGACCTGGGTCGTTCTTGCCCCTGTGATCCAGCTCTTCGGAATTCCTGGTGGTGGGTCCACGTGAGGGTCATTAAGGCCCTTCTCCTGATGAAATGCCAGGACATCAAAAAGATGAAATCGTGGAACCACATGTATCCTGTAGAGCTCTGTGTCATCTGGGCTCTTAAGCCAGTAGTCCTTCTGAGGAGGTGGATCTCGACGCTGGTGACGCAGAATATCCCACTGTCTCTCTCCTGTCAATGGCCTCTTCATGTTTTCCGGCAAGATGTTCATGACGTGGCCTGGAGGTGGAGGTAGCCGGGACCTCGTCAGTGGGGATGCCGGTTTGTACTCCAGCGTGTACCGACGTCTATCCAAATGCCGTACCAACACCGCCTCGTTGATGTCCCTCAATGCTGATCTTCCTTGATCAGCAGCTGCACCTACAGGTCTTCTCCTCATATACCTCAACTCCTCCATAGGTAGGTGCTGTAGCATCTCTGTCGTGAGGGATCTTTCCAAGGCCTCCATCAGATCTGCATCTGAATCTGAATACTCCGTATTGTTGAACTTCTCCAAGTTGATGTACGGCGGATCGTCATTGCGCACCTGAATCTGGATCATCTCTGGATTCTCTGTCTGCGTCGGCACCGCAATCTGCACCGTCTTGGGCTCAAGCTTCTGCCTCATAGTCCTGAAATGCTCCTCAGTCTTGTTCAGGGCCTTGTCAAACATCCCGCGACGCTCCAAAAAAGGTCGGGTAGAGGGATCTGCTCGAGCTCCGTCATGTGTCCTGGCCTTCTTGATCGGTCTGGTAGAGGCACTCGACTGGCTTGACCCTTTGACAGGTGCCTGAGCAGGTACCTGACGACGATGAATCGAAATTGGCACATCATCCAATGCCGACGCTGACTGTCGTAGTTGCTCCTGCGTAACCGGATTGTTTCCTTCATCCTCTTCATCACTCATCTCCATCACTGGATATCTAGGATCAGGCACTCTCACCTGATCCTGGCTCTTCTGTTTCTCCTTCATCCTGCTCTTCACTACCTTCTTCTTTGGATTCTGGCTGCTGGTAGCTTTCTCTTCCTCAGTAGAGCTTGAAGACGAAGAGGATGATGTATCCGGAACTTCTGCATTGACTCGTCCGGAATCCAATTGTTTCGCCAACTCCTGCAATGCCTCCTTGGTTATGCTCGTGGCCTCATGTTCCTCTGCCACAGCCAACCGTACAAATTCGAGAGGGACACCTTTCAGTTTGTTCTTGTACCGGACCCAAACTCTCTTGATGGACCCGTCCTTCCTCTCGATTGCTGCCACCACCGCTGGCCCGACCCATGAGATGTTGTCCTGTAGCCTCCGTGCCAAACCTCTCCTGTGTGCCGGAGGTTCCCAGAACATCACTTGAGCTCCTTCTGTGAGCAACTCCAGTTTGGGCAGCCTAGCTCTGGAACCTGC
>Ga0126342_10002939_pt1:25000-27483 | contig 27483 bp, 28 predicted proteins | sample Cyp1metagenome_FD_92528 | JGI IMG/M metagenome (GOLD analysis project Ga0126342, IMG submission 92528) | Coral microbial communities from Lord Howe Island, Old Settlement Bay, Australia - Cyphastrea 1 metagenome | ecosystem: Host-associated > Invertebrates > Cnidaria > Coral ... | reverse complement strand
CCTATGAATTTTCCCTCCCAACTTGAGGAGTGGATGCGCAGCTGTGTGCTGGCAAAGCTTTTCAGAACAGCACAGTGCTTTGAACAGAAGAGTATCTGGCCCCGGCAGAAATGAAGCGCAACACATATATGGGTATGTCTGAAAATGGGGTATACCCCCAATGAAATAGCCATTTAGTAGGGATAATGATCAGCAAAACCATTGGGTGTAGGGGTACACTATTTTCAGACAAACCCATATTATAATATATATATATATTCCCATCCATTTTGGTGGTGAAATCTCCATCAGCAACGCCATATATTCAGCGGATTCAACCAGTGATAAAACGGGGCGTTTTTTTTGCCAGAAAATATGAAAGGGCACTTAGCCATCAAAGGTGTGAAGCCTGGCTGAATATCATCACCCAAATGGCGAAGTATGGGATGATAAGAACAGTCATCGGGGAAGTATTGGATGCTTTACTGAGAAAACCGACTAGTGAAGGATAGTGTAACGGGTCCACTTTTTGGCGTTGAGGGGAGTAGCCATGGATAGGTGGGGATGAAACAATACCTTTGGGACCATGTAGGGGGATGAACATCCAGAATGATCCAGCTATAGCGGCGTTTTGGGTGATTGGTGTGAACTGAAAAGGTACTAGGGGTGTCTTCATGTGTTCATTGCTCTTCTATTTTTTGGGTTTTTCGCCGAAATTGACATTCAGATTTTCTTATCATGGCTTTGTGAAGTTCCACCAGCCCTGGAGATGTCTGTTTTATTCCATGGCACCAGCCCCCCGGTTTTTTCAATATTTCAACCCATGGCATCAGGTTACCAGCTGAGAGCTGGCGAAAACAACGAGACCAACACGATCAGCGCCACGAAGACCGCCATGTGTGGCGAAGTTGAAGATGACACCGACACCGCTGGTCATTTTGTGGTGACCAAAATGACCAATTTATGAAACTCATTGGAAGAGAATAGGAGCTAAAAAGATGGAGACAATTGAGAAAGGCACTGGCAAATTGGAAAGGATTGCAATCCGGTTAATAAATAGCAAGCATTGCCGTCGTCCCGAAGCTTGGGGCCGGAATAGATCTTTCCAGGTGAGGTGAGTGGAGTTTCTCCCGGGAAAATCGTTGGTTGATCAGCTTTGTTTTGTTCAGCTATAGCAAAGACAATTTGTAAAATGTGTTGTAAAATGTGTTGTAAAATATGAGCCAGCCCTTCGTTTGGGGCCAGTGGCAACTCTTCAAATGAACAGATGACATGTGGCCAAGAGGTGTCCTAAGCAGAAAATGACCCACAAGTTCCAAGATGTGTCATCTGAGGTGTTGGTCATTTTCTTCACTTTCTTTGCCAACAGCAAGGCCCAAAAAGATGTGTACTGCTCATCTTGGAAGCATGGATCAGACAGGTACTCGTATTGCATGGTGGGGGTTAAGTAGAGACATATTCTTAAAAGTTCTCGATGCGACAAAGAAACTCGTAAAGAGAATGTTGACATTTCGAAGGGAAAGAGTCTACGCGTCCCTATACTTCCACATGGTGTCTATTCATAGCATGTATTAGAATGCCTTGTGCCCAAAGAGTGGCTGAGATTGAATTTCTCTCCAACCACGTTTCCGAGCTGAAATGGCCACTCATGGCATGCAAGAGGTGTGAGATTTGTTCCTCGTATCAGAAGATGGTGGTATGTTGTCTGGATTGCTGATATAGTGGTGCTTTGGAGTCAAGATGATCGAATTCAAAGTTTGCCGGGAGTTGAAAACTGGGTTTTGGAAACCAGTTTCCACCACTATGTGCTAGCACAGTGTCACAGTTTCTAGAAAAGTAGCCATCATGACTATTGGTGCATGGAGATGGCTTCAAACCGATGACACCATCGATGAACATCCACGGCTACCGGCGTTAAAACCAGTAAAATCCAGAGTGGTGATCGCCATATGTGCCATATGTTCATCTAATCACGGCCACCGGTCACAATCCCATAGTAATCCCATAGTAATCCCCATGAATCAGATGGTATAACCATGACCCCTGCTATGAAATTTGATGTTGGGACAGAGCATGGTAAGTCTAGACGATTCTCCTGTTACAGACGACAAACCCTCGTGACTATTCTCTCTAACATTGATATTAATCCCAATACAGATCACAGCCCTCATTACTGTTGCAGTCATTTATCATCATCATGAGCACTATCATTCTTATTATCATTGTCAGTAGTCATTATCATGATCTATAATGTTCATTCTTGTCTTACTATCATTATGATTATCATTCTCAGCATGTTTCTTACATATATTATATGTTGGAAATAATGTTGGTGGTTGGCATCATTACATTAATTGTTGTTTATCAATTATTGTCGGATATTGTCGAGTCATCAGTACTACTGTTGTTGTTATTATATACAGAGTTATTACTGTTATGATCATTATTTATGTGTACATACCTACATACCTACAAACCTACATACATACCTACATACATACATA
>Ga0126342_10002939_pt1:0-20000 | contig 27483 bp, 28 predicted proteins | sample Cyp1metagenome_FD_92528 | JGI IMG/M metagenome (GOLD analysis project Ga0126342, IMG submission 92528) | Coral microbial communities from Lord Howe Island, Old Settlement Bay, Australia - Cyphastrea 1 metagenome | ecosystem: Host-associated > Invertebrates > Cnidaria > Coral ... | reverse complement strand
TTCCCCCTAGGAACCAGGTAGGTTGCCTCCCTCCCGTCCTGCCAGGTCGTTTCTGAACCCGAACGCTGGGTTGGCGGAGGCCCAGCCAACCTCGCCCAACACCACCAGTAACCCGCCACCCTTCAGCCTTTCCTTGTCAGGTCCCTGGTCGCCCCTTTGCTTCGTACATGCAGCGCCCTCAGCATCTAAACGCGCCCCCTTTGTTCCGATGCCTTACAAACTCTCGCCCCAGGGCCCTCTGCCCCGACTGCCGCTGAACGCACGGGAGCCAGGAGATTGGGATGTTCAAATTCGTTGTTGGCCCATGTGAATCCCTGTTAAGAAACCACTATTAAGGGATGGCAGAAGGTCTTGAACATTGCAAGACCAGGGTTTATGAAGACTTCACGGCCGACGACAGCCCATTTTGTGGATGGGAAAGCATGACATGAACGGCGTAAAAAAAAAATATGAGGCACTAGAGAATAGATAGAAATAGATGGAATATGATAGATCATATACCCAACTATCTACATATGATGATATATGACTACATAGCTATACATGGTTCATCTCTTGAAGGCCACCAGGACGGCACTTCACCAGGGTGTGCAGCTTTAACGTGACCATGAATGGTTGCCTAGTGGGAAGGGCTCAAAATCATATGTTTTATGATCATCTATCCATATGTTGACGAATATGGGGATTTAAATCCAAATCATACGTATATTGTCGATTTCTCTTATGTGAGCGGACCCCGATCGGTTATGAAACTTTTCACACAAATTTGGATACAAGCCCATACCCTATTACTTTAATCTTTAGCTAATGCTGGCCGTTAACTCTGATATACTGAATGGGTGGCCCCCGATCGACTATGAAAGTCTTCCCTACCGCATCTGCACGGCCTCGCCAAGGCCGTGACCCGTGAGAGCGGCCTGATAGACTAAAGTTTAAAAAGATGATATTATCAAAGATAATAAGAATAGTAATGATTAAAACAAAAAAGAATAGAAATAGAAGGACTTATTTAAAAAAAGAAACAACGCATGTTGTGATATGGAAAAATATTTTATACGATTGGTTGGGTGTTTGGTTGGTTGATTGGTTGGTTGTCTGGTTGGTTCGTTGGTCGGTTGGATGGTTGGTTGGTTGGTTGCTTGGTTGGTTGGTTGGTGAGTTGGTTGGCTGGGTGGTTGATTGGTTGGTTTGTTGCTTGGTTGGGTTGGTGGTTGGTTCGTTCGTTTCTTGGTTGGCTGGTTGGTTGGTTGGGCAACTGGGTGACTCGGTGGCTGTGTGACTGGGTGGCTGGGTGGTTGCTTGGTTGCTTGGCTGCTTGGTTGCTTGGCTGCTTGGTTGCTTGGTTGCTTGGTTGGTTGCTTGGTTGCTTGGCTGCTTGGCTGCTTGGTTGCTTGGTTGCTTGGTTGGTCGGTTGGTTGTTTGGTGATCCCATGTCCTGACCTATCAGTGGGCCCCAGGGGCTGATGAGCACCACTGGTGGGGATGATGGATGTGGGGGAGGATTGGGGGGTAATTGAAACCACAGCCACTTCTAGCAGGTGATGCAAAGGTTGATGGCAGGAGATCGCTACTGCTGCCAGAGGCCTTTGGCCGAGAAACGTTGAGTTTGAGGAGCCCTTTTGCTCAGAGAAGTTGGGTTGAAAGGGCCTTTGGCTCAGAGAAGTTGGGTTGAAAGAGCCTTTGGCTGAGAGAAGTTGGGTTGAAGGAGCCCTTTGCTCGGAGAAGTTGGGTTGAAGGAACGCTTTGCTCAGAGAAGTTGGGTTGAAGGAGCCCTTTTCTCAGAGAAGTTGGGTTGAAGGAGCCTTTGGTTCAGAGAAGTTGGGTTGAAGGAGCCTTTGGTTCAGAGAAGTCGAATTGAAGGAGCCCTTTGCTCAGAGAAGTCGAATTGAAAGAACGCTTTGCTCGGAGAAGTTGAGTTGAAAGAATCCTTTGCTCGGAGAAGTTGGGTTGAAGGAGCCTGTGGCTCCGAGAAAATGGGGTTGAAGGAGCCTTTGGCTCAGAGAAAGTAGGGTTAAAGGGGCCTTCGGCTCAGAGAAGTTGGGTTGAAAGAAGCCTTTGGCTCAGAGAAGTTGGATTGAAGCAGCCCTTGGCTCAGAGAAGTTGAGTTGCAGAAGCTTTTGGCTCAGGGTTCGGATCACTTTTGGAAGTTGCGATGTCGAAAAAGCGCACGCCGTTGTGGCGCAAAGCACATTTCGAAGTCAAAATGTACAAAACACCACATGTTCGGGCCACTTTTGGAGGTTCAGATGTGCTTTCGCGTGGCAGGCGCTAGGGATTGTGGACCTTGTCAAAAGTGAGCAAAACGTGAGCGTTTTGTAGAATTTCCAAAAACGATGCCAGGCGTGGGACATTTGAAGAGGATCTGGAAAGATGCATTTTCCGTGGCAGGCGCAGTACAAGAGACATGTTCATCAGAGCTGTTAGGAAGTCCGGGCGGTGATTTCCTGCGAGGGGTTGCATTTTGGAGCATCAGATCTTCAGGTTTGCAAAACGCATTGGCACGAGGCCGTCAGCTTTGCACTCAACTTTCCATTTTTGAAGGAAGTCTCGCAGAACTCTTTCGTTTTTGATGTTGTCAGCTTCGAAAAATGACGAAGTCTCGCAGAATTGCTTCGTGTTTGACGTTGTCAAGTTGAAATATTGAGGAAGTTCGCAGAATTTCTTCGTTTTTTATGTTGTCAACTTTGAAAAATGATGAAGTCTCGCAGAATTGCTTCGTTTTTGATGTTGTCAAGTTCAAAGTTCAAGCATTGAGGAAGTCTCGCACAATTGCTACGTTCTCAAGCTTCCACATAGACAGGTAGATAGATAGACAGACAGACAGATAGATAGATCGATAGGTAGGTGGGGAGATAGATAGACACATAGTTAGATAGACAGGTTAGTTAGCTAGCTAGCTAGCTAGCTAGATAGATATAGCTAGATTCTAGATAGATAGATAGATAGATAGACAGACAGATAGATAGATAGATAGGTAGAGAGACAGCTAGATAGATAGATAGATTAGATTAGATTAGATTAGATTAGATAGATAGATAGATAGATAGGCAGAGAGAGAGAGATAGATAGATAGACAGACAGACAGACAGAGAGAGAGAGAGAGATAGATTGATAGATAGATAGATAGATAGATAAATAGATGGATAGATAGATAGGTAGGTAGGTAGGTAGATAATCAGAGAAAGAGAGGAAAAGAGAGAGAGAAAGAGAGGAGACATCAATCACCTTTCGATCCATCAGTGGCTTCGCTCTGCCATCCGTGATTCACAACAACCAAGCTCTCCTATAGATTTCCTATTTTTGAAACTTCCGCCACCGCCTTGTGCGGTACTACTGGTATATATATATATTTTTTTCCTCCCAGATGTTGAATCCATATTTGCCATTTTTGGATGTTGCTTATCTTCAACCACCAACCCCCAGGCAGATGCCCTACAGCTTTGCCGTGGAGCTCCAGCAGTCCATGGGTTTCGTCGCTTCCCGCGGCGGCACGGCTCATGTGGCACCGCTGCTGGCCGTGCGGGACGCCTTAGCAGGACAGATGTGGCGCTTCCAATGGAGTGATGCGGCCATGACGCTTGGAAAAAGGGGACGAGATGGGAGAAAATGATAGGATTTGGATGGATTTGCGTGGATTTTGCGAGGCAAATTCATGGGTTTTCGGAGGTTGCTGTGACTTTTCTAGTCAAATCCATGAGTTTTAATGATGTTTACTGGGTAAACTCTCCGAAAGATGGCGAAAACTTGCCCTCTTAAGCAGCAAGTAAATGGAGAAAAATTGAGTTGTGTCTCATCTTTCATGGTGATGAATCATTCTGATTTTGAAAAAAATGTAAAGTCACGTTTCATCGGTATACCCTCTGGCAAACCAACAGTTTGCTATTGAAAATGGTTATTGAAATAGTTTATTTAGCCATAAAGCATGGTGATGTTCTATAGCAAACTGTTAGTTTACCAGAGAGTATCATCCGTGAATTCATTGTTGGGATAAGAATTGAGTAGGATCGCCAGAAACAATCCCCAACTATCAACCATTTCGAGGTCAATCATCCGGTTTGCGGGCTTGTACCTTAGTTCATACACGACAATTTGGGGATGGTTTGTGATTGTAGATCCGTGGATCAAATTTGTTGGTTTCAGGTCTGTGGGATAAAGCCAGGAAATTGGAAGTGATGGGCAAAAAGCTGCAATTGGCAAACATGGAGGATTTGCAGGAGCAAATCTCAAATATATTCTCAATCAAAGACCATATTGAACGTCTTGGAAGTTTTTACAGGGTTTTTTCCCTGCAAAAATCACCCATAGAGAGATGATGTTCCCCATGTTCATAGGGATTCAATGGGATTTCCACAATTCTTTCGATGCGGATGGTAAATTCCCACAATTCCCACAGCGAGGCAACCCACCTGGCGTCGGATCGCGAAAGATGCACAGCTTCTGCAGCTGACGGAGGATCTGATGATTTCCTGTTGATGGGAAATCATTGGGGATAACCCTCTGGTAATTTCTTAGCTGTGGAATATCACCATTTCAAGAGGTAAATGAATTTCAATCAACTAAAAACGGACCATTTTCCATAGCAAACTCTTAAATTCCCGGAGGTTATACTTTACATAAATGGACCAATCTTGTTGGTCGTTTCCCAAGTACCGTTGCTTTTATCCACCCAAATCTGGGTCAGCCCATTTTGTAATTTAGGTGTTGCTCCATCGCAGGAGTGCGAAAAGTTGAAGGAAGCTATGGGGAAAGAAGCCTTGAAAGGAGCGGGTCAGTGGCCAGTTGACACCTTGGTTTTATGGCCAGTGTTCATGCGGTTTACAGACCTGTAGAATACACAGATGTTGGAAAGCGCCCAGCTAAGCCTGAGTAGAACGGGTGTCCCCAGTTCATTTAGATGAGAAAAAGACAGTAGCAATGAACTTGCTGTCCTTTGATGGTTTTGACACTGCCAGATGGGGGTGATTAATTGATGAATTAAGAGTTGAGTGGTAGGTAGTCTTAAAGGTACCATGTTACTTTCCAAGAAGATTCTCTGATCTGTGGGCAGTAGAAGGTAAGGGAATTCAACCTGTACATGCTGCAGTCAGTATTTGCGTCATATGTTTTTCTAAGTTGGTAGACTTCCATCCCAAAGATCCATTTGGATCGCAGGTAGAAACCAACCACTTACAGCCAATGTGGATTGACCTTGGATGGCATACAGCCTATGATGCCTATGGCCCTCCTTTCACAAAACCCTGCAGTGAAGTCCATCCATTCTGCAGGAGAGATTGAGGTGCATCCGAGTGGATGTTGATTTTTCGGTGCCGGCTGGACACAATTTTCGAATAGCACGACCTATGGATATGATATGGACCTATGGATTGATTCTCATGGATGATAGTTGATTATTGATGATTGCTGAGGATGATTGATGATTTTTGACTATTGATGGCTCTTCGATGTTTTGATATTGGAAACCAGATGTTGTTTTGGCGGCTCCAAACGTTCGCCAGGTGCAACTGGCAGATGCAGAGGCTGAACTACGAGAATTGATGAAGCACCTCACTGCAAATGGGTCGCGAAAGGTGATGTAACCAATAGAAACAGATAGGAACCCAATAGATATTTTTTGGATGTTGTAGATGTTATACAGATTTTATATAGATGTTATATAGATGTTATATAGATGTTATAGATGAAGATACTGATGACAATCGCGGATCTCCCCATATCCATATGGCTGTTTCCTGAGTCATGGTCCCCATTTTTACATCCAAGTCATTAGACCATGTTGGTATAGATTAACCTATGGTGTTGGGATTCCCCATTTTAGGAAACCCCCCATGTATTCTATGTAGATGTACATTCATTCATACATATTCAATGATAGTGAGCGTATCAAACCTAGAATGATGAATGTATCCGTGGAAACATTGATCAAAGTTCTCCTTCATTTCAACATCAACACATGTACATATATAGATATACGTATTATATATGTAGGTAGATAGATATATTACTCTTGAATATCATCCATATAGCATAGATTTCAGCAAGAATCGCGGTCAACATGGCTGTTGTTGAGGCCGCTGGCTCCAGGCATATCATCTATACAGGTATAAAGCCCATCGAAATCCTCATATAAATCATACTATTTACAATATATACACCCCAGATAGTATTTCAAACCATCAAAAATATCACATCTGTTTTAGTAAATACATGCATCCATCCATGCATGCATCCATGCATGCATCCATGCATGCATATATATATATATACAATCAATAATATTATATTTCCATTATACACAGTATGTACAAAACATATAATCCTCACATTGGATCGTCAAAATCCTGCCGTGAGGCCCGGCGCTTCTCCGGTGGTCTCCTGTACCGCCTGGGCTGCGCGGCTCCACGACCTGCCGCTGGCGCCGGTGACGCTGTACGCCGCCGCGCGGGTCTGCAACGTCAACGCGGAGCAAACGCGTCGCGTGGAGCTGAAGTTGGGCATTTCATAGGGATTTTCATAGGGATTTGATGATTCTTTCTGGTGATTCATGGAATTTATGGTGATGTTATGGTGATTTTATGCTGATTCAATGATGGGATTCTATGGTGATTTAATGGATTTTATGGTGATTTTATCGTGTTTTGTGGTGATGTTATGATTTCAACTGGAGTTTGGATGGAACTGTTATGGGATAAAAAATGGTGAGTTCATGATGATTTGACCCAGTAAAAATGGTGGATTTTGCAGGTCATATTTGACAGAGGGGTTTAGGGTTCTTCTTTCGGCATGTTGATCAACTCCTGGGGTCCTGGTTGAGGATGGGAAAGATGGTTCAGAAACTCTCCCGGATTTTTTTTGGCTACATTCAGGGTAAATCGTCATCCTTAGGTCCCTACATACTTAAAAAGGATGGTGCCCTGAGTTTCTGAGGCACCACTGGACTTCTGAAGGACAAACTCTGGGAAGCGCAGAAGCTGCAACTCGGCAAAACCTCCAACTCCAACGCTGATACTCCGGGGCTGAAAATTCTGAGGCCTGGCGAGCTCGTGGCAGGCAGGGAGCCACAATTTCCACTGTGAGTTCCACATTTTTTCAAAAAGTCATCGAAGAAATAAATCAATACAAAGAAAGGACTCATTTGAATATATAAATCAGATCTATAAGGAACGTAAGAAATGACTCTACATTTCCCAGGTTGGATTAGGGTGTAATCCATGGCCTCTCAAAACTGCGGAACATTTGTTTTTCCTTCTTGTCCAGGCTTTGTCCGCTTCGACAGTGCCTTGCCGCAGACTCCGCAGATGATCCACCTGTGTCCTAGTGATGCACCCTGGACGTTGCAGCTACTTGGCGTTCCAAAGCTATTGAGATTCCTATGAAAAACTGGGGCTAGAAAGGGATTATTTTAGAAGATGTTTACACCTTTACCATCTATCAACTGGTGCAGGATTTCGCAACCATCCACAGTATGGAGAGATCCAAACATCTGCAAATTAAGGTGGAAATTATGTCGACAACGCGGTAGGGTCATTGTGCAGATGATGATTTCGTCTGGTTGAGCACCCGTCATGGAATCCATTGCCGTGATTAGAATGTCTACTGACACATCTCTGTGAAGAGAAACTCGGTATACTTTTCAGATCTAACAATTGTTACAACATGTTACAACATGTTAACACTGTCATCTCAAAACTCTCAGATTTCCAGCTTCTGTCTTCGCCAAGGCTGCAAGAGGTCACTGAAAGAGGTGCAGGGTGGGCATGCCACTGAAACCAGCTACATTCGGCTCATTCGGCTCATTCCTCACTGGAGGAACATGACAGGATGCCCAAGTTTGGTTGATTCTGCTGATTCATTCCATTTCATTCCCATTCCCCATATTCCCCATCCGATTCCCCACCATTTATTGATTTTGAGATTCCCCGTTCCTGGCCAGGGATGATTCTCCAGCTCTCATTCAGCGGTCCGCAGGCGGGAAGTCAGCCGTGGGGAAGGAAATCCACCTAAAAAAAGGCAACATGCTTGGTGGATATAAGGTTTGTATGGCAAAAAAATGGTATACTCTTGGTGGATATATAGAGTCGATGTAGCAAATGAGCTGGGGATGGTGGATGAAACCTATTGTTTGGGGATCATTTGTATCAGATCTGGGAGTGATCGCAAAAAAATGCCCAACTTGGCCCTTGAGGTCCAGCCACTGCTTCAAGGGATCCAAGATTTCCCGAGTCTCCCAGGACCTGGACCTGGACCTCCTCTACACCGCAGGCAGCTGCCACGGCAGTCTGAGCGTCTCGACTCCGCGCACCGTGACGGTACACTTCGTGCCACGCCTCAGCCGGCCGCCAGACACGGTGGTGCTGCAGAGCTTCCCCCGGGGAGCTGCTAAGGTGGGATCATGGGGAAATCCCCGAAATGGAGGTTTTATAGCTGGGAAAATCATCGAACTAAATGCTGGATGTTCAGAGTTAGGAACTAGGAGCCATAATTATGGGAATTCTCCACCATCCATTTGGAAATGATGTAGTCTTCATGTGTCTTCTGAGCCTTTCACTTATTCACTTAGTTTCCCACCTCTCATCATGAACTTATCCACGACTTCGTTTCCCAAGTTTTGATGGGATGTATGCTCGTCATCCCATATTTACAGACATGATCAATATATATATATGTATGTATGTATATATATATATATGTACTAATATGATTGGGCTTATCTACCATCTTTTCGCCATGCGACCAGCCTGGGCTCTGCCCGTAGGCCTTCGGCACGTGTCGCGTGGCGCGCTGCACCCGCCGCGGCTTCGCTGTGACCTTCGCCGACGGCGCGACGCGGCGCTACGAGGCCTCGGCCACGGAGGCGTCGCTGGACGCGCAGCTGCTGCAGCAGGTTGCACCGCTGCCGGACGCTGAGATGGATGGAGATGTTGCTCACATTACCCTCTGGTAAACTAACAGTTTGCGAACTTGAAAATGGCCCAGTCAAAAAAGTGAGTTTTCCCATTAATAGCATGGTGATTTTCCATAGTTATGTTAGTTTACCAGAGGGTATGTTATATACTGTGTAATATTGTTATATATTATAAACTGTGTATGAAAATATACACTGTATATATACAGTTATATATGTCTATATGCAATTATGTGTGTATGTTTATATATATATTGGTGTGTGTGTGTAGGTATTTACTGGTGTTTTGTGATATTTAATGATATGTAATGGTATATGAGTGGTATATGGATATGTATACAATACATATATACTTAGACAAAAACAAGAGAGAGAGGGAGTGATAGATGTGTGTGCTAGTGGGAAAAAATCGGAAGATTCTGGCTATGTTGATGGTTGATGGTAGAAAATGTATGACGATAATTGGTAGAAATTGAAATTATGCTATAATTTTTTGGGGTACAGAATCAACAACCATGGGGTGTCTCTGTAATTATATGTATACACGCAACTGTGAATAGTGGGTAGCTATATGTATGGAAATCAACAGCCCTAGTGTTTATGAACAGACCGTCAAGTTTCCCCAGATTGCAAAACCTTTGCAAAAGGGCGCAACAAACCCGACCCCATCGCCATGAAGTCATCCTTGGTTTTCATCATTTTGTTGATTTGGTTTGTTCCGCCATTTTGACATACTATGACCAGGCAAAGTATTGGTGGCTCGGCCACAAAGAAGCCTTGAGAAAACTGTCGCACCATCACACCATCACCTGACCCCTTCGAGCCGAGGAAGTGTCTGGAGAACTACAAGAAGATATGGCCACGACAGAGGGTTTCATCAAACCCACTGCTTCTTGGCTTGTGAAATGACTAAGGTTTGGTCTCCAAAAAAAAATGGTTCCCTGAGTCATCAATGTACAAACATGGTACCTGGTAAACGGGTGGAAATCATACGAAGAATGTGTTGGTATCAATTGTTTGATAATATATATTATATATATATATATATATTATATTATATTATATTATGTTATATTATATTATACTATATTATATTATATATATATTATATTATATATATATTATATATATATTATATAAATAATATATTATATTATATATATATATTATACTATATATATATTATATATATATTATAATATATATATGTGTATAATATAATATATATATATATAATATAATATATATATATATATTGGGTAGGCCTGTGGGTTGAAACAACCATTTGTAAGGGTCTTATCACCAGCTGGATCATGAAAAAACCTTGGATGAAATTGTGAATAGTTTGTAAGTTCAACTTCAAATAGCACTGGTTCCAAACAAAAAAACAACGTGTGGAAAGATGAATATCCAATTTATCATTTTAATAAATGTATGAAGATTTATGGAACCCGAATATCACCGTGTCAATATCTCAATACATCTCAATATCCCAATAAATTCTGGTTGGTTGATGTTTGAGATATGCAATAACTCAGGGATACAAATGGGGTCCATGAGTTCATGTGATTGGAATAACCTGAAACCATTCACCCTCATCGAAGGAGAAGCTCCGGCTGCTGGCATCGCACAGTGGTTTGTGGCTCGACCGCTAATCGGCACCATGTGTGAAGTTTTGCGTTGAAACCAATGTTATTTCACCCATTTTTATATAAGGTGTTCTAAACTGACGCTTATTCCTGACGGGGCCATGGGTAGATTGATGGTTTTATTTGCTTTCAAAAGGGGAATATGATGCCCAGCTAAAAATTGATTTGTTTGAGCAATGGGGATACAACCAACAAGGGGGATATTACCAAGCATCGACAAATGTGGTTGAGATTTATGCCCATAAAGCCCGGATTTGGAATTCCACGGCCAGGGTGATGTTGCAATGGGACATTTCACCAGCCCTGCGTACTGGGGCTAGTTGAAACGTACAACTTGATGGTGACAGATCAGTTGGGAAATGGTGAAGATTAACTAGTGCATAAGTATGATAAATCTGATGAGCTTAGGCGAGGCGATTCGATTTCAACCCTCGGCGAGTTGGTTCCAGCTGGGAGTTGGTGGAGAGCTTTGCAAAAGACTCCCATGGTTTTGCATTCTTACCACCATTTCCAGCTGCGTCTCAGTGTAAAATGATATGATAGAAAAAGTCCAACAACTAAAATCTTATGAAAACAAGAGATGCTGAGATGTTAGTTACAGATTTCTTCACCGGCTCAGCCCACCTTGCTGCCCCAGGTCCCTACCGGAGGAGATGTCGCCTCCCACCACGCGGAGTGCAGATGGAAGAGGTTGGAGGATAAGTCCAGGGATGTATCAAGCATATCATGCAGCATATCATGTATTAGTACAGATATTTACTATAGATCTTTTCAGATACTTACACCTAACTGACAGAGATAGATCATTGAACATAGTTGACTATTAATCTGACTGAATTATGGTAACTCACTCACCTGAAAATAGCTGAAAGGTTCGGCCCATCATTCCAGTGACTTCACAGTGATGTCATTATAATTCATCCAGATGTATGGATAAATGGATGGATGATATAGCCAATACGTACACAAATATGTATATCATGTGTATATATATATATATACGTGTGTGTGTGTTCACTCAATTGGTGATTGTTATGGAGATATTCCTGCTGAATGCTCGGGGTGACATCTGGTGTCATTGTGTCCATATCAAGCCGTGCTGGATGATTTGCTCACTGAGTTTCTCATGATTAACGGCTATTTATCAACAATATGCTGGTGCTGTTTGAAGGTATACGCTTCTGTTTTTGAGCATTCATTGCTGATCCTGAATGACAGTCGTGTTTTTTAGGTTGAAACCACACCTATCCGACTGGAAATTGCTGTTGTTTGAAGAGTAGCTAATTAAGTTTAGTCATGAAAAGGTCCAATGTTTCTATATCAAAAAAAGGTACACCCCTATTGCAGGCTTCATGGTCACGACTTCTTGAATGAGCGCAAGCAAGCTCCAAATACAAACTTGGGAATGTTGCGATTTGCAACTCACACACATCACCCTGGTGACTCATATGCTGTGAAATCCAGATTTCAAACCCGCCATGCCAGTCAGTTTCCAAAAGTGGAAATCCCACCAAGAGCATTCAGGAGCATGATATCTGGGTTGTCTTCAGAAGAATATCGCCAGTCAGAACCCCAATTCTTGAAAAGTACCTGATTTTTGGCTGCTTGGGAAGCCCTTGGAGTTAGTGGTGAGTCATCTTGCATCCTTAGTCCATCAATTGCCGCACTGCAGGTTTCCCCATGGAGTATCCCACGCTGCCATCACCACCCGCTGCTCCTAAAGAGCGGCCTGTCATCGAGCAACCTCAGCCGCCGGTGACAAAAGGTCCGACCTTTTAAGCGGCTCTTCTAGGAGCCAAGTAGAAGGGCCAGTGTTTCAAAGATTTGTTGTACCTCTTCTGGATGATAATCCCGATACGTTCAATGGGATTAAACCCATCTACCATCATCTACCAGTTTTTCCCGTGGTTCATAAGTCTCATGTATGGGCAACGCTACCTTTTCAGATCACTGCATTTCATCTGGATAAATTTGATCATGAGACGTCGCTGGAATGATGGGAAGGAATTCGATTCGGGGAATCATCTCCAAATGGCCGAGACTTTCAGCTATTTTCATCTTGGATTATTAAGACATATCATTTATTTCATCATTGAGACATAAAGATCGTGGCCAGCTGCACATTAAAGTTCGGTCCCTTGAAGGAAGTTGGCAGAGACGGCTGAGTTTTTTTCTGCGTTAGTACAGGTTCTGGCAGAAATGGTCTTCTGAATTCCAAACTGAGCTTCACCCTCCTTCACCCTCACCCTCCTTCACCCTCACCCATGAACGACAGAATAGAAGCAGTTTGAATTGAAGCATATCGCCAATGAGGGTGAGGCCACCAACCAGTGGAGACTGAGAACCAGTGAAAACTAAAGGAATTAGAAATTAACATCAATTAACATCAAATAACATTGAACCCCACTCGATATAGCCTGGAAAGTGGATTGTCTGGAAACGCTAATGTTTGGTTCCATTCACCAACCATTGGTGGATGTCACGAACCATTCACCATCGCACGTAACGGCTCCGGGGCGACAACACCGGCAGACATCGGCGACCCAGGCGCACGCCGATGAAAATAGGATGTTAGACTGTTCGACAAGGTCAATGAGGTCATAGTAATACTGGAAAACCATTATTAAACACTAAGTAATAAGCGTGGCAAGATAATGATAACAACAAGAAGAACAATGCTTGAGAAGATAACAATAACAACAATCTTAGCGTGGTAAAGCCACTTGTAAACCATCCCCAATACCAGAAATGGAGATTGAAACCAGTCCCATGCAGTTCATCCTTTTGTTTACCATCCATGGGGGATGTGGGGAACCATCCCATGTTGAGATCTCCCCCGATATGGATTCCCCTTGAAGCCTTGGCTATGATCTACCTCATCTACCTCGTTTCCATGAGTGAAATACCACGAAATATCCATCAGATGAAACCCATCAATATCAACACATGGCAGAAACGCGCATGACTGTTTCTCTGGGATGAAACATGTGCAATTGGATGTTCCAGCACACCATGTTTATTTCCCAGTTGCAGTCTATCTATTGATTTCCAAGCGGATGATTAGTATGATTACCAACCAGAAGATCTCCAAGAAATCCCACATTCTCCACATTTTTTCCATCATGGTCCCATCATTTCCCATTGAAAGCCAGGCGCAGAAAGGCAGAAGCGATGGCTGGAGGGCGTCGCCGTGGCGGAAGGCGTTCATCGCATATCGCATGATATTTGGCGCTGCGAAACCGATGGAAAAGTGGCTTTGAGAAATGCTTGGAAAATGGAAAGCAGAGACTTTCTTACGATGAAAAAGTGGTTGGATGGCTGGATGCTGAAACTCTCGTAAAAACACAGCAACCCAAATGTGAGAACCTTGGGGGGCGGGTTTCTCGTTGCGGACGCCATCACATCAGGTCACCCCATTGAGTTGGCTCTTTGACCTTCAGCGAAAGTAGAAGTAGCTGCAATTATGTTGTGTTTTGATCCTTTTGATCCTTTCCAGTGTTTCAGAGTTTTCGTCCATGTTCCAGGTGCCGGGGCGACAAGGAAGGTGGCCGCGAGGTGGGGGATCTACAGATGGAAACATACTGGATATCCGTATAGTTACTCAAATTGCTGGTAATTCTAGTATCTTATAATCTTATAAATTAAAACTAAAATATCTTATAATGATGAGACATGATAAGTAGTAATGATTTGTAATGCTGAATATATGATGGGTAATCCCATCCCCCTAGTATTCAACACCCAAATATGTCTAAATCCACCACTAAACCATGGTTTCTGCGGTGTGTTAAATATTATGGGGATGGGATTATACTGGAAATATCATAGGTCAATTGCTTGTGAATCACCTCATTCTGCGCATCACCTCCATGGTCGACACCTACATAGAAGGTTTATCCCTGGAAAAGGTCACCAATGCGATCAAGTGTGGCTCAAGTTTTGGGGTGCTTCAGAGGCCTCATTTGTAGTTGGGCTCCCCAGTTGGCTTCCCAGTTGGGGCAAGTATGAACCTGACTCGCCCCCCGGGCCTCCCCCTGCCCCTGCCATCATGGACGCTCGTGGCCGCATCTTCGGCGCATCGGGACGGAGCCCTAGAACCGCCACCCGCACCGCTGCCTGAGTCGCTACGAAACTTCCGAGCAAAGAAAAAGACACTAAGCATCACTGGGGGCTATCCGTGCAGGGGTTGTTGGAAGAAATCTGCCTATGAAAATGGCCCAATGGGTTGTAGGTCGGGGTATACCCTCTTTTTAGACAAACTTTGTGATATCTATGTAGTTTAAAACAAATAAATTTACCAGTTGGTAAGTAGGCAGGACCAACGATTTGTTTGGGCAAGTGGGAGTTGGGGAACGAGCCGTTGAGCTGAAGGTTGGAGAGATAGCGAAAGTTCGGAAACACACAAGGGCAAGAATGACGAGGACCCATGGTCCATGTGACAGGATAATGCTCTTGATAGGATCTTTCGATTTCAGCAGGATGTTGGAATGCCCAATCACCTACATGCTGCATGCTCCACAATTGGTGCGCCCAAGAACCAACAATAAGCATCAACAAGCATGGAATTGTCAGACAAAATATGCAGATTACTGAAACATCTAGATTTCCCCATCCACTCCATTCCTCATCATTATTTATTTTCTTTAATGGCACCCAAATCAACTTTCCAAGCAGCGCTGAGGAACCCTTGCATCCTCTTCGCCACAACCCAGGGCTGCTGGCGCGGGGACGGCTGTGAATTCGGACATTCCTATGCCAGTTCCGAGAAGAAGTGTCGACGGCCCCGCAAGGAAACCCGCGAGAAGATCAAGGCGTGGTCACAGGTGGTCACAATTGTGCCTAAATGATGGATGTTCAAGAATGACCAAGAATTTTTGGGATACTCACAGGAACTACAGGCCAGCACAATAGCAACTTTCGAACTTACGGTTTCCACATTAAGAGTGATAGGCCCCTGAAGTGGCTGCCACAGGAGAGAATCCGCATGTGCTTTGAGATTAACATCGATCCTGATCCTGATCCCGCAAAAAGAGCACGGTCCGCCACTTTTTTTTCTGGGTGAGTTGTGGCCAGATCTTTCGGGCTGGACAGCGTCGTGATGGGGATACCAGAAGATTACAGTCCCACCAACCATTTAACCAGGAAGTACCTATAAGTACCCACCATCATGAAAAAAGCGCTAGACACCATGTGTCCCCGGACGCAGACGGAAAGGCCTTGAGGTGAGACTTTTCGAGAAGGTTCGCCTGAGTTTGATTGAATTTGATTGAATTTGTTTTGCCACTACCATCTTCATGAACCATCATGAAACATCATGAAACATCATGAAACATCATGAAACATCATGAAACATCATGACACCAGCCTAACAACCTTCATCCACTGCTTATGGCTGGCGGCATGATTTTCGGGCCAAGGAGCAAATCTACTTGGACCTTCAAGAAGAGGCCCACAACAATGAATACGCCTTTACCCTAATCGTCGGCTACTTGGACAGCTTGGACACTCCAGTGAGACGCTCTGGCCGCTGGGTGTTCTGTTTGTGAGTTATAAAGAATTGTCAAACTGTCAAACGGGTTCCCCGGTTTCAAGGTTCCGGGTTGGGTCTCCGCGTTGAAAATCCCTGGCAGGGGCTAAAGTTTGTAAAGTTGGCTAAAGTTGTGCCTTGATGCTGCAGGCAGTCTGTAAACCATGGAGGTTGCTGCCCAAAGTCTGTCAAGATCGCCCGATGCCCGCATCAGTTTCTGATTCACAACCCATCGCAACCTACAGGGAGTTCATCCGAGAACATGGTGCAATCCCATGAATTCCCTTTCTAGTCCTATTCAAACGACTTTGATGAGGTGTTTCCATCTTTTTGGGGAACCACTCCCAGCTCCCAAAAGGAGAAATCATATGTTTAAACCCTGGGCATTGGCGTGCGAAAGTGCACTAACTGTGCACGACTGAACTTGGGTCAACAGATGTCCTCCATGAGCTCTGCAGTAGCAGTCGTTCCACATGTGGCAGCCGCAGAAACTGACTGGTGAAAGGGATGGATCCTGAAGTGAGTCGATGGTTGGTAAACCCCACAAACTATAGGGATTTGTAGGCAATACGGTTTTGGCTGACACACTTGCCAGCCATTTACTCATTTCAGAGGTCAGTCATCCCATCTTGTCATGGATTCGAAGTTCCTGCAATCTCAGGGGTCACAAACATACCATCTTTAGTTTTACGATCTGCAGTCGTGGTGTTGCTTGCAACTGGTGGCCTTGCCACACACGCACACGGCAGCCAACAGCCACAGCTGGGTTTCACCGGGACGTCTGACGTCGCTCAGAATTGTTCCGTAGCACGAAGTTGGGAGGAGCTGAACAGCAGAAAGTGTTGGAGTCACGGGCAGTTTGTAACATTGTACAACTCATTCTACAACTTGTACAATCTTTCGCCGGGTTTCAATTTTGATGAACCCGAGAAGCCTCATGTAATATACATTGACAGTCATTGACACTCATTGACATGTTGCACATGTTGAATAGTTTGGTGAGGACTGGTGGCAGGTGAAAAACCACCAATTTCCTGCCAAGGCCAGTGACGAAAAGGTCCGGGGAGCCCATCGAAACGGAGATGTTCCGATCATTTCGACCTGACCAGCTTTGGAAGATTTCATAGGACTTGCTTGGGAATGCTTTGTATATATGGATTATATCATGATATATCAGATATGTATGTACATATATATATATTGTATATACATATGATATGTGTGTATGGATTATGCGATCAAGAAGTGTTACCTTGGCATGATTTTTCAACCCAAACAGAAGCGCCACGCCATCTGCTGCGTCTTCAGGCTGTTCCCAGCAAGCGACGTGGACGTGGTTCCCAAGGTGATAGCAGCGGTTTCCAAAACTCCGGTGGGTGATACTGCCCAATATATTGTGATATCTATTAATATCTATTAATATCTATGAATATCTATTAATATCTATTAAAATCTTATCATCCATGAACTTAGCATTGTTTTTTTCCAAGTTAGAATCATAGGTTTGGGTTCCACTGTTCAACTCCATCTCGGTGCAGGCATCAAACCGGAGCATGATGAGGCCGAGAACAGGAAGCCGAAAAAAAACTCGGCTGGAAAATCCCCATGGGGAAAAGCTACTATTTTCTTAAGTGCTGGTTGGTGGTTTGGAACATTTGGATTATGTTTTCCATTAATATTGGGAATGGAATGGAATAATCATCCCAACTGACGAACTCCATCATTTTTCAGAGGGGTAGGTATACCACCAACCAGAATGGATATGGAAGGTTAATCATGGGAAATTCAACTAGAAAGCTACACATGGCAGCTGTCCGTAGCTCGAGTTTTTAGAGGGTAGCTATGTTTTTGGGCACGCGACGGATAGGAACATGCTGGAAGCCAATGTTGAGTGAGTCAATTGCCAATCACAGAAGCCCTGGAAGGGGTGTCCAGCAGGGTGTCCAGCTTGTCACAGACCGAAAGATGTATTTAATGCCAAGCCCAATTACATAACACAACAATGGCCACACAGTGTTTGAAGAGCTGGGGATCGCCACACATCAGTAGGCTAAAAACGAATCAGATCGCCTGCATAGGTGCTTCTGTGCATCGAAAGTCTATACCAAGACAAGTTGAAGCCATTCGGTGCAGCCGCCGTGATTGGGACAGCGCAGTTCATTCAACCCGGGGCCGCTCCTGGAGCTGATCGTAGCACATTTCATCCATACCCCGTGGTTCTGGGTGCAGCTTTAATGGGGATTATCCAATATGAGAATCCCCACCAATTTTCATGGGGATTATCATAGATTATCCCAGTCAAGGGAATATGATATGATATCATACCAGTAGTACTGCACAAGGCGGTGTCGGAAGTTTCAAAGATAGGACACTATAGGAAAGGTGAGTTGTTCTGATGCGTGGATGGTAGGGGGAATCCACTGATGGGCCGAAAGGTGGTTGGAGTTGTGTGTTTTTGGAATGGTCGCAATGGTTGCAGTGGTCACCTCACCCACAACTGCTGGATGTAGTGTGGTGTAGTGCAGCTGTAGTTGTAGTTGTAGTGTAATTAGTGTAGTGTAGTTTAGTCTAGTTGTAGTCGAAGTTGTACTCTAGTGTAGGGTAGTGTAGTGTAATGTAATTAGTGTAGTGTAATGTAGTGTAGTTGTAGCTGCAGCTGTAGTAGTAATAGAAGTTGTAGTTGTAGTTATAGTTGTAGTGTAACTAGTGTAGCGTACTGTAACTGGTGTAGTGTAGTGTAATTGGTGTAGTGTAGTGTAATTGGTGTAGTGTAGTGTGATTAGCGTACTGTAGCGTAGCATGTATGCATTTGTAGTTGTAGTGGTAGTGGTAGTGTAGTTTAGTTGCAGTTGTAGCCGTAGTTGTAGTTGTCTATCTATGTTTGTCTCTCTGTCTGCCTATCTATCTATCTATCTATCTATCTGTCTATCTATCTATCAATCTATCTATTTGCCTATCTGTCTATCTACAGGTTTGAAAACGAAACTATTCTGCGCGACTTCCTCAATTTTTGAACTTGACAACATCAGAAGCGCAGCAATTCTGCGCGACTTCTTCAATTTTCGAACTTGACAACGCCAAAATCGAAACAATTCTGCGAGACTTCCTCAATTTTCGAAGTTGACAACATCAAAAACGAAGCAACTCTCGGAGACTTCCTTCAAAAATTGAAAGTTCAGTGCAGAGCTGACGGCCTCATACCAATGCGTTTTGAGATTTTTGCACTCCATCTGTCTAAAGTACCGTGCTTGCCACGAAAAGATAGGCCAGGTTGAACGAAGTGCTGCACCTGTCACGCAAAATCACCTTAGCAAACCTGAAGATCGGATGCTCCAAAATGCAACCTCTCTCATGAAATCAGCGCCCTCACCTCCTAACATCTGTGAAGAACATGTCTACAAAACACACCATGCACGGGCCATTTTTGGAAGTTGAGATGTCGAAAAAGTGCGCGCCGTTGTGGCGCGAAGCGCGTTTCCAAGTCAAAATGCACAAAACACATAGGGTCGGAGCACCTTTGGAAGTTGTGATGTCAAAAAAGTGCACCCTGTTGTGGCGCGAAGCACATTTCGAAGTCAGAAGTGTTAAGAACTGACGGGTTCGGAGCATTTTTGGAAGTTGAGCTGTTGAAAAAGTGCACGCCGTTGCGGCGCGAAGCACGTTTCGAAGTCAAAATGCACAAAACATCATGTGAAGAGGATCTGCAAAGATGCATTTTCGCGTGGCAGGCGCAGTACAAGAGTGTCGGTAGTTTGACTTCTAAACTTCCTTCGATTATCATAACATAGACCCGGGCAAACCGGCGGCGGAAGTTTCCCAAAAATAAATGACCTATAGTTCAAAGACAACCTGTCCCGACCGTGTCCTTCCCTCGACACTCCACACCTCACACTGCACACTGCACTCTTCGCACTCCAAACTT
>Ga0126342_10002938_pt1 | contig 27488 bp, 21 predicted proteins | sample Cyp1metagenome_FD_92528 | JGI IMG/M metagenome (GOLD analysis project Ga0126342, IMG submission 92528) | Coral microbial communities from Lord Howe Island, Old Settlement Bay, Australia - Cyphastrea 1 metagenome | ecosystem: Host-associated > Invertebrates > Cnidaria > Coral ... | reverse complement strand
TCAATCACCTTTTGCTCCATCAGTGGCTTCGCTCTGCCATCCCTGATTCACAACAACCAACCTCTCCTATAGGTTTCCTATTTTTGAAACTTCCGCCACCGCCTTGTGCGGTACTACTGGTATCTAGTACACACCAATACTTCACAATCAGAAACAAAATCTCAAATATCCCAAGAGAATCTCCATCATGTTTAATTTCATCCCAACTAAGGTTACGGCAAAACCCTACTATGGTGGCAAACCCGCAAGGTTAGAATGGAGTTCAAATATTATATTATCCTCGAAAAATGTTCAAAAACCTGCGCAGGGCCAGTGTTTTGGTATTTACCAGACGACGAACCCTAAACCTTGAAACCCTAAAACCCTGAAAACTCTGAATCCGAAAGCAGAATACATTGCAAATACGCAGTATTTTCTACAATTTCTATTCTCATGTTCGACGACAGGGAATCCCTCTATGTTGCAGTCCGGGCAAACCACAGGGTCTGTGCGTCAGGTTAGTTATATAATGTTATATATATATATTATCTATCTCTGGTTCGTGGCTGGGAACATTGTTTTTCACATATTGGAAATAATAATCCCAAATGACTAATATTTTTCAGAGGGTTGACACCACCAACCAGTATCTATATCATTTAAATGTGGTGACTCAGTGAATTCACGGGCCATAACTGAAGACAATTTGAACATCCCAACATGTGCCCGGACTTTTGAGACATGAAGTCGTCACCACTGAAATCCCCCAAAAACTGAACCACAACTTGAAATCTCAGCATAAAAAAGATAGCATAATCCATGACAATTCCAGCGCTGATTCAGGTGAAATTGCCATCCAAAAAACTATGAAATCCCAACCAAACGGTTGTTAATGGAGATTATCTCTAGTATTAACCACTACTATAATCCATCACGTTAATATTATACCGTTAATCATCATGAACCATATTAACCATAATGTCTTAACCGTTAAGATATGATTATTAGATATGATACATATATATATATATATATATTAGATATGAGATTAAGCATATAGGATTAACCATATTAACCATTATCCGCCATTTTCTGATATATGATGATTAACCATATGGTTGATATGATGATTACCCATCATTAACTATAGTATTAACCATTTTAACCATTATCAACCATTATCAACCATTATTTACCATCATTAACCTTATTATTAACCATCATTAACCAGTAGGTAAACTATTTAATATATGATGATTAACCTACGTGTCATTAAACCATATAGTCGTTAGTATAACCATTAACTATCATTAACTATCATGAACTATCATAATTAGCTATTATTCTAGCAAAATCTTACCCATATTCCAGGGCTGTTCATATTCCATGCCAAAATAGCTCCGGAAAAATCGAAAATAATGAGCGACCTTTGATGGTGAGAATGAGGTTGTGTGACCCTTGTCAGGCGCACCTTTTCCCTTGTCACGTGCTGTCATGTCCAATCGCGCATGTTTAACCCCGTTAAGATCCTTTGAGCCCACAGCTTCTCAAGCAATGATTTCTTGAATAAACATAGATTTTTGTTTCTCTCATCAATCACCAACTTCTCTCTAGGATCTTTGAGACCATTGGATAAGCTGTTCAGCTTATTTTTTGATGCGTTTGGCTGGCGGTTCAGCTTCCGCATCCGTAAACTGGGCCAAGTCTGGATTACGCTGTGCTTTCTCGAACCCACATGGTACCATATTTCCACTTAATACAGTTACATTGAGTAGGATGCCACCCCTGGAGTACGATGCCCACCCTGGAGTACGATGCCCCCCCTGGTATGCGTTGCCAGTCCTGCATGTGGGATTCTCAAGCATATGTTGACATCTTTTTTGATCACAAATTCCGTTCCATACACCCAGAAAGCATCACACTCCATCCTGCACGACTAGCACCACAACCGAGGATTTCCATAGCCTCCACAGGTCTAAAGTACCAAAATTTGATGGAATACGATTGTATGCGCGACTCTTCAAAACGCTGGAAAAACCCAGATTTCCCCCATATTCCATATTATCATATTCCAGAGGTTTTTATCTCCGAAGGGGGAAAAGAAAAGGACCTCTTCAGGTTCATTTTTTTCTTCCAATATAGTTCTTTGCTGTCTGGGAAGGTTTTTCTGGTATACGATCCCCTTTGTGGAGTACGATGATCTGTGAGTATGTGTGTGGAGTGCGATGGAGTCCTCTGGACTCCGATGACACCCCTCGAGTGCGATGCCACATGAGTATGCGCGGCCGGAAATCCCCTGAGAGAAGGATCCGGGGCCACAATTCCCCAAATTCAACAGAGCGGAAGCTGGTTGTTGTAATTTAACAGGGTTTCAGCCCATTCAACAAACAAGTCAAACAATATTTTGAAACCCTCTCCTTCTTCAGTCTTCAAAATGGGAAGCTCACTTATCAGGGCACGCTTTAGCTCATTCAGGCTCCATAGCATTTCAGGAGCAACATAAGGCATTGACATGGTGCCAAACAATTTCCAAATTGAGCTGAAAGGTCTTCCCACCGCAACTCAGTCAATTCACAGGTGTGAAACATGTCACACACAGGGAAACAGGTTGGGAAAACAATGGGTCCAAAGAGGCAGGTCTGGAGTACGATGGATTCATGGTATATGTAAATTTTCTGAATTTGGGTAACTTGGAGCTAGAACTATTGACTATTAGTCATCATATATTGGGAATAATCATCCCAACTGACTAATATTTTTTCAGAGGGGTAGGCTCAACCACCACCCAGATATAGTTGTTTATTAACTATCATCATTAACTATCATCATTAACTTTTATTAACCATTAACTATAACCATCAATTAGATAAACTATATAATATATGATGATTAACCATCATTAACTGTCATTAACCAGATATAGTCTAGTATTAACCATTAACTATAACCCAACTGACTAATATTTTCCATATATCGGGAATACCAACCAGATATAGTCTAGTATTAATCATATTAACAGTTATTTAACCATTAACTATCATATGATATTAACTATTAGTTGAGTAAGTATTATTAACCATCATTAACCATCATTATATCATTCTATCATTAACTATCATTAACTATTGTTAGCCATCATTGACTATCATCATTAACTCCTATGAACCAGTAGTATTAACTCATAGTTATTTATAATATAGTTCGACTATCTATAAAATCTATAATATCTATAATATCTATAATATCTGCAATGTCTAGTATTACTATCATTAACTATGATTAACTATCATTAACTATCATCATGAACCATATAGTCTAGTATTAACCACTATTAACCATCATTTGCCGAGTCGCCGAGGCACCTACATCTTGGGCGTGGTGCCACAGATTCGCGCCTTGGATCACACCTCGGTGACCTCTGAGGAGGCCAACGAAGCGGCCTCCTGGTACCGAGGCACGGGGACTGGCCGGGAACGTAGGTGAAAACATGTGAAAAAACGTGTTTAATGATGATAGTTAACTATAGTTAATCACCATATAGATATGGTTTCTATGGTTTATGATGTTTATTAATTATACTTACCCCCTGGTAAATAAACATAAACCCTGAAAATAACCTATTTTTAATGGAAACTAGTTTTCCAACCCCGATGACTGCCAGGGTCGAACTGTTAATTTACCAGAGGGTAACTATAGTTAATCACCATATATGGGAAAAATTGGTGTTGGAAGGTTTTGAAGTTTTTTTTTGGTTTTTGAATGTTTCCAGTGGCTAAAACACATGCCCATGCCGAGTTATACTATCCTGACATTGCATGCCAGCCCTGCCACATCTTTAACACAGCAAGGAGCGTAACTGCGTATCGGCGTGAAACGGGCCGATCGGCATAATGGCACATCGGCGTATTTACGCTTAATTACTGTACAGACCCCAATCCCAAACACACTGATTTTAACGTTTTTTGAGCTGCCTCATGCCTTTAATGGTTTTAGATTGACTGGAAATAGCTAGAAACAGTGAATTTAAGCGAGTTAAATGCTGACAGAAATGGGGATTTTGAACTTGCCCTGCTAGGAAAGCTACAGTATGAAAAATTGACCAAATTCTAGTTGATCTATGTTGATTTACCTGACATTAAAGTTGATTTATGTTGATTTATTGTGATTTACCGTTCTGACAGGTGACTTTTTTCAGTGCCCTGTGTAAATGTTTACCAGATAACATCCCCCAATGGCACGAATGTCGACGCAACTTTTGTCCAGGCCATGTGCGGCGCATGGAGGTTCGAAAGGACGCCAGTCGGTTTTGTTTTTGGAAGGTGATGTCATCAGTTTCTTTTTAACGGAAATGGTGACTTACCCCGATAGATATGGTTTCTATGGTTTATGATGTTTATTAATTATACTTATGGGTAAACCAAAACCAACTTATAACTGGGGGGCCCACATTGTATGATTGTATAATATGGTTTACAGTAATAGGGATAATTAGGTTTTTTTCGTATGGATATTGATGGACTTAGCCTCGGGTAAGTCACGTGGCTGGAACATGTTTTTCTTGGATTTTGAAGAAAGTCATCAAAGTTCACATGGTGGTCTTCCAGCCAGGTTAGTGGGACTTCATGTGGATCTATGGGGGTATGATGGAAATTGATGGAAATTGTTGGTCCTGAAGCATCCCTAATTTGGGGCGACCCAAGATACCCATGTAATATGATCAAATTCAATTCGAATTTCATCTCCAGTAAACAAACGCATAGATTGTGAACACCACTATGTGTTTTACATCATGTTTCCTGGGAACCCATATGGACATCATGGACTTTCCACTGGACTTTCCACTGGCCTATCCGAATCTATAGCGGGCTATTTGATGCACAAAGACAGACAATATGATCACTCATTGACATGACAATGTAGTGATATTTCATTGGATTGCCTATATTTTATTTGAAACATGAGAATGAAACATGGCAATGGCCTCTGACAATGAAACATTGCATAACATGGCGAAAATCACCTAATCCTAGATGAGTTTCCTATTAACCAATGCCCATTTATGGACTTATCGGGGAATTCCATGCTGTGGACGCATGGGCCCGTTGATGAATTATGGGGGTAACTCCCCAAGTGGTGAAAATCACTTCAATTTGAGTACTCTCCATATGAAACAACCCGTTTCTGTTTTTTCCAGGATTAACATCCCCGTGGCAATTTCCACACTAGACCGCTCTAAAGCTGCTGCACATTATCACATACTGAGTTGGCAATTTGATGGATTAACATGATGTTAACCAGCTACTTACCTATAGGATCCATGTATGGTATATATATATGCTAACATTTGGGGTATATTGATGGGATCCATGTTACCATACCAGCACCATGGATCCCATGGGTTATGGGGCGCCTTAAAATGACTGCCATCCTGGTCCAGGAGCAGCTGCGTGAACTGAGAGACCAGGAATGAGTCACGGAAAGTCTGCCCCGGTGAGCTTGCCCCGGGGCCCGGTGAAATTTAACGGTTGGAGATTTATGTTCTGTTTATATATGTTTATATATATATCTATATATATGTTTAGTTTATATGGTGGAGAATGGATATGTGATGATATTAATGAAGGTTTCCATCAATCCATGGTGCTACCCCTATATCATCCATTTCCAAAGGGTTTTCCATTATAAACCATCCATTTTGGGGTATCCCCATTTGGGGAACCTCCCCATACGTCTCAATACCTCATTCTGCACTGCATGGTTTAATCAGTTTATATCATATTTATTCCCAAGGGAAGCACCCCAACAGCCCAATAATATCAATACCGGGTAACCACCCACTATGTCCAGCAGGCTCTTTTTGCGCCTGGGCAGAGCTGGATGCGCTGGAACCCTGACCCAACCCTATGATGGTTACCTAATGGTACAATGAACTGAGAATCCTTTGTAAATGGAAAACTATTGGAGAACCTTGTAACATATTGTAACCCAAAAATGATGTTGAACATTGCTATGATGATTCTCCAAACCCTAATAATGGGAAACTAAAGGAGAAACATTGAGAATCCTTTATACATGTATGAATTTATGGGATAACGGACAGTTTCCTTTGGTAATCAAACATTTAGATATTTATTGAACCAATGTATATATATATATAATGTTGGTAAACCCAAATACCAACACCCATTCCGGTCAAAGAAAACATGTGGGTCTCATATGACAACATCCGGTGTAGAAAAACACATTTTACTATTGGTTTTACATCAGGGGGGATCATCCCAAAAAATATCCACTCCCTGACGTGAAGGGAACATCTGCAGGATACTTCTGAAGTTTCAGACTTTTACAGCAACGCTGTCCTTTACCTGTTTTTTGTTTTTTCCACCAAACTAACCATCCAGAAACACATGTTGTTTGGTTGTACTGTACCCTCCGGTAATCAAATATGGTTTGCTGGAAAATCCCCAATTTAGTTGTCTTTTTCCATCTAGAAGCCTCCGTTTTTTGTGGATTTCCGGTTGCTATGTTTGATTACCAGGAGGGTAGTCAAAGGGAATTGATTCCTTCCACTTACCCTCTGGTAAACATACAAAAAGCATCAAAAAGCTATTGAACATGGCCCATTTATAGTAGATTTTCCCATTAAAAATTGTGATTTTCCATAGTTATGTTGGTTTACCAGAGGGTGTCCTTCATCCCTTTGCAACCAGAAGAATTTTGGCCACTTGGTGACCGAACATGACCGCATCCAGCGATGCCCAGTCGTGAGCAAGACGCGCCTTTTTTTCACAAGACGGAGGAGTGCAGTTGTGAAACACAAGACATGTGTTTTGTCAAGTACCTTTTTGTAATGTAGCATAGCTATGGAACATGACTCATGTTGTTCCATGATTTACCAATTGTTCATGTTTGCCCAATATGGATGGTTCCCAAGTCATGGAAGGTACCCCCCAAATGATATGGTTGTTTTATTTCATGGAAAATCCGAAAATATTGCATCGAGGATCTAAGGGTACCTCCATTTCAGGAAACCTCCATCTAACATTATATCAGTCATGAACCATAGTCAAGCTAGTCATGATATATAGCATGTCATAAACAAATTTAGCTTTTGTTTGGGGGTAGATCAATGTTAGGTGTGAAGAAAGGCGTCCCTGGTTGACCCGTGTTGGCCCCGGTGCTGAGGTGGCAGAATGCAAATATCATCACACAACTTGTTTTCAAAATATATGGGCCAGAAAAAACAAAAAAACGTTGGGACAACTATGGGCAACTAGAAAGCACATATTTGATAAACGTTGATCGTATTGACTTTATTAAGTCCATGTGCTTGCCTGAAAATAGTGTACCCAGAATTCAGTGATTTGATTATGATTTGTTCATTGAAATTCTGAAAAAAAACTTTAGTACATTTCAATTTCAGACACATATGGGAAAAGTATGTTAAAAGTGAAGTGTCAAGGTACACCGTACACCTCTGTGTTTTTTGTTGTGATGATGTTCTGATTCTGGTTGGTGGTTCAAACATTTTTTATTTTCCATAATAATATGAATGGATAATCCTTGCCATTGACTTTCATATTTTTCAAGATGGTTAAAACCACCAACCAGCATATCTTTTCTTTTCTAGGTCAATCTTGGATGGGTAGTGTAACCCTTTAGTCGTTTGGGTTCAAACCACCAACCAGATGATGTTGCTTGTTTAACACGGTTAAGACGCGCGTCATCGCTCACGAAACGGTTTCACCCGGCCTGAGAGTTGCTGAAAGCAACGGTTTCCCAGGCGGACACAGAGATGGCAGGGTAAAACAAGTTGGCCCCCCCCGACGGCACGGCGAAGTCGATGCTAAGTTGATGCAACTTTGCCGATGAATTCAATGATCTTCCATGGTTTGTAGATATATATATAATATATATATATATATATATATATATATATCCGATATACTATCATATGATATGTCTTAATATAGATTATATAGTCTATATTTGTAGATAATGGGGCTTATAAACCAACTATAACCAACTGGGGGCACTCTGTATGACATCGGTTAGAATCCCGATTCCGGTGGATTGATCTGAAAAATCGGCTTGGCGGATTGCCCCTCCGTTTTCAGAGAAACCCGCATTTTGTTTGGATATACCTGGTGATTTACCATAGCTATGGAACTATGGTATAGATGGCCCATTTACAGATGATTTTCCCAGCGAACTAAACCTCCATTTATAATGGATTTTCCAGTTCGCTATCTTAAATAACCAGATGGTATTGATACTTTCTAGAGAGTTTAGAGTAGCAACCTCATGGCTGAAGTGACCAGAAGTTGATGGGTAGTTTTTGTTTGGGGAAAACATGGGGCTTGGGTGGCCGTATCCCATTTGGTAATCAAACATGACTTGTTGGAAATCCTCCACGGCCGGTTGCGCTTTGCGATCAAGTTCTGGGATGAAACATGGATGTTTTTTCCAGAATGTTAGGGATATATCCAGGATATATACAGAATGTTAGTTTTTTAAATACAGAATCAATCATTTTACAACTGGATACTATAGGAGGCTACAGCAGTTTACAGCCCCGCCTACATTCGATCGGCCATCATCTGAGAGTTGGATTTGGACAGCCACCCAAGAAATCATACATCTGTGTATACACAATAGATAGACCTGTGCGACACAGGGCTTTGACGACAATGGACTTATTGGTGTTTGTAATATTCGGTCAAGTATTGTTGATGTTTGACAACAGTGTTCTCCAAAAATGTCAAAAACAGCGCCATACATACCTTACTAAGGAAAGTTGCAAAGAGCATATCAATTTACCGTGACTCAATTCACCCTTCAAATGATGAAATATGGCCAAACCATATTAAACTTGTAGGATAAACTATCGTTTTTATTAATCCATGTTTGTGCCCTTCAATGGAGTGTCTACAGTTTTAGCCCTTTAACAATCAACAGTTTTATAATGTTTTATATATATATAACTGGCTTGTTTCATGATATATAACCAACTAGTTATAGGAGTTATTTCATCCCATGGCCAGAACTGGCTATAGGGCCACAACTATATATATATATACAGTACATAAATATACATATATACACAGTACATACAAACGAAGTGAGCCCCCGAACGATAGCTAAGTTGGTGAACATAACTCCTACAAATCCAATATCAGTATGGTAAATATGATACTTCTAACATCTTATAACTATAGTTTTCATGTCAATGGCCATGACCCAGGATCCGAATTATTGGAGGTACCTACCATATGTTTGGCCTATATTCCAGGAATTCCCATCGTTTTCATGTGGTGAATCAGGGCCCCAACGTTCACGAATTTCACAAAAAAAAAACCGGGCCTCACCCTGCGGTGACACGGAGGAATCACGCTCGAGCACTGTGATGAAGAAGATGCATAGCCCCGAATCCTCTCCGTTGCTCGGCGGGCTCGGGAAATTCCGATTTCTATGGCGTTTTGAAGTAGGACAAAATATGGAACAATCCATCAATGGGTTTTGTTCTTCACCGGAAACCATGGTTTTGCACATTAAATACTTTTTTTTTTGTAATTTTTTCCCTTAAACCAATCCATTGAATCTAGGGTTTCCCATCAGAATTTCTTGAGATTTCCTAATTCTCCTGGCAGGTGAGGGTCTCTAGAGGTGCATCGCGTCTTCCTCTCCTCGTCCAGCACCACTCAGTGGACTCCGGACCTTACCCGCGAGGGCTAGATGTTAGGAACGCCACAACGAATGCTAGATAGAATGTCAGATGGAATGCCAGAAATATATCAGATAAATTGCCAAACAGAATGCCAGATGGAATGTCAGAGAAAAAACACATATTTATGCCAGAATGAATGCCAGATAGAATGTCAGAATATATGTATATTTGTCAAATAAGATGCCAGATATAATGTCAAAATATGCATCAGATCGAATATCAGTTGATGGGGATCACTCGACGCAAGTTTTTTTTCAACACCAAACATAGATAGGTATAGAACCTGGGTAAACTAAAGTGACCTGTTACCGAACCCTGGAATCATAGTCAGGATTCGGGGAAAGATCCCAATATCATCCAACATACATACAATGTGAGGCCCCCAAGATAGCTACGTTGTTTTATAATTCCAATAACTATGGTTTATGGTACTTATAACTATAGTTACTGGGGCTTAAACCAACTTATAACGGGGGGGCACATTGTAGCTATTTTTTCAGGCTAGTGAATCATTATAATTTGCCTAGATCAATCGAAAATCATAGCGTTTGAAGCAGGGATCGATCCAGGGCTGACATTTCTTGGGATTTGTTTTGTTTTTTGATAAGTTCAAGTCGCCTCATTCATATTAAATAAAATGTTGGGATGCTACATGTTGAAAACAGCCTGGCGACTTTGTGGGTTCCATAACTTAAGTGTGGTTCCATCATGACGACATCACCTGGCGAAATTAAAACCGATCAACCTCTCCTGGGCTCAACATTTTCATAGCTGTGGAAAAGCCGTGGTTTCCCTAAGAACATGATCTAGAAATGGGTTCTCCAAATCAAATCTATCTTAGTTTACATCCAAATGCCAAATGTTATGTCCCTTGACCCAAAGGACCCAGAGGCATATTTGACACATGCCAAAGCACCAGCTCGAAGCTTTTGGGGGTTCCCCACCATTTTTTTCGACTGAAACTGGAACATCCCACGGGTATAACATCACTTACCCTCTATTTTGATATTGCTTGCAGTGATTTTATGCGAGAAATATGCGGAAATTCAGATATCAGCCATAATTTACGGTATACCATCTGGTAATCAAACATGGCTTGCTGAAAAACATCTAATTTAGTTCGATGATTTTTCCCATCTAGAAGCCTGTCCAGTGGGGATTTGCCAGCCATGCTTGAACCCCATTGTTCTCCCAATATTATCCCATATTATCCCTACTAAAGCATATGAAGCCATATTACAGTAAGCCATATTAAACTGTATTTAAGATTATTATCCGCATGTTACCCCTATTAAACAATATAAAACCATATTAACCAACGGTTTTTTGTCGTTTTTAAATGGCGCCAGTTCTGCCTGTTTATCGAGGTTTCAAGGCTTGAAAGATCCGCTGCCGGCCATTTTTGTGGTCTCTTGGCTCGGTCGGCGTTGGGATCGGTGGATCTCCAGATCTGTCCAGTGATTTTTATACATGTCAATGGGGTTATAACAGACTGGTAATACGGGTCATAACTGCATGGTCGAAGTCATTTGTTGTTTGTTTGTTTGTTTGATTTTGCATAACTTTGTTTTTTGCAATATCTATCTTAGTTTATCTTGTTTTACTGCAATGTAAACCTCTAATTTGACCTATGTTTTGGTGAAACCTAAGGCCTTTGGTCAGGCAGGGTATTCGTCAGTTCGTTGATGAAGTTGGTGATTCCAGCAATGGTTTGCTGTCTGTTTTAAACATGTTCGCCCCAACCCGGACGTTGCTCCACACTTACAATCGTTATGATCATCATGATCATCATGATCATCATGATGATGATGATAATGATGATGATTATGATTATGATGATGATTATGATGATTATGATGATGATGATCATCATCATCATGACCATGATCACATTACAATTCGCAACCCCTCCGAACAATATGTTGACTGGGGTAACAACATCAACTTTATCTCCATGAGGGATCAACATTCGCCACCCTCTCTGAACAATATGTTGATTGGGGTAATAAGATTAACTTTATCTTCATGAGGGATCAAAAATTGCCACCCCTATGAACAATACTAGTATGTTGATTGGGGTAATAACATCAACTTTATCTTGATGAGGGATCAAAATTCGCCACCGTCGATGAACAATATGTTGATTGGGATAATAACATCAACTTTATCTCCGTGAGGGATCAAAATACGCCACCCCCTATGAACTATTTGTTGATTGGGGTAATAACATCAACTTTATCTCCATGAGGGATCAAAATTCGCCACTCCGTATGAACAATATGTTGATTGGGGTAAGAACATCAACTTTATCTCCATGAGGGATCAAAAATTGCCACCCCCTATGAACAATATGTTGATTGGGATAATAACATCAACTTTATCTTCATAGCCACCTGAAGTCAGACGCGGCGCAACGTCAGGGTTTCAGCGAACATGTTCAATGGGTGTTGCCCAAAGATTGGATATCAAGAGATCCACAAAGTCGACTTTGTGTTTTTGTGCCTTGTGGTGTTCCATGGTTCAAAGTTCAGCCCCAATGTGGGGCCGGGTCAATCAGATTGATCATCTTCCAGCCATCATAGAGGCCCTGATCGTAAATTGATGTTTGCATTGATCATTTACGATGGGCATGGTTCCATCTGGGGATGATCCCAAAGCAGGTACAACATCCCCAGGTTATGGCTATGGCTATGGATTTATGGATCAAAAGCCATGCAACTTGTAGATTTTTGTCGGATCATGAACACCCATCACTCCTTTTTTGTTGTTTTTTATGGTCATGCGAACTGTGGAAAATCCAATGGAAAATCCCATGGAAAATCCATGGTGACTTGACGCCCCAACAACTCCAGGCCGGTGGCCCGATGTGTACGTGAGACCTGCATCCAATTCGCGCCAGCGTTTCCTTCGATCGTGGAAATCCACGGATTTCCTGCAGGTAGGCCCTGTGGATTGCCGAGCCCCCGCCGTGAATTTGACCAGGTGGGCCCCGGGCCCCTTTTGTTGCCCAAATGGTTGGTTATTTCATGGAAAATCCCAATCTAAAATGGATGATAAATGGGGTACCCCCATGGATAAACCTCCATAAATCCATGTAAATCCTATAGTCATTGTACGTTATAAGACAACTTAGCTATGGGGCACCACCTGGTGTAATTATAAGGCTATAGATCAAGGGGTGAAGACCTGCCGGGTTCCTTTAGATTTTCATGAGTGGATGATGGCTTTTGCGATGCCCTCTGTGGGGAGTGCTTGGGAGGGTCGGGTATGTCAACTGAGAACAACAATTCTCCAGCGTTTGTCATCATGGATTGTTCAAGAAAAAATCAGAGTTACACATCTCGGTGTTCCATATATACTATCTCTCTGACGTGAAAAATCAGGGAAAATCTACATTCACTAAATTCCCTATATTTTTTAGGATGGTAAGAACAGTTGGCGATGTTGGAGCCCAAGGGGCGGCAAAATCACAGCATTTCAGGGGTCCATTCTGATTTTCCGGCCTCAGATTTTCTTGAACAGCAGTTCTTGGGGCATGTTTTTCTTGTGGAACCCATTTTTACAAAACACAATGGGATGAGAAATGCAAACAGACTGATACACTTTTTGTGTACGAAAAGAGAGATGTAGCTAGATGTCATGCTACTAGATGTCATTTAAAAATGCATGCCAATGGTTTTTGTCTGATGGATCTAAATGGATCTACATAGATGTTTCTCTCATGTTGATGGCAGTGGCATACCCAGTTTTGCACTGTAAATAGATGTATATAGTGCATCTTCTGCCCGCGCCGCCGCTGAGCGCCGGGCAGTGTGAAATTCACGGCGCCCCTTGCTATGGCCATCTGTATGGGTAACGTTGTTCGGTCCTAATGACTTCTCTTCGCGACAAATCATACCAGACATTTGTGATGTTTTTTTTTGAGGGGGATGATTTATGATTGGTTTTTGTCAAAGCAAATTGGGAGTTTATCACATATATTATTGGGTTTTATATGGTTTTATGTTTCATCACCTATTATGTTGGGTTTGTATGCGGTTTGTAGTCTAAGAGATTGACACATTCTATTTTGAATGGAAACACATGATCGATTAAAACCCTGTTGCCTTGTCAGGGTCTGCTCGAGTGAGGTATCTGTTTGATTGTTTTGGAGAATCCTAAGCAATGCACAAGGTATGTTTGAAATGATCGTTCCCTATCTGGCAAGGTACATACCCTCTAGCAAACTAAGATAGATATGGAGAGCCCTTCATTTACCAACAAACATAATCTATAATCTATAAATTGTGGCTGTACCACATCGATATGTTTGAACATAGGTTTCCCTGACAATGTGATGGTTCATCATCACGTTCTCATTCAAATGGCTTGTTTGGTGTATCTCCCATTTCCCAGACAAGCTCATACAAGGTGAGGCCCCCCAGTCATAAGTTGGTTTATAAACGCCATTATCTAGTTCGGCGTATCCTCCTAATCAATCGATATAAACCATATATCTACTATAATATATATATATATATCATCAACTTAGCTATCATTTGGGGGTCTCACCTTGTATCTATGTTAATTTACTGGAGGCTAACTGGTCCCGTTTCCCACCAAGCCGGGAATGGCTTCGAAGGTACACCGGCCTAGTGATTTTCAATAGCCATGTTTAATTACCGAAGGGTTAACCATCCAGCTATTGTTTAATTCTTCATCATGTTTGTTTTGAAGTGTTTGAATGTTACTGTAGTATGTTTGAATTATTTTAATTATTGTTAATGATTAAAGTGATTTTGCTGTTAGATGTTAGTGAAAATTGTCAGTTGTTCCTTCCATTCTATGAGTGTTATGATATTGTTGCTATTTGGAGGTGTCCTCATGGGGGTACCCCTGGTTATCATCCATTTTTTCCATACCCTTTGGTAATTTAACAGAGCTATTGAAAATGGTTCATTTTTCTAGATGATTTACCTATTAAACATGGTGATTTTCAATAGCCATGCTAAATTACCAAAGGGTAAACCATCCAGTGATTGGGGCTCCCCCCATTTTGATGGGCCACAGGGGAGGTCGTTGATTGCTGCATCGTGCCGCATCATGCCGCATCTTGCCGTGCTGCGGCCCGTGTTTTCCACCGAGGATGGTTTCGACTTGTGACATGGCCACAGGTTCAGCCGGGCCTTCCATAATGACAATAATACGAACAATGTACAATCATAAGAATATTAATAGTACAAAACAGGTTATTATAATGTATAATAATATAATGAAAAGAAGGCTAATAATTACCAGTAGTACCGCACAAGGCGGTGGCGGAAGTTTCAAAAATAGGAAACTTATAGGAGCGGTTGGTTGTTGTGAATCACGGATGGCAGAGCGAAGCCACTGATGGACCGAAAGGTGCTTGAGGTCTCCTCTCTTTCTCTCTCTTTCCCTGGCTACCTACCTACCTATCTATGTATCTATCTATCTATCGACCTATCTATCTATCGATCGATCTATCTATCTATCTATCTATCTGTCTAACTATCTATCTATCTATCTCTCTCTCTATCCATCTATTTATCTATCTATCTATCTATCTATCTCTATCTATCTATCTATCTATGTATCTATCTATCTATCTAACTATCCATCGATCTATCTATCTATCTATCTAACTATCTATCTATCTATCTATCTATCTATCTCTCTCTCTTTCATCTAATTACCTATCTATCTATCTTTCTAGCTATCTAGCTATCTATCTATCTAATCTAGTCTAGTCTAGTCCAATCTAATCTATTCTAATCTCATCTAATCTATTCTAATCTAATCTAATCTCATCTATCTATCAATCGAGCTATCTATCAATCGATCAATCTATCAATCTATCTTTCAATCTATCTATCTAGCTATCTATCTATCTAGCTATCTATCTATCTTTCTATCTATCTATCTATCTATCTCTCTCTCTCTCTCTCTGTCTGTCTGTCTGTCTGTCTATCTATCTATCTCTCTATCTGCAAGCTTGAAAACGAAGCTATTCTGCGAGATTTCCTCAGTTTTTGAACTTGACAACATTAAAAAAAACACTGCAATTCTGCGAGACTTTCTCAATATTTGCACTTGACAACATCAAAAACGAAGCAGTTCTGCGAGACTTCCTCATTTTTTACGTTGACAACATCAAAAACGAAGCAATTCAGCGAGACTTCCTTCAAAAATGGAAAATTGAGTGCAGAGCTGACGGCCTCGTACCAATGCGTTTTGTGATTTTTCGACTCCACCTGTCTAAACTACTGCACCTGCCACGAAAAAGTGATACCGGGTCATACGAAGTGCTGCACCTGTCACGCAAAATCATCTCAGCAAACCTGAAGATCTGATGCTCCAAAATGCAACCTCTCTCAGGAAATCAGCGCCCGGACCTCCTAACATCTCTGATAAACATGTCTCTTGTATTGCGTTTGCCACGGAAAATGCATCTTTGCAGATCCTCTTCACATGTCCCACGCCTGCCATCGTTTTTGGAAATGCTTCAAAAACCCTCACCTTTTGCTCACTTTTAACAAGGTCCACAATCCCTTGCGCCTGCCACGCGAAAGCACATCTGAACGTCCAAAAGTGGTCCGAACCCCTTGTGCTTTTAACATTTTGACTTCGAAATGTGCTTCGCGCCACAATGGCGTGCACTTTTTCGACATCTCAACTGCTAAAGGTGGTCCGAAGCTGGTGTGTGCTTTGTACATTTTGACTTCGAAATGTGCTCCGCGCTACATCGGCGTGCAATTTTTCATCTCTCATCTGGCCAGCTGGCTCCGCACCCGCGGCTTTGGCGAGCCTACTTTTCGACCCTCCGGAGCCCCAAATCATTGGAAAAACGGAGTGTTTCGCGACTTTCCTACCTTTTCGCGCATCTGCGTCTTCTTTCTTCTGAGGCTTTCTTCTTCTTTTTCTCTTCTCTTCTCTTCTCTTCTCTTCTCTTCTCTTCTCTTCTTTGACTCTTACCACCTCTGCTTTTCATCTGTCCATATTGTCGGAAGTTTGACTTCTAAACTTCCTTCGGCTAAGAACAATAGTAGCATTCATGATGGAAATCATAGTAAAAGCACACGATAATTTCTGATTTCTAGAATAGTGCAAAGAGGTTGGTAGTTCCAGTTGTTGGTTTTCAAAGCTGATTGAATCTACTGCTACCATTACCATCGCACTTTCACTTATCTTAACCAGCTTCGCACTAGGGGATCCACCTATCATGGTACCCGTGAGATACTGTCATGATCCCATGTGGGTGCTATTGATGGCCATAGAAATCGTTGATTTACCGAGCTCAAAATGGTGATTTTCGATAGTTTTTTGTATGTTTACCAGAGGGTATCTCCACTTTAACTAGGTCAATCCTAGATGGGCAGAAACTAATCCAAAATAGTCTTTTGGTATCAATTGGATTATCTTGCAGGGTATCTAAGATTGGCACTGTTTTATTGTCTCTGATCGGAACCATCCAGATGGCTAACTCAAGTGGTTGAAGAGACCGTTTGTGCGGCATTTGTGCTGAAGTGATGCTACCAAGGATCTCTGATTTTCATGGAACATTTCTAGGTTGGATTGCCAGCAGGTCTTGTGTTTGGATTGGTAAGGGGAATTAATGACTAGCCCTGGGGTGAAACGGAAAATTTAGTAAATTGACTTCTTGTTCCAGAGTGGCAACAAACATATTGTAATTGCATTGTCATCACACCAAATTGAAAGTGCCAATAAGCTAAGAACATATAAGAAAATCATATTCTGGTTTTGACACATGGGGCCCTCGTATCCAATGTGGTGCCACTACCCTCCAGTAAACTAACACGGCTATGGAAAATGGCCTATTTATAGTTGATTTACCATGATTTACCTCTGAAAAATGGTGGTTTTCCAGTTCGCTATGTCAGTTTACTAGAGGGTAATGTCAAAAAACATAGGATCAAAACTATTGGGCCCCCAGCTGGAGCTGGCAACATATACTCTTTGATATCGCCATCAGGTTTTTGGGTGAATTGATTCATCGGATTCATGGAGCAATCTGCACAATCCCACCGATCATGGTCATGGGGGTTTCCATGGTCATGGGCCATTGGGGGTAGGGATCCAAAGGGATGGTTTTTCTTATGGAAGATTCCAATCTTCAGACCCCATTAGCTGCAGAATGAAAAAAAACATTCCAATCTTTTTCGCTGGATGGTCAAAAAAAGGGGTACCCCCATGACTCAGGAAACCTCCAAATAGGAAACCTCCAAATAGGGGTCCTAAATGGTAACGCTGGGATCATAAATGATTGCTAAATCCTCCCATGTATATCTGGGCGAATCCCACTCAGCTGCATGGGGTGATTCTGCAACCCATCTTTACATGGAGTGGTGGCATGACCATAAACCATATACAGATACACCGTAACTTGACCATGGCAAGGGGTTGTCTGAATATTTTGTTGGGGAAAGACATGGACACAGCCATTCCGTTCACTGGTTGACCATCATTAGCCCCATCAACGTTGCCATTTCAGGGTGCTACAAACCACATTTTTAGACACACTCCAAGAGCGTTGCAAGGCATGGAACCTAAATGGAAAGTAAAGATGAAACTCACAATCACTCTTTAAGAGTGACATCCCTCCAACTAACTTGAACCCTGCATAAGTCGGGGGGGGTGGAAGACTCCTTTCCCCTCGGAATGGGGCAATAGTTGCTCCAAGATTTGCAGTTTCTTTGATGATACAGCGTCATCTCCGGATCTGGTGGCATCACCGAGGGAGCACCGCCTTTTTTTTTGGGCGGAAAATGGTGGGTACCGGTTCTGGTTCTTTAAAGCTAAGGGGATCTCCATACGGATGGGAAAATTGGGAAATGAAACGCTGCATTTCTGGGGATACATACTGAGGATATACTGGGATATAATAGAGATAGGTGGTTTATATATCCCAAGAATATCCCATTATTTCCCATTGTATCCCATTGTATCCCAAGCATATAATGGGATATAATGGGATATATGATGATTCACCACAGTTTTTTCCAACATTTGCTGCTAAGACGGACTCCAAATTTTCAACCAGCTCAAAGGTGGACGAGGATGCTGGATAAATTATCTACATGTAGATGGGGTTAGAACATGTTATAGGCCTAGGCTTATTTATTTACTTTCAAAAAGGCCATTCCGGCCCTTCCCGTGGTCTGTTGACTTGGAGATTATTTCGAAATTTCCGTCCCCTTAACATCAATTATTGAGGGCAGGATTCAAAACCCTCGATCCATTTATACGGGTTGTTTAAAATAGGGATTCCGAGAACGTATTCTGATAATACCCAATACATTGGTAGCCCTTATCAATTCACTTGTGTTTCAAGTGTGAATTGGGGGAACTGAGCGGTCCCATGTTTTTGAGAGTGCAAGACGTACAAAACAGGTCTGTGGATCCCGCAAAAAAAACTCCAGTCATCAGCTCATGGCAGCGAAACATCTGCATGACTTGTTTGAGACTGACACGGCGATTTTTGTTATTTGCTGACGAGCTTCACTGTTTCCTTTTTAGCCGTCATGTTGTTTGTGCTCTTTTAGACCAGTGTCCTGTCATGAAAATCCGTAAGCCAACCCAATGATACTTAGGTTACTTAGGTTGGTTTCATTGTTCAATATTGTTCATTTTTCAGCCATATTTGGAATGATGATCCCAGTTAACTATAATTCTATTTCAATAGTGTTGGAACCTGCAAAAAGGTTGCCATTTGTGGGGGTATCCGCATATGGCAAATCCCTATTTGACAGGAGTTATAATTCCCGTTTCTCCTGCTCCTATAAATCTATCTTTATCTTTACAGGTAAGTTCATAGTTTATCATCTAAAGAACAATTGTAAATAAGGGTAAATAGTCATGCTTTAAAATTGATATTATACTTTACTTTGATTTTAGGTTTATATATTGTTTGTGTGTTCTTCCATATGATAAATCCCCATTTTACTACAGTAGTCAACTCATTTGTTCCTAGCTACATCTCTATTTCTCTATACAGGTAAGTCCATACTTTCTCTAGGTTACAAAAGGTAGAGATTCACATAGAGATTTACATCATCAAAATCCATTTAAATCCCCATTTTGAACTTTTTGATATCTCAAAAATCCCCATTTTGGGTGAAAACCAGGTCCCTAGGCCCTACCTTCTGCAGCCTTTCGTGCTTAGCCGTCGCGACGGCGCTCGCCATGCGGCCGCGTTTCAACGTGTCGCGTTTGGAGCCCCGGCATGCCCCGGAGGACCCAGTGCCCAGAGTTCTAAGTGGTGACTGCCATGGGACAACCCAGTAACCATACAGTAACCATAGATACTATGTGGTGGATATATCTATACTATTTTATATATATAGTTAGATGGGGTTATAACCCGACTTAAAACTTGGAGGGCAACTTATACTGGTTGGTGGTTTGGAACCATGGAATTTTATGACTTTCCATATATTGGGAATAGTAATCCCAACTGATGAACTCATATTTTTCAGAGGGGTAGGTATACCACCAACCAGGTAACCATAGAAACCTTAGGTAAGCTTAGTAACCTTAGTAGCTGGTTGACCATGGTTACTTAGCCCGTTTACTAGCTACCAGTTGAGCATTTCTATGGTCATAGTAGTACTATTTATCTGATCAGCAGCTGGTTACTATGGTGATTGTAACCATGCAGTAACCATAGAAACCTTACTGGTTGGTGGTTTGGAACAATTATTATTTTTCCATAGGGAATAGTAATCCCAACTGACGAACTCCATCATTTTTCAGAGGGGTAGGGCTCAACCACCAACCAGCTTAGTTACCATAGTAGCTGGTTGACCATGGTTGCTTGGTGGTTCACCTCCACTTAGTAAGTAGGTTATACCCCTGGTTATAACTGGGCTAAGTAGGGTTAGTTCACTTATAACTGGGGTTATAATCCACTTACTAACTGGGATGAACCACCAAGTAGTTCACTCATTGACACATCGGATAATCACATCGGATCGCCAACGTACTGATAGTACATGATAGTACGATCAGTGGGATGATCCTGCAAAAAAAAAAACATCTTCATTGGAAAGCCCAAAGAATCCCAATGACTCATGGGTTACCCCCAAAAAAATACTGGTGAATGATCATTCTGGCCGGGTTTTCATGAGTTGGCTCTGGACAATTTCCGTAGTTTTAGTACTTCAATATTTTGCAGTAAATGGTGATACTTACTCACCAGCTAGAATTTATGAATGTAAGGTTGACCATGTCAAGCAGCAGGATTATGGGGCTATTCGCTTTCAATAATGAGGATAAAATCACCAAACGATGATTTGCGATTTAGTGGGAAAATGTTTCTGTTTGAGGATTAGTACATATTAGTACGCTTCTTAGGTGGGATTACAGTTGTTTCGTGGGGTTTGTGTTTAGCACATCAATAATATTTCAATTGTGTATATAGTTGAAGATAAAGCACAGCATATGTTGGGCTTTATATGGTAATTTACGATGATTTAAGCCAACATACATGACAACAATGAGGGAGGGTAAGTATTAAACTTTACAATGTGGTCCTAAGATGATGGATGATTAATGAGAAATATAAGCTAATCAAAAACGTTAATCCCTACACTCCCTACACTCCGGTAATCAAACACGGCTGGAAAATCCAGCATGGAGAACTCCCATTAAGAGCTCCAATTCAAGGTTTCCAGGAATTTTGCCTGTGGTCAAGCTTGCTAGCTGCTAGCTACTTGACTTGTCCTGGTAAGGCCACAGGAACGGACTCTCCAGAGCCATCGCTGGCCCCCACCTAAGTACATCCCCAAATTATGGCAGTTTAACAGGGAAACTCTTGGGGATCCATTATATAGTTAATATCATATCATATGGTTGGTAGTTTCCCAATATCAACTATCATACAGTGATATTATGATTGTTATAATGGATAAAATTATGGGAAAATGATGAGCATTGGATGGATTGGCATGTTCTCGTAAAGGTTTAGCCGCTTAGCCATGTTTAGCCAAGCCCATCTCATGTCAAGTGGATCAAGTATATCTCCCACTATATAGTTAATATCATATGATATCCCATAAAACATACCAAAGTTTACCACATCTATCTCCAGTTATACTTTATTAGATCATATCATATCCTATATTATAAGACAATGTAAAATATACCATTCATATGTTCATTTATATCCATGCAATGTAGCATAATGCATTCATGCATTCATATCTTCATTGTTCATCATTGTTTCATCATTGTTCATCATTTTTCATCATTTTTCATCATTGCTTCATCATTTTTCACCATTGCTTCACCATTGTTTTATCATTTTCATCATTTGTTCACCATTCTTCATCATTTTTCTTCACCAACTCCACCTTTTTGGATGCAAATGGGTCCCCCCCTTCTGGGCACACCTCGCGAGCGCCTCGCGCAACTCGCCCAGTCCTGGCACGCTGGCCGCGACCGGTGGCCACTGGGCGGCAGCCCCCCAGTTGTACCCTTTGAAAATGATGATTTAGCCACTATAAATGGTGTTGTTTTCCCAGTTTTATAGCATTTTATAGCTGTTAAACGAAAACTATGGTTTAGTTATAGAACAATTCGTAGTAATAGTTATTATAGCTATAGTGCAGGGAGGTTCATAAACCCCACTATAGTTATAAAATGTTGTAAAGATTATAAATCATAATAAATATCATAAACCAAAGTTATTGGATTTACCAATTTTTCGCTACGTGCATCCAATCCGTGGACCGTGGGCCTCTGCTATCCACCTGACCTATGGGCCCATGACTGAGTCGGCCACCAAAATGATACCAGTTTCAGATGCCAAAAACGAAGCCCTGGTTGGTGGCCTGGAACATTTTTAATTTTTCCATATTTTCATATATTGGGAATAATCATCCCAACTGACTAATATTTTTCGGAGGGGTTGAAACCACCAACCAGCATAAACAGTAACTACCAAGTAGCTCCATATAGCCGGATGATTCATATCATATGATGGAGATACTTTTTTCGAATATTTTTTTTGCGCTAGTCAAGCATGGGGTTGCTGGACAATTCCCTAGTTTCGTTGTCATTTTCCCTGCCTTCGCATGTCCATCTCGTGCGGGATTTCCAAGGTTATCCCGGCACCTGGCCCCGGGACAACCTTGGAACTTTGACCCTTCGCGAAAAGGAAGATCACCATTTTTAATAGGAAAACCATCGATGGAGTTGGCCAGCTATGAAACATAGCTATACCATAAGGTAAAACATTAATTAATAACATTTAATAACTACATAATTCATTTCTGTTCATTTGCCTTCGCTTCCATAGCCAACTGTTCAATTACCGGAGGGTATCACCCAGCTGACTGGCCCATGAGAAGCTTGAGCCAACATCGCGAGGGACCCCGATGTTTACGATAGCTGAGTTGGATTGATGCTTGGCGGCTCATTCCACTTAGTGAGTTACAGCTAGTTCACCCCAAGAAAACAAGTGGATAAACCCTACTTATCCCATTCAAAAACCTGGGATGAAGATGAAGAGAGTGGGATGAGCTGCCAAATACTTCACCTTTGGGAAGCGGTTGGATTCGGTAGTTGGGCCAGTTGGGGTTTTGTGATTCCCCATTGACCTGGTGGTGGTAACCTGCCGGTGATGTGGGGTTTGAGGGTGGGGGATCACACCGTCACCATGGTTCATGACTTGGTGTTTCGATAGCATCATTTTGGGTAGCCGCTTCCATATCATTCCACGTTTCTTGGGAACATCCCCCAACTAATAAAAAAAACAACAAATATAAATGCTTGCTCGGGGAAGCAAATTGTTTTGTTTGTAAATTAGGGCAATGCAACTTAACTATATATCCTACTGAAAGAATTTCTCTTTTTAAGTTTGCTAAGACCATGATCTCATTAAGCAACTATTCTACAAGGACCCATCTAACTACCTCAGTATATTGACATAGGTTGACCATAAATCCACTTGTCAACGCCGATGAAGATAAACATCAACTTGGCAAAATATGGGGCACCATATCCTCCCGTATGTATTAATCCTCTTGATATCCCCATCCTGAATCCGGGTATTGCTTAAGCATTTGTGAAGCTTAAATCAGCAGTTTCAAGGATTTTCCCAAAATCAGCCTCCAGGCAGATAGAGGTAACCTCCCATTTCCACCGATACTGGAACTCCTTTTCCCAATGGATGTGGGTCAAAATGGAAGACCGATGTGGGACCACAGATGTGAATGTCTAGTTTAGTATTAACCGTTAACAATCCAATTATTGGGGTACCTAATTTTGACCCATACCCAAATGTCAATTTTCTCATATCATGGATTGTTTTTTCAGGGATGATTTGCAGAAAACCATGGATGTTTCCGAGAAAATTTGGAGGATGAGATCACCGTTGTTGATAGTTACCCTCTGGTTATTTCAGATAGCTATGGAAACTGGATCACTTATAGATGAAAAAATGGATGATTTACACATCAAAGATGGTGATTTTCCATAGCGAACTGTTAAAGAACCAGTGGTATCATCTCTTATTTTATCACCATAAACCCAACAGTCAACCATTAGTGAAGGTTACCCTCTGCTAAACTAACATAACTATGGAAAATCACCATGTTTAATGGGTAAATCAACTATTTCTATGGCCATTTTCAATAGCTATGTTTGTTTACCACAGGGTAACCCACCATGAATTTCCATTGCTAAATCTCCAGGGTTTCGGGGAAATTTCAGGCGACACTTCGCCGACACACGCCGGCACTGCTGCGGGCGACGTCGCGAAGCTTTAGCGACGTGTGGCTGAGCTGAGTTTGTGGCTGCGATTTTTCGATGGATTGATGGCTGTCTGATTGGTGGTTTGGAACATTTTTGATGGGTAAATCCACTATTTCTATGGCCATTTTCAATATCAATGGTTATTATATATACGTATATATATATATATATACTGATTGTTGGTTTGGAACATGAATTTTATTGTTCCATATACATTGGGAATATATATATATATATATTCCAACTGACTATTTTTTTCAGATGGGTTGAAACCACCAAACAGTAGTTCTTTAGTGGGGATTTGAGTTTGAAGCATCAGCATACAAGAATGTAGGTGAATAATTACAAGTGATGAATGATGGTTGATTACTTCAATGGGGATAACCATTTTTTGGGTAGGGGTTTCAACTATGAAGAATATAAGGATATAGTGGATAAATGATGGTTGCTTGATGATTAACATGGATTATGCTATCACATATATATATATATATATAATACATTTTGGGGATTATCAGGATCCGTAATTTTCCTACTAACCAACCACTATAGTGAAACGACATTTCGGGTTTTGAACACTGCTCACTTGGAGGATCATTCCAGTTCCTGAGACATGAAAGACTGCATATTTTGTGTTGCTCCCTGAACTCTTTGTGACTCAACATCTCTTTTTGTTCTCTGCAACGGCGTTGTGCTGTACTATGGTAACGTGCACCACAGTTCCGATTCCGATGGTTGAACAGATGCCTACAGTTGCCATGAATGTCTTACGACCTGGCAGAGCAAGGTGAACCACCAGGATGGGAAGACAGATTTTCCATTGATCGAGAGCGACCGATGGTCAGAAAATTGGCTTCTGTATGAACGTGATCTGATGATTCAAGAAGACCTTGAATGGTTTGCAGAGGCTGTGTATCAATTCTACCAAAAGCATCTTGACAGGTTGATTAGAGAGAACGACAGGATGTGGGGAGATTTCCGCAAGAAGAAGCATGATGACGATGGAAATGAGCTTGGATTGGAATTGAACACTTGGGGATATGACAGGACAGATCCAGATGTCAAGGTTCCCATGAACAAGAAGACCATTGTTCCAGATCCAGAAGCCCACTTCTCGTTCTCCAGCAAGTTGATGGTTTTGGCAATTGATCTGTACCAACATGAAGCTCCAAGGGATTTCTGTCCCTATACAAACTTTGCCCACAAGAAACTCACCCAGTTCGTGGACGGCTGGAAGGACATGTTACCGTCCTCAGTCACTGGAGGAACTTGGAGTCCAGGTGCAACCTTTGACCACGTCAAGCATTCGAAACACAGTCTGGCAATTTATGAGTCAAGAGATTCCACCAAACTATTGAAAATTTGTCTTTGGAACTCCATTGCCAATATTGGTTGCTATAGTGGGTTTGACTACCTGATTACTTGAATATTATTTAGTCATATGATGTCATATGAGTCATAATATATATATATACATAGTCTATAGTCCACAATAGGGATACCGATTTACCAAACAGTACGATGGAATGGGAAAACGGAGTATTTTTTCATGGTTTATATTTCCCTGTAGCTTGGTGACTTCAGTTTAGTTTATATAATTCAATCAAGATTGCTCCAATCTATCACAGGTAAACGGTGGTAAACGGGTACCTGTTGAGTTCTCCAAAAATTGAGCCAATTGACCTCCCAAGTATCTGGGGTGGCCAGGGACCCGGTCAATCCTTGGATTTGGAAGATTGGCGGCAAAAATGTTGATAATTACGGGGAAATCGAGGTAAAGAAACGTTTCAGTGGTTTGAGGGCTCTTAGCTAGCCAAAAAAAAGGATAGAAATGGATATAGCATGATATAACAACCAACAAATCCATGAAAAACGGATGAAACCAACCTCAAACGGTGATACAAATTGCTCAATAACACAGCTAGGCGAGATTTACTCAAACAAAAGTTCAACAGGTTATGTTCAGCCTTAGAGAAAACAGGGAAGAACAATCAGTTGGACAAGATGGGTTCCCCCAATTACAAGTTGGTTTATCAACCCATCGAACTACACATCCTCCATAAATTTGAGTTAACCAAGGTCTATTTCAACTTGGGCATGGGGCACGACTGCATGTTCAAACAGCTGGCAAACATGCTCAGAAATGATACCATTTGGAGTTGTTGTTTGATAAATCCCTTTTGGTCTTAGGTCCTTGGCATCAGGGTATCATGAAAGGATCCTCAAGACCCTGAAAATCTTAGTTGTGAAGACTAAAAACAAAGTAACATATGATATGTCTATGCCTACGACTATATAGTATATGAATATAATATCATATATACAATTATATGTTTCATTATATATTATCAGTCGATCATGTTTATTTTGTTTATTTTTAATGTCATTACTATAGTACAAAATGTCATGAAATATAAACATTAATAATGTTTACGGAATGAACTGGACTGGGGAGTCACGGACATGGACGAAAACCATCCTGTCATCCTGGATTCATCGTACGATGATCAGTTCAAGGAGCCATGTGTCACTGTCCATGCCCTAACATCGGCATTGGGATCATTGGGGACTTTGCACCTGGCGACATGCTCAAATACCGGGGAAGATTATTAAAAAACATGATTAAATTACTTTACTTCGTGTGATTCCCCACCATGGCATTTATACATGTTGTTACTGTTACTGGCAAATCTTCTGGCATTCTATCTGACATTTTATCTGGCATTCTATCTGGCATACCTTCTGGCATTCTATCTGGCATATCTTCTGGCATATTATCTGGCATATCTTCTGGCATTCTACATGGCATATCTTCTGGCATATGTTCTGGCATATCTTCTGGCATTCTATCTGGCATTCTATCTGGCATATCTTCTGGCATATGATTTGGCAAATCTTCTGGCATTCTATCTGGCAAACATTCTGGCACTTTATCTGGCATACCTTCTGGCATTCTATCTGGCATATCTTCTGGCATTCTACCTGGCATATCTTCTGGCATATGTTC
>Ga0126342_10002937_pt1 | contig 27488 bp, 24 predicted proteins | sample Cyp1metagenome_FD_92528 | JGI IMG/M metagenome (GOLD analysis project Ga0126342, IMG submission 92528) | Coral microbial communities from Lord Howe Island, Old Settlement Bay, Australia - Cyphastrea 1 metagenome | ecosystem: Host-associated > Invertebrates > Cnidaria > Coral ... | reverse complement strand
TAAGTAGAATGATCCCTCCCCCCCAACCAAACCCTAAATGGCTGAGTCAAGTAATGATGTAAGTAGAATGATCCCTCCCCCCCAACCAAACCCTAAATGGCTGAGTCAAGTAATGATCTAAGTAGAATGATCCCTCCCCCCCAAACAAACCCTAAATGGCACAATCAAGTAACGATGTAAGTAGAATGACCCCTCCCCCCAACCAAACCCTAAATGGCTGAGTCAAGTAATGATCATAAAAACGATGTTTTCCGAGTTGCCCAAAGTGATGAAATCCGTGTTGCCCAAAGTGAGCGTCCAAAGTGTGAGGAGTGTGTGGTTTTTGGATGTTGCCTGAAGTGATGCGTTTGGTGTTGCCCTAAGTGATGCGAGTGCCGTGATGAGCATCTATTGTTCAGAGGTTTTTTGAAAAAAAACGCAGGTTGAAGTGGTACAGGACCTAACAAAAGTTGTAGTCTATATATATATATGTCTGTATAATTAATAATTAATCCATATTGGTTGGTGTTTCTTTCCGTGTCTTTTCCAGTTTTTGCCGGGCCAAGTCCCAAGAAATGGGCCTTCCAATGCCGAGAATGTGCCTACAGTTTTGAGGCCTGAGCTTTCGGTCCGCGGCAGCATCACAGCCACTGGGCCCCAAATGAAAGTGGCCACTACTGTACTGCTTGAAAGGTAGTGAAAGATAAGTTTTGATGAAATCAGCTTGAAATCAATTACTTTTTCTTGTGATCATTTTGGGAAAATTGAGGTGAAGTGTATTCATTGGGGCAACGAGACGTGCATAACAGGCATATTAATGATCATAGTCATAGTTGTATCCGTGACCAATGTTGGAAAAGTTTTCCCAGCCCGTTTTTTTGCCACAGCACATGTCTCCCAAGGTGGGTGTGGAACCCAAGGCCCTATCGGATTTGGCCAACAAGGCCCGGCCCCCGTCGTGTTTCGTTTCCACCCCAGCCCCACGGCGTCAGCCTCAGGTCGCCGCGGGCCGAGTCGGAAGCGTCGAAGAAGTTATGGAGGTCGCCTGGGTTTGTTCATTTGCTCGTCTGTCCTACAAAATGTCTTCCCAGCTATCCGAAAATATCTGGTGAAATATCATTTATATTCATTTTTGCATTGATACTGATTTGTTTTTTTCTTGCGCAAGACCTATATGTGCAAACTTTACGACTTACAAGTGCACCGCCAGTAGTTGCTTTTTAATTATCGATGTTTCATAAGGTTTCTGGTTGGTGGTTTGGAACATCTGGGTTATTTTTCCATATATTGGGAATGTCATCATCCCAACTGACGAACTCCATCATTTTTCAGAGGGGTGGCGAAAAACCACCAACCAGTATATATACATAATATATATATATATATGCATGTATCAACCACCATTAACCACCATTAGCCACCATTAACCAACCACCAACCAGGTTTCACGCAGCCCATGGTATCCGATGAATCCAAGTGGTCAGATCTCTTCCATCGTTCCGTGCCAAGTTTCAGGTCTTTGATGTGGCAGACCCCAGCGGCAAGCTGCGTGCCAAAGCAAGTTAGCGCTCCCAGTGCTTGGACATTGGGTCAACATTGGTCAATTTTTTTTGGGTTTTGGGGGACAGCAGATTTTGGTTATGTTAAAGTACTATAAACCAAGGGTGCAGCACATTGAGAATATGACATATATATATACATACATATATCATATGACCCAGCAACAACTGGTAATTTAAGCAATTGAGAAACGAGCCTACCCTATTTGGGCGGCAGAAAATGGGGGATAATTATCACCAATCTATGGCGATTGTAGTAGGGAATATGTTCATGATTGACCAATGGATTTGGTAAATGTAGCTTGTTTTCAGACAAAGCCATGCAGTAATATGTGGTTATATAACATATGGTTAATATATGGTTAATAAAGCTATATAATCACAACCACCTTTTTGGGGTATGGTCTTTAGATGTCTTAATGCTCCTGAACCAGTAGAAGTGCAGAAAGTGGGAGTATGCTTCATCATGGGGTACAATTGACCGGAAATGGTGCTATGGTTGATGCCTCCGACTTTGGACAGAATGCGCTTATGTCATAATGTGGAGGTTTCCTGAAATGGGGGTACCCCCAAATCATCCATTGCAATTGGATTTTCCTATCTTCATTTTAGGAACCCCCATGTATGTCCAGAACACTACTCAAGATGCCTTGCTTGGCTCCAGCTTTCTGCAGGAAAACAGAGCTAGTCGCAACTTGGCCCTTTCTTCCCCTTGCTGATAGCTGGGTGGTGGTTTCAATCACATATAGTACAAAATAGTACACATAAGTATAACGCAGAATTAAGATAATTAAGACAATAACACTAATGATGATATATAATGATATACACATGTGAGTGATCCAATGTGTATTTCTAAGCCCCATCGTACGAACATCTTTGGCGCTTCGTTGCGTCCTTTCCAGGTACGCAACGAGAACGACCTGGTGCCACTGGGTCAGCGAAAGCAGAGGCGGGGGAATCCTGGTCCATTTGGTGCATAGCTCCAAAAAAATGGGCACCACTGGACCCAGAATCATTTGATCAGTAGTTGAGCCCCCAAAATGGGAGGTCATGGATTTTTTATGATTTTTTGAGTGCCAAATTGCATCCGGCAGTTGACGGATGACCTGTAGTTCGAACCTGATGACCGACACATCCCAAGACATCAAAAGAATCAAGGATAAGGTGCCATAGGATGAAGGCTCAGGACAATTTGTTCTGACTGATATGTGTTTGGACAATGTTTGGACAGAATACTTGAAAAGATCTTAAAGACCTCTACACTACGCGAGGTTTTTTTGGTGTTTCTCAACCTTGGACGACATCAGGAGGGATGGAAAGGTGCTGCAAAGCAACGCCACTAAGTCGCAACTGATTGGGGGTCGCGGCGTGGCGCACAGCTGGGAACCAGAAACATCATTCTGAGGTACCCTCTGGTAAACTAACATGGCTATTGAAAATGGCCATAGAAATATATAGTGGATTTTCCCATGACAAATGGTGGATTTTCCATGGTTTTTTGTATGTTTACCAGAGGTAAGCCATCCTGATCCAGCTTGTGACCTCCGGTGTCTAATGGTGGTACCACCAGTAGTGATCACTGTCCAAAACCTGTGTCTACAGTTCTACATGTGTCTACAATTGCGTTTAAACCTCAAACAAATGGACCAGATAATTTTTTGAGATATAATTGAAATGCCCCAATTCGCCGCCATTGAATTCACTCTGGCTCCAGGGCATCATGCTCAGAACGACTCTGCCCGGTGCACGAAGTGCACAAAATGCCGTGACCTAGAGCCATGTCGGCTAAGTCGTTACATGCAGGTCCCGGCCGGAAGCAGATGTCGAAGCACACATCCTCGTCTTCGTCCATCCCAAGCTTACCGCCCTTGTCAATCCCCATGCAGCAGATCTACTCACGGCGTTGGACTTCGGAGGCGAAGAGATATCTTCATGTTCACAAGCAACAGAGATGCTCAGGGAAGATTGGTGTGTTTTTGTTTTGCTGATTTTTGCTGCCTGTTTCAGACATCTCAGAGGCATGACTCTTGCAGGATATTGCATAGCACCAACTACCAGAGCCATTGATGCAAACCCCCAGGCACTCTTGTAGATCTGAAGTGAAATGAACATGTGGTTGGAGGTTTCGAATTGTTGGTTTCGAGCCCTGAATATATTCTCAATATTTCTCAATATGGGGGATGTACCTTCTCATTTTTCAAGAGTGTTGCTAGAACCATCAACCGGATGGAAATGTGTTGGGCCCTATGGGGATCATTTCTTCATCGGAACCCCCTACGTATCAGTCGAGCACATGCCCAGAAGCCAGTAAATGGCTAGTTTCTTTGGGTTGTTACCGGTTGTGGCTGGGATAGTTCTCGAATGTTCGAGAAACTTCTTGACACACCAAGCCAGTATGAACTTCAAAATTCCTGGGGATTTATGTGATATTCCCATTCTGTTGTTAGTGTTATCCCCCATAAGAATATCTACTGTATATATTATATATTATATATTATATACATGTATATACCCTATAGGGTAAATTAAAATAGATGTGGAAAACATAGATATTTGGTCCCATAGGAAAATGAGCTTTCGAGATCTATGTTAGTTTACCCATGCGAACAAAGGGAACCCTCAACGTAAACCCAAGCAGGCACTGCCTGGTGTTGTCAGTCTAAAAGAAAAAAATATGTGAGTTTACAATAGTTTACAGGGCAACTCAGAAAATCCCAGAAAAAAAGATGAAAAAACGCATAAAAACGCCCAGTCCAGCTGAGGATGGATGCACCTGACGCACAAGCATCGCTTCCTGGACTTCAGTCCCCAGGAACGCGCGGAGCTGCGGCGATACTTCGACGAGTTGTCGGGGGAGAACGGGAAGATCGACCTGGAACAGCTGGACGCTTGGGGGAGCAGCCGGCAGCGGCTAGAAATCAATGGGGATGTCATGAAGATGTAACTCATCTAACTACACAGCGGCTTGTGATGAAAATATGGTACCCAAAAATCCAGTGGTTTATCCTAGAATATTCATCTTAAAATTATTTAAACTTGCCCTTCAGGAGCATACCCTGTTTTCAGACACACTCAAATGGTAAGGAAATTGTATAGCAATCCCCAAACACATGCAGAAATCGATAAAACCTGACTCTATAATAGTGATATGATTTTTGCTCTGTCCTTTTGCAAAAGAAACCTCCACAAGTATGCAAGTTCCTGCAAAGCCACATTTGGCTACGGAAAGATATGGGGTTTGACCACAAATATGATCCGATATGATCCCTATTCAGATTGCATTTTGTTGCTAAACACACCCCTTTTTTGGATCCATGGACGCCACAATCACAAGATCCTGCCACTGAGTCAAAAGCTACCAGAACGGTCCCATATGTTGATACATGTTCACATGCTTTCACATCGAAATAGCTGGGAATCGTGAGCGAAATTGGATCTTCATCCATCTTCATCCTACAAAATGCATCATTTTGGATACAGTACACGTAGGATGAGTTCCTCCAATTTCGCTATTTCGCTATTTCGATGTGACAACGACGACTTGGCACCCAGGAGACGATGTTCATCTCGCTGGGACTGGCGGAAAACTCCAAGGATGTCAGAGCCCTGGCAGACCAGGCGGCTGGTCGGTTTTATGGGGAAAATGATGGGAAAATCATGGGAAATTACCCTCTGGTTATGTCAAAATAGCTATTGAAAATCACCATTCATAGTGGATTATCCCATTAAAACTGGTGATTTTCAATAGTTTTTTGTTAAATTACCAGAGGGTACCCAAGGTTTGAGAGAAACCCAGGTGGAGTGACTATACTTTGTTGATCCATGACGTGGTTGGAACGATCAAAAATAGTGGTTCTATCGGTTCTATCACATTGTATCATTTGTTTGCTTGTTTCAAACATGCTGATTCTTATCCCTTTAGTTTCAGACGGTTGAAACCAACAGCGAAACATAGCGAAACTATATGACATACCCTCTAGCATACAAACTTGACTAGAAGACCACATGAATCGTCACCTGATATCTATTGATATCTAGTATATGTCCATGAGATTGTCAATGTTATACAGTTATACATTGTTATATTGTTGTACCCCAAGATAGAGATAGATAGAGCCATGTAACTCTTAGCGATTTTAGAGTCACATTACACCTGCCAGGTGGACGATCTCCACCTGGGAGAGCTGGACTTTGAGCAGTTCTTGGAGCTGGTTCTGAAGCGCACGGATTCCAACCTGGTCTCGGTCTTCCGGGAGATGGCCAGTGCCATGGCTGAGGGCTGGGCTGCCGAGGTCGGGTCTTGTTGGGATTTCTTTGGGGAGCGGTGAATATCTACGGGGGAAAAGCGTCATTGTTTTGGATGGAAATTATGGGAAAACCACCAATTTTTTTAGATTCCCGTAAATGGAGGTCCCACATATACCAGGTATATTAGTGCCATTTTTGAACCGACCTGTATACGTATGCGTTTCAACCCATTGAAAAAAAAAATGCGGCGATGCCCAGAAGTGATGGTATGAAGAAACTGCTGAAGGTAGGTTTCTAGGAGACCGTAAAATTGTTACAGTAATTACCCTCTGGTAAACATACAAAAAACTATGGAAAATCACCATTTTCAATGGGAAAACTCACTATTTCTATGGCCATTTTCAATAGCTATGTTAAATTACCAGAGGGTATGTTTTTCGTTGGATCTAGTTCAGACAGTTGGACAAATTGAAATCCGCCACACATCGAGACGGTGGTGGAGGCTTGTGTGATCGGGTGGCAGACAAAATCTTCTCAGTTTAAGATAGCATGATATACTTTCAGTATTTGGGGATATCTGGGGTTTGACTATCAGCTTAGCTCAAGTATTTTCTTGGGGCTGGGGCTTTGACTTCAACTTGATTCAATCTGGCGACCCTGATCATCCCTGATTGTTTGGGGATTCCGCATGTGCCAATGTGCCATGATGTGCGATGGTCCTGAGGTGGAAATCTGGGGGATCCCAACTTGAATTTTCAGACCATCATCTCCGAGTACCGCCGTCAGCTCATCCTGGATGCGGCCGGAGCTGGCAACCACGAGCGCCAGCCACGTGGCAGCGCCTGGCATCGGCGATATGCCAAAGCTTGGTGACACCCATGGGCGGCGTCGCAAATGAAAAACATTAAGAATGAGGGGATTCAACCACAACAACTGAGTTTGGTATCCGGCATTCATTATTGAAAATGGCCATAGAAATAGTGGATTTTCCCATTAATAGCATGGTGATTTTCCCATAGTTTTTTGTTAAATTACCAGGGGGTATCCGGCATTCATTTCGCTGGGGGATGTGCTGGACTCTCACGTCTGAGGCTGACAGGCAGCAACTGGTCTGCAGAGACTTCGCATAACTGGTGGGCTCCTTTGGTCTTGTAAGCCCATGCTCCAAATGGGTATGGGTCAAAATTAGGTACCCCAAAATTATGGATGGTTAATACTTAACTAGACATTCACATTTGTGGTCCCATTAATGGTCTTCCATTTTGACCCACATCCAAATAAAGAGGTTATATAACTGGATTTACTTGTAACTGGTATGGTGGTGAGACGCCTCCACCGGGTCATCTGTCGAAAATTGCCGGTTGTGTTTTTTTTCACCTCCTGCAACAGGTCACCCTTTTAGTCGTTGGAAATTGTGTTTGCTGTATACGTAAGCAAGGCCTACAAAACATTGGTGGTCTTTGCTTCGCACATATTCACAAATGATCACAAATGCCCATACATGATTCGACCTGACCTGCAGTCAATCTGCGCGCTTATCAATGGCCCTGCTTTGATTCTATCAAATCTCAATTTGGTTGAGGAATGCTGAGGATATATGAGTGTGGCTTCAAATTTCTGACCCTGTCAATCGGTTTAGTACAGTACCGGAAACTGCCAGAAATCTGGGTTCATATTTTCGAGCCATGTCCCAATATTTATGCCTGGCTCAATTGGGAGAGTAAGATATTTGTATAGGATTGTATAGGCATACCAACAATGAAAGAGAACCTGCTACCTCCAAACGGATCCTCGTAATCCCACTCAAGTTCCGCACACAAACCCTGGGAAGATGGGAACTCATCCCCCATGAAGATCTCTGGTTTCGGGGCTTCGACACTGAAGTTGACATCGATGTTGTCTCATTGTCTCACCTGTTCCAAGGTAAAGTGCTTCACAACTTTGCAGCGTTGCAGCGTAGTCGCTGGGAAGCTCAAGCTGCTCAGGACCAAGCACAGGCCTCGAGCCGACGGCTTTGATGGGGAACCCCTGCTTTTTTTTTATCAGTAGTGCCTCAGAATATCGCCAGTGCGTTTTGTTTTAGATTCATTTACCATCTGGTTATTTAACATAGCCATGGAAAATCACCATTTTTAATAGGTAAACCATCTATAAATGGGCCATCTATACCATGGCTATGTTAGTGATAACCAGAGGGTAAATTCTTTGTGCAGGTTCTACCCAGTTCCCAGCCTGCTCCGCCGCTAGTAGCTGGCCGTACCTTTATCCAGGCCATGGGGCTGAAGAGCGGAGAAGCTGAAGCGGATTTCAACACCAACTCCACCAGGGATCCACCTGAGCCTTGGCCTGTGGAACTACCCTCTGGTTATGTCAAAATAGCTATTGAAAATGACCCATTTATAGTTGGTAATGACTAACATAGCTATTGAACATGGCCCATACAAATAGTGGATTTACCCACTAATAGCATGGAGATTTTCCCATCAGTTATGTAATGTTATGTAAACGTTTACCAGAGGGTAAGTGTTGGCCACTCTTGCGGAATTGGAAAGACAATTGTTACGGCAACAGGGTCGTTTACAACTGCACACGACTATCTCAAATTGTTGTTCAATCATCGTAAACGTTCATGTCATAGTCACTGTGGGCTAGTCAGTGAGGTTGCATGTTTTTTTGTTGGCGTTTTCTCCCGATTTCTCACCTTCCCAGAATTGGTGGCAAAATCATTTGGAGGTACAGAGTCCAGAGCATGAATTCCCTTAGCCTTAGTTCCCTGGAAGTTTTTTTCTGCTTTTGTGCCATAAATCATCATAAATCCATAAATCAACCTGAGCATGGCTGGTTTCCCCATAGTATCCCCACCATGGGGGGCCTGCATCAATAGGTGGGTGGCTTGGAGATGATTTGGCGTGGCGTCTGTGCAGAACACGATCTCTGGCCGACTCGCCCTGTGACCGGCCAAGATGGCCAGTGGACGCAGATTCTCGAAAGGCCTCCATCGCCCCGTGAGATTTTGGAGAAGATCCACAAGCAGTACAATCTGAAGAAACTTGGCCAGGGCTGCTCTGGAAATAGTTACTAAACCAAGACATAACTTGCATATGTTGTGTTATTTGTTTGGTGGATGTGTCTTTTTGAGTTGACCAGCATGGGCTGCATGTTTGTTTGAAACGATTTCCACTGTTTGAGTTGTGTTTGTGTGTGTGTGTGCGCGTGTGTGTTTTACATGGTTCAAGCAGGCTACTATGATACATCCTAGCACTTTTTTATTCTCATCCTAACATGCTTGGGGTGACACGCAAAGATGTTGAGAAGACAGAAGATCATGTTGCAGGATGAGATCAAACTGCATATGAAAAGGATTGAAAAACACAACAACAATATATACAGTTAGATGTGATACAGTATCTGAATATATTATAATATATTATAATAGTTTCAGATGAGTGAAGTTTGTTTTATATATGTTTATTCCAGACAGTATCATATGTGTTTTTGTTTGCTTCAAGGAATGCCACGAACTTCTCTGGTTGACGACCCCAGGAAGTCGGTGAAGCAGCAACAGACCGTGATCGTCCCGGCCTCCTGACGCGGCAGACTTCAGCAGGTGATACGGCCGAAGGGGTGATGGGTGATGGGTGATGGGTATTTGATGGGTCTACCGGTTGGTGGTTTCAAACATGTTTGGAATTTTCCATATGGGATGTCATCCTTCCCATTGACGAAGTCATATTTTTCAGCGGGGTAGGGCTTGACCATGGTATACCACCAACCAGTCTATGATGGATAATATTAATGATGATATCACCTATACAACTCATGGATAAAGTTCATCCATCTATATATATATAGTTGATATTATGATGATAATATACACCTATGATAATATCACCTATACTAATAGTGGTTTGAAATAAATTATGTGTTGAAAAAGTTCACCCAAGAACTGGGACGATGGATGATCCCCAAGTGGATGCTGAAACGCTCACTGTGACACTGTTTCACCCGCGGTTGGGCAAGTCCGCGACTGCGGAAAAAGGGCGCCTTGAAACAGGAGATCTTGGGATGTCGAAGAATTCAAGTCCTGAAGATGCCACAACATGCCACAACCAATTTGTTCCACAAAGAATGAAGTTGACCAACAGTTGTGGATTTTCCGCAGATCCCAATTTTCAAGAATTTTCATCCATCCTGGAGATCCTCAATCTTTCAAATGCCCAAAAGTTGTAAATGAGCTGAGTCGTATTGATCCATTCCATCCCATACAGTTGCCGGAACGACACTACCGGAACCAGTGTCAGTTGATGCTGGTCTTCTATTGATTTGGGCTTCAGAACTTTTACCAATACAGTAAGACAGTGTTTCACTAAGCTTCATTTGGTCACTGGTTTTGAAATTTGAATGTTCTAGGATGTTCAGATATTCTCTATTTCCCAGCTTTTCCGCAGCCACAAAAGATGATGACGAAATATGGGTTTGTCTGAAAATGGGGTATATTCCCAATGAACTAGCCATTTAAACGGGATAATGATCAGCAAAACCATTGGGTTTAGGGGTACACAACATTTTCAGACACACCCATATGACTAAGATGTTTCCAGCGAGATGGAAACTGTTTCCAATCTTTTCCAAGGCAAGAAGGAGGGTGGAGAGGCTCAGCTTCGCAAGTTGATGGCAGATTCCCCGAAAAAACCCATTGGTTTTCTACATCTATGTTACCCTCCGGTAAACTAACATAGCTATTGAAAATGGTGAATTTATAGTTGATTTTACCCATCAAAAATGGTGATGTTCCATAGTTATGTTTGTTTTCCAGAGGGTAGTTTGCCCTAGCGTAGATTGATGTTCACCCAATTTGAAGTTGCAGGTCTCTTACATAAATGTCCTGTTCCGTATTCCATTCTACTGATTCTACTCAAATAAATAGATGTTTTTTTTGTTGAGGGATGAAATAAAACACCAAATCAGAGAGAATTCAAGGGGACAACAACACTGTTAGTTGGAAGACCGCTGGTAGTTGGAAGATCAACGGTTTTTTCTGGTTAGGGTACTAGGTGGTAGGCCAATTTGGCTTTGATAGGCAGTATCAGTATATGGTGATTTCAATGCTAAATTTGGCCATTTGTGGTGAATGTACATGTCCTGACCTTGCTATGTGCGTTGGACTTGGCAGCAACTGTGGCGCAACTGACAGTCTGTGACTGTCTTCATTGACACAAAAGACAGTAAAGAGGCGCAAAAACAGCAAATCAGCACAATTGAAGCCTGAGATTGGGTCACGTGTTGGAACCCACCTTATTTCAAGTGACAGAGCTCGGTGTGTTTTCTCAGCCAGGAGAAGTGGGACTGGGATTCCTGGTCTTGGGACCAGTGGGACAACAACAAGAGCCGCTCCTGGAAAGGCACCGTTCATTCTGAACCGCTATGATGTGGGCATGGATCAAAACCTATCAGTTTCTACATTTGGGGGGATGATGATCCACCAATCCCAGTTAAAATCACTTCTTTGGAGCTTAAAATCTGCAATTTCATGAATTTTCCGTATTTGGGGGTGAACAACCATGAATCCCAGCTATTTGGGGGGGTTCACCTGGGAATTCCATAAGCTTTGACCCGTATCTATGATTATCATCTATGTATATGTTGAACCAACGTGACCGTGACTGCTGGCACAGGTGAGTGGACGAAGAAATCCCGTGGACGATGATGCGCCTCTCCGCTTCTCCGGCCGCCTGTTTGCGCCGGAGACTGACCACAGAGCGCCAACAGAAGAAAAGGGCTCCCGATTCTCCATGCAGATGGGCACTTTACCAGGCAAACAACAGGGATAGAGGCTGGAACCAACAAGAACTGGGATGGGATGACAATCTTTCTTGAGAAATAGGCTTGGGATGGCTTCAGTTGAAACTGCAAGACTACCAGCCAACTCAGGTGCGTTCCAAAAGTTACATGTTCAGTCGGGAAACTGATGGTTGGGGTCCCCATGTATTTAATTTGGACATGCGTGCCTGGAACATTTGACTGTTGAGCAATGTTCACACGATCCAGTCTACGTTTTCTCAGCCCGTCACCGTGCATTCGAAAATGACTACCCTCTGGTGAACGTTTACATAGCAATGGAAAATGGCCATAGAAATAGTGGATTTTCCCATTAAAAATTGTGATTTTCCATAGTTTTTTGTATGTTTACCAGAGGGTAGCCTGCAATATTTTGCCACCAGGGCGTGGTCGATGATAGCAGCGGGCAAACTTCTGGCTGCAATGGGCCGGAGTTTTTCAGACTTGCCATAGTTAACGTGCGTTTCCGTGGAACAATGTGGAACAGATTCAAATTCATTGCATATATCATATGGCTATGGGTCAAAACCCTGGTACCTAGTGAACATCAAAATAGCTGGTAAATGGATGTTCATCCCACTAAAAATGTATCTATAGGTATTGACCCATACCCATACTATAGCAGTCGTGGAATCCCTGCTTTTGACTTAACCATTATCTGAAGATGTCCTGATTGGGCTGTAGGTCACTCCCAGCCTCGATTGCTCACAAAAGGTGGTCGAGGAGGGCTAATCAATGCTTGGATGCTTGGGGTGTACCAGTATTGAATCCAATTGATGGATAGCCGATGACCCAGACTGACCACAAAAAATCTTGGCTCAAGCGACCTTAGCTTGAGGGCAGTCGCCACGATGCTTCTTTTCAAACACAGGGGTCACAAAAACCAAAAGGCGATGATCATTTCTGCAAGACTCGAGTTCTGGTGATGTCAAATCTGCCTCATAGTTCTGGGATCAGCTTGATGCCAGCGACTTTGAAAAGCTTGGACATTGGTGAATTGTTTTTATCACTTGACAAACATGTAGAGTACTCGTACTACAAGAGACAACATATGATATGTTTCTGTGCATATAACATTATGTAACATGTACATATAACATTATCTGTATATATAGTTATTTATATATATATATCATTATCAGTTATAACTTCAGGGCTGGGCCAAAGGGCCGAGCTACCTGTAGCTCGATGGAGGTAGAAGAGGCCTGGCATTGGGAAACGTGTCAGACATTTCTTCGATATGTCAGACACCCCACACATGAACATACCCATAGGATCCATGTATGGTATATATGCTAACATTTGGGGTATATTGATGGTAAATGTTACCATATGTATATAGCATACATGGATCCTATGGGTGAGGCTGCAGGTGAAAGTTTCGGAACAATCAAAGGACATTCTGATCTTAGTCATGCCTTGTATGACTTGATCGGATCTTATCAATTCTTATCATTCAATTTTGGCAGGACATGCTGATCCACTGATCCATCCCCACATCAAATTCACCGGAAGTTTCCACTTGCTTCCGAGGGAACTCAGTTGCAGAAGGAGCGAGCACTCCTACTGGGCAGGGAGGCCTAATGAGACTTAGCCGTTGCGCACGCAGCAGGTCGGTCAGCCGATGATTTCTTGGCTTTTGAGGGTGAGCCCTTGTGGGGAGTCAACCTTTGTTAACAACCTTGGTGCAGGGCGAAAAAACTCCCAAAAACTCACTATATATCAGCATGTGAATGTCCAAATTCGCAAGCTGCAGTGGCTTCGCATGGTGCAAGACATGGATCTACATGGAGCAAGTTTTCTCCGCGGATCAGTTGCGCCATGTTGATCTATCCCATAGGATCCATGTATGCTATATATGGTAACATTTACCATCAATATACCCCAAATGTTAGCATTAATATACCATCACCATGGATCCTATGGGTATGTTGTAGTTGTATCAACCACCGGTTTTTGCGTCCTTGCCTCGCGTTGTTGTTCAGGGGAATTGAGCACGCTCCGGGCCAAGTTTGCCAGCGCCCCAAGAGCTCCAAGATGTTGGAAACATCGGTTGCTTCTCCCCCTGTTAAAGTTAGACCATGTTAGACCATTGATGCCATGCTGTTCATGATATTCTGATTTTGGGTATTTTTGGGTCAAGAAATCATACTTAGATGTGGGATCTAGCCGCTATAGCCATATCTCATCATATCTCAGCATCCACAGCCTTTTCATGTTCAGCTGCTGCAGCTGAGGAGTTGACCTTGCAAACATTGCGGTCCTTGCTGGGTCTCCAGTTGAGTTGCTCATGGGCCGACATCGTTGCCAGGGGCCCAAGCTTTGTCACGGCCTTGGTAGGTGCAGCTCCTATAAGGAAAGGGACAACTTAACGGAAATCTGCGGGAAAACTCTCTATATGTGATGGAAAAATGATTGGTTTCCTACAGATTTCCGTTGAAACAAATCCATTGATCCATTGAGTGCAGTGGGGTGAACCGTGAACCACCAAGCTGTGCGCCTAGGAACACGTGGAGCTGCTTACTCGCTTGGCAGATGGGCGCAAGACCAAGGAGGCCAAGGACAGGGTTCCCAGATGTCATCGTCATTTTGATTTGATGATTGTTGTTTTGTGGTCTTCATGTGGTTTCTTCCATCCGGAAGATCTTAAACTGGCATATCCCAGTTGACCCATTCCTATTCTCCATGTCGACTTTGAAAGACCATCCCGTGCGAAAGGAGCCGAGCGATGCGGAAGAGCGTGAAGTGGAAGAACTCCAACAGCTCCTGCTGAATGCCGAAATGGCGCCTCTTTCGCACCGATCCAGAAATTTTAGTTGTGCAGTTGGACAAGTTACCCTAGGGTAAAACTCATGGTAAAACTAACTTCTGAATGTGGAAAAGCCATGGTTTCTCTATGGGACAATGATCTACATTCATGGTGGGTTTTCCACAAACGTTCACAGTGGAGGGTAGCTGCGAGATTCAAATTTTCGATCCCGAGGATCTGGATGAGAAAGAAAGGCAGCTTGAGGAGCAGCAGAATCGGGTGCAGAGCCTTTCCAACGTTCTGGCGAAGCAACAGAACGTTTGGAACTAAGACATGGATGGCAAACAACATCAAACAACCAAATTAGCTGGTTGCCATGGGTTTTTCTGGTGACTGGAATTTTGGAACATGAATTTTATGACTTTCCATCGATTGAATCTATTGGGAATGGAATAATAATCCCAACTGACGAACTCATATTTTTCAGAGGGGTAGGTCAACCACCAACCAGATTCTAAGACATGGATGCGGAGCAAACCAACAATTCGGAAACAGTCCGGGGATGTCCGGGGCATCGTGAGAGCGTTGATTCAAAGTGTGGAAACTCTGTGAAATTCTGAGGTCTTGGATATGCAATGCCGGCAAGTTTCTTCCATGATGAATCCCAAGCCCTCGCCTTGAGGGACACTAATCTAAAGAATGAAATCAACATGCTGAAAAGGTGTTTCTACTTATCTACCTTGCTGTGATGCCACTTAGCTATCCCTTCTTTGCATTCGACTTTGACAAGCACCTGGATAGCACTTTACAAAATCAACAGCCCTTCATCGCTTCCATCATTTCTGACGCCAGGACTGCTGCTCAGATCAGCAACCAGCAAGAGCAGAAGGACCAGCGGTGGAACAGCTGAAAAAAAAACCTGAAGGCTGAAGTTGGGATGTGTTTGTGGACGTCCATTTTGCCCTTAAATCTGCACGATTCTTTGATTTCTTTGCTGGAAAGTCAACTCTTTGGGTGAAGTTGCTAGTGACCTCTGTGTGGAAACTGACTGCAGCATACCTTCAGAAGGAGATTACCACCGCTCGTGCATTTGAGACCCAGGACCTTGTGGCAAAGCAAAGCGAACAGCCAGGGTGGCCCAGCACTTCTGCATCGAGCGGTGTTTGAGACCCTCTCTGAGCCCTGGATCAGTGTGTCAATTGAAATGGGGCCCATGGACGCAAAAGCTCTGTGACATATGCAAGGATTATGGAATGTCAAAGTGTTGCCATACTTGGGGGATCTTGGGGGGTGCAGGTCCAGTTATAAGTGAATATGTGAGCATCGTTATAGGGATGGCAACCAATGTAAGCAATGTAACCAAACAGGGCAATGGCAAATCCCCAATGGTGACATCGTGGCAGGTCATGCTTTTCACTGAAGCCCGGGCCCGGTGAAGAAAGTTCCAGGAATTAAACTCATACCCTCTGGTAAACTAACATAGCTATGGAAAATCACAATGTTTAAAGGGAAAATTCACGTATAAATGGACATTTTCAATACCTATGTTAAATTACCAGAGGGTAACCGTAATAACCATCAACTATGGAGCATGATCATAGTCCATGCCACCTGATTGCGATTAAGCAGACGAAGAAACTTTGTTTGATTTGTTGATCAGCGTTAACCATCATTAACAATCATGGAATGACATTAACCAACCATCAATCATTAAGCATCCTTAACAATCATTAAATGATATTGATTATATAATTATATAACCATCATTAACCATCATTAACCATCATTATGTGAGCATCATTCACCAACCACGTTTTTTTTTTGTCAGCTTTTGACTCTGCTCGAGGCTGATGTCCCTGACGCTGGAGCGGGATCGGCTGAGAGATGAACGCGACAGGCTGTGGCAAGAAGCCTGAGCCCCACTCGGAGTAATGTTGGATTCGGTAGGCTGAAATCTCTTCGAATGTAAAATGCTGGTTGGTGGTTTCCTGGTTTGGAACATGTGGATTATTTTTCCATGTATAGATATATATATATATATGATATGTATATACGTGTATATATATATTGGGAATGTCATCTTCCCAACTGACAAACTCATATTGTTCAGAGGGGTAGGTTAACCACCAACCAGAATGGGTTTATCTACCTATGAAAAATGACAAGATGGCAATTAAAGTTTCTGTGTGTAACCATGAAGAATTGGGATATACACTGCATGAATATTGCATAACATACCAATGAAAAGCGGGGAGATATAAGCAACAAAAATGGGGGCGGAGCGAAAACACAGGTAGTCAAAGTATTCAGCAACTTTTCTGTAGGCCACTGTACAGTAGTCTACCAACCTCGCACAAGCACAATATATCATAATGCGCCTTTCCCGGATGCTCCAATGTTTGCTGTACTTGCTGTTGCATCAGCTATCAGTAGTTTGCTACATATTATATGTCCAGGACCGAGTTGAAAGCGTAGACATACGTCAACACTGTATCTCCCTACCGTTGATTACAGATGTTCCTTTAGTTGGCCTTGTGAACAGATACATGTATTACGGAATTGTGCTGAAACTGCAGATTTCATGGAAACGAATCGACCAAACAGCCAGATATCTGGAGATATTTGGAGATATTTGGAGTATGTCCATAGGTAAATGGCATTAAATAGCTAGATATGTAGAAATACCTAATAATAGAGATATCCTGTGGAGCCTATTGTATTTCCATAGCTATTTCTATAGGTATTCCCACAGGATCCCAGCCACTCCAAGGCCAATCATCTGCGGGAGTTGAACCATGTGCAGCAGCGATCGTTGCAAGAGAAGGCCGACCGTTTCGCGAACAACGGACTCAGATCTTGAAAAATGGTGATTTGTCATTTTTCACAATCAAAATGGTGATTGAATGGGATGGAAAGCCTCTTTCAATTTTAATTTAATGGGATTTACCCTCTGGTCATTTAACATAGCTATGGAAATGTACCTACTAAAACTAAAAATGATGATCTATAATGGTTCTACCTTTTGAACATGGTGATTTTCCATAGCTAAAGTAACCATGGGGTATATCTCAAAACAGGGGATACCAAAAACATGTTGTTTTTAGAGCATTTTAGTGATAAATATGTGTATGTAAACGTCATGACAAACCTTCCGCGATTTCGGGGTTTGGGGTGCCCCATTTTAGGACACACATACAACATATATATATATATATACATAGCATTAATAGTTCATTATATTATTACCAAATATGTCACACCAAAGCTCCTAGAACATCTAGAATGGGATGATTGGCAAACTTCCAGAAACCCCATTTTCAATGGTGAAAAGTATGGCTTCAACATGTTTCAACCGTAAAACCAGTCCATCCATCCATCCCCATCCGGAGTTCGAACCGGAATCGTCGGCATGTTCGTCCAGGAGAGCCAGCTGAGCTCAGCTGAAGCTTCTTTGGCAACAAACCAGCAAGCTCTCCTAAAGAGGCACCGCCCACAGGACGGAATGACTGTTTGATGCCAACTTGCATATTATTTAATATATGTCTATAAATATGATATAATATATTTACATGACATAATATAATGATACATATATCATATATCATATATCATATATCATTTATCATATATCATATATAAATATATATACTGTATATATTATCACAGTGTATTATTATATTTATGTACTGTTCTTATTTAAACTATTCATGAATTGGTTGATTTATCATTCGTTTGCCGGGATAATCTTTATAGTTACTTCAGCGTATCTATTTTGTCCTCGAACGGTGGGGGGAAGCCTCTTCAAAATTTTGACATGGTGTTAGTTGTCATACTAGGAAGCCCGACTGGAAAGTGAACAGGTTGGTCTACAATGTCTGCAACAAATTTCAGCAATGGTCCCCAAATATTTTCTACATTGTTCTACGCACTTGGGAAAGGTCAGGGGTTCTCTCTGAAGATACAAAAGTATATAGGTTAAATGTACCATAAATCGATCGCTTTCTCATCATTTGTCTTATGAACATTTGGGTATCCCTCCCAGAATTGAAGGAAATTGTTGACCTAAACCCAGCCGACAGGGAGCAAGAGCTCTGCGCTTTGCAAGCGGATCATCAACGGCAACAAGTGGAAATTGAGGATGGGACCGGTGGCGCAGATGTTTGTTTCCTGGGTTTTTTACCAGCAAAAATGGTGGTATCATGAAATAAATGGTTGAACTTCCCTAATCAGCAATAGATGGGGGTTGAACCAACAAAAAAAGTTGGATCTTATATATACAGTACACTACTCAACAAAAGAAATTTTGACTGGAATTCGATCAAATGGATTCAATTCCTTACTATTTTATTGGATTCGTAATTATTGACTCCCTAGCAATTGTTGAACAGGGGGATGCACTAATGAGTATCTAACATTATCCCAACTCATGGCAGTTCCTGTCCGGACTGTCGTCAATACATGTGGATTATCTAATCACTCGTTGCAGCAAGCCCCAAAACGGTAGAACAGTTGGAAACCTTGAAAGATCTTGAACGTATGGTGGCAACATGATCAAACTATATCAAACTTCCATCCTGGAAACACCTTTGGGCGTGGTTTTTTTGGGGTCCTATACTATACATGATGATCAAAGCCATGGTACCCGCATAGCTCCCTGAGAACCGGTGCGAATGAGTTGGACAGTACCTGCAAGTTTTGCCACAGACGAGTTTGGACAAGTCCCCCATTGGAAAATAGCACGTCTGTAAGATAAGTCCTCATTTTGAGATGTGAAATCTGTAATCTGAATTTGTTGAAATGAGCTCTTGCCTTGCTGGGTCAAATCCTATATGTTTTGCTTACTGTATCCCAATATCATCCACTCAGTCTTGCTTAAAAGTCACTAGAGATCATTATATGATATTATATGTCAAAATCACTAGAGGCCCACTAAAGTTGGATGGTTTAAGAAGCGTTTCAGAACGCTTAGATTCCTCAAAGTGATAAGATGTGGTAAGCCATTTCTGACAAGACGATGGCCCCAAAGATGTACCCAAGGAGCTCTGTGAGGCAGTTGCCTGGAGAGAAGGGGAGGCCACAGCTCTGATTTTTACGTGTTTGAACCTGTTCTGGAGGGAAGAAATGATGGGTTATATGATTTCAATGGGATGTGGCTCAAAAAAATGAACAATCAAAACCAGTGCTCGGAAACAACATGGATAGCACATATATTTTCTCTGTTTTTGTTCCCTGACATTTCAGAGACGAAAGATCCATCGGCAGGTGGATCGAATCCGATCCCAGTTGGATATCTACGAGGCGTCGGCCACGTCTACCGAAACTACCGAAACCGTGCCACGGGTCTTGGTCTTGTTGCCACCGTGCTGGGCACTACTACCATGACATGATCATCATGATGAAACTATGAAACCTCGAGAATGAATACACAAGTGACCAGTTAAGTTCCCTTCGATACTGTACTCGGTTCTGAAAAACGTTCTCAAGGCAAATGCAATTCAACATATTGCAACATAATATGTCCCCGTGTTTTGTTGCTAAGATCAAAACTTGGGTCCTCGTCCTGATTGGTCAGGGCCACCAATTTTTGAGCCACAATGTCAACCCTATTTAATAAACCCCTAGGCCCCAGGTTGTTGAATTGGGAAGGTACCATTGAAGTATCAAATCTTGACTATTGGGGGAATACCCCCCTAATAAACCATGGTTTATTAATCCGGAGTTGATATTACCCCAGACTGCCTCCCCCCACGTCCAGGCTGCGGAACGTCGCAAGCACAGCCGGGGACCCTGAACCCACCAGCACAAATCGCGAATGGCTCTGTGGGGCTGGGTCTCAGCTTGGCATATCCAGATGACATCACATTATTCAATGCTTGCTTGATGAGATTCCTAAAAGATTCCTGACTACCACACTCTTTTTTCGGATTCTGTTTCTTTTGTAATGGTGTCTATGGATGTCTATGGTGGATCTTGTGTTCAAAAGTATCGCCAATTTGTCAAAGTCGAAGCATTTATTGTCATTTATTGTTCCCCCAGTCCCCAGAGTAGAAATGATGTGGTATGATTTTGGCCCATCCGTTCAAGATTCGTTGTTGAAGAGAGAATTTCTACACTTAAAGCCCCCATATTTGGATGTACATTATGTATAATATTATATTTGAAAGGTAAACAGTTTCCTGCGAGTTCTTTGATCGAAGAACATCCAGCGGCTGCGCCGCCAAGGCTATCGATCTGGCAGCAGTTCTTTTTTGGGCCGCGTCGCGCAGGGAGCCACAGACCGCAAGACTTTTGGTGCCGACAGACCCACAGAAATCAGAAGGAGCATGGAGTTGGACCGGATCAAAACCTATGATACTATACATTACTGTAACATATTTGGGAGCTGACGGGGGATAAAGATCCACAAGCATCCATAAGGAGTTAACAGAAGGGTACCAGGGTGTTGTACCTGGGTGTTGATCCATTGCCACTGTTGCTGCGTGGCAAGAAGGGAAAGCACTTCTGGCAAGAACCAGGGGTCATCCGGGGGGGGGGTAGTTGTTTGGGACCTCAATTTCATGGTGGGTTCCTCACTCGTGGATTGCAATCGAAATTGGTCGATTTCCCCATCTGTTTCTTTAATCCAAATTTCTTTGTGAGCATCGCAGTGCCGGGAAGCCCTCTCAACACTTTGACCAAGATGAGCCAGCACTCTTTACAGTTTTTTTGGATTGTCGTGTTGGCCCTTGTTTCCTCATTGCCACCTGGGTTTGTCTGAAATCACAATAGCCCAAGATGGAGGTTTAGAACTTCAGTTTCTCAGGTCAGCACGAAGCCTGGACGGATCAGAGTGGGGTCGCTCAGAAAAAACCCTCGTCGTTTAGGCGTTTCGGAGAAAGAATTCTCAACCTGATATTGGGTGTCCAGTAGGAATCAGTAGATTATTCCAAGATAGGATTGGATTGGATATACAGGAATACCAACCTGGTGTTCCCTATTTGCGGAAATTATCGAAACATGTTGAAATAAGACCCTTGTCAACCTGACAGCATGTTTCTTTTTTCCAAGCTAACACAGGTCGTGAAATTTGTCTTGTATGCAAACCATATATATAAATGCCATGATCTCCGAAGTTAGGATCCATGGATAGCAAGTGTAATCGATAATATATATATAGAGAGAGAGATAGGTATCCGGGTTTGGAGAGTTATGACGCACAAGGCCTGGGTCCAGCTCCACCGTGCAAAGGCCGGGGTCTTCTTTGAGTTCAGCACAACCTTCTGCCCGCGGTGAGCGAAGGCAGACCGATTCCTAGCGGGGCGCTGCTGAGGTTGGCTTTGTCAATGGTGGATATCCACAGATATTGCCATTTGTTCATAGGGAAGTGAGAATAATCCATTGGAATTGGGAATACCGGGGATACCATATTTTCAGACTTGGAATGAGCCGTGACTGTGTAACCAAACTGTAATTTCTTGGAGTTTGCGGACTGGAAAATCACATCTGCAAAATCGGGATGCTTCATCCAACTTGATGGGCCCTGTTTCCCTTACCAGTAGTTTTCTGGAGGGTAAAGTGTCAAAAAGTGACAACATATGATAAAGTTGCACTGCACAAACCGCAAATGGAAATGCTGTTGTCGCGTCGATCTCATGTCTTCCAGAGATTGCGAAAGCCGACGCAACGGGCCAGTCAGGAACGAGTCAAGTGTGCCTTCCACACCTGGTGCTGGCATCCATGGTGCTGTCTGGGAGCCTGTTGAAGCTGGTCAACAAATGACCAACTGATTTGCACAAGAGAATCCAAAAACCAGAGAATTGTATCAATCCGATAAAGTTCTCTGGTAAAACCCTGATTGTAAATATGCATCAAGATGCAATAAAACAGTTTACCCTCTGGTTATTTAACATAGCCATGGAAAATGGCCCATTTACAGATGGTTTACCAATGAAAAAATGATGATTTTCACAGAGAATTCTGCCCAAAGCTTCACCGCCTCGAGGTCAGCCCCGCATCCAGTCGCCGTGCCTTGCGTCCGTATCCCAGCCATGGGTCCTTAATGGTCCTGGAATTTGAATCGGCCCTGCAAAATGTTACAGCTAAGCCTTGAGGTCGGAACAGTCCTTGTTGGTTGCTGGGGTGATTTTTTAAGCTGCGCTGATCAATTCAAAGATTGATCATGCTAGAAATAGATGTGCTGATGTGCTGTTGTTCCCAGATGTCCTTGTAGTCTTTGGGGACTGGCAGATCTACCAGCATTTTTTCCTACCGGACATGAGTAGACAATGCTCCGTGTTGGATACATGGCATTTGGATAGCTCAGCTCGAAGCCACAGCCAAATCGGGATCTTGGACAACTCACGGCCGGTGGAAGTAGAAGCCAAAACATATAAAAAAATCCAGGGGCCATGGCGGCCATGCTAGCTAAGCAGCGGGTTTTTTTCCGCTGCTTGGATCATGGTCTGTGATGATCCATGCCAATTTGAGCCTTGTGCAGGGCCAGTAGCTCCGTTGGCGTCCATGGACAAGGAGGAGCGGGCTGCGTCCGGCCCTGACTTGATGACCGATCCGGGCCAGTAGCGGAACCAAAAGCTGATCCCGAATTTTTGTGCCACAGGCAGGATAAAACAGGAGTAGAGGCTTGCTAAAATCTACACTTTATATACTTTTGATATGAGGTGATCATTGGAGATGAACATGGATGGAGGTCATTGACAGCTCCCTGGAGAGTTTCCAAGTTACTATTAGTCGAGTTGTCAAAGTTCCGGACCCTTTATAGTATAATATATATATAATATAATATAATATAATATAATATAAAAAAATATAATATAATATAGTATAATATAATATAATATATTTATATATGTATATGTATATATATATACTCAAATGATATCAAATGATAGCAAAGAATTCCAGAGACGCCCTTTTGAACGCAGCTTGGCAGAAGAAGCATAGTTTCTGGGCCTTTTCAGGACCGCAGTTCAACAGAGCGATTGTCTAAGTTCAATGGCTACAAGTTGATACAAGTTGGTTGATTCTCATCCGTTATCCTACCCTTGACTGTAGTTAATGTATGATTTACTATATATATATACACAGATAACGCTATAATATACTATAATAGTATAATAGCATATATATTATGTATTTATATATATATATTATATAATTATATATATAATTATATATATAATATATACTGTACATAGATCGATGTAATTGTAGTGCACTATCATCATCCATGAAGTAGGAATTCCCCTTCACCAACGTCAGAGTGAGGTTCTTGTCGCATTTCCCAATGGCTTCGCGAACCGAGAGGTGCCACCAACAAGGAAATCATACCCCAACCATTCCTACCATTTTCCTCTGGTAAACGTAAAAAGCTATGGAAAATCACAATTTTTAATGGGAAAAGCAACTATTTCGACTGGGCAATTTTCAATAGCTACGTTAGTCATTACCAGGCGGTACCCCTTTAGAGCCCACAACTTTATGTGTCCGCTTCGACATGTTTTATTGCACGCAGGCACCTACGTCACCGAATCAATGATTCAAATCATAGATATTGAGACTAGCAAAATATAAATATCGTGTGCATTGTGATGTTGGGGGTTTGCTTTCTTTTGTTTATTGGGGCCAATGCACCTCAGGTTACATTAACATTGAACTTTGGGGGCAAGGGGGTTGTACCGGATAGAAAAGGTTTGAATATTTCGTCCATCTACGGTAGGGAACTGTGACCTAGGGAGCTGGTGACCTGAGGAAGTGGTGACGAAGGGAAGTGTTGATCTAGGGAAGTGCTGACGAAGGGAAGAAGCGATTAAGGGAAGCATTGACGAAGGAAATATGGAGATTTTTCGAGGTGGTGATTTAAGGGAAGTGGTAACTTAGGGAAATGGTGGCTTAGGGAAGGGGTGTGGCCTAGGGAAATGGACGAAGGGAAATAATACTTGAAGGAAAGGAATAATTTAGAAAAATATTAATTTAAGGAAATTAATTAAAATAAATATTAAATTTATGGAATATAATATAATATAATATTTAAAAAAAAATATTTAATTTAAATATATATATATATATTTTTAAATAAAAATATAATAATAATATTAAATATAATAAAATTATTGTTAAAAATAATTTTTAAAAAAATATAAATATTGAATTATGGAAATTAATTATTAAAAATATTTGATAAATTTAGGATTTTTTTTAAAATAATATTATTATTTTTTAATTATAATTTGATTAAAAATATTTAAAAATTATTAATTATAGGAAATTAATTTTTATTATATGTGGGACCCTAACTAAATACGGTATTTTTGTAATTTGATATTAAATTTATGTTAATAATTTGTTATAGTGGAATGCTAACATCGTGTTTTAAATTTGGAAATTATTGTAAATAGTTGGGGAGTACTTGATTCGAAAAATTGTGCTTTTTTAGTAAAACGCATACGTAATGCAATATTTTGTTGGATTTGATTTTTAGAATAATTTTGGTTAATAAATTTTATGTTTAGGTTATGTTTAGTATTAAGGATGTTTTTTGTATATTATTAATAAATTTTGTGTTTAGATTGTATTTAGTATTAAGAATACCTTTTTTATATTGCTAATAAATTTTGCATTTAAATTGTGTTTAACATTAAAAATAACCTTTTCCATACTAAGTTAAATTGGATGTGAATGTTGATATGAATTGGAATTTCTATTTTTTTTTTTCTAGTGTGTTGTGGGAGCCATTTTCACTTTTCATTGCGTGCTCAACGCGGCATTGTGGCACTTGAGCGTGTTGCTTGAGATGGAGATGAGAAGGGTCATTGTTATGTCTTCGTATCGATTTTAGTTTCTTATGTGGTTCCACAACCGGGTGGGTAGAAAACCTTTCTAAAACCTTTCTTATTATTTTTTGACGTCGTTTGCTACGTCGTTCGGATGTCGTTCGGTACATCGTGATTTCAAAAATAGGAAATCTATAGGAGAAATTGGTTATTATGAATCACGGATGACAGAGCGAGGCCACTGATGGACCGAGAGCAGCAAAGCGAAAAGAGTTAGCAAAGCGTAAAAAGTCAGCGGACCGAAGCGGCAAGTATTTCTCAACCCCAGAAACGTGAATGGTAGAATGTAATTATAGACGGATTTTTGCGAACATTTGATTTTCCCAGGTATGGAAACATTTTTCTTATATATACGCGATTCCATGGTGTTTTAAGATTTGGGCATGATTTAGGCATGAATTTCTTGAAACAACGACTCCATGGTAATTTACTAGCAAATTTTGACCCAGGTATGAGTTAGGTATGAGTTTGTCGTTTCACTGTAGTTTTTTTGAATTTTAATATTTCCATAAAATAATCTATATATATATTCGGCTTGGCTGGAAGGAAATTTCTTCGTATTAAATCGTATTAATATTGTTTGGAATTGGTATAATATTGAGATAATATAATAATTTGTTGTTTGTTTTTTATATTCGGAATATTTTTTAATGAAATTTAATATAATTTAATTATTGTATTTTTTATAAGAATCTAAATATTTATTATAAATATTTCCAAAAGTAGTGTAGTTATCCGCGCTACCTTGGTGTTAATGTCACGCTAGATCTGTACTGGCGAACATATGGTAATACCAACCCTGGCCCAGAAGTCAAACATTTATTATAATATTTTTTTAGGCTCGGAATATGAACAGGATTAATATTATATAAAAATACCAAAAATTTGGGGAAATACCAAAAAGGATGGCTCGAATAAATTAGGAACATACCAAAGAGATCCAAAGAGCATTTTCAGTAAAGCGTATCAGGGGTGCTTATCAAAGGCGATATCTGCAGAATATGGTATAAAAATCAGACAATAGTATGTCATCCTCCTCATCCGAAAATGGTTGAAATATAAGAATAATTGATTTCTCCTTGATTTCCTGTAATTTAAAAAATATAATATGATATATAACGCAAAAATAAAATTATATAATGGGACCCCAATTATGCATAATTTTTTATATTTTTTTTCCCTATTTCTGGAAAAAAAAAATATTTTAACCTTATTATATTTTTCTAATATTTATATTAATAATATCCAAATTAAATAATAATTTTTATAAATTATATATATATTATATATGATATTTTTCCTAAATTTATTATATATATTTATTTTATAAATAAATGGTAAACAATGGAATAAATTTAATATATTATTTCTATAAATTTAGGAATTTCGAAATTATTCAATAATTAATTATCTCGAAATTGGTGAAATAAATTATAATAAAATGAAATTATATTTTTTATTTATATATTTATATTTTAAAATTTATATAATATATTTTGTAATAAGAAAAACACATATATTTAAATATGTATTTAATTATTTATTTAATTATTTATTTAATAATTATTTAATTTTATTTTGGAATAAATTATTCCAAAGAAATAATATATTATAATTATAATAATATATTATAGCCATTAGCTACGAATATCCCATATCATAATTAGATTTTAAAATTAATAATATAATTATATTTATAATCAAATATAAAAATAATATTTTATAAATATTAATATTTAAAATATATATATATATTAAATATTGGATTTAAAAAAAAATATATATTAATATATAAATTTAAATTCAAATTTATGTATATATATATTAATTATAATTTATATAATATATATTAATTATAATTTATATAATATATATTAATAATATCCGTATCCATACGAAACGAGACGGAAATTAATCTGAGAATATAATTTATAAAATCTATATATATATATTATCATTGGATTTATATATATTTCATATGAATTTTTTAATTTATTAAATTCCAATAATATGATTTATATAAATTTTATATCAATATATATATATATTATTTTTTTAATATATTTTTTTTATTGTTAATATTACATATTAATTTATTTTATTTAAATTTATTCTATATTTTATATTATTTTATATTATTTTATATTATTTTTATATTATTTTATATTATTTTATATTATTTTATATTATTTTATATTATTTTATATTATGTTATATTATGTTATATTATGTTATATTATTTTATATTATTTTTTATTATATTATATTATGTTATATTATTTT
>Ga0126342_10002936_pt1 | contig 27491 bp, 13 predicted proteins | sample Cyp1metagenome_FD_92528 | JGI IMG/M metagenome (GOLD analysis project Ga0126342, IMG submission 92528) | Coral microbial communities from Lord Howe Island, Old Settlement Bay, Australia - Cyphastrea 1 metagenome | ecosystem: Host-associated > Invertebrates > Cnidaria > Coral ... | reverse complement strand
TCTTGCTGCTGCCATGAATTTTAGCTACCTTTACATCCGGTCCCCAAATACGAAAAGACAATGGAAAAAATCACCTCCCGGGGGCGAAACACCATGCCTCTGAAGGACGGAGAAGCTCCAAAATTGCACCCCGAAAATGCCTAACGTGACTTCTGACACCCATAGAAAATGATGATTTTGGCGGCTTTTTCCTCTTGCTGCTGCTATGAATATGAAGTTTGGCTACCTTTAAATAGTAGTAGTAGTAGTAGTAGTCGTCGTCGTCGTAGTAGTAGTAGTAGTCGTAGTAGTAGTAGTAGTAGTAGTAGTCCGAAACAAGAGTGAAAAGTATTATTCCCTGGCGCGCTCCCCCTTGCGTCTGCCGGGGTCGGCGGATTAGTTGGCAGGGTTTATGAGTACGCAGAAAACCGCTGTTTCTTTATTATTGCGTATTGCTTCAATTGGTGATATATTAAACTAACCGGTCAAAAATGGTTGGCAAGGTGTCAAAGTTTGGCAGTGGTCAGAGCTGTAATTGACTGGGGTTATGACACAAAAGCAGCTCATAGTTGTGGCTCCAGTTTTGTGAGGGGTATATGGCTGCGATTGGTAGGAGTCTATCATTGCAGAAGTTTTAGGGGTCTCTGCAGGAAAGCCGAACCATGTGGATTCAAGTCACAAAAGGTTTGGACTGCAGGAAATATCTCCAGAGCCTTCTATAATCTCAATTGATATTAGGGAATCGAGGACTCCATTGCTGTCCCATTTCACCTGCTGGCAATGGATCAAAGTATGAAGCCCGGAATTTGGTGGTCCAACATGAGGAGTTTCTCATCATTTCACATCTTTAAAACCCCTGTCGGTTACTACTGTGGTTATACTACCTAATATATTGGAGATTATCACAGTTCAATGATTCTGGGTAAATTATAACGACCTCAGTGCGACCTCACTGGAATCATGGTTAGTAAGAGGAATCATCCCAAAATTACCTTATTTCAGGTTAGTGAATTATTATCATTTACACAGAATGATTGGAAATCCCATCAGCCAGTATAAATTGGCGGGTTGGGAATTTTTGAAGGTTGATTCATGCTGACTCTCCGCAAGGGATTTTTCTGAAGTTTGGCTGAAGTTGGCGAGGTCGGCACTTGACAGGTTATTAGAGGGTTCATTGTTAACAACGGACTGCACAAGTGTGAATGCTACAAGTTGGGGTCTCCTAGATCGTCAAGGTAGTTTACACTCATTCTAATCCCATCCCCTGCAATATTTAACATCCTCTTTATGGTCCCAAATATATGTCAATCCTCTATTGAAGCATGGTTTCTGAGGGCTGTTCAATAGTGGGGGGAGGGTTACTAGTTACTATAAGCCATGGGGTGAAAGCCTTGCTGGTTAACCCACAAGGCTTGGAGATGCCAAGGGAGGGTTTTTCTGATCCATCCAACATGACACGGGCGCCATGGCGCCATGGCGCCTGCCACGACTTTTCCATGGTCTCTTGGTGAAGGCTTGGGGTACTTTCAAACGGTCAAATATTGAGGTTTAAGCATCAACAATTGGGGTAATTTCCAGTGAACAATGGATATATATATATATATATAATTGGCATATAAAACAATAGAATGGAGCTATATGATCCAATAGTATGACTTAACCCTCCTGGTGAATGAGGAAAACACTATGAAAATCCTTGGGTGAAAGCTAAGGAAGATGATCTACATATGTTTGCAGAGGGGTTGACGTCACCAACAAAGAGAAAAGAGATATCGGTACATTCTTGTTTTTAACCTGCATATTTGCCAGAAAATGTAGTACACCATAATGTTCCAAACCATAAGGTAGATCCTTTTTTGCAGGGCATTCTTTTTGCTACGAAACAGGGTGCCAAAGAGAACGTGGGCCCATCGAGGAGGGTTTCATGCATTTCTCATTCTTAGCCCGCATTTGGGGAACATTTGCTAAAGCCACGGAACAGATTTGGATTTTCTGGATTTTCTTTACCCAGCATCATTGTTCCGTTGAAAAAGAGATTAAAATGGCAGCTTTGGATATCCCGTATTTTCTTTCAATGTCATTTACTTGGCAGTAGTCTGTTGATGAGCCCACTGGTAACTGTGCCTCCCAATTAGATCACATCAAGTAGTAGCTGCCTTGTAGGTGGTGTTGTAAACCTGATATCCCAGCTCAGACTCAGAGACCTTTGAAGCATGGTTCTTGGATGTTATTGGATGACTCTCCAAGTAAATTGAGTTCGAACAAACGAACTTCAATGGCTTGTTTCCGATATTTTAGCCTATTACAGTAGTTGATGCCCCACTGAACCATGGTTAATATCTATAGTTGTTGGTAAACCTAGTATGACACAGCAAACCCGGAAAGGATTTTATCAACGATACCCTTACCATCATTCCAGGATTGTACCAGCTTCAATTCGGTTTAAGTAACTGTATATTGTAATCATTTGATCATTTGGGGGTAATTACTAGGTCAATCTTAGATGGGTACTTTAATCCTGTAGGTAATCCTGTAGTCTTTTGATATCAATGGGATTATCTACTCACCAGCTAAGATTTGTTTTTTTTTTCCGCAGGGTATCTAAGATTGGCACTGATTATATGCCATTGATATTATGATCATTTATAATTAATTATCCCAGTCGTATCTGGTAAAACACGACCAACCTCACGCGACCCCAAATGATGACCTCACCGCTAGGATTGGGGGGATCATCCCCAACCGAACGGAAAAAACATATTGTTGGAATAGTTTTCTGAGAATCTACAGTACATGGCCCCACTACCCTCTGGTAAATAAACATAGACCCTGAAAATCACAATTTTTTTTATGGCAACTAGTCTTCCAACCCCTATCTGCCAGGGTCTATGTTAATTTACCAGAGGGTAACAATTACTTTTGATGGGGTTTATGATATTTATATATATAATAACCAATAGTTTTAGGAATTATATTTCCATTTGCAACTGTTAATGGCCATAACTGTATGAAGAATTATCTGATAAAAGTCAATTTTTGTCAACTAACTAGACAAAATTAGTCCCTTTATGAACTAAATCTGGACCAAATCTAGTCCAGTTATGTCCATTTATGAACTACCATTTAGATTTGACATAGCTATGAAACATCACAATATTAATGTTACAGTAATAGATAAAAGTTCTATAAATGGGCCATGCTCTTCCATTTTCCATTGCAAACTGCTAAATTGCAAGAGGCTAACCATACAGGAAAAAAACATACATCACATTGACACCCATTAAATCAATGTTCAATTGCCGGAAAATATGTGTAGGGAACTGAAACAGGACGACAGCAGCTCAGCTTTGGGGGGGTTCTACCGAGGTGGCTGGACTTCTTGTGGTCCAACGAAGTCATTCAGGTGAAGTAACTGTGCTGACCGGTGCAACAGTGGGACTTTGGGATTTACCTTCAGTAAAAGAGTGGAAATAAAGACCTTAACCTTAACCCGTGAACAATGGATATAGTGGGGATATAAAACATTAAACTCATATCTATCTATATATATATATGGGTATATGGATATATGATCTAATAGTATGATTCAACCCTCCTGGTGAACTAGAAAAACGATGAGGAAAATGATCTACAAATGCTGGTTTTTCAATATCTAAGCGACACAACCAAGATCGGTGACGGTGCTGTTTCTGGCAATCCTTCCCAAGTATTCCTATATCCCCATAAAATGCTTGATCTATTATCCCCACGATATCCGTCATGCATTGATTAAACCATATGTTTTGATGCTTGAAATCGGTAAAATGGATAACGTTTTTACATGGACCAAGATGTCGGAAAAACAAATAACAGGTCTTGAACTTTTTGCAGCTTCGTTTCGTTAGCAAACTTAAGTTCATCAACTATAGTTTACAAAAATAAACAAACTACAGATAGACATAAATCATGTATGATTTTAGAGCCCGAGCAAAACCAGCCCATGCAAATTTCCACAATCTTGAGAATTATAAGAAAGATGAATTGCTCTTCTTTTTCACTAATTTGTCCTTATTTTTCACTATTTTTCATTATTTGCCAGTATTGTCGTTCACTATTTTTCATTATTTTTGATGCACATGTCTTATTCACTATGTTTCACTAAAATTCACTATTTTCAACTATTTTTCACTAATTTTCACTATTTTTCACTAAATTTCACTACGTGTCATTATTCGTTCACTCATTTTCATTAACTTTCACTATTTTTCACTACGTTTCACTAAATTTCAGTAAATTGTCACTAAATGCCACTAAATGCCACTAAATTTTCAACCCCTTAAATGTCACTAAATGCCACTAAATGTTCCTGATTTTTGGGTGGTCTCGTTTTGGGGGGGGTCCTAAAGAACACATGAATAAACTTTCGTTCGTAAACTTAATATAAATTGAAATATCCCCACTATATCGCAACCTTTAGTATTTATATCCCAACCTTTCGTTATCTGAAAGCTCTTGAAATATCCCAATATTCCAACTACATCCCCCATGGATAAACCGCAGAAAATCGCGAAATCGTCGGTTTCAGGTGGCCGTTTGTGCCCGAAACTTCCTGCAGACATTGCGCACAGGCGGGCGGGGCTCGCCCCGGGCTCGCTGGGATGGGATTTATGGTCCCAAGTCCCGGGGGGGAAACGATTATGATGCATGAAGTGGCTAAGGAACCTTCAACATATGGGGAAATGTTGAGATATTTATATTCTATATAAATATAAAAATGTATGTGTGTATGTAATGTCATGTCATGTCATGTCATGTCATGTCATGTCATGTCATGTCATGTCATGTCATGGTATGTATGTATGTATGTATGTATGTATACCTTCTGGTAAACTAACATAGCTATTGAAAATGACCATTTATAGTGAATTTACCCATTGAAAATGGTGATTTCCCATAGCTATGTTAGTTTACCAGAGGGTATATATAAAAGATTTGTATGCATATAAAATGGGATAAGCTATGGATATACTAGGAGAATCAAGATCAACATCTGAATAGATCATGTTGCGACCTCACGTCGCGATGTCACTGGAATGAAGGAGTAGGTATCCCACAATGGCTGACCTTTTCAAGTTGGTGAACTGTTGCAATTTGACATCGGGTAATTTGACATTGGTATGGAAACCCACCATTTTTGCAATGTAAATCATTGTAAATCATCTATAATTGCTGTGAATGGATCATTTTCCATAGCTATGGCTAGCCAGATGATTCAACCCAGCCATTATTGTGAAATATTCCAGGATTTTCTGCTGATTTTCGGAGAGAACAGGCCGGTAATTCTATGAGTACCTTGCTGGTTGGTGAGCATGGGGTGGCTGGTTGATGCTTAGTTGCTCATGCTTTTGTAGTGGTGACTGCATGAAAACTGTTGGGGAATGGCTAAGCCAGTCAATTTTTTTTAAGATTTATAGTTCCAACTGGGCCCAATTGTTCAATTTCGCTCGGTAAAAATGTACCTTTTTGACCTGTTTTCACACCGGGGAAACAAACACACCAAGCTATTCCTTTGTTGCAGGAAGGGCTGCGTGGATGGCCCGTGGATGTGAAGGGATGCCGCTTACTTTCCGGCAATCGACCACTGCAATTTGAAGATCCGCCATAAAAATAGATGGCTCTTCCCATCAAAACGTTCATTTATGATTTTTCCCATGATTTCCCCATTGTTTATAGGACATGTGGAGTAGAAAACGACCAGGGACGCCACGCTGTTCCGCGCCACGCTGGTTTTGCACATCTTGAGGCCTGCCGACTGAGTGCAGAGAGGATGCTGAGGTCGCGGGATGCTTTTGGCCGGGAGTTTACAAGACTTAGCCTACGGCAATTCTCGAATTTTCATGGTGTTTTGCTTGGTTTAATAGGGATAATCATGGGACACCAGTGGCAATAATACTGTTTTATTATCTAAATTGTGTTCTTATTGTTTACTAGAACTGAATTGTTTACTAGAACTTAATTAATAAGGATACTCACGGGATATTAATGGATGTACCCTCCGGTAATCGAACGTTGCTGGCTCAGAAATCATGGGAAAATACGGGAACACTCTCTTTGAACGGAGGTTTCTAGCTGGGATAATTCTCCTAAAAAAATGGTGGATTTTCCAGCAAGCCACATTTGATACCAGGAGGGTAAAAATGAAACTGGATAAACCCAGGCAGGGGAGTTCGGGACTTCAGTGTGGTGCAACAAAATGAATATCTACTTACTAAACCAGCTGACAACATCAAGAGAGTTCACCAGCCAAACGCAGGATAAAACTTGTAGAACCAGCAAAAAGGAAGGACTTCTCAATATTTGGCTGGTGGTGTCCAGCATGTGTCGGACCTTTCCCCTGCAGATGAGCCTGTTTGAAGGACCATCCTCCTGGGACCCCTGGGGCCCAGAAACATCTTGTTTCAAGGGGAGATGGTTTGGCTAGGGAAATGACATTACCCTCTGGTAATGACTAACATAGCTCCGGAAAATCACAATTTTTCATGGGAACATCCACTATTTCTATGGCCATGTTCAATAGCTATGTTTGTTTACCAGAGGGTAAATAACATGCGTAAAGTACCATCATCAAGGAGTTAGTTAATGGAGATTCGTTTGCCCAAACTGATAAACATCCGTGGTTTGTTGATGCGATGATCTGCATAGGTCCGGATAGGTTGAGTTGAAGGGTTGAAGCCACCAACCAGATGAGACAGGTGTAAGCAAAACACGTGGTCATGTATGACACAATAGATACGCATTCATACATATATATATATATATATATATATGTGTGTGTAGGTATTATATATATATATTGTGCGTGCATATATGTGTTTAATTGTGTTTTATCTATAGTGGCCAAAGGAGAGTCAACAAACATAAGGCGGATGCTGGCCAGCAACAACGATGACAAAACCAAGAGACTGGTTTTAAAGATGTTTTCACCATTTCAACATAAGAAAGACACTGCAGTGCAACAAGATAGTTCATTCTTATTCCACAGTGGCACCAGCAATGCTGAGGATAAAACAGATATTTGCAAAGTGTACCCTCTGGTTATGACTAACATAGCCATGGTAAAGATGGCCCATGGAAATAGATGGTTTACCTATTAAAAATGGTGGATCTTTCCATGGCTATGTTAAATAACCAGATGGTTTTCAACTCAGATTTGATGGATCCTAAGTGCGCCAGTCACAAGCTGCTCCAAAAACCTACCCATAGGTGATGGCTCTGGCATGCTCCGACTTGTATTTTACAATGTTTTTGTACTTACCTAACCTTTGGATATAGTGATTGAAAGTAAAATAGACCTCTGAACATATGAAAATGTAGGCCCCAGAGGGGCCGCTGACCATATAATATATATACGAGGTTCTAACCCCACGAACTCGTCGATATGTCACTTAAAAACCAACTTCGCTATCTTACACCAATGCTAGATCACCATGTTTGTTGGTTCAACCACAGTTTTTGTCTAGGGTACCCTCTGGTAAACGTTAACAAGTAACGAACTGGAAAATCACCATGCTATTAATGGGTAAATCCACTATTTCAATGGCCATTGACAATAGCTATGTAAAAAACTATGTAAAATCACCATGCTATTAATGGGTAAATCCACTATTTCAATTGCCATTTTCAATAGCTATGTAAACAACTATGGAAAATCACTAATTTTCATGGGTAAATCCACTATTTCAATGGCCATTTTCAGTAGCTATTTTGACATAACCAGGGGGTACATCCACTGCAATCGGAAATTGGACCTTCGGCTTTCAGCGCTTCTGCCATGGGAGTTGGATGGGGCCCCCGGGCGAGCGAGCTCGCGTTTGAGTTTTCAGAGATTTCTCTGGCTGAATTAACTCTGGTTTATGGTAGATACATGATATATCCGTTTGTTATGATATAAATTGATAGATACTGTATATCATTAACTAGAGCAACTATGGTAGATATATGATACTAGGTCAATCTTAGATGGGTAGGAACTAATCCTTTAGTCTTTTGATATCAATGGGATTATCTACTCACCAGCTAAGAATTTATTTTTTTTTGCGGGGTATCTAAGATTGGCACTGTATAGGTATATATGTAGATATAACGATCTAGTTAATGGGGTTGACAAACCAACAAACATAACTGGGGAGGACCATCCTGTAAGTTGTTTTTGAGTAATCCATTCCTGTTTTAAACATTGGTTTACCATCAGATCAAGTCATTTTTGTATAAACCATATGAGTTGGTTCATACTAACCCCCAATAACCACAGACATCTCGGCCATGATCAGGAGCTAAGTCCCTTGAGCTTGCCGAACTTGCGACCTGACTGCGAACGCACGCTGGGTTACCCTGTCTTGAAGCAAGCAACTGGCTTAAACTCAGTAAAGTGTGAGGTTAGCTTGGCAAAACTTGTCCTATTAGTTTGTTGTCTGTTGGTTTTTTAAATGAACTTTCATGGGAAGATAGATGAAGACAGAGAACGTCCAGCGGCTAAGCCCTTTGTCAAAAAGGGAGCTGAAAACCATTCGTTCTTTTTCGTTTTGGGGCCGGGTGTGTAGGATTACTGACGCTGGAAAACTGGGTGAACATCTACCTGTGTAGTTTTGTTGGACTTCACAATGAGTTCATTACAAATCATGGTTAATAGACAGTTTCCAATTTTTGAATTTTAATAATTTGCCCAGAAGATTCAGATTCAGATGATACATGTAATACTAATACTATCTATAGGGATTAGTAAGTTCAGAGTTTATGCCTTTGGAATTCCGATTTTCTATCACCGGATGAGCCAAGAAGGTTTCTGGCGCAGTTAATCCTCAACATGTTCTTTAGCAGTTGCTCTTGTTTTTCATCTGCCTCCACCAATGTTGTCTCGATAGATGCAGCTGCCGGTGTTGGAGGAGCCAAGGCATATGATTTGGCTTTGTGTGACGAAGCTGCAATGCTTCGCTTGTCCCAGATTCTGACCTTGCTGCATGTGGTCAAGAGGTTAACGCGAGTCTTTCTTGTCGGGGACAAGCACCAGGCTGCTCCCCTTGTGCATTCACCAATAGTCAAGAGAACGATGCTTGCCAATGGAGCATTGGAAGCGTTCCTTGGTGCCGGAGCCCCGGAGGCCACAATCACCGAACAGCACAGAATGCCACGAGATCGGGCCACGGCCCTTGGCATGCGTGTTTACGGTGCTCCTTTCACATCCAGTGCTGCAGTTGCTGAGGATTCCATGTTGATTTGGAGGCGTTTGACAACCTCAATGGAGCCGCGCGGTACGAGTTTTGTCAACGTTGCGGAAGCTCAGTGGGCAGTCGGACTTTGCAAGTCAGTTAAAAAGTCCAAGGTTGGATCCTTGGCCGTCTTCACATATTATGCAGCGCCGGCAGCTCTCGTTGAAGAACTGCTTGGCACTGAAAGTGGTGTGGATGTGCTTACTGTGGCGAAGGTGCAGGGTTCTGAATGGGATCGCATAATCTTGCTCACTACTACGAATAAACCGGGACGTTTTGTCCTAGATCAGCGATCAGCAGTGGTTGGGTTCTCCCGTGACAAACGAGGGATTGCTGCGAGCGCGGTGGAAGAGTTCGTTACCGGTACACCAGCGGGTAGGTCATTCTTGGACTGCCTGCACACCGAAAACCTCGCTCAGGATGTGCAGATGGCACCCCTCTAAGACCAGATTAGACTATTTCCTGACTAATAGTTAGTTTGCTGTTTTGAGGCAAATATCTGACTATTAGTCAGATCAAGTAAATAACCTAAACGAGGTTATTTAGTAAAATAGACTTAAGTCTATTTGATCAAATAACCTTAGAAATTGCCTATGTTTGTAACATAACTTTCAATCTTGTGCATCTGTTTTTTGAATTCCTTTACCTTCTGTACATGTGAAAAACACCACATGTTACTCAGCTTTCATTTACAAAACATCAAAAGAAATTGCTACATGTTACTTAGTTCATCTTAGTTCTCAGCATGCAAGCCACATACAGCTGCCAAAATGTTACTTAGTTTCAACATACAACCCTCTGGAATTGTTGCATGTTACTTAGTTCTCAGCATGCAAGCCACATCCAGCTGCCAAAATGTTACTTAGTTTCTACATACAACCCCCTGGAACTGCTACATGTTACTTAGGTCTCAGCATGCAAACCACATGCAGCTGCCAAATTGTTACATAGTTCTCAGCATGCAAACTACATGCAGCTGCCAAAATGTTACTTTTCTTGGACATACAAACCTCCTGCAGCTGATTCAAAGTTTGAATAGTTGTCAGGCTGCTGTGCTCATGCAACTGCTACACAATGCAATTGCAGCTTTCAAACTGCAAGAGAAAGTTAGTCACATTGCCCATTTGGACATGACAGTTTCTGCTTCCTGTTCTCCCACCCTTTCCTTGCCCTTTGGCAGCTGGCATTTTTTTCATGCCTGACAGAAGTTGATGCGCATAGCTACCCTCAGCTTGGCCACCATCTTTGCAGTGACTTGAGGGCCTTTGATTCCTTTACAACAACTTTTTGCCAAAACTCTGTGCACATTCATGTTGTCTTCTTGCCTGAAACACCAGGTAAGTCGAGGGGTCAAGTAGGAGCAAGCCAAAGCACAATGCAGTGTTGCATGGATTTTGGGAATAGCAGCAAGTAGAGGCTTCTCTTCCTCTGCAAAGTGCTGAGACAAATCTCTGTGAAGCTGGGCACCAGCAAATGCACATTTCTTGAATCTCTCTGCTTCTTCAGGATCAAATGCAAGTTTGTGCTGATTAGCTTGGAGCAAGCTGTTCATTTCCACACTTGTTTTGAGCAAAGTCGGAATCTTTCTGTGAACCTCCACATGTGGATTCATCTTGCTCTGCCACAAAGCACAGAGAGGTGCTGCAAGGTGTTGCACCTGTGCAGCCCTTCCTTTCAACTTTGGCCCCCCCTTCTTTCTCATGAATAGACTCAATTTTGTCATGCCTCGATATCTTTCCACAATTTGGTGTTCCTTATAATATTCCAAGATAAATTCCCCGCATTTTTGCAAATTCTGCAATGGTGTTTGGTCTAAGATAGCAAAGCAGAGAAGGTACAGGCAGCTTCCAAAAACAACTTGGTCAGATCCCAAGAACTTGCAACGCATGAGGTCATAGGCAGTGTTGCAAGCTGTCAGCGTTGGAACTGTTGCAAGATGACTTGCCATCCCATTTCTTCCACCTGAAATAGCACAAGGGGCTCAGCCTTCTAAGGGAAAGCTCGTGGACAGCAAAACAAGAAGGTTCTCCAGAAAATAACAAGCAAACGCAAGAAAACAAATTGCCTGAAACATTATAAGCATGCCAAGGCACTCTCTGGGAGTCCATTGCATACCCATCCATGCTGCTGTTGGCCTGCAATCCTTCCAGCTTGTTGCTTCAGATCCCCCTGTGCATTTGCACAAGCTACAAGGGCTTGCTTTGGAAGAATAATGGGGTAGCTTCAACACTGCTGACAGATACTCCCAGTCACCAGCCAGAGACCAGATTGTCCCACAGAAACCATCAGCCAAGGGTGTCAGTGCCCGCAGCCCTTCCTTGGAAGAGGCAGAATGAATACAGTTTTCCATTGTGATCTCTGTCTGGCCATTGCCCCAATTGCAGCCAAGACAAACTCCAGCCCAAGATTCTGAAGAACTGTGGCAAAGTCTGGGCACTCATAGTTTCATCGAAGCAGGACCAGAGATGGATTTGCATTTGTTTAGTGCTTCCTAGGCCAAGCAAAGAGTTCATACTGAATATGGTCAATTGTCTGCCCCAGATCTTGCCAATGCCAATGACTGGGGTGCCATCACCATGGAAAGCAATAGGAACCATTTTCTTGTCAAAGCCAGCAATCGAAGCCATTCTAGAATAGGCTGGGTGGGGCTTCTGCAAGTCCCAGAATTCTTGCAACCTTGCTGAAGAAGGCAAAATAATTTGCTTCCAGCTTTCTTTGCATTCATGAAATAAACAGCTGAAAATCTCATGAGGAAGCAGCATACTTTGAAGCTGCTTCTTGTATGGCTCTTTGAAATCCAACTTGACAAAGTAAGGAAGCACCATTTGCTTGCATTTGTTGTTGGACCAAGCCAAGAGCTCATTGTGCATTTTGTCGCTATATTGCCCTGAAGTGCCCAAGGATGCCAGAAACACTAAATCTTTTGGCGGTGTGCCACCTAAGCATTCAATATCCTTGCAAGCCATGTGTGCTTCTTGTTGAACTTCTTGTGGGCTTCTTTGTCCCCAAGCCTATTTCTCCAGGAGGTGATCAGCTAAATATGACTTTGTCTTTTGACTTTCCTCTGGCATGCATTCCCTTGCAGAAGCAGCCATCCTTTGCTTGATGCCACCCCTTCTCTTTTTAAAAGGAGGCTCTGCCATGGCAGCTGCTCCAGAAAAGGAGGCGCTCTGCCATGGCAGCTGCTCCAGAGAACACAAGAGCAAGACAGTGTTTGAAAAACTCTTGTCGAACAAAAACGTTTTGTTGTCAGCTACATCTATTTCTAATGAACTTTACATGGCACCACATGTTACTTAGTGTTTTGCATGGGGTTGGCAAATGTAGCAAATGTGACTTAGAGAAACCAAACAAATCACAATTTTGACAGTTGCTTTGTCCAAAGTCTTCTTGGGCTGTTTTTCTGTCATGCCACATGTGCACCTGCTGCCACATGCAAGTCCAAGCAAGCAAGCAGACAAACAAAGTCTTTGTGCATTAACAACACACAGCTCTCAGTTCTTCATTGCACTGCTGTTCAATTCTTTTTTGAACTTGCTCAGCTCGCCTTGTTGTTCGGAGAAACAACAGCCACAATCTTCTCTCTGCTTGCTACAAGCACTGAAACAAGAAAAACTTGTGCCACTTCAGGAAAGAAACATATGTACCCACAGTGACTTCAAGGCTTCTGAGAGAAGCATCCCTACAGCTGCTTTGCCAAAAGTAGGCTGTGGCTCTGGTGAACTTGCCAAAAAAAAAACCTGCCCCAGTCACACTACTCACAGTTCTTTCCTGCTTTTCAACAAAGCCTTGAACTTTTCCACCTCTTCATTCAGCCTTCTTGTTTCCTGTGCTTGGTGCTTCATGAACTGCTGAAAATTGGTGGGTGTCAAAGCCTCTTCTCCAGGAAGCTCCTGCAAAAGACTCATGCAAAGACATGTTTGCAGCAAAATGAGAAAGAAACATTGAGCTATAGGCAGCAAAAACACATGCTCTAGAGAATGCAGGCTTTTCAGTCAAAAGGCAAAAGGTCCTGCCAAGTCAGCACATGCTCATTCTTCAGGCTGAAGTCTTTCAAAGCCAGCATCCTATTACTGTATACCATATTAATCCACATTACTAGATCAATCTTAGATGGGTACTTTAATCCTTTAGTCTTTTGATAGCAATGGGATTATCCACTCACCAGCTAAGATTTTTTGTGCAGGGTATCTAAGATTGGCACTGATTACCACTTTTTGGTCCTCACGAAGACCATCCGAGGTGTGCAAGCGGTGTCCTCCAGCAACACACGCGAGGCCCAAGGGGTGATCTCACCGTTCCAGTTTCTGTTGGGTTTATTGAGGGTTATAGTAACCCATATGCTCCATGGTGCTGGTATATTTACCTACATTTGGGTGATTTTGTTCGGGCCAATGTTGGTAAATGTCCCAGCACCATGGAGCATATGGGTAAGAAGGCTCGAACAAACGGTGTCTATGAACCAAGAACTCAGAGGGATGATCTGAACCAACAACTCAGAAGGGGTCTTTTAACATCTATGAGCCAGCTACTTTTGGGGGGCGAATCTCAAGCAAACAATTAAGAAAAGGTGGTGCCCCAGTTCCTTTGCTAAGTTGCTTTATAACTCCAACTTCACTATTTCACTAGGGTTTATGGTAGATAGATAGATATATTTGATATACATATATCTATATATATATATAATAATAGGTTAGTTGGGGGTACAAACCAAGTTACAACTGGGGGCGCGCCAGCTCATAAGAAGGGGTTAACCAGATACTATTGGGGGAAGTCACCTGACAGGGGGCGGTTGTTTCAATCCCAATGATCATTGGTTCGTCAATGGGGGTTTCCTAAAATGGGTTGGTAAACCAATAGCTGGATGGTTTGTAATGGAGAAAAAAACATGAACATGATTAACTGGTTGGTGGTTTGGAACATTTTTCATTTAGCTCAAGCTCACGAGCCCTGCCAGCGGGTGAGCTGCGCAGGCGAACGGTGAGTGTTTTCGATCACCTCTGTTTTGGAAGCCATGGCTCTTTGGGGGGACCCCGGTGACCCAATCGACTGGCGTTTTGATCTCAACAGTGATGTCGGTGTTAGCACTGAGGCTGTCATTGATCTGGTTTGTACCACAGGTGACACAGTGGTTGGCACTTTGTTCCCGTGTGGCACCCGTGTGAAGGTCCATGGAATCGGAAAAGTGCCTGATGCAGCGTTCAGTATGACTGTGTTGAGAGCTCAGGTGGTGGCCAAAGTGCCAGCTCTCGCATTGCAGGTGGCTTCGAACGATGATGTGATTTTTCATCGCAGGAGTACCAGATCCGATCTTTGGAATCTGGTAGAATTCTGTGCTGGAATTGGTATTGGAACTATGGGATTCAGTCATGTTGGAATGAAGACGGTGGTTGCTGTTGATTGGTGTGAGCCGTTTGTCGCAGCTTTCAGAGAAATTCACCCTGATATCCCAGCCATTCAGGGAGACATTGGTGATGCCCAGGTTGTGAAGCAGATCCACCAGATGCATCCGTTTCCGACCACCATGATGTGCGGATTTTCCTGCCAGCCGTTTTCCTCAGGTGGACTCAGGATGGGAGCCGCTGACGAGCGTTCTTTGACGCTTCCGAAGGCGCTCAAGGGCGCATTCCGCCTTCGATCTCTGGCAGTTATCCTTGAATGTGTACAGGATGCAGGCAACAATTCGATGGTTCGCAGCCTTGTCGACTCCTTTGCGTCGCAGTGTGGTTACAGGTTGGCAGAAACCACACTACGACTTGAGGATGTCTGGGTTTCTCGTAGGAGCCGATGGTGGGCTGTATTGACAGCACCTTTCTTAGGTTGTGTGCAGCTGCAGTCGTTCCTTGCATCCGAGCATCCGTCTGTCCCCCGTGATGTCTTCAGCAGTCCCTTGTCCCTGGCCCAAGCCGAGCTTGACCAACTTGTCTTGAGTACAGCAGAACTTGAGAAGTTCACCACATATGAGCAAAACATCGGCAGACTTTTCCTCAAGTTGGATGCCAAGTGCCCGACTGCACTTCACTCATGGGGTAGCCAAGCTGTTGGATGTCGTTGCGGTTGCAGAGCGTTTGGATTTAGCCATGAAACCTTAGCTGCCAAAGGCATTTATGGTATCCTGATTCCACTGCCTGAGACTGGTAATGCATCTGACTCCTCAGTGCCGTTGCTGCGCCATCCACATCCGACCGAAGTTGGCCTCTTGAATGGAGTGCCAGAGATTGTCTGGCCTGATGACCTTCGACTGGTGGTTGCTGGTTTGGGTCAGATGGTGAGTCCGCTCCAGTCTGCTTGGATTGCTGGTCAATTGCAACGGCATTTTGACATGGTTTTGCTTGGCGACAGTGTCTTGGACCCCATTGGAATGCTTGATCAGTTGAAGGGCCAAGTTTTGCAACTTGTTGACAGCTTGAATTTCATGCCTGTCCCTGCTGTGGATTTATTTGCCTGAACCGCCTGTGGAATCTTCCCTTCCTGGTGATGACCCGTCGTGTGCTCCTTGGGCGAAGTTTTGTCATTGTGGTGGTCCTGCTGATGTGACGGTTGTCCATGATACCGATTTGGTGCCGTACCTTGTTCGTCTGTCTGACCCTGGAGACACCATTGCTGCTGTCCTTGCTGCATCACATGAGCTGTTGGACTTTCAGTCTCATGATGTCAGGGTCTTGGATTGTGCGACTGGCTTGGAATTGAATGGCAGTAACCCTGCAGCGGGTCGTTGTTTGTGGGTCACTCGTAGCACTCCTGTGGCTGAAATGGACTTTGCCGACGTTTTCACTGTCTCTCCGACTTTGCCATGGGTTGCTGAATCTACTGATGTTCCCGAGGTCCCTCCTATCACGGTTGAAGCTCCAATTTCAGATGCTGCGTGTTCTGCTGGTCCTGTTGCGCATCCCCTTGAACCCTTGGCCAGTCTCAGTGCGGAGCGCTTGCTGTTGGTGTCTGAGCCATCTGTTACTGACTTGTCTCTCATGAATGCCTTGCGTGCACAAACCATGGACTCCCAAGCCAGGAAACAAACGTTGGCTAACCAGGGAACAGTTTGGGCTGATGATGAGATGATGTACCACATGCAACAGATGCATACGGTAGCCAAGAAACCCACCTGGGCGGTGATTGACCCTCTTTTGTGTGCTGAAGCAGTGAAGCGCCCTTCCTCTTCTCTGATTAGCCAGTGGATCCGTAGCTTGGACTTCAAGCCCACTGCCATCTTGGGGGTTGTCTGTGTGAACCATCACTGGTCTCCGTTCATTTGGACTTGGACTTCTCATTGTGTCATTGCGTCCAGTTGGGACATTCCTGGCTCTCCTCCCATTGAGCTCTCCGTCCTTCATCAAGCCATTGCCATGGCCGTTGGCTCCAGGACTTTCACTGTCCATGTTGTCCACCGAAGCTTCGCTGTTGAACAGCTTTGTGGCATTTGTGCGCTGCGGTTCATCGACCATATGTTGCGAGGGAAGATGCTTCCAACGTCCACCCAGGAAGCCATGCAACTTGATGCAATTGGGCGATCCTTGTTTGTTGCTCACCTTGATGAAGTTTCGACGGTGCCGCGCCCTTGGATTTTTGGTGCCGGCCTTGACCCCAGAGCTTCTGACAGACTTCATGGACTTTTGACGGAACATGGGGTGGACTCATCTCAGGTCAAAAATCGTGCCTCTCTGCTCCTTCAGGCGATTGGACTTGCAACTGCTCAGAAGGCGTTGACTTCCGGACAACCTTGGCGTGCCCTCAAAGCTGCGGCTAATCAGTGTCGGCCCCCTTTTCAGCTTGTCCTTTCTTCCGAGCTTGAGGCCAGCGTTGGGAAGAAGGCAGCCCAAGGTGGACTTAAAGGGAAGAAGAAGAACCTGAACCCCTCAGGGAAGCCCCATGCCAAACCTGAGGCTCCTCCAGGTCTTGACCCGGCCAAGCTTCTCCTTGAAGAAGGTGCCTTCGCCACACCATCCGGTGAACCTCTTGGTCAAGTTGGTCTCCAGGATATTGGTCCGTTCATGTCTGGCGTTGTCGTGTGCACTCTTGATCAAGCCTCGGCGTACCTGCGTGCTGGCCAACTTGTGTCTCAAGGGTCCCTTGCTCTGTTGTTGCTGAATGTCGATGCTGCTCAGCTCCAGACTACTTTGGCGTGGTCATTCCTGCGTGTGATTCTTCGGTGTCAGGCCAATGGTGAGCCCATCCTTGTTCCTGTCTACTTGGTTCAACTGGGTCAACAGCTTGTTGTGTCCAAACCATCTGCTCCAGCCTCGGAAGCGCTCCATGAACCTGCGGCTTGTCTCAAGGTTTCGATCTACCGAGACTCTGTTGAGGACTGGGACCAAGTGGTGCGTGCTCCGGTGAAGTACTTTCTTGGGTTGGTTCCTCCCTTGCAAGCCTGTCGCAATGACCAGTCAATGCAATCGTGCTCTTGTCCAAAGTGGCACCAGCCCGCTGACTCCGTGGTTGCTGATCCTGTCCTTGATGTGTGGCGTCGCCAATGGGTTTCGACGTCGTTCAAACCTACTGCTGCTGAGCATGCCGACATCTTTATTGTCAATTTCAGGTGCCTGGAATCCCAGTTGGAGGCGATCCTTGCCTACTCGGGCCGCGGCGGTGTCTTCTTTGAACCTCGGTCATTGGATTCAAAAGACCCCAACCTTGACTATCAAGTCCTGTGGCTCCCAAAGACTGACAAAGCTGAACTTTTGAGATTGCAACAGTGCACTGCAGGTGTCCTTGGTGTTGCTCGCGTGGGTTCCAGACTTGGCCTGAGAACAAAACTTGCTGATGCCCCTGAACTTGCCAAGGTGTTGAAGCCCGGCAGCGTCTTCCTTGCCGCCGGCACAAGATCAACATATGAACTGGGGCCGCTACCCTTTGGTTGTGACCGCCTCACAGTTGGCAAACTCTGCGCGCAGTGGCGGTGGCAGGCCAGGCCTTTGCATCCATGCCGTTCAGTGGACGGTGTCTTAGGCAACATGTGGCGAGTCCAGGCGAGTACCCCGCCCCCTTGTGCGGTGGTACTTTACCAAGGCAATGAAGTTGTCATCACCAAGGTTTCTGAAAGCCCTGCTGCTCCTTCTCCCATGTCTGGCCAGGTCATTGGCAACACTGCCACGGTCCAGCTGTGCTCCAAAGAACCATCTCCCCCTCTTGACCCATGGCTGAAGAACGACCCGTGGGCTCCGGCCGCGCCAGCTGCTCTGACCAGTCCTGTTGTCCCGGACTCCAAGGCCACCATCCGGGAAGTTGAGAACCGGATTGAAAAGAGCTTGCTTGAAAAGATCAGTGCGCACCAACTGGAAGTGGATTCATCCACTACAGAAGCTCGGTTCGCAGCACTTGAGCAGCAGGTCCAGAGCCTTACAGCCCACCAGCAGCAGATGGAAGCTTCCATCGACGCTTCAGCTCAGCGTGCCGATGCCCAGATTGCTGCCCTTCAGACGCAGGTCTCCACCCAGATTGACCAACAGGGTCAGCACATCCAGGGCATGTTCCAAGCGCAGTTGCTACAGATCGAAGCGCTCTTGAACAAGCGTGCGCGCACTGAGTGACGGTGCTGCCACGCCCTTGTTTTCAAGGGTGGTGGCTTGTATCTTTGGATTTGCCTCCTGGCTGCTCTGTTGTGGTCTGGTGTTGGATTTGGTTCCCCCGCCATTGATTCCCACGGCGGGTGGCGCTTGGACTCTGGCGTAGTGCCCCGTCTCATGGATTTCCGTCTTGGACTTTGCCTTGTCTTTGGACTGCTCTGTGTCTGGTGCCGCTTGGTGTCGTCACTTTCTGGCGCTTGGTCTCCACGGTGTCACGCCTTTCGCCCTCCGGAACTCCCCATTGCATGTGACATCCTCCCTGGTGCCCGTTGTCATGGTGGTGGTAGTGTTCTGAGCCTGCCTAGCCTTGGCTTTCATCGCTGTCTCATGTGGATCTGTGTTCTTTTGGCTGTTCGAGTTGGCGAAGCTGCTCATCCTGGCCCGACATGGACTCTTGGGGTCTCCAACCTTAATGGATTGAATTCCAGGGCTTTCATGCTGGCTGAGTCGACCGTGGATTCTTGGCTTTTCTCAGAGACTCATCTCACAATTCCTGGTGAGAAAGCCTTCCGAGCGAACTTGCGTGAGGCTAAAGCTCAGTATTGCAGTTTCGTGGGTGGTTCACCTGTCCCTGCACGGTCTGGGGTTAGTGACATTGGCCAATGGTCCGGAGTGGGAGCGCTTTCCAAATTTCCGGTGCGGCGGTTGTCCCACCAGTGGCCTGATGTGGTGTATCGGTCTGGCCGTCTGGTATGTGTCTCCATCTGTTGCCATGGTGTTTGGGTTTCTGGTGTGGTGGTTTATGGCACCCCTACGGGCCATACCCATGTGAATGGCCGCGAGGTCACCAACGAACTTCTCAGTCTGGCCATTGCCCGTGTCAATCTCTTGAGTGGTCCTTGTTTCGTTGCAGGGGATTTCAATCATGACTTGGAGCGTCTCCCGGCTGCTGCGGTCTTGGCCAGGTTGCACTTTGAAGACTGCCAAGACGTCCATGCCCGCATGACTGGAGTCCTTCCGAAAGCCACCTGCCGGGGCAAGACCCGTCGTGATTTCCTGTTCATGTCTCGTGAACTCTGTGCCATGTTTGACCACTGTGAAGTTGATGACAATACTGTCTCCGACCACTCTGCGTTGATTTGTCATTTCAATGGCGGCCGTGAACTTCTCCGTTATGCTTGGCCCATTCCTGACCCTATGGAGTGGGAGCCTGCTGCTGCCCGTGACCCCGTGTCTGGACCGTTGTTCACTGACTCTGCTTGTGCCACCCAAGATTACCAAGCCTTTTGGAATCAAGCTGAAACCAACAACAATGATGCCCGCCGCCTCAGCCGGAAACCTGTTGTCCGTGCCATGAATGGTCGAGGGTCGGTTCTTGCGCCTCAGGTCCGTACGTTGCAGGTTCCTCCGTTGAAGGCAAGTCGACCTGGAGATCGCCAACCTCTTTTCCTTGGTAGCTGTCTTCAACATGTGCAGTGGACTAAGCAACTCCGCCGTCTCCAATCATTTGTCCGCCTGTCCAAAGCCCCTTTGCAGACTTCCGCGCATTGTGTCCATGTTCACAGTTTGTGGGCTGCCATTCGTTCTGCTCGTGGTTTTGTCCCAACGTTTGAGGCCTGGTGGTCTTCTCGTGCCCTTGGGGTGGGTGAACCTCAGTCGGTCCCTGTCCAACCGCCGAATGCGGCTCAAGCTGCATTGTTCTACCTGGGTTTGGAACTTGAAGTGGCCTCCCTTGAAAAAGCGTTGATCAAAACCCGATCTCATGCCAAACGTTTGCTGAAGGCTTCCGATGCGCAAGCCATGTATGCCGCCGTCCGGCGTGAAGCCCCTGCCCAGGTTGACTCTCTGGTCTCGACTGTTACGGCGGTCATCAATGTAATCTGAGTGTGCTTTGGAGCTCTGTTCCCCCGTTGAGTTCAATGAGAAACAGCCGTTGGTGTCTGAAGCTGGGCTCCTCAATATCATTCATGCTGAAGCTGACAAAGTTTGGGTCGACTCGTGTCATGGTGTCGAAATCGGTCAGTCTGTTTGGCAAAAAACTCAGTCTGGTCAGCTTGAAGACCTTTTCCAGGCATTTGAATCTCAGTGGTCTCGGTTGTGGCATCGTCATGAGTCTGTTCCTCCTTCGCAGTGGCAAGCCATTCTGGATTTTGCATCGGCTCATCTCCGGCCTGCCTCGGCTCCACCTCCGGTTGTTTCTGTTCAGTCGCTGCGTCGGTGTGCCCGTCGGAAGTCCAAACATGCTGCCACTGGTTTGGATGGTGTTTCCCGTGCTGACGTTTTGGCGCTGCATGACGTCGAGCTTGCCACGTTGCTCAAGATCTATGGACACGCCAGCACATCTGGGACCTGGCCGGAGCAGATTCTTCATGGCTATGTTCGGTCATTGGCAAAAGTCCCTAATCCTGAAACGGTGGGCCAATATAGACCTATAACTGTTTTCAGTTTTCTTTATCGGGCTTGGTCTTCCATTGTGGCGAAGCACTGGCTCAAACATGCGAGCCAGCTTGTGGACCCTTTCCTCTTTGGCAATACTTCTGGTGGCCGTGCAGCTATGGTCTGGCGCCATGTGCTTGAAACTGTGGAGGCTGCGCATCGAGGAGATCGACCTGCTTGCGGATTCACTGCAGACATCGTGAAAGCCTTCAATGATCTGCCGAGGCTGCCAGCTCTCACAACAGCCAAGCTTTTTGGGGTTGACCAGGGCACACTTCTTGCTTGGGCTGGGGCGCTTTCAGGTTTCCAGCGTCACTTCGTGATTCAAGGTTCCTTTTCGCCAGGGGTTGGGTCGTGCAATGGATTTCCTGAAGGTTGTGCACTCTCTTGCTTGGCCATGGTTGGACTTACCCACCTTTTCCATGTTTGGGTCCGTGCGGCTGACATGACTTTCAAGCCCATCTCATATGTCGACAATTGGGCTGTGTTGCTGGAGTCACCAGAGGTGATGTCCAAAGCCTGTGCCGCCGTGGACAAGTTTGCGGATATGCTCCAGATCACGCTTGATGCCAAGAAAAGCTTCACATGGTCTGCTGACCGCTGTGGCCGCTCCGCTCTGAGAGCCCAGGGTTTCACAGTAGTCAACGCCACCAGAGATTTGGGTGCTCATGTGGTTTACACACGCCAACTCTCCAACTGCACGTTGGCTGACCGTATTCATGGCCTTGCTGACTTTTGGACAAAGTTGGGTTCGGCGGCTCTTGCGTACAAGCAGAAGGTCCAACTCATTTCCAGGGTTGCGTGGCCTCGTGCCTTGCATGCTGTGTCAGCTGCAGTTGTTGGCAAGAAAAGATTTGAAGCTCTTAGAACGGCTGTCATGCAATCACTTGGGCAACAGAAGCCGGGGGCCAACCCGGACTTGCAGTGTTGTTTGGAAGGGCCTGCGTTTGATCCTCAAGCGTATGCTATCCTTGAAACCATCAGAGATGCTAGAAGCCTTGGCAGCCACCAATCTGTCACTTTGGACCTCCAAGCTGGCCCACTCAGCGATGAAGCTCCCGTGTATAACTCGATCTCTGAGATCTTGTGTCAGCGCCTACATCAGGCCGGGTTTAAGGTGTTGCCGTGCGGGAACATTGCAGATGCCATTGGCCCTTTCTCGTTCCTTGCTTGTGCGTTTGGTGAACTTGTTTTTCGGTTTCAAATGTCTTGGCAATCTGTGGTGGCATCCAAGGTCGCCCATCGACCTGCCTTCAAAAGTTTTCCTCATGTTGATATCCTTGCGACCAGGCATGACTACCGAAACTTTGAAGGGTTTGATCAGGGTGTGTTGCGGAAATTCCTTCATGGAGCCCTGATCACTAATGACCATGCCCAACACTGGTCTGAAACTGGAGCCGCGGCTTGCTTGCAATGCGGTAGGGCTGACTCCATTCACCACCGCCTGTGGGAGTGTCCTAGTTCTGCTGCCTTGCGTGATGCCTTGCCCGTTGACTTCCTTCAGGTTTTGCCCACCTTGCCTGCCGTTGTCACACAGCATGGATGGACTTTGCAGTCGAGTCTGTGGGTGTCCTGGCTTCAATACCTGACTGCATTACCTTGTGAGTTCCCTGTGCCCAGCATGCCTCCTCCTGGCCAGATCATTGATCTTTTTACTGATGGTAGTTGCTTGTTCCCTCGAGAGCCGCAGTGTCGTGTTGCAGCATTTGCAGTTGTTCATGCGTCGCCGTTTTGCTTGGACTTTGAACCTGCTGGATTTCGACCTCTCATTGCCCAGCCCCTTGCGGGCGTGTTGCAGTCAGCTTATCGTGCTGAACTCCAAGCAATTGTTGCTGCTCTTACGATTGCTGCCAGGTTTGGAGTCTGGGTCCGTATTTGGAGTGACAGTGCTAGCGCTATTGCAGCCTACCAGAAGCATGTTTGTGATGCGGTCCCTGTCAACCTCAATTCCAAACACTCTGATCTCTTGGGTGAGATGCAGAAGTTGGCTTGGGAAATTGGAGTCGAACGTGTTGCGCTCTTGAAGGTCCCTGCCCACCAAAAGCAGGCCAACTTCACATCAGAACTTGACCAATGGCTCATTGCTGGCAATGCCGCTGCTGATGCGGCGGCGGGGGCCGCCAACCAGGCGAGAGGACCAGCCTTCTGGAATCTCTGGGAAGCCCATTCCCGACAGCTCGCTGACAATCAATGGATAGCTAACCTTGTCCGTCGTCACATTGTCGCTGTCGGTCGCCTGTGGTCTGTGTCCCAACCAGTCGGTCGGCCCAGTGTCCCTGCCGCTCACCAAGTGCCCAAACCAGCTCGCAATGTCCCAAAGCTGGAATGGGAAGCACCAGATGACCTGTTGTTGCACGGCTCGGCATTTACGAAGTTCTTTGGCAGTGACCTTGCTGAGTCAGTCCGTCAGTGGATTTTCGCCATCCGATGCCCCGGTAGCTCGTTGCGGTGGATTTCTTTTCTCCACTTGTACATTTCGTTTCAGTGGCAAGTAGGACCAATCGCCATTGCGAAACGCAACGGTGTGTGGGAAGTTGCACGAGGCGAGGCTGCGAGGCTTTTCAATCATGTGAAGTTGTCGGTCAGAACGAAATGGTTCAGGCTGATGCTCCAACAATTTCTGAAGGATGCCCGGGTGTGTCATGTGACTTGCACTACCAGACCTTATTCTCAGTGGGTGTGTTGTCACAGGGGTGCTCTTGGTTTCCAAATTAGGGATGATGTTTTCCAAAGGGTCGAAGATTTTCTTCGTGAACAATTGGGGACGCCGGCTACAGGTTCTGGCAAATTGTTGGAGCGTGTCCACGGCATTTGATGCGGTCTGCAACGTTCAGCCGTATCTGCGCACTCCAGAGCGGCATCGTTGCACCCGGCGCAAAAAGAACATTTTTCATTTTTTCATATATTAGGAATAAGAACCCCAACTGACTTTCATATTTTTCAGAAGGGTAGGTATACCACCAACCAGTTAAAAATGGATGACTTGGGTGTACCGGTGTACCCCTATTTTAGGAAACCTCCACTTGGAAGTCTAAGGTACCTGATGACTTCTGATGGGATCTGAGTGCCCTCTTGAACAAAAATGCGAATCATGGGATGAAGTGAATACGTATGATATAATCCCATAATGTTGAGTACCTGGAAACCGGGTTAATATTGGATGTATTCATTTTGGGGTATTGAATGCGCTCGGGCGGATGGGATTTCAAACAATGACAGGCCAAGTAAATCCAAGGAACTAAGCATAATGTTCTTGCAGGATATGTATTAAAGAAACGTGGGGAACTTTAAGAATGCTTTTGGAAATGAATGGATTGGTTTAAGGGAAAAGTTTAACCGGGAAAACCCCATATTTCATTGGAAAATCCAGCCAGTTTCCGGTGAAGATTTCCCCCTAAACCAATCCGTGGAGGGCTGTTTCTGGCTCCATGTTGAACTGGCCAACCCAGTTCTGTTACCAATGAGGCGAGGGAAGCTAAGGAGGGTTAGTTGACTGCTGGGGTGACCGGACATGAGATGAGCTACTTACTAGGTGGACGAACCACTAAGTAATATTGACAAATGGTGAAAGATGTATAATCATATAATTAGCTAACATATGTATATGTTTGATTTGACATGTAACTCACTATTCACATAATATATATATATATTTATATTTATATTTATATATATATTGTATAATATATATATTGTATAATATATATTGTATAATGTATATTGTATATATTGTATAATATATTATAGATAAATATATATACATATATATATATATGTACATGCCCAGTTGAACGTCCAAGTCCCAGGTTTTAACCCCGCGCAGGTTGGCGCAATGTCCATTTGCCTGCCTGGGGAACCCGGAGATTTTTTGTTTGGAGGGTGGATGTAGTAGCGCGGATCCAACCAAGAATTTCTTGGTGAATTGCAATGAAAACATGATTTTTACCAGGTCAATCTTACATGGATACAAACTAATCCTAACTAGTCTTTTGGTATTAATGGGAATATCTACATGGATACAAACTAATCCTACAGCAACTAGTCTTTTGGTATTAATACTTATTAATGGGAATATCTACGTTCACCAGCTGCCAGAATTGGGTCCATTTTTTGCAGGGGCCCTCTGGCTGATTGGCATTGGTGACCGGGGAAACTCTTGATGGGTTTACGCGGAAATGACCTCTGAGAGCGACCTCACTGAAAACATGTTTTTTTTTTAGGGGGAAGTATCTCCAAATGACCGAACTATTCAGGTTAGTGAATAATGATATTTATCCGGAAGAATGGTAACTCAGATTGATAACCCCCTAGTTCTGTTTAGTTTGTGAATTGTTGTGGGCTATCAACTTTATGACTTTATCCAAAATTAAGAATAGTATATCACTATTTTTTTGCGTGGTAATCGCCCAAATTACTAGTCACTTATTATAGTTATATTATTATTAATTTGGGGCTTACAATGAATAGGAAGATTGAGCACCGATAAGCACCATGAAATCATGTCAAATATGAACTTGATTGACCCCATATCCAGAGACCTTGGGAAAAGAATCTCGATGGCAACTTTGGAAACCAACCTGCAGAGTCCGACCATTGGGGTTGTCCTACAGGATACCGTATCTAGGATTGGCCATACAGTAGGGATGACCACATGAAACTTAATCAATGTTTCAAGTTGGTATCACACTTGGTTTCGGCGAGAAATGCGCGACGAAGCAGAAGAGAGCAAATCGTTGGCTCGTTTTTGGTTTCAAACGCGTTTGTCCATTTTCAACCACCATATTCAGCCAAGGGCTACCAAACGTGACCTAAAGTGGGTGGAGTTCGGAGGATGTCCTGTGGTGATGATTCCTGGCGGAGATTCATCCCAATGATTGTTTCAGGTTGGTTGTGAAACATGACATATGCTCCATGGTGCTGGAACATTTACCAACATTTGCCTTGAACATAACCCAGTCATGTAGGTCAATATACCAGCACCATGGGTCGCATATGGGTGGGATCATCTTGGTACAAACTGACCATTTTTGTTGGGATCAAAGATGGCGCTTCCGAGAATTTTCAGCAAAACTGGTGGTTCCCAGATTGGCGTTTTCAGGAGCCCATGATCCCATGATCGCATGACGGGTTTTCGAGCACTTTCTAACACATTCTTTTGGTCAGGCCCCCAATGGATTTTCAATATATACCCATGACGGATCCATGGTGCTGCTATATATGGTAACATGGATCCCATCAATATACCCCCTTTATGTTAGCATATATACCATACATGGATCCTATGGGATATAGATACTGGAATCAGCTGAGCATGCAGAAATTCTTGGATCCTGAGACCCACAGAAGGGATAGTCACGACTTTTTAGGGACCATCAGTGGCTGTTTAGTGACACTAACATTCTCTGTGTGCCAAGGCATTTTTCCGAATCAGAATGATGTGTGACTTGCCCATTGTCTCATGGGTATGCTGTATTTTACTCACTTTCTCGAGCCACCATCGCCATGTGTTGTGTATTGATACGCTGCCAACGGGGGATGCTGGAAAATAAATACCAACACCAAGGCATCCCTGGATTTCCGCTACTGAAACTTACCCGCCAGATCAGTGACCAAGATTATTTTTACACTTTTTCAACCCTTTTTTTGAGCGGATTTCCATTTTTTTCGTGTTCCCCTTACGCTTCATATGTTCATGAACAAGTCCGCAATTTGAAATATCAAAGTAGGTTCATTTTGAAAATTAACTGGCAAGGAACTGTAAGAACACGTGGTTTAATTCCACTTACTAAACAGTCAGGAATTAGCTGTAATAACTAGCTAGTTGGAATTTAACGTTAGGAACTGCATTGATTAACTTGAACGAACTGTGCAAAGGATGGTTCTCACAATAATAAACCTACCATTAGGAGATGGTTTATACCACGCATTGATAATCATATGGGGGATGTTTTTTGGGCACTGGGGTTACTACATTACCCTATGTTTGGAAAACACATATTGTTGGTGATTAATCCCAATTTTCCTAATCCCTGTGTTGATTATTGTTGTCCCATTATATGCCATTAATCCGATTAATTATACACATTATATAGTTGGGATTTCTAAGAATTCACCGAGATAGTTAAGTTCCCATATTTCACTCCTGTAGTTTATATGTTAGTTCACATACTAACCTACAATGATTAAGTCAAATGGGCGGTAACCATGGAAAATTACTTTGCTTCGAGTGATCCCCACCATGACATTTATACATTTTCTTACTGGCAAATCTTCTGGCATTCTATCTGACATATCTTCTGACATTCTATTTGGCATTCTATCTGGCATATCT
>Ga0126342_10002935_pt1 | contig 27492 bp, 28 predicted proteins | sample Cyp1metagenome_FD_92528 | JGI IMG/M metagenome (GOLD analysis project Ga0126342, IMG submission 92528) | Coral microbial communities from Lord Howe Island, Old Settlement Bay, Australia - Cyphastrea 1 metagenome | ecosystem: Host-associated > Invertebrates > Cnidaria > Coral ... | reverse complement strand
TCTTGAATCTTGAATCCAGAAAACTTTGCAAAGTTTGCAAAGTTTTCTGTATCCAAGCTTTGAGAATTGTGGTATTTTTATTTATATATATATATTAAAATGTGTACAGGTCTGCATGGGCACTGGGGAATTAAATGAATCAAAGCATATAAACAAACCAGTTCCAGGGGGCACGGTTATTCCCCAGTACCCATATATATATATATATATGTGTATATATATATGTATATATATATGTATATATATATATGTAATTATATGTATGCTTTGTATTCTCTTTTGAATGTGAAGCCACCCCAAAACCCTCTCCTTCATGGGCATACTGTCCAAGTTGGATGCCATGGTCTCATGATACTTGTGATACTCTCCCCTTGCTCTTCGGTGCGGGGCCCAAGTCGATGCCATCTCTTTCTGTTCGTTTTCAATCTTCCGGTTGTAGAAACGATCCAAGGTTTGCATCCGCACGGTATTCACAAAGGCCTTCTTGGCTTCCCAAACAGCATGGTAAGCCTCCACTCGATCCATTCGTTCCATCAAATCCGCATCCGTTCGAAGCTTGGGACCATGATAGCTTCTCCAGGTTCTGGGACCTGCATGAGTTGGGTTGTTCCACTGATTTTCCCCTGGACGACTGGCAAAAAAGGTCTGATTCTTCAGCAAATGTCCGGCGCGACTGCGCCGGCCCAAGCCGCCCACATCAGGCACCCCATTCTCCAACTTGAAGCGGATCCTGGGATTTGCTCAAGATGCCCAAAACAAAAAAACTATGGATTCCCGAGTTGTGGCGAAACATACCAACGCAAAAAACAACAATCACCCACTCAGCAAATCCATGTTTCAGAGTTCAGTCCCATATTGTCAATGGTTAGATTCAGATCTTGTTAGATCCCTATGACTCTATGACATTCCCTAAAGTTCTTCACAAAAAATCCCCAAAAGTGGATGCAAGTCGAAGGCTCAGCCCACAGCGGTTCCTCTCCTCCCGGCGATCCGGGAAGCTCAGGGCCATCTTCGTTGCCTCCGTCACTGTGGGCTGCTCCCCGTCAGGCCCTGCATCTTCCCAGGGACTGGGATCCAGCTCGGCCATGGCACGGAAAGCTTCAAACCACGGGGCCAAGGCACCGAAAAACGATAAAGACCAAAATAGAATATGTCGCATTAAAGTGAGACTGTGTTATATAGAATAAATAGTATAGTTATACAATCAGAATATGTCCAAATCCTTTGAAAAATGAAACTTGGCACTGTACCCGTACCCCTTCAGTCTGCTCAAATTTCTCATGGCTCTGGCACAACGTAAGGAGTTTGCCTTCAATGCAAGTCTTGGGGGACTAGAACCAATGGATGCTGAGAGCCACGCCATGGCTGCCCAGATGTCTATAGTCTATATATCTTCATAAATCATTGCAATGACATGTACTGACTCTGTCGCTGAATCAAAATAACGAATTCCCATGCTGCCTTGGCTTCACTGCATCAGGCCTGCTGTGTTTACCTGCAGATGAGGGATGTGCGTTTGAAGGTGGAAGGGATACCACTAGCTAAGCGGCTAGGTTCTACCAGTATGGCGCTGCGTGTCCAAGACCCTTTTTCTACCGTCAATGCAAGAGTCAGAGAGGAAGGCATGCTCAGCAAATCAGAAAAAAAAAAGCGCTGAAAGGTCCATCTGGTTTAAACAGCCAGTTCTGCGCCGTCCTCTCACGAGGAATACGAGTCCGAAACCTCTGAGATACAAATTGGCTGCAAAATGAGGCTATGGCCTATGGCCAACCCTTTTCAAAGGAGAAACCCTTGACCCTTCGCCGAACTTCGCCAAATCCCCGGCTCAAGTGTCAGCGTGGCTCCAGACCTTGCGAAGACTGAGTTTGAGAAAGGCCAACAAGTGGGCTGGAAACAACAGAGACGACATTTGACGACATACGTCATTTCCAACCCCATCATCCAAAACAATGAAATGCTCACAACCTTGCTGAAAAAAGAGAGGGAGACGAGGAAAACCCCGTGGAGAGTCCAGAAGTTTTTTCCCTGTTCCCAACTGGCTATGGATCAATAACAGTGCTGTATGGATGCAATGTCCATTCCCCGAGTTTGGCACAGTCTTGACCCACTCCGTAGCGCGTGCGGACACTGTTTCTGATCCACTCGGAGGCAGCCATGTGGCCGCAATTGATGACGCGCGCTGGAAACGTGGCACGCAACGGATGGCAAGTCACTCAGTGACAGCCGGTGAGGCAAATATGTGGAAGTGAACGGACTTTGGTCTTTAGTGACTTTAGTGCGTCAATAATCTAGAATCTAGAGTATTGGGCAGACACGCACGTCGCCTTGCAATCAATATATCGTGTAAATCACATTACACAACAAATCTATGTGTATCATATTTCCAAACAAACCCATATCAATTATATTCAATTATCAATGCAACTCATTTTCTTCCACATCAAAGGCCCCCATCCTTTCATCAAAGGGCACCTCTCGCCAATGGCAGCGCTGAGATTCCGCGTATCGCGGCTCGTCGGTCGCATGGATTTGATCCACGGCCATGACTCAAATACTGGAGCTCTGAGATGTGTCGTTCTCAGATGACTAAATCCTTAAGGTTGATAAATTATACAACTGGATACTGGTGGATCCAATGTAGTACCCAATTTCCTGACTGTTAGATACTTTTAGATACTTCTTGCGGATCACCCCCTAATTCATCAAGCAGGATTGATGAATGCAGGGTTAACAGTGTCAATGTCTCAGGTCCGAGATATTTTGCATGTCAACACACATTTCAAATATCTCACGAATGAGGTAAACCCAGTCACAATACATCCCCCACTTGGCGCTTATTGGGTATACCCCTAGACATGGGATAATGTAAAATGACCCCCAAATGGTCTGTTGATAGGATGGTTTATGGCATTGGGTTTACATATACTGATTGGGCACTTCAAAAGCCGTATCTTTTGAGACATGGATACTTGGCGCTGACCCCTCTGCCGCCCGCGCCGAGCAATTTCTCTAACTTGGGATCCATGGTTCGAAATTAAAAGCATCCCAATCATGGGAAGATCTAGTGTGGGAATTTCGGAACTCACAAGAAAAGCTGAAAAAGAGAAATGTGGGTCTGAGCTGCAAGGTTTTGAACTGAGTTTTTGACCCGGACTCACATCCACAATGGATCCGTCAAAAGTTCAGCCCTGCCTTCAGGGGTTGGAAACTGCCAGGTTCAGCACTTATATTGAACGGGAGTCCTGACGATGTCAAGCGGCAAAGTATAGACCATTGCATTGCTAGGGCTATTTTTGTTCTTGGCTTATGGTTAGTAAAGTGACCCCCAAATGGTTGTTTGTCATTGTACTAAATATTACTAAATTATTAAAAATATATATGATATAAGAAATATATAGATAGAAAATGATAGAAATAGTGATAATTATAGTAACGAGAATAATAAACCATCCCCATTAACCAACCAGTTGGGGCCATGCCACATCCTCCCATTACTGGGGGTATTCTGATTCAAAAGAATTGAAGAAACTCTCTTTAAGGTTTCAAACTAGATCCCCAAAATGGTGACATCAGGCAGTGGCTTTACCACACCAAATTCATTGTTCAACTCCCGATGCCTAACGTCTCTGGGCGATCCAGGGCAAGGCATTGCTTGTAGTGGAGGATATTGTCCTGGCATCAGTTCCACTGGTGGAGATTCCTGTGGGTTGTCACAATCCATGATAATCCCTCTTAAGCCCGGGTTAGATTGGAAGTAGTGGGCCTGCACACCAACCAACAAGTGTTTCGGCCACTCTTTGAGAGTGCAGTCCGATCGAGTCTTGAAATGCATGGACTTTCATGTGCGTTGCATTTCAGGAAAGGTCTCTGTAAATGGATGTAGGTTTCTTAGAAAATAAAGCACCCCTAAGTCTACTGGTTCATCCTCATGTTCCCTATGAAACGGCAACTACTTTACCAAGTAAAACTGGGTTCTCCATTCGATACAAAACTCACTCGAAATTCGATATTTCAAAGCCAGAAAACAGGGATCTAAGAATCTAAGCACCCGACATAGGAATTTGCCTAACAACACTGATTTCTGACTTCACCAAGAAAATCGATGATTGTGATGAAGCCAACAGACCGGGTGATCTTTCCAAAACAGCAACACATAGAAATGCAGACAATCAGAATGACCTTCCCAAGATATGGGCTCCAAAATGGATGGTTTATAATGGGAATCCAATTAATCAAAATGGATGATTTAGGCGTACCCCCCATTTTCGGAAACCTCCATCTAACCTAAACATGGGCCTTTGCAATGTGATTGTCTTACTGATTCTGGGTGCTTCGCTTCCATGTTAGGTGCTGACGGGATTCCACTTCTTGCCACTGTGGCCGGAAATCCTCACACAGGTGGTAGGGGTTTGTAATTTTTGAGTGCACCGAACAAATGCAGTGAGGGTATGAAAACAAGTGCCAAACCATCAATCACACCCAATGTGCTAATGTGTTTATGAAATCCTCAAATGGAGAAAGTTGGATTTTCCACATTGCCAGAAAAGCGGGAATCATAAAGTTGGCACTCCAAAAGTGTGAAAAATACCAAGTTTGCCTGAAAAACTACACACCTTGCTGTCACACTTCCCAAGTAATTCCGCAAGTCCAGTCAGATCGAAGAAAATGGCAATGAGAAAGTAAACCCTTCCGTCTCCCTCTTTCCTTCCAAACATCCAACGTCTTTGTCTCATGTCTCATGTTTTCTCAATCTGTCACAAATCACCAACTTCCGCCCATCTCATCCCATGTCATCGCCTTGTGGGCTAGAAATCACCACGGGCGGCGCCGCCATGGTAACGCTCGTGTGACTGGTCGAAGGGCTTCGGCACAACTTCCCAAATGAGCTCCAAAGCACAGGGGGAGCCGTTTGAACCGCTGGAAGCACATCCCTGGGGAGAGAATTGGACCCCAGCTTCATGGTTTTTTCAGGTGATTGGAAACCCTATTTTGAGAAGTCATACTTCTAGAAGTTCTGATAGGTATTTGAAGCTGAAAAGGGAATGGGGGGTCCCATCTTTGGCCATCTTTGGGGGTTTCGGAAATCCCGACTGCTGTTCAAATTTTCATGAGTGGGGTTGGGTCTCTAAGAACCCAATCAACCCAAAATACGTGGTGGCCGTGGTGGTAGTGAAGATTTCCTACGCAACATATTTGTTCTCCATTTCTGACATATGGGTTTGTCTCAAATACAGTGTGCCCCAATGTATGGTTTTTGATGGTGTGATGATAAATCATGGGATGGAATGAGGTTCCCAAGTCTGTAGCAACCCGATACATTAGCAATGTTTGAATGATCCTCATGATCACGATTACTCTCGTATTGGTTTCATCGTCGTTTGTTGTTGTTGTTGTTGTTGTTGATGTTGTTGATGTTGTTGATGTTGTTGATGTTGTTGATGTTGTTGATGTTGTTGATGTTGTTGATGTTGTTGATGTTGTTGATGTTGTTGATGTTGTTGATGTTGTGGTTGTGTTCATGAAGACTTCATATGCCTCCGATCATGGCCATTGCTATTATCAATAGCGTTCTCCTTACTATCATTATGATCGTTTATTATTATGATTAATATTATTTTTTATTTTATATTGCTATTATTTTTTATTTTATATTATTATTAGTATTATGATTATGATTATTATAATACATTATAGTACTATCATATCCCAGATGTTTTTCTAAGTGAGGTGGGAAACAACACACTGCCGCCAAGGTACGGCACCGACGGCGTGCCACTCGGAGGGAGAACGAGACAGCGCGCAGGCATCGCAGGCATTGCACCTTCCAACCGTCCCAGGTGCGGAAGGTGCTCAGAAAAGATCGGAGAAATCCCGATTAATTTGGATGCATTATACAGTTATGGCCCTTTACCAGCTATAAGTACTTTATAATCCATTAATAGAATATTTAATCCCATTTATAACCAGTTATAACTGATAAATGGCCATAACTGTACCAAAAAATCGGTGTATAGAATCATGCGTGATTAGTGTTTCTAGTGGTTTTAGGCCTTGTTTGTTTCAAATGTCCTGCCATCCGACCCGACTGCAGGTATGGACGCCCAGCCAAATGAGAACAGATGGGATTTAGCAGTTGGTGTCCTTAGGGGTTAAGACATTAATATAAATATGCTACCTATTTATCGTGTATTTCTGTGATTGCCGTTCTAACTTCAACAAAATCGGAAAAGTTCGTGCAGGTCAACACGGGGACCGCCATGTCACACGAATACGCATCTTGATCATGTTGGTCATCAACCGCGTCGTCAACACCGAATGTCAATCATATCATTGCAAAACATGTCAGCGACAACGTCTACCAGCAACTTACAACCGAAAATAATCACACCACCGTCAGAAACCCAACCGAAAAGCAAAGCCAGACCGTCAACAACGTTTCTGGGCTGACGTGTTGGCAAATCATGCTCAAGCTATGTTCGCAAATCGGCAGTGTGTTGGCCGCCAAAAACGATTTTTTGGGCCTCCACGCAATTTGTGCTGCTCTCATGGCCCTACGCTTTTACAGCCCTGGTCCCTCAGCAGCTCCAATGCTTCTGGGCCGTCGGCCATAGCTACTCTGTAGATTACGGATCCAGCACCCCCAATCTTATTTGCCACACTTTTCTGGCATGGGCCACCACGGAAAGTCAAGCTGGTTGCACCATCTTTTTTCCCCAGTCGAAGAAAGTCAAAGAACAAAGCAACGAACGCAGCGGCAAAGAAATCGACGTCTAGCGCTATTATTGCTGCGCTCTTGGAAGATAGAAGGGTGGCACATTGAGCCCCTCCATGTCAGTAAGCTGGAGGTAGTGCCTGCAAATTTCCTGCGCCATTGCTTGGGGCCATGGACAGCATGCCTGGAAACTCATGAGCGTGTTGCGTCGCGGCCTTTTGGCTACGAAGCCATCAGGCCTCAGCCACATGTCGCCAAACATGCTTTGGGCAAAGGAACTCTGGTCTGCCAACCCTGCAAGCTGTAAACTGTGGAAGGTACACTCAAGTTGCCCAAGATGCCCAAGATCTTTCAAACCAGGCGGTGGTTCCCCAGGAGGCGGCGGCATTGGTAGGGGGCGCTCTGCCGGAGGTTCTGCCAGAAGTGGCGGCGTAGGTGCTCTTGCTGCTTCTGATGCCTGCTAAAACCAAACAATCTGCTGCGTGACGGCCAATATGCCCATGCCATACCTGCACCGAGAACCGTTCATGCCTTCTTTAGAACATATCTTCTTTGGTCTGCACATCTTAAATGTTCGGTCGGATGCCTTGTACCTTTTTACTTCCTTTGTCTCTTTGTTCTTCCTTGTGGCATTCAATGCTCAGACAAACCAATGATGAACAAGGCAACGCCGTCATGACCGGCATCGCATGTTTTAGCCTACGGGTGGAAAACCGAGCCAGTATTTTATCATTTTTTCAAGGGGAGGTTTTTGGGGGGAGGTTTTTGGGGGGGTTGGGGGGGTGTAATAACGTCCTGTGGCCTGCGGTGTCAATCACGATGTCTTGATACGTTGTAACATTTTGGTCCGAACATCTTCGTCCAGTAACTTGTCAGGCGTTCTTGATACGTTGCAAGATCTTCGTCCAGAAACTTGTCCGGCGTTCCTGATACGTTGTAAGATCTTCGTCCAGTAACTTGTCAGGCGTTCCTGATACGTTGTAAGATCTTCGTCCAGTAACTTGTCAGGCGTCAGGGAAAAGAGGCTTTGTGAAAGCTTGGCGCCAAAGACCTGAATCCAAGAACCTGCGAAAAAAGAGAAAAGAACAGTCAAAGAAAGCAAACAGAGACAAGGACAAGAACAGAAGTCCAAGAGAAAAAAAAACAGAATCTGCAGACCGTTCTGACACAGAAGGATGCCAAGAGAGCTCACAAAGCCTTGCAGAAAGCAGGATGGACTTGGCGCCCTCCTTCCTGTGCCTGCGGCGGGACATACAACTTGGCCTCGTGGAAAGAGTCTCAGTTTCGTGGCAGAGGACGTTTATTCTATAGATGCTACGAATGCCGCAAATTTGTGGACACTCTCGCACACTCGCATTTACTCAAGTTGCGCATGCCTTTGGCGCACATTCACAAAGCCATGGAACATTACTTCCAAGGCGCAGTGTGCCGCCCACCGTGGAAGAGCTTGGTCACCGCTTGGGGCATGACGCTGCCAGTTCCACTTGCCTTGCCAAACTCCGGAACTCCTTGATGCACGCAGAAGCCAGATGCGCGGAATGGACGCAGAAAGACCGCGATCTCTCAGGACAGCCATCGCTGCCCCCCACCCCAAAAAAAAATTGTCGAAAACATGTTCAATCTCATGCCTCTGTAATCATGTTTTTGCGGTGGCATATCATGTAGCCTGTAAAGGCATTTTGGAAGCGGACGGCACATCGCTGAGACACTGGAAAGTTCCGGGATCCTCAGCCCTGCGGTACCTCCAGCTCTACTGAGTTGTCAAGCGTGGCGAGCGATCCATCAACCTCTACGTTCTTGGCACCCTGGTGATACAACTCAACTTCTACAGTTTGTTTTTCTAAATAGATATTTGTACATGGGGACCAAAGTTATGAAAGAAAAACAACTTATATTATCATCTCTCCTGGTTAAGTTCATGCTCCGACGCACCACATCGGAGTTCTGAGGAACTGCCGATTCGAACAATGCAGGCAAGAGAGTTACAAACGCATTCGCAAATGCACAAATTTGCAAGGAAATCCTAAATTGGATGAAAACAATGCCAAAACGGTGCTGTGTACAGATGGTGCCCAATGCTACGTCAAGCAAGCGCGTGAGTTGAAAGTTCAACACTTTCAGTGTAACCACTCGCAGAATCAGTTTGTGCTTCGAAAAAGAAGGCGCAGTGGTGCACTAAGTGTGCACACGGGCACCATCGATAACGCATGGCGTTTGTTGAAGCAAGCTGTTCCCAAGTCTCTAGCTTCGAAGAAAGGCCACGGCCACACTTATAACTCGGCTTTGATCAAGCATTGCAGGTCCTGGCAATGGAGATGGGAGAACACTGGAACCAGCTTGTTTGAAAAGACTGGCAAAGTCTTGAATGAGACTGTCCAGTCTGGATGACTGTCCTTGGCGATAGAAAAAAACGCGCGCAGAAATGTGCTAAAACCTGCATATTTCAAGAAAACTGCAAAAAAATGACGCTGATTTTGGAAGCTCATGAATGCAGAAAACATTGCAAAACGCAAGAAAAAGCCAAAACGCAGTGGCACAGCGAATATCATGAACTGAAATGTTTGCCAAAAACATGCGTTTCGCATCCAATGTCTAGCATATGAACGCCAAGAACAGACAAAACGTGGGTTCAGTTTCCCACCCGGCGGGATGTTTTAGCCCTGCTGCGTGTTCCATGCTTGGTCGCCGTTTGAGCGGCGCATGACCTGAGGCACCATTTGCCAAATGTTGTGCCGGTTGTTGCAAAGCCATTGCAATTGGCAAATCCAACTCCACAAATCCCCATTCAACAGTGACAATCCCAGCATTTATCTGAGGCCTGAGCGGCCTGAGTCACAATTTTGAAGATCTGACCATTGCATCTTCGTGCATGTCTTGAAAATTCAAGCAAAGCATGTCTGAATTCGTCGGATTTTCCAAAAGCAAGTTAAGAGCATAGTACCAGGAGAGTGTTGGAAGTTCGAAGATCAAGTCAAGAGCGTAGCGGCGTAGCATCAGGAGCGTGTTGGAAGTTCCAGGAAGGTTAAGCGCGCAGTATCAAGGGCGTGTTGGAAGTTCCAAGAGCAAGACAAGAGTAATTAGCATAAGAGCGTGTTGGAAGAGTCACATGACGTTTTTAGCCAACCCCACCCCACCCCCATGATATGCATACAGAAGAAAAAAACACCGTTTTCCCCCAAGCCAGTAACGCAGGCGATAGCATGAACAACCATGGATTTGGGCTATTTTCCTAAGTTGTCAGGGTACCAAACTCATCACTTGGAATTGTCTGAAAATAGGGTATCCGTACATTCATTGGTTCATTATTCCCTATGTTTTGATGGCCATAAATCAGGGTATACCCCATTTTGAGACACGCTCAAATGCGAGATAGTTGGTGATATTTGGTTATAAATATCCCATTAATCAACTATATGCATATCTAATCATGGGATTATATATATATATATTAACAACAACAAGTAGATGTCAATGTTACTCATATAAAAGGTATATAATGGTGATAGCGCCATGTTTAGTTGACATATCTACCGATACTGTTTAGCCAACTATTAACATTATCTATCAACATATACCTATATCATATATATATATGTCAAGATAAACGGTACTACTAGTTACATCAACGTCTGAACGTGTTAGATATATCCCTAATATGTTCACATATCATATTTGATTTTATATTCATATCTAAGCTTAACTACAAGTAGATGTCAATATTTATATAATCAAATCATAGGGGATATTCCCACAATTAGTTGGTCAACAAAAAAAAACATCATCTATTAACATACATCTAAATGATCTCCATTTACTGTAATGCCATTAAACCCCGTATTGTTTATATATATATATATATATACGTATATATATATATATCACCATCACCTCGTGGTGAAGACTGCACGGACTGCGGCGGCGACGGACTCGCCGGCGTGGCCGGCGTGGCCGGGCTCGCGGTGGGTTCCATGGCAAGACCTCGCGTCTTGGAGCGGAAAAATCATGATTTAGCGGGATTGTATGAGGATTTTCCGGATTTCTCAATGGGAATTCCAGGATCCTAAAATGGAGGTACTGTACCATATAAGGCCATATTTTGTGGTGATATTCACTTACATAGGCCTTACATAGGCCTTACATAGGCCTTATATATGGTAGGTACCTCCATTTTAGGTTCCTGGAATGGCCATTGGATTTTATGAGGAATTGATGGTGATGAATGAGAATTGAACCAACAAAAAAAGTGGCAGTAATGGCAATTACCCTCTGGTGATTTAATTCAACATAAATCATCTATAAATGGGCCATGTTCCATAGCTATGCTAAATAACCAGAGGGTATATAATATATGTAAACTATCGGCCGTAGTCGCCATAGTCCGTTGTAATATGTTTTTGAATGCCAAAACTTATGCATCGTTGGATTGTCAAGCTATTTGGTTCAAACAACTGTGGTTTTCAGAGTTTATGGTTTGATTAAACAAAAGCATGAACATGACTGGTTGATGATTTCATTGGTTGATTGGTTGATTGGATGTTGCAAACAACCCATCGGTTGATTGGATGATTCTCACACACACACACATGTCATTGGTTCAATACGTACAATACGATGATGCATTTATGTAATATGTATATATATATCACGATAATGTGTCATTGTTTGGATAATATATCATGACAATATTATTCTGGCTTTGTTGATGCTTATACTAAAATGGGTAAACAATGTTATATATATATAGTTTACATCTACTGTATATTACCCTCTGGTAAACTAACATAGCTATGGAAAATCACCACTTTTAATAGGTAAATCAATTATAACTGGGCCATTTTCCATTGCTATGTTTAACTACCAGAGGGTATACATATATCATGATGTCCGGTGGTGGGATGATCGATGTTGAAGAAAGTCGTGCAGAAAAGCGCCCCGGGCCCAACTGGGTCCAGCCGCTTAAGGGGCTCGCGCTGAGATTTCTGTCCTTGGAACAGCAAGGCCGTGGCCCCGACAAGACTGTGGGCTTCATGATTTCCATTGTCAGTGTGTTTTTCAAATGTGGACTTAACTGAAGTGACAACAAAGTTGGTCTCAAAACTCAACACACCAACAAAATCCAACAAATATGAAAGTGGATGATAGTGGATGTCATTGGAAGGATCTGACTTTCCCGACGTGAACCATACGGCTGCAAGGACGCAACCCCCCATGTTCGTCAAGTCGCATTGTTGGAGATCTTGTCAAAAAGCCTCAGGCCGGAGGTGATTTTCCAGGATACCCCCGGTAACCCCACAACGGGGTTGAATAAGCCCCCATTCAAATCAAAGATATCAAAGATATCAAAGGTTAAAGGTATCTGTTTCACCCCATCTGCACTGCCATGTTCTGCCATGTATTCCTGCGCCGGTACGTCAGCGGACAGTACCACGAAAGTTATTTGCACGGCTTCACAAGGTCCAAACTGAGTCATTGGCTGGGCACAGCAGCCTTTGAAACAGAATACGACAAACCATTCGTTGCTGCTTTGTTTCTTGGCGGAATCCTCCGTGAAATTGGAATTGAACTGAAATATATGGGGCTAATGTGGACCCAAATTCATCAACCATCCACAAGTTTACCAGATATTTGTGCTTTTGTTATCCATCCTAGCTATACAGTATCGGAGGTTTATGATTCTTTCTGGGTTTACCAGATGGTTTTGTCTGAAAATAAAGTTCCCCAAAAATCACAATTTATCATCAATATTTCCCATGAAATTGCCATTTTGCGGGTATGCCCATTTTCAGAGACACCCCAATATCAATTCCTATTAAATATTATATATATATATATGATATTGTAGGGGTCAATCCCCCGTTTCCTTTTCCCCTGTAACTCCCTGGTGCCAGGCTTCATCCTCTCCCGCAGCCGGCTCTCACGTTCGAATCGTTCGGAACAGCGGGATTCCAGGTCGGAGATCCTGGGAAGCTGGGGCCTGGAAAGCCCATAGCTGTGGATGGGAAAAGATAGGAAAATATGGTACAAACAGTAAACATATGCGAAAATATGTTCAAAAATATGGCAACACACAGGAAAATGCTTACTACGCGCTATGGAATGGAAATCCAAACTTAATGGGTATATGGTATATGAATCCCTACTAATGGATTGATGACCATCTCCCATCATCTCCCAATATGGGCGACTTATCCAAGTTTTGGCCATGGCACATATTTCCTGCAGATGTTCCGTGATTTGTTTGTCCAACTTACAATCTCCTATTCTTGAGGTCCAATTGCTTGATATGGATGGGGGACGATGCGGGTGTGACTACTCATCTGGCAGTTTGGCAGTTTGCCTATCGTCGTGATTTGAAAGAGGGGTTTCAATTCCATGTTCAACATGTAAGGGCCCGTCATTTCAATGGAGCCGCGGATGGAATATATGGTCTTTTTTTTCGGTAAGGGCAAAACAAATTTGAGACACAGCCGCATCGGCTTCCGAACCCATATCTTTTTAGTGCTCCCATGGGGTGCTGGCCAATAGTTTTCCACAAGGCAACTTGACACTGGCAAGGCTCTGCTTGGTGTGATCTGCACTAAGATTGTTTTGGCTGGCTACCAACTCATCTCTCAGTGCTTGCACTTCCTGCAATGACCGTCTGGTCCAGCGGCATCTGTCTCCAATGGGGGAATGGATTACCCTGATTGGATTTCCAAAACACATGTTCAATGCAACTGGTCCACCAGCCATAACTTTTTCGCATGCGTGGTTCCCAAAGGCCCAACGATCAAAAGTCCCTGAAGGACCCCCAGGCTAAATTGCAGAAGCCCAAATTTGCTGCTTCATCATATTTCCCCATTCAGCTAGGCTATGACCATAAATGGGTGGTATATCCCCGAGTTTCAAACAAACCCAAATTTCCACAAATCATATATACAGTCTTGGTGTTATCGTTATATCATGTTATATCATGTTATATCATGTTATATCATGTTATATCATGTTATATCATGTTATATCATGTTATATCCCCCCATTTTCAGACACCCACTGTTCAAACCAATTGGCCATGGCCGTCCTTGGCGATCAACTTGGCTGAACCTTCCTCAAACTTCGAAATCGAGTGCGATAAGTCCTGCAGGAGAGCCCTAGGGACATATGGGACATCTCCAATCATCGAGTTCATGGGATTGGTTTGCAGGTAAATTGACAGGAAACTCTGGTTTTTGCCATTGAAAATTGGGGTGTCTTCTCTTCATGGGATATCCTGGGAGTGAGGTGACAGTCTTCACCCTCACATCTTCCAAGCTGCAAAGAAAAACACCCAGCTACTCACCAAGAATCTCAGCATGACAAAGGTCTCCTGAACCTGTTGGGAAATGCCATCGGATTTCACCTCGAGGCTTTGCTTATCGGCTCGAACCTTGGTAAAGGCCAGAGACCCACACGACCCACAGATCTCACGTCAGAACGTCTGTTTTGAGATCTCCTTCCACCCATTTGGGTATGGCTCAAAAAATCTTGGCCTCGCAAAAACATGCAAAAACGACATGGGTACACTCTTGTATACCCCAAAAAAGCCATCTGAGCGAAAATCATGATCAATCCGTGAATTTAGATAATTTAGGGGTGCCCAAGCTTCAAACAAATCCAGCCTGGATGGTCTGGATGGTCTAATCCAAAACAAAAAAAATATTTTGCAGCTCAGTGGCGCCTTCGAACAACTGCGACAGAAGTGGCAGGAGGAGACCCTAATAACCCCAGTGGGAAAAGGGGAATGCAACAGTAAAAAAAATTGCGTTAGCACACGGGAAACCCACAGAAAGCCTGACTTAGTGATCTGTTGATTTAGGATACTTTAGGATTCTACTGTATAATATTGTATAATCTGTATACAAAGAGGAAAAGATCTTACTGGGGCCATCAAATTGCACGGGTGGAAGCCAGGTATCAACAGTGGCTAAGGGGGGCTACGATCCCAGCATAAATCCGGGAGCAGGGTGTGATTCCTACAATCGGATCGCAATCCTATGATTCATCGCCTACTTATAAAATCTTATAAAATCTTATAAATGTGTATGCAAATGCGTCATGAATCGGAGTCGATATTATTTATGGCTGGATAGCTATTAAACCTGCTGTCATATTTAGGCAAACATGGCGATCCACCCTGGAAGGCGCCTCCCACACCTGGTCTTGGCGTTCAGTGATCGACTGCTGGCGCTCAGAGAATTTCGTGGAAGTCTGGGTGAAGCAGCGAATTGGGACTTGTGAAACAAGATGTATCGGTGGTTTAACATGATTCAACCAAGAAAATTCATGGGAACTTCCCGTTGCAATGTTTGACTCACAGTGGTTGCTGGAATGACAACGGCGCCTGGCTCAAGCGCACATCCAGTTGCTGGCATTTGACCTTGGGCAGCAGTCGCTCAAGTGGTGATTCGGAAGGTCGATGTCTTGCAAACAATCTCAAGGTTTGAAGAATGCACCAGGGAGCTTGTAAAAACCCAAGGTTTTTTGAAGAATTGCGGCTGAAGGACCTCGATGTCATTGATTTTCCTCGCAAAATCATAAGCTTCTTGACTTCTCTCCATTGCTTGCTTGCTCGTTTCACCTCGATGAACGCGCAGGGAACAAACGAAACGAGTCTGGGATGATCTGGGGATGGATTCTGCATTGTCTCTCAACTATCTACATGAATCCACAAGAATCAACTGCAACTTACTATACTTACTTGTAACATCTTGTAACTAGGAATGGTATTAAGAAAGGAACAAATGGCAACCAGAAGCCACTTCTTTTCGGTTCCAAGGCAATGCTTTGCATGCTGAGGTTCTTTGAAGACGAAGCTGCGTGCTTACTTCCTGCACATGACAGCAGCAAAGTCCGCTCAGCTCCAAAACTTGGGGGCCCACAAGAATTACTGAGCACGCTTCTGCTCAGTAAATTTCCCGATGTTTACTTTTGGTTGGAATCCCTAAATCTCCAAATGCCCACCGCAAATTCTCCCTGGCCTCCAGGGATGCTTTGAAGGAATCTAGCTTCCTAGCACGTGCGGCACGTGCCATTTGAAGCCGAAATCTTGGTGGCGTATGGATCCGCTACAAAAAGTTCACGACTTTTAGTGGAGGCAGTGCCTACATAATCCAAAAAACTGGAAACAAAATGTATGGTTTGGATCCATGCAGTCTTTCGATGAAGTGATTTAACTCGGTGTTGAAATTCTCTGGTCGACCCAATGTTTAAGCCACGGTCCGACACTCCACCAAATGCTTGAAAATGAACGCAAGCTGAGTGGCTGCGATGCCGTATTCGACCAGTCCCTGCATCGCTGACATGGCCGATTTGCTTGCTGATTCATTTCACAACAGAAGGGTTTCTTTGGAATCTACCCTCTGGTAAACTAACATAGCTATTGAAAATGGCCATTTATAGTGGATTTTCCCATTAAACATGGTGATTTTCCATAGTTATGTTAGTTTACCAGAGGGTACCAGAAAGCCCTGGGATTTCACCACTTGATGGGTCTGTCATGGAACAGTTCCAGTTCCCATGAGAGCCTCGTCTCGCGACCGAGTTCCACCTTCAGAGATTGAAGATCTGAAAGACGCTGCTGCTCAGTCGACCTGCCAATTTTTCGTTGCTATCACTGCGGTAGCATGGTGATTGTGGGCCTAATGAAACCTATGAAGCTGAGAAACCAAGTCAGAAACCCGGGTCATGGAGGATTTTTTGGGTGACTTCATTGGCATGTCCACAATCCATAATGATGAATTGATAGCATGAACCACAACAAAAGTAAAAGTTGTTTGTGGTTTGGCCCCTGCTCACATGTCATCCAGACAACACAATTCCGGGCCATTTTCAGGTAGTTTGAGCCTGAGCAGGGAATCAGAAAACTCTTTAGTCAAAGCATCAGATATGTCAATACAAATCATTTACAAATGCCAGGATTCCGGATGTTTTGCCGTGTCCATGTCAGCTTACCTGAGTTTACTCAAACCTGCGAAATCGAAACAAGGCAGCTTGTTCAAGCAATGTCATGTCAGCCAAGTCACTCAAGTGCATGCTTCTGTGCTTCACACATTACCCTGCATTGCTTCAAGGTGTCGTCCTGCAGTTTAGCCTCCTTCGCAAACATCCAGCAGTGCGCACACGTGGCAAGTTCTTCCACCATGTTTGCGTGCGAAAATGACAAATTCCTCCGGTGCCATCAAACATGAATGCCTGGGAAATTCCCATCCACAAGTGGGCATGTAAATGGGAACATCATCGAAGTAAATGGGGGTTCCCAAGTTTCAAACATCACAGTTTCATCACATCCTCTCCTGGATCCGCTCGTGGCGCTCTTGGTCCAACACTCGGCGCAGGTCCTATCGCGCGGCCGATGGTGGAGCGGCGGCCGATGGTCGATTGTTCGTGACGCCCTAACAGCTGCGTTTGTTTTGTTTTTGTGGGATCCCCAGCTTGCTGTCCATATCAATATCCATATAAATATATCTATCTATCTATCTATCTATCCTATTCAATTCTATTCTATTCTATTCTATCTTATCTGATCTGATCTGATCTTGTTTTATCTATCCTATCTATCTATCGATCTATCTATCGATCTATCGATCGGTCTGTCTATCTATCTATCGATCGATCTATCTATCTACCTACCTACCTAGCTATCTATCTATCTATCGATCTATCTATCTATATTTCTATATGTATTTCTATCTTATCTTATCTTCTCTCATCCATCTTAATTATATATCTACCTACCTACCTACCTACCTACCTACCTACCTATCTATCTATCTATCTATCTATCTTATCTCATCTCATCTTATCTTACCTTATCTCATCTTATCTTATCTATCCTATCTATCCTATCTATCCTATCTATCCTATCTATCCTATCTATCCTATCTATCTATCTATCTATCTATCTATCTTATCTCATCTCATCTTATCTTACCTTATCTCATCTTATCCTATCTATCCTATCTATCCTATCTATCCTATCTATCCTATCTATCCATCTATCTATCTATCTATCCTATCTATCCTATCTATCCTATCTATCCTATCTATCCTATCTATCCTACCTATCTATCTATCTATCTATCTATCTATCTATCTATCTATCTATCTATCTATCTATCTATCTATCTATCTTATCTATCTATCTATCTATCATTCTATTCTATTCTATTCTATCTTATCTGATCTGATCTGATATTATTTTATCTATCCTATCTATCTATCTATCTATCTATCGATCTATCGATCGGTCTATCTATCTATCTATCTATCTATCTTTATTTCTATATTTCTTTCTTTCTATCTATCTTATCTTATCTTATCTAATTCTAGTTCGAAATCTAATTCTAATCTAATCTAATCTATCTATCTATCCATCCATCTTATCTATCTACCTATCCATCCTTCATTCCTTAGATTTTCTTTACCCAATGAGTTGGCGCTTGAAGGGGCAAAGCCGGCTTTGGCCGGCAAAGTCGTCTGGCGGCTGAGTCGTCCTGAAGTTGATTCTCGAGAGCTTTGCTAGCGTGCTCGCGCTTGTTCTGCTCCTTGGAGAGCATGCTCTTCTTTACTACAACAAACAACAACAACAACAACAACAACAACAACAACAACAACAACAACAACATGTTATGTCGTTTAACATCATCATCATCATCATCATCATCATCATCGCCGGCAAAGTCGTCCCAAATCATCCCAAATCATCCCAAGTCATCCCAAATCATCCCAAGTCATCCCAAGTCATCTTTTTGTTGGCAAGTCGCACCATTCACCAGAGTAGTGAAGGACTGCACCCGCTCCGACAAGGAGATCACAGTGGCCTCGCTGGCGCAAACTTTAGCCATCATCCTATATGCGGTATAGGTCAAAATTGGGTACCCCAATCATTAAATGGTTACTGATGGTTACTGATGGTTACTGATGGTTACTGATGGTTACTGATGGTTACTGATGGTTACTGATGGTTACTGATGGTTACTGCTAAACGTATACCAAATTCATCTAAAATCTGTAGTGTTTGACCCACCCCCATTTTCAATGATGGAGACAAGCCAATAAGCAATCCAACAACATCGGAAAAATTGACCCGCAAAAAATGGTCACAAAGCTCCTACAAGGGTAGCATTGATCTCACACTTGGTTGGTCCAAGAGCGGGAGACGGGCCGGGCCCTGGCGTTTCAAGGCGATTAAACAAAAAAAATTGGTTGGTGGGTTCAAACCAGCCAAAACATGCGCTTGTCAATCGGGATCGTCATCCCGAAGATGTTGCGCTGGAAGGACCACAAGTAACAACGAAACCACCCGCGCAAGAAATGATTCTTGATCTGCCCCCATGTTTAGTTGACATTGGTTGATCATATCTGCATTTTCGGTAATCCCCCCCCATGGCTGGAACACGGTCACCCGTCACAGGCGGCCTCCATGTTCGAACGGTCTTCAAGCAACTGGTTGCCAATTGCTCCACGTAAAGCCTAGACGGTAGGTGATTTTCCCATGGGGAAATCAACAAAAAGGGTGGGTTCACCAACAAAAACGGTGGTTCCACCATGTCTAACCAAGAAAAAAATATGACTTCATTGGCTTTTTGAGCGACAAAAACTGATTGATGGTTGAGCCACCCCTGAAAATGGCTCGGTTTTGGGGATCAGCAATTGCTAGGTACAAGAGTACTGGAGCTAAAAGGCTGGTAGTTATGAATCTAACAAAGAGTCCCATAGGTACCCATTCACCAATTCGCCAGCCGCTGTGCGTGGGTGCCACTCTTCAACCGGACACAGCACAGGGACATACTGGGATCTATTCACACCAACGAGAACCAAAATTGCACTTGTGATTTGAAGTCATGTTTGTTCCGCATAGAACAGGATCAGAGATTTTCACCCATACCCAAATGCCCATCTGCGTATCGAACTGATCACTGATCCCGTGAGAAATGCTCTTAACTCAGCTCTCTGGAAGCTGCAGATTTCACCTCCAACTTCCGGTCATGCTCTTTTCCTTGGACCTCTAACCTCAGTTCATGGAGGCAGAGAGACTGCATTGAAAATTGAGGCAGCTGCAGCTGAGCCCGGCTGAGCCCCAGAAATGTCCTCGGAACATCTCTAAACCATTTTTTGCAAGTTTGGATCCGAAGTATCCAAAACTCTTGACCAACCCACCTCCGTTCTCTTCCCAAAACATCAGCTAAAAGCATGAAAAACCATCAAATCCACCAACCTTTGGGGTACTTGTGGCTGGCTTGATCCCAACAGCCCCAGGCACTGTTGCTGCAGATCCGAGATTTGCTTCGTAAGCTGTGCCACATCTAAGCTGAAGGATTGCATCTTGTCCCTCATGACCTGCACAGCTTTTGCAGCTTTTTGGATGGGAAAATCATGGGAAATTCCGAGATGTTTGCGAAATTTATGGGAATGTACGGAATGTACGTCAAAATTCTAGGGACAGAAGATGGGGATATGAACCAACAAAATGGGAGATAATGATCTGACCATCAGGGTGGGGGATATTGACCATTAAAACTAAAACTATAAATGGTGGTATGACCAACAATGTTGTGGATGCGTGTCCCACAATTGCGGAGACCCTAAAATGATCCAAGCTGGCCACTTTATGGGAAAGGAAATTTTCAAATCATAGGATGTTGAGGTACTCTATTTTCGACGAACCTGAATCATCAAAAAATATAAAACCACCGTGAACTCCCATTTCAATCATCTCAAACATCCAGACGGTCAGTCAACAGGTTTATTGAAAACACAGCCAGGTTTCCCAGTATCGGATCCAAAGCAAAGTTCAGAAGTGTATAGTTATAGTGGACAAGGTCTAAACCATGATCTAAACAGAAATCCAGCGTTCAAAGACGTAAGGGAGCAAAATATAGAATCGGTTGCCTCATGATCCAAGGTTTCTTTTTCAAATATTCCCAAAGTTCGTTGGGATCACTGCACGATGGTTTCCTACTATTGGCGGTGCGTCTCTCTAAGTTGATTGAATGAAGAAATTGTATGGATAAACAAGGCCCAAAGCATCACCATTTACAAACGCATGTTTTTTCTCGCTGAACTAAGTTGATTGACACTTTTCCTTCTTCTGTCCATCTTCATACTAGATTCATGAAATGATTGGTTTATGCATCCAGTGCCTTACAGGCAAAAGAACAGGGTTCCTACATCACCCAAGAAATGCACTCTTGCGAGCCTTCCATTGCATTTGTGCCAGCTCTTCACGTCGATTTTCGATGAGATGGACTGAAGCATCAGAGAGGCTAGCTTGTAAAGGCAGACGCTGGCCTGAACAGCGCAAGCACTTGACAGTCTGGGTTGGGTTGGGTTGGTACGTATCCCTGTTATGGGGAATGAAAATCCCTAATAAACCATGATAGGTCAATAACCCCCCTATAGAAACAACTCAACCAGGGGTATTTGTTGATGGCTTTGAAAGAGTCTGGGCTGCCATGATTTCAGCAACCTAAAGATGCCACGTTGAATTTGTCGCAGCAAAACCATTACAGTAAGTATTGGTATGGCACAAAATCGAGGTGCCAAACGGTTCTCAAAGTTTGTCGTTTTTAGATGTTTTTGTACATGTTTGTCAAAGGAAGTTGGGAAGCAATCATCCGAGTTACGCTTGAAGTGTAGTGCAGTAACAATACATCACATAAAAAAAAAAAAAAAACAATACATCACATAACAATACATCACATCACAATACTCTGCATCACAGTGCATCACATCAAAATACTCTGCAACGCGGGGATGCGAATCGCATTGTACAGGCTGCATGCATGTTGCATCGGTTTCGTACTGTTTTGGTCCAAGAGTAAACGCCGCATTGAAGTACCAAGTAGTACTGGCACGAATTTGGGGCTAGCTTTGTAATGCAAAGTAATACTGGGAAGTACTTTGTGCAAGCTTTGTAGCGCAGAGTAGTACAGGAAAGTACTTTGTGCAAGCTTTGTAGTACAAAGTAGTAGTGCGAAGTACTTTGCGCAAGCTTTGTAGTACAAAGTAGTACTGGGAAGTACTTTGCGCAAGCTTTGTAGTACAAAGTAGTACTGGGAAGTACTTTGTGCAAGCTTTGTAGTACAAAGTTGTACTGGGAAGTACTTTGTGCAAGCTTTGTAGTACAAAGTAGTACTGGGAAGTACTTTGCGCAAGCTTTGTAGTACAAAGTAGTACTGGGAAGTGCTTTGTGCAAGCTTTGTAGTACAAAGTAGTACTGGGAAGTGCTTCGTGCCAGCTTTGTAGTACAAAGTAATTCTGGGAAGTACTTTGTGCCAGCTTTGCAGTACAAAGTAGTACTGGGAAGTGCTTCGTGCCAGCTTTGTAGTACAAAGTAGTACTGGGAAGTACTTCGCGCAAGCTTTGTAGTACAAAGTACAGACTGGGACATGATTTTTGCAATTTTTGTAGTACAAAGTAGTACTGGGAAGTACTTTGTGCAAGCTTTGTAGTACAAAGTAGTACTGGGAAGTACTCTGTGCAAGCTTTGTAGAACAAAGTGCAAGCTTTGTAGTGCAAAGTAGTACTGGGAAGTACTTTGTGCAAGCTTTGTAGTGCAAAGTAGTACAGGGAAGTACTTTGTGCAAGCTTTGTAGTACAAAGTAGTACTGGGAAGTACTTTGCGCAAGCTTTGTAGTACAAAGTAGTACTGGGAAGTACTTTGTGCAAGCTTTGTAGTACAAAGTAGTACTGGGAAGTACATCGCGCAAGCTTTGTAGTACAAAGTACAGACTGGGACATGAGTTTTAGTACAAAGTAGTACTGGGAAGTACTTTGTGCAAGCTTTGTAGTACAAAGTAGTACCAGGAAGTACTTTGTGCAAGCTTTGTAGTACAAAGTAAGTAGTACTGGGAAGTGCTTTGTGCAAGCTTTGTAGTACACAGTAGTACTGGGACGTACTTTGCGCAAGCTTTGTAGTACAAAGTAGTACTGGGAAGTACTTTGCGCAAGCTTTGTAGAACAAAGTGCAAGATTTGTAGTACAAAGTAGCATTGGGGAGTACTTTGTCGAAGCTTTGTAGGACAAAGTAGTACAGGGAAGTACTTTGTGCAAGCTTTGCAGTACAAAGTAGGACTCGGAAGTGCTTTGAGCAAATTTTGTAGTGCAAAGTAGTACTGGGTCGTGCTTTGCTCAAGCTTTGTAGTACAAAGTAGTACTGGGAAGTATTTTGTGCAAGCTGGTAGTACAAAGTTGTACTGGGAAGTACTTTGTGCAAGCTTTGTAGCACAAACTAGCGCTGGGAAGTGCTTCGCACCAGCTTTGTAGTACAAAGTAGCCTTGGGGAGTACTTTGTGCAAGCTTTGTAGTACAAAGTAGTACAGGGAAGTACCTTGTGCAAACTTTGCAGTACAAAGTAGGACTGGGAAGTACTTTGTGCAAGCTTTGTAGTACAAAGTAGTACAGGGAAGTACTTTGTACAAGCTTTGTAGTACAAAGTAGTACTGGCACGTATTTTGTGCAAGCTTTGTAGTACAAAGTAAGTAGTACTGGGAAGTGCTTTGTGCAAGCTTTGTAGTACACAGTAGTCCTGGGACGTACTTTGCGCAATTTTTGTAGTACTAGGAAGTGCTTTGTGCAAGCTTTGTAGTACAAAGTAGTACTGGGACGTGCTTTGTGCAAGATTTGTAGGACAAAGTAGTACTGGGAAGTGCTTTGTGCAAAATTTGTAGTACGAAGTAGTACTGAGATGTGCTTTGCGCAAGCTTTGTAGTACAAAGTAGTACTGGAAAGTACTCTGCGCATGCTTTGTGAAACAAGCAGCAAGCTTTGTAGTACAAAGTTGTACTGGGAAGTGCTTTGTGCAAACTTTGTAGTGCAAAGTAGTACTGGGTCGTGCTTTGTGCAAGCTTTGTAGTACAAAGTAGTACTGGGAAGTATTTTGTGCAAGCTGGTAGTACAAAGTAGTACTGGGAAGTACTTCGCGCAAGCTTTGTAGTACAAAGTAGTACTGGGAAGTGCTTTGCGCAAGCTTGTAGTACAAAGTATTTTGTAAAGGCTTTTTTATGTAAATGCATCTGTGTCTCAAGCTTCTGTGTGCAAATGCATTTGAGGAGATGAGAAAGGTTGACCCGTGCTCGAAAGGGTTGACCCGTGCTCGGATGAGATGAAAACAGTTGAGACGAACTTGTCTAGATGACATGTGAGAAGAGATGGGATTAGATGAGATGAGGTGAGATGAGGCTAGAAGAGCTCACATGATTTGAGATGAGATGAAGTGTGGAGTGTGAAGTGCAAGTGTGAAGTGTGAAGTGCGGGGTGTGAAGTGTGAAGAAAGTGTTTGCTTGGCGTTGCATTGCACCAGGGTCGCACAAGTCATGTTCTTGGACAACAACCATGCAACAGGTTCGCACAAAGCGCGCACGGGCCTGGCTGGTGCACGGCGCATGCAAGTTCTATTATAGATGAAAAAGGTCTTATATTATAACCCTAAGGCAACTTCCGCCCCGCCTCGTGCGGGTACTACTGGTACCATCCAGAATGGGGATCAACAATCATGACAATCCATGCGGCAACTGAAGATTTGCAACAGTCCAATTCCCCATTTCGAGCCAATCTTGACACGCCAGTGATGTCGAGCGGCCTGAAATTGCATCTTCGAGTTGCTGGTCCGTGCAAATCCTTGGAAGCACTCGTTGCGCCCCCCGATTCGCACCACACGGGCAGATGGCACAGGCTGTGCCGTGCTGCCAAGATCCTTCTGCCATTGTTGTCGCAAACATCAAAGTCCTACAAGAAAAAACAAGTCCAGTAACACACGGCTCTGACATGTCGACACTCCGTGGATAAACCGAATCATAGTCTGGTTTGTCCAAAAATTGGGTACCCCCAATAATCCCATGCATTGATCAACCAGGTTTTCCCTATAAAATATACTAAAATGTCATATCCCATTCTTGGTCAAAGCCATTTGACACACCACTGGCATGTCCTGCTCTATGCCAAGACATTGTTGCAGTTCCCGCTGCAGGCTTCCCAGGGAGTCCAGCTTGTTCATGTGGCACAAACGACCACAGACCTGCACAAAGTGCACGACCACAGTCTACACCTTTTACACCTTTTAAATCAAAATGGGTGCATCTAAGAATTTAATCCTAAGTTTCTCATTGGATATGAGAATTGTTGGGTTCCTAATATGAAGATTTAGGGGGTGTAGCTTTGCGACTCCATCACAGGTCTTCGTCAACGTGCTTGATCCGATTGGAAATCAAAGCCTTCAAGGTGTTCGAAAGAGCACCGCTCCAAGGTGTTCAGATTCCGTGGCTAATTTTCTATGGTGATAGTAATAGTTCCCTTCGTAAGGTATTCCTGAAATTCCACACCATCGACGGAAACCGGCATTGATCAGACTAGACTGACCAAACGATTTTTTTGTTTCACAAACCATCACAAACCCACATATTTACCGCTGGAAGTCTAATCCCCGACTGATGAGTTTGGCAACATCAAGCAATCATGTTGGATCATGTTGGTATATACACGTGTAATGGTGAAATCTCTGTCTATACCATGTACACAACGATCGTTAGGAGATCATATCCCCTACGGCTATAAGTCCAAAACTGCGGCACCAAAGGATCCACCAATTTTTGCGTCAATATACAGTAAGACATTGAACCACAGCAGTTCATATCTCTATTTACCGTATATCCACTTATCAAACTTATCAATGATAATTTCATATAATTTCCGTGTTTTCGTGTGTTTAAGTCCTCATTGGTGCGTTAAATGATGCTGATGGTTTTGTCTCAAGAGCTGGAACCCCAAAGAACCATTTCTATGGCCATAAAACGGGGAGTAAATCCTCCATGCTTACAATTGATGATTGTTGCTGGGCAATATCCACATTGTCACTGGACGTCACTGGACGTCACTGGACATCACTGGACGTCACTGGTTCATATCCCAATTTTTAAGCGGTGTTGGCACCACTACAGCGACACGATGCTCTCAGGTGATGAAAACTTTCAGGAAGGCGCTTCACCGTTGAGGCTCCAGTTTTTATCTCGCGGTGATCCCGTTCTACATTTCAAACGGTGAGTGTGTGTGTTCATTTCTTCTGAGCCAGCAATATTTCATGGTTTCATATTACCACGCCACTCTTCGGCGTCCCACCCTTCTTTGTTCAACTTGTTGTGGCGGGAGCATTCTTGTCGCAAACGTTGTTTGGTGTTGTAGGTGGTCTCTTGGTCTTCTGATAATGTGTCCTGACAGTTTTCTTCGTTTGTTTTCAAGAATTGTCACTTAATGAGCAAATGATTCCGTCGGCGCCTTCACCCATTACAAAATTCACACGTCACTATATAATTCTTGGTTGGCATTTGATCGATCAATATACTTTCAACTGAAATGTGTCCGATTTTGCTGCCGTAGCCTCTGTGGGCTGAAGTGCTTCCAGGCTGCACATGAATTTGGAAACACGTATACACTGCATTGGCTGAATTGACTGCATTGAACACTTGAATGTTCCATTTGTTTGGCACCTGGGCCTGTTTCCAGAACAGGCCAAGCCTCTTTAGTATAGCCAGTGCTTGTAAATATGCCGCAGTCTTGGGATCCACCCGTTTGTTGATCTGAGTTCCTAGGTAGAGTGTTTTGTCTACACGTTTTTACAGTTGCGCATCAGCGGAGATGTTTTGGTTGTTTCTGTCTATTGAACGTGGTGCACACGCATTCATCTCTGTTATATAAGTCTTATGTTACAGTACTCAGACTCTTCCTCGATCTATCTCAAGCATTCTTTGGCAGATTGGGTGTTTTACTCAAAGTGTGTCATAGTTAGGCGGTGGTGTGTCAACCGCATGCGTCCTGTCTACCTTGTCGGGTGGTAAATTGGGGGTGCATGTGGAATGTTTTGATTCTAGGTATTCTGCTGTCAAGCGGGGTTGAAGGCTGAATGGCTGATAGGGGTTGATTTCTGCATCCTTTCTTTCGGCTCGTTTTGCCTCTGCCAAATGCGGCGCTGGGAAGCCTGATTCTGGGAGTCTTGTCTGTCTGTTTTGTGCCTGTGCCTGTAGGGTTTCTGATGGCTCGTGCTGTTTGACTCTTCCTCTGTGTCTTGCATGCTTTCTTTCTTCTCCTCACTGCCTGAGTAATCATTTTAAAGGTTTCTTTGCCACTGGTCTACTTCTCTTTTGATCTTTGTCTTTCTGTTTTGTCGTAGTCTGTCTGTCCGATCTCATGGCTTACAGCAGGAACATTGTCCCTACCCCCTTGAGACAAAGCCATATGTGCCATGTTCAAAACGTGGTATAGGAGGTATGGTCATCCCACCTGTATCTTTATTATTGGGCATGATAATAACGTTATAACCATCCCCCAGTATGGGCAATTTACCCAAGTTCTGATTATTCTGGTTCTAGTTCACTATTATGATATGTGTATGTATATATATATGTATTATAATATCATATAATATCCCTTATCATCCCGAAATCCCTATGTCCTATGTTTCATGATTAAAATATGCCCGGTAAAAAAAGAATCCCCCTGGTTAAATCCAACTGCCGAGCCACAGAGACCGGAACCTCTTTGGAGACCGTGGATGTGGAGACCAGCGCCATTGGCCACTCCTTGGCGTGCGGGAAGACCTTGGTTGGGTTTTTTGTAGGTTTATGATTTATGATGGTTGATAAGATTTGATAACCCCATCATACCCATCAAACTATAGTTGTAAGTTGGATTAAGTTGGTTTATAACCCCATCATACCCATCGAACTATAGTTGTAAGTTGGATTAAGTTGGTTTATAACCCCATCATACCC
>Ga0126342_10002934_pt1 | contig 27494 bp, 28 predicted proteins | sample Cyp1metagenome_FD_92528 | JGI IMG/M metagenome (GOLD analysis project Ga0126342, IMG submission 92528) | Coral microbial communities from Lord Howe Island, Old Settlement Bay, Australia - Cyphastrea 1 metagenome | ecosystem: Host-associated > Invertebrates > Cnidaria > Coral ... | reverse complement strand
TTTGTATGTTTTCCTCAGGTCTGCAAAGAGCTGGCTCGGTAAGGCAGGTGTAAAAGCCTCGCCCTGGTAAATGGGCAGCCTTGCCGTGTCCGGCTCACCTGAGGGGGGTGTATTTGCATCCCACATAAAACATAGGTGTATCATAGCATGCTGACTAGCTGTGCGGCTCAGGATAAAAAGTAGCTTGAGTCGCGTGCTTAACGGTTTCATTCCCCTGCTTTAGGTTTATCAGTCTATTTGGGTGTAATAGGAATTACCCCTGCTGAAACCTGAAAATACATAAATTAGCCAACCCAACCAACCGCGTTTTTCTTTTTGCATGCTTTTAAGGATTGGGCACAGGTCGGTGCAACTTCAGTTCATCCATTGTAGAGGTCTTAAGATTTTGTGGATGATTGCAGATCCTAGTGGGTGTTTGTTGATCATTTTTCACCAACGTGTCATATGTGAGGGTCCGCAGAGCCAAGTCAGCAGCAGCAAAGTACGCGACACGTTTTTTTGTTGTATCTACATCGACAATGTAGCTGATTTGTTCATAGTGAATACATATGTTCACATTATTGGACCCTCATTGGGATCCCAATTTACTTTTGTTGATCTTCAAACAACACAGTTTTCTCTTTGCTGTTGATACAAAAGTATAAATGTATCATATGGTCGGCTCAATGTAAGTATGCATGCCGATGCATACATGCAGACGTACAACCCTTCATTACACTATATTGCCTCACATTACGCATCCATACATATCCTAACATTACCCCGCACTACCTTTATGTAATATATGCAGTATATGTTTCCCTCGGTTTAAGAGTAGCTATACTTACGTCGCGACCTATACACGAATACAGTGTCAGCAGTTCATGTTTAGTCATGTTGAGTCATTCTAGTTTTGATTTTGATTGCATACAATTACATACAATATCATTGATCATACAATTACATACATACAATTACAATACATGTATAGAAACATACATGCATGCATGCATCCATCCATCCATTCATACATGCCTGTAGCTTACCTTACCGTAGCTTGCCTTAGCCCAACGCCCAGGACCGCGCCAAGTCCCTCTTGGGACGTTTACGATGCCAGGACACGGGCAGCCGAGTCTTGCTGTGGCAAGTGCAGGAAACCGCGGCCGGGCAACGGCATGGGAAAACATGGGAAGACCTACTGAAGTATCAAACAAAATGGAAACGATTTAACCATCATTCATGGGAGATTGTTGGGATATGATTGGGGTATTGGGATCTACAACCAACAATATTGAACATAGGGCACCGTGCAGTTTAGTGAGGCATCATCAGAGTCCTTGAAATGTCCATTTTGGGGGGTATACCCATTCTGAGACACTCATGTGAATGAAGGACTGCTATAAACCACTGCAACATGCAGGGTATGAAGTTCCAATATTGGGGCAAGGTGATAAACTGTTTGTCCGTTTTTTATTGTACGTCTTCAGGCTTGAACGGGATGCTTCGCAATTTGGGGCGCCAAATGGCAATTGCCCCTCCATAATCTCGAATATCACTATTCATAGAGGATGTTCCCGGCTAAAAACCTCCATTTATAGTAGATTACCATTGCCATGTTTGATTGCCAGAGGGTATTCAAAGATGCTTTAGACTTAAGACCTGCCAGCCACATAAAGATGGGTGGACAATCCACATATGAAGATCCGCATGATACGCAAGATGCACGCAACCATTGAACGTGGCTGTTTGTAGCCAGGCCTAGAATCCACAATGATGAACTAAGTTCAATGGGTTCTGCATAGCAACACTTTCGTGCTTTATTATTTCATTTAGTCAACATCCCACATCGCAAATAAATTGTTTTTGTTGTTTATTGTTTTCAACATGTATGAACATTATAAACACATTTTGGTTTTGTTTAGTAAATGTCCCACATCACAATTATTTTCTGTTTTGGCCGTTTCATAAAGCTGTTTCAATCAATAGCGCACGCCTTCACCGAAACCTATGCCATTATGCAAACAAGATGTGGTCCGATGCAGTCCATCTCTGGTGAGTTGAACATGAACAAACTCAGCGAGGTATTTGTCCCAGACTCACCTGGTTTGCTGGAAAATTAATCATCTATAGTTGATTTTTTCAGCTATATAGGCTATATACCTCTATTTTGTTTGGTGATTTTCAATTGTCATGTTTCATTCCCGGAGGATGGAAGAAAAGAGTTCCGGCTGATTGGGACAGCTATGGATGATTTTGGATCATTGCAATGTGAGGCCCCCAAGATAGCTAAGTTGGTTTATAACTCCAATAACTATGGTTTATGGTACTTATAACTCTAGTTACTGGGGCTTTTGTTAACCAACTAACATCACTGCGGGGCCTCACATTGTGGAACCTGATGTTTCCCGCAATTTTTCCGACCCGTCAGGATCACTGGGACCCGCAAGGTTTGTCAGATCGCCGGGCCTGTTTAGCCATCATCCTGGCGGATGTTCGCCTGAGATTGTGGGGCAGCCGGGCATGACGATCAAAATGCTGGGAAACAAGTAAAATTGAGGAAACAAGTGCAAGATACAGCAATGATATAATTTTGATTGCCATTTACAGCCCTTTGTAACCACTGAATTGTTTGGCTATGTTTTGCTAATGGTGATTTGGTGTGTGATAGTTTGAAAATCCCGAGGTATCAATGGCAAACATGCATATAGGCTGCAGGAAAGATGTTGGTCTTGATCATGGCCAGATATGTAATGAACAGAACACGGAAAATCTACAGCCCTGGGTGTATCTGGCAGTGATGGCCCATCCCTGACGGTTCTGAAATCCAAAAAATCCCATGGTTCATCATGATTTTTCCCTAAATTGCCATATACTGCTGGATTTAGAGACAAAACCAGATCTCTAGAAATAACATTCTAGGCTTAAAACCTGGTAAAACATGGTAAAACTAAACCCATCCTAGATGGTCAAGTCTTCCTCCTGTATTTCTACTTGTCCAAGAGGGTGTGTGGCGTAACTGGCCCAGGAAGCCCTGCTCTTAGATCGCGCGCTGGTCCTTCCTCGCTTCACGCTCTCAGCGCAACACAATCGTGGCGCCGGAGCAGTAGTGTCGGATTTGCAGAAGCACTTGGACAGCAATGGGCCCAAAATGCCTTGTGATATTCTATGATATTCTTGTACATTCTTGAACAAGAATCTTAATCCATTAGACCTGTCGTTGAGGTAGCGGCAAACCTCAATGATTGCCGTTGTCAGAAGATGCAGCTGTATCATGTCACATATAGCTGCATTGAAAACTACCAAAATGATCTATGCAATCTATGCCATTTTACGCCGTTTCGGTGGGACAATCATGCCTTTCTGGTTGGGAATTCACACCGTTTGATTTTTTGGTGGAGATTTTCAAGCTTGACACATGAAGTATGTTCGCCATGTTCTCCCGTTTCTCCTGTGGCACGGTCAGCCTGACAGGAAACCCTAGCCCACTCAGAACGTCACAATTTGCTGCCAAAAACAACACGTTTATCACATTTAAGATATCTAATATCTATTGATTCCATGATATCCCATCAATAATCCTGATTAGTAAGTCCCCATTTATATGGCTTACAACTTATAAGTATGGGAATATTTTTTCAGCCATGTTAATCCATATATTTAATCCATATCAATCCATACCAATCCATTATCCATTATCCATTGATAATTTATCATAACAGGATACCTGGGGTTTCCCCAGGTACATCTCCCTGGCCTCCATCCCCGTGCCCCTCCTGACGCGAACCGACGACGTTTCCGACGCCGACCTCGACGAGGCTGTGGAGGTCCTTGGGGCAGCGGATCCGCGGCGCTGGCGGCGCTGCCCCAAGCGGCTGATGGTCAGATGGGCTGCGGGTGACTTGGCGGTTGGGTTTGGGTGAAAAGCTTATCTGGTTGGTGGTTTGGAACATTTTTATTTTTCCATATATTTGGAATAGTAACCCCAACTGACTAATATTTTTCAGAGGGGTTCAAACCACCAACCAGTTATGGAAATTTATGGAAGTTGATGTTTTTTTTTGGGGGGGGCATGAAGACCAGAACCAACTGGGGTTCAACTTGATGGAATTTTGTGGAATATGGGTAAGAAATTGTCGGACATTTACCACCATGTACCAACCTTTTTTTTCTTGGTTTGAGACCTTCCCTGTTTTTTTTTGTTAAAGTCACAACAGCCCACAGATACGAACCACAGCTCCACCTGAGGCCGGGGCTTCTGGAAGTCCGAAGTCCATGCTTCGGTGCTGACGTTGGCGGCGGAGTTGCATGGCACTGGCATGGCATGACGCTCGGCAGAGCAGGGGAGATTCAGGGGACCTTTGAGTGTTGAGGTGCAGAAAGATGGTATATAACCATAGAATAAACCAAATAATATTTCAACATATTTAAAATTAAGTAAGTCATCACTACTTTAACTGTTTGTTCTTTTCATTTTTGTTGTTGCATATATGTATACATACCCAACAACCCTTATCTTTGGAACATTGATCTATTGTCAATCATAACTGCCCAGACTGACGGCAAAACATTGTGTGGTCAACTGCATGCTTCTGAGCTGAAGTAGAGCAGACTGACTTGTCCGATGCCGATGTTCTGAATTGCAGTTCTGTGCTCATCATGTCCTTACATGTGCCCTGAAATCATTGAGTTGGGCGATTGTTTTTTTTAACTCATGTCATCCTTAATATGTACCCTCTGGTTGTTCAACATAGCGTGGAAAATCACCATGCGTACTATATAATACTATATATATATGATAGGTGAATCATATTTTTTATCATCTAGAAAAGGGCCATCTATACCATAGCTACGTAACATACAACCAAAGGGCACCATATCTAATCATCCCCAATAGAGCCTTATTTTATCTTTTAATTGAGTATACCCCAAAATAGGGGATGATGTTAAAACATGCCCTTTTATGGCTAGTTCAATAGGAAGGTTTATTATATAGGGCGTATACCACATTCAAGTATATCCAAGGGCCCACGCCCGAGCTCAGCAGGTACTTCTGGACTCTTCGGTCCGTCCTTTCTGGTCTCTTCCGTGGCTTCTGCAGCCATCGGACGCCTGGGCAGCTACGTAGCTTGGAGCCGAAGTTGGGCTCGGAAAGTCATGTGCAGATGCACTGAGGGGAACCTCTTTGTTTCTTAGAAGCCATTTGTTAGAACAGCGTTTATTAAGGATTATATAATGGACGCACACACACACATGTATGTATGATATTTATACATATATATATATGTATGTGCATGCACACTCATACATATCATATAGATGTTTTTTGCTATAGGAGATGGAACCCCGATCCGACAATGAGAGTCACCTGATCATTGATACCTTTTTGGGGAGTTGAGGCTTCTGAGTGTGCACAATTCCAAACATTGGCTGTGTTCGTTTCGGGGATGGCGTTTGCGTTGGCATTCAGCCAACCCTTTCAACAAATAGAGGTTTATGAGGGGTCACCTTTGCCATCGGCAGTTGAATTATCTATTCATCTTCAGTTGAATAATGTAGGATACACAAACTGGTTGGTGGTTTGGAACATGTTTTATTTGTACATATTCTGGGAATGTCATCATCCCAACTGACGAACTCATTTTTCAGAGGGTAGGATAACCACCAACCAGAGCCAGGTGGGCCTCCACGTGCGTCGCGGCGACAAGTTGCGGATGATGCCGGGCCTGGAAGAAGCGACGTCTCCGGAGAATGTCTTGAGTTTCCTGCGTCCTGGCGTCAGCAGACCCAAAGGATGGTGATGGGGGTGCTAATGTCAACCGTGGAGTAATAAACCCATGACTATTGGGGGAATACCCCCCTGATTAATAAACCATGGTTTATTAATCCGGGGTTGACATTATGAAATCTCTTGGTTTCTGGTTGCCAGACCGAAAGTGTGTATGGGGCAATGGATTCTACATTCCTCTGGTTGACACTGGGTCAATCTATACTTCTGGCACGCCTTCCCAGGCGCAAGGTGGCACCCGATCACTTGCGGAACGTTTATTTAGCAACAGATGAGGCAGACACCAGTGGCTACCACAAGGCTGGACCTTGGCTAATCGTGCTCATATCCCGGTGACACCCAGCCAACCAGCCAACCAGCTACCTCTCTATCCTCTGTTTTTGAGTATGGCACAGCCTCTCTTTATGTGTAAACATTGTGCAAAGTCAACTGGCATTTGGTGCGTCCATGGCCTCTAAACCAGAAAACATGGTGACGCAGCGGCTTGATACTGCTTGTTTTAAGACATGAATGAGTTTGTCGGGAAGTGATGGTTTTCTTGAGACAAGGACATGTAAAAGAATGCAAAACAAGATGATTGCCGTTTGCGCAGTCTAACCGTATTAATGTTGGCTGCCTAATAATACTGTAACCCCCCCTAAATTTTTGAAAATTGTCATTTTAGGGGGGGTCAGCATTCCAATAGTAAATTCCTGGAACCCTATTCTGGATACTATACCATGCCCTCTGGACAAGGTCAGAACATGAGTTTTTTGGCAATACTAAAAGTAAATTACTTTTAGTATTGGAGAAAAAACTTGAGTTGGGAAAAAAAAACACTATTGCCATGTTGGGTCCACTATTGGCCATGCTCTCTGGACAAGGTCAGAAAATGAGTTTTTTGGTAATATTAAACTTAAATTAAGCTAATTGACTTTTAGTATTGGAGATAAAACTGGAGTTGGGAAAAAAAGTTTCTACTATTGCCCAGATATCACTATTGGTTAGACAACATCAATTACCGAATCTGTTGGTCTCAAAATTGATGACAGGCAACATTAAAAAAACAACAATAATTCCTCCAATCAAGACAGGTACAGACTGACAGCAAAATCCTGCATCAGATGTTTCTTTTCGACATATTCTTCAAAATACCAAGCCATTTATTGCCTCAAAAAATGGCCAGGCCAAGTCTCTCTGCCAGGCCTTGAATTCTGCCGGCTTCGCTTGCCACGGCCGGCAGTGGTTGCAGTCACTGGTGACACCAGAGCAGGGTGAAGACCTGGCGCGCGACAACTTCCTGTGCTTTGCACCTCGGTACCGCCAGGGGCTGGCGATGCTCATCCCTGTCAAGATCCAACGGATGGAACTGATGAAACTAGTACTCCCCAATAAGGATCACTAAGGGACCCCAAGAAACAAATGGAAGGAAATGCTAAACCAGGCTTGTGAAGTGAGCTTTATGGTAGAGTGGAAGATGTGGAAGGGGTATTACATCGTGATGAGCAATGAGCACCATCACAATTTCATCGACAGGTTCAAGGTCAAGTCTGGAGCAATGCGGGGCTGGGATGAACAGATTGAGATGTGGATGATGAGCACATTCTGATTTTTCTCGTTCAAGAAAGCAATCCATGACCAGTGGGGAATCAGTACTGTCATTCTCAGCCCACCAACTTTGCCCTTCTATCTTCAGGCGGTTGAGATGAATATCGTCACTTGGCATTGATGGTGGATGTTCGTTGCCATTTGCCTCAGCGATTTGGTTGGAGACACTGCTCCTGTTGTCACTTGCTGCCAGGTTTCAGGTCAAGCGGAGCCGTATGTCACACGAAGCGTGAATCTTTTGAGAAAAAACGGGAACTCTTGAGACACATCCGGGCACTTTTGAAAAATGCCTGGGTCAGTCTAGACACTTTTCAGACCCGTTTTGACAAACATTTTGAGAATGTTTGAGAAATGTCTGGGTCAGCCATGGTCAGCCCACAAAGTTTTGATAGCTTTGTAACATTGCATTGAATAACTTTTGAGAAGTAAGATAAAGAGCACATTGTATCCAACAAAACTTCATTGATTTTGCCAACTATCTACGTGTTCCAAGCAAAAATGCTATAATCACTTGGCCAAGTGGCAAGTGGTTCCGACAACAAGACTACCAAATTTCATGAACAGTTCACGTTTCGTCCATGTCTTTTTTACTTTTTTTAAATCAACAATAACTGTTTGAACATCCCTAAATCTGCCAGAAAATCCTCGAGGTGGACGACGCCACCTTGTGCGTGCGAAGTTTCAACGATGCCATGCCTTGGTTCACGCGATGTGAGCGCGGCAGTGCCAAAGTCAGCACAGCCAGCCGCTGGGCGAGGATTTGTGTGAAGATCCTCATGCTGGTACATGTTGGTACATGTTGGCGCTGTACTTGCGTTATCTCGGGTTATAAGAGAAAGTCTTCATTAAATGGACATCTCATTATTGAAGCATCCAGCGGTAAACCAGATGCTCGCCAAAAAGAACTCATTGATCTTCCATGATCTTCCCAGCTTAAGGGATGAAGTTTGTACTTTGCTGATCCAAATTCTACCATCCTTATCTCGCATGCGAGGCTACCATCTGTTGGATCGCAGCATGCATGACTACATTTTGGGCAGCAGTTCCCTGGGAACCGTGTGTTCCCCCGAACCTTGCAGTCCCATTGACCTATGGAGGCCGTTGAAGCCTCTCCGCTTTTTCGGGCATTTTTGGACCCTAAAATGGAGATACAGTACCACATGTTTGGCCATATTTTGGGGAGATTCTCTGAAAGTTAGTATTACAGGGGCTATGTATGGTAGGTACCTCCAATTCTTTTGATGTGTTGAGGTTCGGGTATCTTCTATCAACCCCCATTTTGCTTAGGATATCAATGTGTGAACCCCAAAAAGCAATTCCTTTGGAAAAACACACCTTAAGTTGATGGACTTTGCAGGTGATCAACCCCCACGGCGGGGACCGGTTGCTGACCAGGATGGATGCGGATGCCTTATATGAAGCCATCATGTCCGGTGAGCTGCCTCGCTTGCCTTGTTCGCCACTGCCACTCAGCGGCCACAAGGTGTGGGGGCACCCCCAAATCATCTAAGTCATGGATGACCATGACTTGGTATCGAAAACCTATGGTGACTTGGAGATCCCCATTACTTTAAGAACCCCCTATTTTAGGAGCAGTCCAACTCCAACCAGACATTTTGAAGAGAACATAGGATTGACCTAGAATCAGCGGCAGAGCATCAAAAGATATATCAAAAAAAAGGTCAAGACCTGTACAACCACCAGTGCGTGCCACAGCCATATTATCAATCGACAAGCTTCAAACAGACTCATCATGAAATTTGAGTTCATGGGTCCGAGTTATGCTTCCAGAAGTATAATCAAACATCAACATCCCAACATTTTGAATCATTTTGACTGGGACGGGACAGTTTGCAGCCAATGCCTTTATCTCTGAGGGGTTATTTGTTCAAATTTTCACCAGGACTCGCCAGCATGGCCCCGGTGGTTGCTGGTTTTCCTTGTTTTGAACCATAGAAATGGGCTGATTGGTTGAGATGCCTTTGTTGTCAGGATTGAAACGTATTGAAACCACCAAGAAGCCTATCAGTTGGCCATAACATGAGGAAAAAGGAGAACACACATATTCCAGAGGTGGTCTCATGTGATACTCCATTATGTAACCTGGCAAGGGGAAACCATCCGTGCATCTATGATGAGTTTCCTATATTTTTTCCAGGTTTGTTGTTGAACCCCCGGGTAGCCATCCTTATTCAGTTGGATGTCTCAGGGCATTGTTGGAGGGCCGTTCCCCATTGAGACCGGGGCTGAGGATAACCATGGATAGTCCCATGGCCAAGTCTTTTGGGCCAAGGCTATCTGAAGCCAATGATTCTCCACCTACAATCCTGGCCTTTGAGAATCGTGGCCCTTCGCAGCTTGCATTGAATATCCATGGGGATATCATGAACAGAGGCTGCAGAGGCTCAGTGTCGCAGAGCCCCATTTTGGTATCAACCAACAAATGGGATGCACCCAGATGAGGGTCTTCTTGGAAATGGACGAAAATCCAAGGTGTTGCAATATCATGTGGACATGCGTGGTGAATAATCATTTCTATAAGATGAAACTACCATAAAAGGAGACAATAACAGATATACATACACATATCAGAGTATATCATATTGTTATTGTGCGAGTGCCATGGGCCATTTTACTTATTTGCCAACCAAATTATCATCCCATCCCATCCAACCAGCATCCAGGCACTGTTCCTTCACCTCCCAGTGGCCCATGCGCCTGTCGCCCGAAACGGCGGAGTTCGAGGCGGAGCTGGAGATCCTGGGGCCCCTGGGGCCCGTGACCAGTGCGGCAGGCCGGACCGGTGGGAAAAGCCTGGTGACTGGTGGGTTTAACGATGTTTAAATGGTCAAATGATGTTCTGGTTGGTGGTTTGGAACCATATATATTGGGAATTATAATTCCAACTGACTTTCATATTTTTCAAAGGGGTTGAAACCACCAACCAGTGTTAAATATGTTGATCTTCCGTGAAGAAAAAAACATATAGTGGTTTCAACTACATGGTTTGAATTGGGCGTCCAATCTTAATCTCAATGTGTGATCTCATTTCATGCGAAATGCACAATGCCTTTCTTGATTCCCAGCGATATAGCTGAGATGCAATCAGCTGCAAACGGGATGATCATTCTCTATGATTCATTCTACAGGTTTCACAGCAGGTATGCAGTCACACATTTTGGCCAAAGATGAAATGGGGTTTGGAACAGGATCACTGGCAGTTTCCAATAGTGTCTACCTGGGATCCAAAGGCCCCCAGGATGAAGATACGGGGTTGCCGTCAAATGGTGTTCCTATAGAAATCCACATGTATCATCACTTATCAGATCATTAAACTGGTGTTATTTATCAAAACCCACCATTTTTAGATCATTTTAGGCCCCATTTTGAGAAGCTTGTAGCTATCTTGCTGCCGTCAGGCGTGATGACTTGGACGACTTACTTTGGTCCACTGGCCTCCTTTGAAGATGAAGTTGGAGGCTTGCCACTTGGCGAAACATTGATGGTTTCGTGGAGGAGCATCCAGTTGTGTTAGATTTCTTTAAGCCAGAGGTTGAAGACTTTTTTTAGGGGGAGCCTGGAAAAAATTGGGAAAAATGATGAAACACTTGCAGATATCATCAAAACTCATCAAATCATACGGAATAGACGGTGATTCTACCAGGATGGGCGCAAGAAAAAGCCATGAGTCCCATGAATTCCTTGGTTCTCAGGGATGCCCATTTTTCGACATGGTAGGTGTATGGCAGCCAGGGTTGACCCAACTATTCAGAATGTTTGTGTGTTATTATTATTGGGTTATTGTATATGTATTATTGGGAATAACATTGAATATACATTGAATAGTGTATAGACCCAATATACATTGGTATTGACGGTATTGACAATAAAATAACCCAACTATTGTTGACAATTAGTGTTCATTATTGGCTTTGCCCCAACATAGTCATTAATGTGATTGATCACACTATTTACGTCTTTACCTAATATGATTGTTCACCCCAGATGCTCCATGTATGGCATAGTTACCTAGATTTAGATGATTATTGGGGTAAGTGTTGATAAATATATATATAAATATTCCATGCATCGAACATATGATAGATATGGGATAAAGATGGATAAAGTATGATAATTAAAACATTTTTCCCCATCAGTCCCCACCCGTGATTCTCCCAGGCTGCGGCGCTCCACGCTCTACGGCTTCGAAACTCTGTCGAAACGCGGCGATCCGCACCCCGCAGCGGAGATCCCTCGCGGCACCGGCGCGGTCTTCGTCTACGTGTCGCTGGGGCGGGTGATGCTGGTGGATCAGCATGGAACGATGGAAACTTGACATCCAAGGGGGTCAATGTAGTCATAAAGTATGGTAAACAGGGGTCACATATATACCCAACCCTTCGGCGTCGTAGTTAAACCATGACCTAGCACAACGACATGCTTTTACTCTGTTATAGGACATGTATAAAAGACTGTTATATAAAAATTAAACATACCTTTTTTTTGTGGATACCTTTGGACGCCACTGGACGCCCTATCAAAAAGCATGCCCATTAAGTGGGGAACCCATGGAATCCCATGGCCTTCAGCTGTTTCACTTTAAGGAGCTGAGAGCTGGGCATTATGGCGTGCCTTGGACCAGAGGGCAGGATGCTCGATCCATGTGGATGCGTTGTGTCCCAAAGTCTTGTGATGATTTGTTTGGCTGGAAACTTGGGAAATGGCAACTTGATGAAATTGCACCCTAGATGTTTTCCCTGCATCCCAAGAAGTATTGGTTCTTGACAACATCAACCTTTGGACAATGCCTTGGAAATTCCATGAATTTTCAGCCTCTTTGCTTCCTCAAGGTCACCAAAGCGCCAGTATCATTTCAGCTGGCTGATGCCACACGCATGGTAGCGATTCACTCCGATCCTGCGCCAGCAGTTTTGGGGGTGGCTTCCAAAGTTGTTTTTTGGTCCTGATCCGTAGATCCTTTCAGGTGTTTTTCTTTGGGCTTATTGGCCTCCCTTGAACGGGAGGCCCATCTCATCATGTATTTTCTGGTCATCAGGCAAGGTTCTAAGATTCTCTTTGAGATCACCCCAATCACCCAAATGGAGCAAGGGGTATTCTTATTTTCTCCTATGACAGTGCCATTCCCCAACAACAATTGAACCCTCAAGTCCCAAGCCCTCCCACCGGACTCTGTTTTCTTGGTGAGTTTTGGATCCCCATGGGTCACAATCTGCACCAGGAACCCTTCACACCCTTGCGCAGCTTCGGCGGCCCCATCGAAGCCAAAGGCCGGCTGCGTTACGTGGATGGCTGCTCAGATGCTGGGCATCGATGATCCACTGAAAAGTTCTCCGCCTTTGGTAACATGTGGGCAACAAGCGTTTCATTCATGGGATTGTATGGCTCAAGTTGCTGTTTTTTGGCTAAGCTTGGGGGATCTTTGGGAAATCATGGGTCATCAGAAGCTGGAGCTGGGCAGAAAAAAGCGGTGAGATCTCACTACATCGATCCCATGCAACCGGGCTTGTAATGATTTGCCGCTGAGACTGGTGCCAGTTGTTTTCGTTTAATACCTCAAACATTTAATATACAGGCAGCTAACAGTGAGACACATTTAAGTACTCCATGTCAGAAACCCGTAGAAACCTCCACGTGGCCACGTGGTCCTTGCGAACTGATCCCCATTGATCAACCACGCTTAACCCTCCTGAAGATGCCCAAGGACACCCTCCTGTTGCCACCTCCCAAGCTCGCGGACCCCTGCTTGAACCTGCTACACTTTCCACCTGGGATCCGACAAACCGCCCACACGCATCCCTCAGTGCGATGCACCCTGGTCAGGAAGAAAAACGTACGGAAGGATGAGAATACATGCTCATTTTTTTTGAGTAGATTTGTGAGGATATATACTGTACTTCAAAATGAGGTGTCAACACTTGGATAGATTTGCAGAGTTCATTTTTGTTGGTGTGAGTTGAGCATTTGGAGTGAAACTTTATTCCAGAAACCGTATTATTTCCTCCCCAAGCCTCCCCCTCATATCATAATAGTCAACCACTCTTGAATGATCCCAAAACTGCGAAGTCCTAAGACCTCATACAAGAATCAAATGTCCGGTTACTTGATGTTACTTGACTGTGTCTTTGATTTTTGGATGGGTCCACATGGTTAAACCTCATCATCTTTGACAGTTAAAAGATTAAAAGTTAAAAAGTATGTTCAATATCGTGAAACCATATTAAACCCATCATTTTTCCATGTTTTTGGTTGGGGGTGGGATTATCATGTCCTTACCCCCCCCTTCATCCCCCATCCCAGGTGGTTTGGTCGCCAGTGGTGAAGGCTACTGCCTGGACGGTGGCAGTCGTCAGCTCCAGCTGCAGCCGGGCACCGTGTGGGTCATCCCCAAGGGCGTCCAGCACTCGTTCCACACGACCTGGAAGGAGTTGAAGGTCATCGCCTACCATCCTGAAACTGATTGGGGTCCCATGGATGAGAATCTTGGTGTGACTTTCTTGGGAAGATTTCTAGGGGAGATTTATTTATCTTTCATTTTTTTGAAACAACGTGTTTTTTGTTGTTTACTGGGCCTCGGGCCAGAACAAAAGATCGCAACAGCACCATTCTCCCTGGATTTTTAGTTGCTTTCCCATCCCTATTACTTATAGTTTCAGCACTCGCAGGAACCATCCAATGCTGAACCGCACCCTGGTGGATGGCAGCAAGATCGACAACCGTCTGGCCGCACACATGCGCGCGGATGTGCTGCAAACGGAGCAGTCCTTCATCGAGAAGTGGCAACATCGGCAGATGGAAGGTGCGGTGAACGCTGCCGCGGGAGGGCTGTTTGGATGATCTGATCTTGCAAGAGGATTTAACCACTTACATACCACTTACGAATTTGAATTTCGCTGGCGCTACTATCAAGAGAGGGAAAATGGATCCAAAAGCACCAGCACTTCGTATAGTTTTCTTTGCAGCGATGCTTCCTTTTAGATATTCTGTTCAATGATGTCCAATCCAAGGTAGGTTTGATGGTCCCCAATCGCCTTATTAAATGCTTTGCCTCCCATCATCTACCATCCATGCAGATGCAATTAGGAAGTAGCAGTCATTGGCAGGCACGCAAAGCGCAAAGGGTTGTCTTGCGGCTCAAGAGTTGCCAAATCTTGGCCAGCTCGGTACTGATCCATGGTTTCTGCAGGCTTCAGTCATACAGTGTCTCTACAAAATGATGGTACTGCTGTGGCTTGCGGAGACAACGCTTTAGGACAATGCGACATCCCACCTATTGGATGGGAACAACTTGGGAGTCATGATCGATCTACCCAAATCTGGCCACAAATACTGCAATATTTCCCAACAAATTTCAATGTACCCATAGAATTCTATTGATTTGTTCAACGTGCTAAGGGGGGAAAAAAAACAGCAAGCAGATGTCAACATACTGACCCAAATACTGTCGGAAGCAGTCCGACAAATCCAAAATTTCAGGAAAACTATTGACCTGCAAGTAGAGGGTTTGCAGCCGGACATGGCCGTATTTGTAGAAAAAAACGTACCAGACACAAAAAATGTCCAAACCCGTACGGACAGAAAATTTGTCATTATGGTTTTCCAGGTTGACAATGATTGACACAATTTGACATATAGCATTTATAATTTTATATATCTCCGACAATTAATCTAGCTGCATATATGCGTACTGCCGCTATCTGCCGTAACGGGTAAAACAATAAGAAACCATCCCCCAGTCATCACCACTGAAATAGGCGCGGTATATATATATATATATATAAACCATTCCCAGTCATGGGTGGTTTATGACATTGTTTTCCCCACATTAGCTAGACACCCCACTATTATCCCATGATTATACCATGATTATCCTACTAATCCTCTCTCCCTATTACTAAAACACCCCCCCACCCCCCAAATGGTAAACACGGTCATCTATTTTGATTATTAGGTGGTATTTTGTATTAGGGTGCGTCTAATATTCCAATGAAAAACGTTAATAATGAACATAAAAACACTTGATTTCAAATTTGATTAATTCCTTTATTGAAATCTATATAAAATATTGCCCAAAACTGGATTTCGAAGCGTTCCCCAAATATTCCAATGAAATAAACATAAACAAAAATAAACATAAACTTGTGAGATGGGACCTTATTAAAAAAAAAAAAATCAAGGTGGAAATCTATTTTTATTAATAGGGGGTTGAACCCGTTGTTTCACCATCCTGTTCTCTTATTGATTCTCAATTACTACAATTAACCAAAAAAAGACGGAAGTGCCACACCAATCCTATTTTGTTTATTTGGGGAGTTTCACTAATAGGAAAAATGGATGATTATCCCTTATAACTATGTTTTACCAATTTTTACCCACGTTATTCCTTAACGTCAGCTCCCATTGATGTTTTGCGCCAGGCACTTTCGGCCTTGCCATTGTCCAGCCCCAGAGCCAGTTGGAGGTCTTGACGGTGGATGCTGGGTCGGCGTGCCAAGGGATCCCAAGGGATCCAAGGGTTGGCCACAGAATACGATGCTTAAGAAGCCCGTCCTTGGGTCCTTGGCCATGGGAATACCCTCTGGTATAACATAACTATGGAAATTCACCATTTTAATAGGGAAAGCAACTATAGATGGCCATGTTCAATTAATAGTTATGTTAAATTACCAGAGTGTATCTTATATCTTTGGGGAATATTCAAAGTCAATATAGAAAATACTAGAAACGAGATCATAAACATTTAATTCCCAGCTTTGGGCTTGAACATGGACCAAGTTATTGGTTGTTTTTGATGAGATCAACCCTCAATAGACCCCTATTATTTGGGGGTCACCTCTAAAAGAGTTCTTAAGACCCCATGATTCTTGGGTTTCCTGCATGGAGAAGTCCGCCATGTAGATCTACATATGGATGGATTTACCACATAAACCCATCATATTCCGCTGAAAGTGAAACTTTTCGGGGATCAACAAACCATCAAGATTCCTTGCAATCCATTTCTTGCTGCTTTTTGCCCACCCTACACTATGATGGACCCGAATCGGGTTTGGAAACCATCCTTGCCCCGCTTCAGCCACTTGCCACCACCCCAGCGGTTTGTTTACCGCGTTCGCCAAAGGCCTGGGAAATACCTGGTGAAGTACACCAGAAACGGCTCACCCGTCCTCTCCGTGCACCCGCTAGAAAAAAAAAATCACAGCGAGCCCTGCAGTTTGAAGTCTCAAGCCCCATGCTGGAGGGTTGGACATGGCTTTGGATTTGTTTCAATTTGCTAGGATTTCTTTTAAGCGTCACTTTTGGGTGGTAAATTTGTGCTAAAGCTCCTGTGCATATTGATGGACAGGAATTCCTCATACCAGACGCTTTCAACATATAAAGCCCTATCTACCTGCGGTTGTAACCCCAGTTCGCTGATAACCACAAACTAGTTGGATTTTGCCCATCAAACATTGGGGAATGTTGAGCCTCAAAAACATGGATTGAACCTGGCGTTTTTTGTTTTTTTTTAATGGGCCTTTGACCCTTGAAACTGATGATATACTTGTATTCATAACATGTTTTAACCCCAAAAGTTGGTAGGGGATGGTATTGGAGGTACCCTCCTGGTCAGGTGTGGCCCTTTGGCTCGAGTGCCAACGGATGTGGAGAAGGAGGCTCTGACCTGGTCCCTTGCATCACCTTAGGCATGTCGGGAAGGAGAGATAGGTTTCTGCCATGAGTTGCCTATTGAGAATGATCCTTTGTGTAGATGTACTGCTGCATACAATAGAATCATATATAATCACGTATGCTAAAAAAAATAATATGTGTATATTATATATAATTATATATATATATATTTAATATATATATATACATATTATATTACATTATATATTATATTATTGATATTGGACATCATGAATCACTACGACACATTATGTTTTTGTTCTATGTCTACTCTGATTTAATTTGGTTGTATTGTTTGGAATTGTTCAGCTCCGGTCTCCACGTGCAAAGTAGCCGCTACACACATCCAAGGACATGGTGGTATCTGCAGACGAAAAGCCGAAGAGGCCCCTGGGAGGATCCAGTGCGAAGGGCCGGCTGAGGATATGTCTCGTTGTAATCACTAGAGTCCTACTACAATGGTATATTTATAGTATAATACATATACATATATATATACACTTTTTAAATCTAGATATACTGATATATATATATATATATTCTATATGTAGATATGCATATATGTATAACAATTTGTTTTTGTTTGTATATATATATGTGTGTGTGCATGTATAGATGGATATATATATATATATATACACACTATATACATACATATGCTGGGAGTAACATCAGAGGTTATGGGATGATAATGGGAATGTTTATTATGTCATAGCTGTTATGGCCAAGCGTTGGTTTCATGTTACCTTCAGACTTCACCGAGTATGGAGCTTTTGCCACGTGTATGCCATGTGCTCAAATTCCAGGGGTGTTTGGATCCTCATTAGTCAGCCAATCAGAAGTGAAGCGCCGTTCGCAAGGAAATGGTAGCTACCACATTGCTGGTGAATCAACAACTGCAAGACCTATTGGTTTATAGCCCCCCGATGCGTGGTTCACCTTGTCTCATACTGCAGCTGGCAAAACGTCGCAGAAGATCCGCAACCGTTTGATAACACTGGTTGCCAGGTTACCACCTCCTCGATGCCCCCTCCTTTGCCGAGGAAAGCTGTGAATGCCTTGCTGAAAATTGCTGATGTGACTGGGTCTATTTTTTGGTCGGCTGGGGGTTAGAACTTGCTATCAACCAACCATTAGCTATCCGTGGCATGCTCCCCAAAATGGGTCAATCTTTTCCAACCAACTCCACATATAGCTGGGATATAGTGGGATATGCGCCAGGGTAGCTGGACCAAGCATTCCAAGCTGAGGAGTGCTGGATGCATGGCTTTGAAGTGGAGGACTTTCGACCAAATGCCAAGGTGCAATCGGTTGATTGCTTTATAGTAACGCAAAAAGGATTGGAGGTCATGTATGACTATACTTAAGTGAGATGTTACATTCCGATTTTCGTTGAGGGTCCCTAGCAACATATGGCAACCAAAAAAGATGCAGCAGTTGTGAAGTACCTACTACAATAGTGGTGACCTTAGCCGATTATCTATTTGAAAGCTACCATGCTTGGACTTTCTCACTTGTGGTGTTGTTTTTTGTGCATTGGCTGATCCACAAATCTACTAAAAAGGGGAGAGGAATAATGGCCTGGGATGCCGAACTGCCAACTTGAGAGGGAGAAAGCAAACCTAAGCAGCGCAAATGATGGCCACATTCCGAAACGTGACAAAACGTGTCAAAAAAAAATCATGGCCCAGGGGACCACAGATGTTGGCCATTTCTGGGAGGATATGAAGAAATCATCCAACTGTATACTGAGGACATTAATAACATCCAAATAAAAAGATTCTGGCGGGGCCACCTGCTCCCCTTCAACTTTTGATTGAACTCTTTGGAGATAAAGCGATGGAGAGAGAATAAAAGAAGAGAAAATGATCATCCAGTTGTTTGTTCAGACCAATAAAGCCCAATAACATGAATGATTTTGTGTGGGATCAGACATGGAAAGATGATCCATTGGTATATTGACAAGTTGCCAGGTGCCGATCTTGATGCTGTGGAATCTGGGACAGCTCTGGTGCATATGGCTTGGGATTAAAAGATGTATAGGAACATCGGGGCCAGCGCGGCTTTTAGCAAAGCAGGGGGAACCCTGAGATCCACCGCGATGGAGCTAATTGGGCTGTCAGGCATCTGAAAATTTGGGCAGGGCCATTGAATCTGTGTCCGTGAGTTATGCGTATATACATGTGTATGTATATATATATATGTATAAATTCATTCAGTAAATTTGTTGTTTCATCCAACATAGATAGATAAGATAAGATAAGATCAGATCAGATAAGAAAATATAAGATAAGATAGATAGCTAGATAGATAGAGATTATCCATGATGATCCTGCAACTGAGCTTACAAATCATCACAAATCAGTCGCCACCTTTTTTGTTTCTCGGTCGAGGAAGGATGGGCTTGACATCGACCTGAGCTGTGGCAACTTGCTTCCACTGCTGAACACCCGGCTCTTACGAAGTTTCGCGGCGTTCGGGAGCTGGGTGTTGGCAAAAAGTAGGTAGCAAAACATGATGAAACATGGTGAAACAGGGGATGGTAAATGTTTTGTTGGGGAGTTTTGGAATGTCACTCTTGAACTTGTAAGATCTGTTAAGTACATATTGTTTGGATATTATATCCGCAATAGTTGGGTGATTGATGTTCACTTGGGAGATTTGCCAACCTCTGTGAAACAAATGTTCCACCGATCATCTCTATACAAATACCTGATTGTTCATGATGTTTCTCCATGCTTCCCCATGTGTTCATGTGTGCGTGAAAGCGAACCTCTTCCAAGATCTTCCAAGCTTACCTTTAGCGAGCCGCGTGTGCGAGTCATTTTGGATTCAGAGCAGCTCCCCAAGCTTGGCTGATATCATATTTCATATCTGTCATACTAAAGTTGGGTTTGGCTATCACCTTTTGTGCAAATGATCATTGCTGTCAATAAAGCCTTACTAAAGGTGCTTCTCTGACAGATTCATATGTTGCTTCGGGCCGTTTTTGCTGTTAGAAACTCAATGAAAAACCAAATTTTCTCCAGTTTTCCACCTTTTTTTGCTATTTGCAACCCATTGTTCCCCCGTTCTTCGAAGCGAAGGTTACACGCTCCTGAACCCGCGGCTGTCGGTGGTTGCGGCCGCGGTGAAGCGCTGGGCCAAGGCACATGGCATTGCCAAGACCTTTGATGGAGCCTTGATGTGGAAATCTTCAGGCATCATCCAATATAGTGTATATATATGTATCTTTATATATTTATTTTTTATATGTATGATATGTATGATATGTATGATATGTATGATATGTATGATATGTATGATATGTATGATATGTATGATATGTATGATATGGGGATGGGTCAAGCCATTTAAAACTCAGGGGACCACATGTTTTTCGTTTATTTTGAGTATTAACATGTGCTGTGTATAGAATTAATCATCACAATCAATGGTGGGGATTTCACGCGTAGCTGCTCATGGTTGATTAGTGGGATGGTTTATTTTTGGGTTTCACATTGATAACGACCGCGCTATTTTCAACAATCGCGATAAATGGAATTTCATCATCCAGCAGTATCTGAGGGTATCACCCGAGCAGTAAGATTGTTCACCTATGGGTGAACAAGAGAATATGATAGGGTACATTACTTAGATCATGGTGATCTAATCTAGCAATCTAGGAAACCCAATGCCATAAACCACCCCCAGGACTCGCCATAACTCCGTGATAAAAATCATCGCCAAACGTTCGGCTTCAATAATTTGGTTAGTTTGTCACACTACAAACTTAGTTGATATGCTCCAATCTAATAGAGACTCCGCCGAAATGGGGGTTTGAATATGTTTGAATGTTATGTTGTGGACTATATATATATATTTGATTGGGGGAATGATATGTTACCAAATTAGTTGGTGGACACACCATAGCATACAACTAATCTTAGACAGCCTGCACTTGCAAACGGCTTGTCGATGGGCCCGGGATTCGACTCTTCCCCTGAAAAGGTCTTGACAACTATCACGATCATCGTCACTTTTTGGTGAATCACCATGTCCTGGAAATAATCAAACATGGCAGTGTAACATCCAATAGCATCCACCATTTACAGATGATTTGCCCATTCAAGTATCCATTGACGATGGATTTTCCAGCCAGCCACGTCTGTTTTTCCCGGGCATGGGACCCATGGGATGCTGAGGCTTTATCTCATCCTATGCCTGGACCCTGATGGTACCTTGGCAGTGCAACAGCAGTGCGGATGAACATGTCACCCATATGAATCTGCTGGCTCAACCATGGTTTAAGATGGAATTGTCTGAAGTCTCGTGATATTTTCATACATGTGGCTGGTGGTTTCCGAAGTTTCTTTGCTTATTTCATCCTTGGGGTGATCTGATGTTCCCTTGACTTGACTGATATTGAACGTGATGAGTATGATGCCCCAGCTTGTGGAAAAGTGATATGGTTTCGTTTTCAGTTGCTTATATTGTGGGGCTACCAGCCCCAAAATTCTTTTCCAAAGGTTTCCGCAAAAAAACAGGTGGTCTACTACATGCAGATCAAGGACCAGCTTCCCTCTCTGCATCGGTTGATGGAATGGTCGCAAAAAGACTACCAGATTCTGAACGACTACGCCTGGAACTTTGTGTCTTTAGAAGATGCCAAGCAGGCCGCGCGGAATGGGAGCAGGAGATATGAGGGGGGAAGACCCTGGGAGGTGTCGATTTCATGGGCCAGCAAAGTAGGTTTTGGATCGACCTGTTCAACGAGTGCTTCACACTGTAGATGATATGTTTTGCGAGATTGTTTTGTTTCTTTACAGTGCCAGGGCCCTCATCCACCACCTCTTCTACAGTGTTTCATTGCACAATCGTTGATGCTGACTGTTTTTGGAAGGCACCACCCACAGCATTGTGAATGCGACTTGTGACCATTCTTATGCCTCATCCTTGCCGCCTCTCATTCTTTGCGCACACATATCATCCTATGTATAGCATTATATAATACTCATATATTTCCCATGACAGACTTTACCAATATTATGCATCTTGTTGGCAAATCTACCTATCCATGTTCCTAATATGGTTTGGGTAAACCATGATACACCTACCAGCAGCAGATTTGGCACTACCCCATTTAGCTCCACAGATGTGGCACATTAACTCCGCCCACATGAACTCCGCGGAGCTGCTACGGGGCTTTTTCAGTTTCTACGCCACGGACTTCGTTTGGGGTTCCGAAGCTCGGCGATGGATGAAGGGATGGATGAAGTGGAAAGAAGACTTCAGAACAGCCTGTTCTTGGCATTGAAATCATCAAATCTAGGGTGGTTCTGCATTGAATATTGATTTGCTTCCCCCTGAAACGGCCGCAAATGCATGATTAAGAACCATGCTGAAAACCGAATTGCGGCAGGTATGTCATGAGCTTACAAGCTTCAGTCGCAGAGACGCCTATATATAAGCCAACCATGATAACAATGCAGCATACAAGGATCATGGTCCACAAGGGTTTCAGCATCTTTCCTGCTTGATGTTGGAAATGATCCACATGAACTGTGAAGTCTGTCAGGCATCAGCGAGGGCCAACTTTGATAGTTCAGATGGCTATTTGTTCCTGAACTGCTGGTGGATTCCAAGTCCATATCAGTTGGTTTAATCTACAGAGAAGAAATTGATGTTCCCATACTTTTCCCCTTACCCTCAGAAAACCCTCGAGAAAAGTCTTGGAATGTGGATCTATCATGGTTTTCCTCTTTTTCTCCGGATCATCGTGGATATTTCCAGGATCCTTTTTACTTTTTACCATCCTTTGCATTTCCTGAGTCCCAAGCAGCTTCACCCTTTGCACTCCTTCAGGAGGTGGTTTCAGCTCCCTGCCTCAAGTCAGATGGGCAGATGTTGATTTCCTGGAATGTTTTCCAGCAGTGTTTCCTGCGGTGGTTTTATTGTTTATATGCCTATGAATATGCCTTTTTTAAATAACAGATTTGGATCTGTAGAAATTCAGAGGGTGATGCCGGATGTTAGTACTGGCACATTGCTCTCGGATGCTTTGCAACTACTCACCAGTGCTGCTTCATAGGCACTCCTATTTGGAAAATAAGAACCCGCTGTTGGCACAATCTGGGGGTTTCATCAAAGGGGTTGGCTTCACTTTTTAAACAAATGGTAATTTTGGATGATTTCCTAATTCATGAAGGTTTAATAAAATGGAGGTTTCCTAAAATGGCAACTTTCACTTTTTTTAAAACAATGCTACCCCCCATTTTTGGAAACCTCCATTAATCACCAACAAAGATATGGCACTGCTGCGAGAGGTCCGGCGAGGTGAACGGGAGATGCTCTCGAGCCGCGGGTGCTACCAGAACTTGCGGGGAAGGTGGGCTGAGCTGCTTCAGGGACCCAAAATCTGAGTTGAACTGACTTGGAACTGAGGAAGAACCACAAATCGAATGCTTAGCAGATGCTGATTTGTTATGATTTGTTTGATTATGCTATTGTGATCTTGAAGTATTCTTTTGAAACTCCACTAGCACTTCACCTGGAACTGTAAAACACCCCTGGCATGCTCAAGAAAATGCAAGGGCCCCAATTATTGGCACTTAATATCACCCAACATGATTGAACAGTAATTTCTAACTATAATTTTACGATGATTTTACGTTTCTATTTTTTTTAGGGGGTCTGCTATGCATATACGAGATATGAAAAGCCAGTGGGCACCGCAGGACTGGAGCCGCAGCCCAGTTGCATATCGAGGATCCCATTGACATTCGGCGAAATCTCAACTTCGCCGCTGGGCAAAACGCAACGGGATAAGCGACCGGTGCTAGGTGAGATGCTGAAAAAAAAGCACTTCCCGAATTAGATGTGGGGGAAATTGGGGATAACATGTCTTTTTCTTAGATAATTAGATAATATATGACAATGTTGCTAATCTGGGATAATGTGGGGGTCAATGTTTCTTAGAGCAGGCGTTGATTTTTCAAAAATCAGGTTTTCACATGGATCTTGCCCAATGACTTGATAATGCACAACAAGCAAGGCCTTGAGACTTTGGATTTTCTAGGAATTTTGGCTATAGCATGCTATGCCACAAGGCCACTTCCTAGTTGTTGAGTGAGCTAATCACTTCTCGTTGCCCTACTTAGATCTACTTAGTGCTCGAGGTTTCACAGTGGCCGTTGACCCCGGAGGCTATTTCGATGAGTGGTTTTCAGCATGCCAAGAGTTATGAGTGAAGGACAGGTTGGGGGAGACATATATTTTTGATAGCACAAAAAACAGTTTCCCGTAGATTTACCTATTTAGGGATATGTGTAGTTGTTCCATGTTTGTCCCAGAAAAAACTGGTTGCCATTTTCTCGGCGATGGCAACTTGCCATGTCTAGCCACGAAGAATCCTAGGCCTTGAAGAAATATGCCATCAACGTGGCGCCTCAGCTGTCCCCTGCAGGGCAGCACCTGTCAGATGGGGGATGAGGGTGTAGATAGCTTGCTTGGGTTGATTATCATCGATACATCATGTATCTGTATATATATATATAGATGCAGTAGATAGATAGATGTAGATGTAGATATGCATAGAAGAAACTGTTATAGATTGGGCTAATTAGCGTAAACTTGATTAGAATAATAGGTAAGTAGAGAAATGAATGGGACCTATGGAGAGCGCCACCCACATTCCTGGAGCCGTGGGACGCCCAGCGCTCAGAACACCATCCGCTTCGAGATTGACTCTGCACACCAACTGCTACGAGAGGTGCCATGGCAGTGGGGTTTTCATGGGATAATCATCCAACTAAGTGGTGAATTTTCCATTTCTGATGATAAAAGGCGTCCAATTGGATCGTTTCAGAATCCCAAGATTGGTGGATGCCAATGAAATTACAAGTAGAATATCATGAAATGACCATTACCCTCCCAATGTCAACAACTACTTTAATGTTAGACTACCATAATCAGCCAGTATCAACCATTGAACAACCGTTTTGTTCCACAGAATCAGAGATTCCATTACACATCCATTATCAACCATCAAATTACCATGGGGTTTCCATGAAATCACAATGTTAGTACCATACCATTACCATACAAAACATACCATAAACTTTTACCACAAGATTACCATTCAACTATGGTAATGGTATGGTAAGTAGAATTCATGGTATGGTAAGTAAACTTCATGGTATGTTTTATGGTATGGTTAGATACATTTACCATAAAACTTACCACAGAATCAGCATAAATTCACCTGCCGCCAGGGCCGAGGCCTTACGCTGCTGGGTATCCAGCTACCGCCGGGGCAGCCGGGCCGGCTGCCTTGGAGGCAGCGTGTTCAGGAAGGCTTCCTGGAACTTCCAGGTGACCCTTCAAAGAGCGTGACTCGCCATGGAAGGTGTTAGCCTCTGGCGAAGCTATAAATGGGACATGCTATATGTTATGCTTTGTTAAAACAACCAGAGGATCAGAGGAGAGGGTTTTCTCTTCTACTTGCGATCACTCTGTTGGTTGGTTTAGCATGTTCAATCATGTTCAAGTCAGAATAACCCAGAGGCCCAAGTGTTTTTTGCAGATGAATGATTATTGGTGAGCACGGTGGTGTGAACCTACTTCTTGACAATTAGCAGCCGTACCCCGTTTGAGAGTGGGCAATCCCAGCCATAGGGCTTACTACATACAGCGCCAGGCGCTTTTTGTTGATGCTCACGATACTGATCCATATTTGGGAAAATGTAACACTTCTGTAGGGCTCCCAATAAAACAATAAAGTCGTTTTTCCAGGATGTGATTGGTTACCTGTACTTGTTTCCCACCAGATTGTCCAACTGTCATGATTTTTCTATCTAGTTAGCGGGTTGCCATTCAAATGGAGGATCCCGGGATAGCTACAAAATACATCTACCAACTCGCTCCATCCAACTCCTAGCGGTCCTAGCCATGGACCCCATGGCGTTGTGGACCCGGGTGTCTCAGGTGTCCACGCGCTGCATCTACTGCAACACATCGATGCCATTGGCCAAGTTTTTGGACCATGGCAAGTGTCAAGTGCAACGCCTTCGCCGCTTGACCCACGAATGATGAATCTGGCTGGGTTGTGTCGACAGAAATGGATAGATGCACGGGCAACAGTCACCAAACTCCTTTGGTGGCTGTGGAGTTTAGTATGTATAGTCTTGGGAATGTGTCCATGTTGGGGTGCCATGTGTACCAGGGGGGTTAATTCGTGGAAGAGACAATTCGGTTGGATATGATATGGCGCAAGACTCGTGGTCGTGTCACCATTTCCATGATTGGATTCGATGTTCTCTCTTTACAGATTAGTCATTGAGAAGTGACAAAGATATACAAACTGGTTATTTTCCATGTCATATTTATGGGATCATTAATCCTTCCCATTGACTCATATATTTTCAAGATGGTTATTGCACCACCAAGCAGCAAAGATAACATCCCTTGTTTCCTGGTGGTGATGGATATCTCCGGAATGGTTCCATGCGGATCCCTCAGACCTTCGCTCCCCAGGCCCTGGAGAGGCGTGTTGCGAGATGTGTCTGAAATGCCATGGCCCCGGACGCGAAATCTGATGATCGAGCTACACATTTTTTAGCGTCTACCACATGACCGCGATTTTTCACCAGACACGAAAATACCATGTTTTCATCATTGTTCACTATTCACTATACCAATTACCCTCTGGTAAACTAACATAGCTGTTGAAAATCACCATTTTTGGTTGGTAAATCAACTATAAATGGCCATTTTCAATAGCTATGTTAAATTATCAGAGGGTACCACCTCATGTTTTACTATACCCATTTTCACTATAACTGCCAATTACCACCATTTTTTCAGGGATTTTCCAGCATTGACATAGCCTCAGCCACCGCCAGGTTTCCTGCGAGCTGCCGACCTCCAGCAGCACCAGGAGGCCACGGGGCACCAGGGCCTCGTGAGTCGCGATGAGGCGCTAGCGCTGGCGGCGGCGGCAGAGGAGGTGCCCAAGGGGACGCGAAGGAGGAGCGGGGACCGGCGGGGATGAGGGATGGGGGGTTGAAGCCAGTAATTGGGATTTGTATTGTGCTTATTACTTTGTCTATACGCATATGATATTATTATTGTCACTATTATTATTATCATTATTATTATGTTTATTAATATTAGTATTATTATTATTGTTTTATTTTGTGTGTAAATATATATATATATATACATAAACATTTGATTATAATCCACAGCCATTGGAAGTGACAGTTTGTTCATGAGGAAGTGACAGTTGAGATGTGGACATGATGTATTATAAACATGCATGTAATTAATGTATGTAATTATAAAACATGTATGCAGTCATAAACATGATGTCACATTTCAGTGGCAATTAGGTAATACATCTCACATGACATCACACACTAATACATGAAAAATGAAACACATATGAACACATATATGTACACAACATGACATCAAT
>Ga0126342_10002933_pt1 | contig 27496 bp, 28 predicted proteins | sample Cyp1metagenome_FD_92528 | JGI IMG/M metagenome (GOLD analysis project Ga0126342, IMG submission 92528) | Coral microbial communities from Lord Howe Island, Old Settlement Bay, Australia - Cyphastrea 1 metagenome | ecosystem: Host-associated > Invertebrates > Cnidaria > Coral ... | reverse complement strand
GAGTGGTGTGGTGTGGTTGGCACGGTACGGAATGGTATGGAATGGTATGGTATGGTAGGGTACGGTAGGGTACGGTACGGTACTGTGTTTGGTATGGTTTGGTATGGTATGGTATTGTGTTGTGTGGTGTGGTTGGCACGGTACGGAATGGTATGGAATGGTATGGAATGGTATGGAATGGTATGGTATGGTAGGTACAGTACTGTGTTTGGTATGGTATGGTATGGTATTGTGTTGTGTGGTGTGGTGTGGTTGGCACGGTACGGAATGGTATGGACTGGTATGGTATGGTAGGGTACGGTAGGGTACGGTACGGTACTGTGTTTGGTATGGTATGGTGTGGTATTGTGTTGTGTGGTGTGGTGTGGTTGGCACGGTATGGAATGGTATGGAATGGTATGGAATGGAAGGGTACGGTAGGGTACGGTAGGGTACGGTACGGTACTGTGTTTGGTATGGTATGGTATGGTATGTATGTATAGATTTTAGATATACATATATCATAGGCAGTTTTCGTTATAAGGGATGACTGCCCTAATCAGCCGGGCAGGGTTGAAAATCATCCGAGGTTCCTGGACATCCTGAGTTCCTTGTCAAAATAGCTGGGACATTCTGAAGCTATGTGGCTATGGGGCAATGGCCAAAACCTTGCTACCTTCTGTCACACCAAAATAGCTGGAAAATGAATGCTGTCGGGTTTTGACCCACCCCCAATATTGTATAAATATGTATAAATATTGGGGGTGGGTCAAGACCCGACTGCCTCTCTTCCTTTCTCCAACTTCTCAACACGGAAAGACTGTTTCTCAAGGATCTCTACTTTAATTGCTGGCACCTCCGTTTCTCTTCCTCAAATTCCAATAATATCATCATCGTCACGTAACCATCATCATCCATTTTGCAGAAAACAAAACACGATCACCGCATCTGTGGACCTTGAACCTCCCACATCCATGACCTTGGATTCCTGATCCCCACCTCGGCCGCCCGGTCGGTATAGATCAACAAATCGAAGGTGCAGGGCTCATCCAGCAGTGGAAGGAAGGTCACCGAGGCCGTGATCTGACGGATGATGGCCTGCCCCGGAGTTCGGGCACCATGGCACCATGGGCTGGCCATGTTTAAAGTGTTTTAGACAAAGCTAAGACAAGGGAAGGATCGACTGATCAACGCTCCAAGTCTTTCAGGATCCAAAGTTTGGACATGTGAAAGGGAGACGTCGAACAACAAAATGTACCCAAATGCCCAACTGCACTGGGATGGATGATAAGGTGATGTTGGAGGATGCTTAGAGGAGTGAATCCTCAAACTGGAAACTCAAGACTTCCAGAAATCTGATATGAGGATCATTGGTCTAGTTTTCATTGGGGGTTACTTGTTGAAGCAACTTGGATCGCACATCCATGATGGCTGAATAATCAAATCCTGTGGAATACGACTCTCACGCAAAGTGTCCTCCAGCTTGGTATGTTTTAAACCCGCCATTCGCACATCTCAGTTGCTGCTTTCGCAAGACTCTTCCGCAAACGTGCAGTATGCACATATATGAGTTCGGCTCAAAATGGGAAATATAATGGAATATACAAATGTGTGGTGATTTATGGTTGTTTTAACAAGGAAAATCATGCGCTTTTGGGCCAGCCCCCTGTTCAAACAGACCGAAACATCCACAAATTGTCCCTGATCTTCAGGCGACAAGGCAAGACTCGCATCGGTGCAATCATAGGGCGACACTTGCTGCGATACATATGGAATGTATCCACGGTACATACATATATATATATATACATATCATATATCAATATATCATACATTTATAATATACATATATATATATACACTGTCACAGTATATTTGTTTTGTTGAAAAACACATGTGTGGGGATTAAAACAGACAAATATACTGGGAATATGTCCACAGTTCCAACTTCATTTACAAGTCAATCGAAGCATCCACTTCGGGTCTTGCATCGAGTGGGCCATTTAGAGACCTTCACTCAATCAGAGCTGAACTGAATTCCTTGCTCAGTGCTCCAATAGGTGGCATCATCGCATGTTTGAGACGCACAACATATCTCAGTGGCATTACAAAACTTGCCCCCGAACATGGCCGAACTATCCGAACCAGGATGTTCGTCCAATGACAACTGACCGACATGTGTTTCACGTCTCAATTGCCACCTCCCTGGCACCATGGTTTAGATCCCTCAATTCCTTGCAGAACCCGCTGCGACTCATCACCGGCAGATCGATGCTGGTCGCTTGGAAATGCCAAAGACTTGGAAAAACCATAAAAATGTGTCCAAAATGGCAGGTGACATCGTGAAGATCCCCTTCTTCCTACTTCTGGTAAGCTGTTCGTTCCAATGAAACCATGAGTCGTTGGCCTTTCACAGAACCAGGACAGGACATCTGTCCAGCTCGGAGCTGTTTAATCATGGCGTCCACTGCTTGTGCAATTGAATGTTCACCCGCTTGTCCAACATCCCATGCACCTGCACAAGAAACGAGCAGCAGGCTGTTTCTCTAAGGGAAACCAGGGGGCCTTTTTACACTTGTCAACTATGTGTTTTTCTATGTGTTTTTCTATGCCATCACGAACAATCCAGCTGCAAAGCTGCTGATTGGGAATTCAGGGTTGGTCCAGTGAGTTGCTTCCTACCCCACAGCTGATCGTGCCAACTGTTTTACTGTGAAATGTTGTGGAACTCCACAAGAAACGCAAAACCTGGCATGTGCCCACCAAGAGATAAAATCCATCTACAGTATCAATGCAGCTTCCGATCTGTCCAGCTACCGATTTATCCGCAGCCTTGATCGAAATGTAGGAATGATCGAGAGTGGCATACTTTTGGTAGATGACCGTCTTGTTGATGTCATCCTCCTGGGGAATTTCGGAGTGTGCCGAATGACATTGATATTCTTGTTGGTACCCGGTAGAATAACCATACATACTAACTGCTTACAGGCTTACAACGGAGGTAAAGTCGGAGCAAACATCCCATATATCCCATAGCATATGCGAGATTGCTTGTGCTGCAGTCTCCTGGAAATTTGTACACACTTCAGGATGGTTGAGCCCCCCTTTTCTGTGCCAATCGTGCCATGTGAATCTGTTCTCAAAAACCCATTGCGGATCTGTTGGCTGCTAACGATTCCCATCATCAGTTCCGATCAGCCTGTTCAATCTTGGCAATATACAAGAATCATACAATAATTATGTATAATATATACTGATATATAATGATATACAATGATATACAATGATATACAATGATTTACAGTGATCTACAATGATATACAATGATATATGAGTATATATATATATATGATTATATATCATGCTATACAATGATATACAATGATATACCATGATATACAATGATATACAATGATGTACAGTGATATACAATGATATACGATGATATACAATGATATACAATGATATATGATTATATATGGTTATATATGATTATATATGATTATATATGATTATAGATGATTATATATGATTATATATGTTTATATATGATTATATATGATTATATATGATTGTATATGATTATATATGCTTATATATGATGATATATGATGATATATGACTATATATGATCATGTATGATTATATATGATTATATATGATGATATATGACTATATATGATCATGTATGATTATATATGATTATACATGATTGTATGTGATTTTATGTGATTATATATACAGTACCCCAATGCTTCTCTTGGTAGTATCACCCGATGCGCCAGCGTCAACTACCGCAGGCGGCACGCACCTTCAGGAGCGAGAGCAGCTCACGGATGGCAAGGCGCCTAGGATCTTGGGCCATGTCGCAATGGAATGGGCGTCGCCTAGGACATGGAAACCTTCAAGTTGCCAAGGGATCATCTACAGCATCGGTGTCCGCTATCAAAAATTGAACAGCTGATTATATATGATTATATACATATATATATATATATATATGTTTATATATGATATATATATATATATACATATATATATGGAATGGATATGTAGTGTCCCCAAGATAGAATGCCAAGGGGCAGCTGCTGCCAACGGCGTTCAGTCACCAGGAACTTCCAGATCTCATCGCTCAAGGACTCCCTTAGTGTGGCACAGACTGTACTCTCCGGTCATCTAACACTTTGCTATGGAAATTTGCCCCAAAATGATCCCATTTATAGATGACTCAGCTATGTAAAATTTAGCGAAAAATTCCAGAGCTATTTCTTAAAGTACCAGACGGCAATAAAAATGGGAGTCCACGGTAGTCAAGTGACAACAAACATGGCCACAAACTCATCCCAAACTCTCCAAAATCTGTCGCTGCCCCCCACCATCCATGACCGTCTTCCTAACGCATTCTGAAAATTAAAGTGGCGTGCAATCCATCATCTCCCCATGTCAATGTGTTTTCCCCATGGCTTTTGGCATGAAATCCCCATAGTTTCATGGTGAATCCCCACAACCTGCACCAAACATGGATTTTGAATCCCATGAAATCCCTTATGAAATCCCTTATGAAATCCCTTATGAAATCCCTTATGAAATCACCATGAAATCCCCATGAAATCACCATGAAATTCTTCGCTGGCCTTTGAAGAATGGTGAAGGCCGCCAAACATCCACAGGCCGCCTGCACACTGGGCGCCCATCGACCTGCTGATGCCTGGGCCGGATCTCGTAGTGAGATAAAAAATCAGGTAATACGTATATATCCCGTATATCCTGTGTATATCTATATCTATATTTAGGAAGAACTTGGCCAACCGGCTGAGAATCCTGGAAATAACTATTTTGTCATTTTTTTGTCATTGTTCTGTCATTTTGGCCTTGTCATTTTTTTCCCATTCCTAAATTCTACCTGTCATTGTTCTGTCATTTTTCTGCCATTTTTCTGTCATTTTGTTATGTCATTGTTCTGTCATTTTTCTGTCATTTAAGCTGTCATTTTTCTGTCATTTGCCTTGTCATTTTTTTGTCATTCTTAAATCCTACCTGTCATTGTTCTGTCATTTTCTGCTATGTTTTAATCATGTTCCTTGATTTTCAATTTTTTCTTTCATTTAAACCATTGAAAACCATTGAAAAATCACAAGACACAGTAAGATCATCAAACCATGATGGAAATCAATGAAAAATGGCAAACAAAAATGCAAAAACAAAATGACAAAAAATTACAAAAAAATGACGTGGACGAATGACAGGACCCAAAAAAACGACAGAATCAAATGACAAAAAAATGACAATGCAAACGGCAAAATAAATATTTTCATGTACCCCAGTGTGTGGCTGCAAGTGCCTTCTAAATATATATATATATATGTCATATTGTATCTATATATATATATTATATATGTATATATGTGATTATATGTGTATATATGTGATTATATGTGATTATATGTGTATATATATATATCATATGTATAATATATATATATACACCCACATGATAGGTCATGAGTCATGGGATGTCATGGGTCAAGTCATTGGGGTAACATCGACCCACAAAGTGACCCCATCCAGCGTCTCAGGAGAGCACGCAAAGCAACGTCATCCTGAGAGCGAGCCACACACCATATCCAGCATTTTGTGTGATCTGTTTGCCCCAAACATCAAGGGGTTCTGCCAAACTCTTGATGTTCATCATTGCCAGACAGGCACATCTTGCAGTGCAAGCCGTCGGACATGTTGCAGATGCATGTTGCTTTCAAGTCCCATGGCATCCCATGACTTTCTGCGAGCTCCCTTGGGTTCGTGAGATATTCACCTTCTACTTGGAATTGCAGTTACTATGTGGATAATCAATGATAATCTGATAATCATATGAATAAATGTGAAATAAACCCGAAAACCATACAGTACACCGATATCTCCCATATGAATAAACCATCACTTTTTTCGTCTCCGAGGCATCGACTCGCAAAGATACTCAGAAGCTTTCAAGATTCGCCCCTGGCCATGGAAAGAAATGGACCAAAAAGGTGGATGGTCATCCTGAACGAGATAGTCCAGCCACGTCCAGCTATCGGTCAAGCTTGGGCAAAGTTTCATGCTCTGCCCACTCGCATGGCAACGACACCATCTGGAAGAATCAAGCCCAAGGTAATCCATGGTAATCCCATCCCCCGTTCAGAAGTGTTCAGATTAAACATGGTAAATATTGGTAAATGGATGTAAATGGTCACAGTCATAGGTGGTTTCGGGATGTTTCAGGGGGCTGTCCCCTCTGCCTTCTCATTGCCCAAGTCGACTCGGTCATTCACAAACTCCACAATCCTCGCTTGCGCTGCCAGGCTTCAGTGACTAACATGACTAACACCTCTGTCATCAGTGAAACTATGTGAAACTCAGTCAAAGTCCCTGAGCCCTGAACTTGATGCATGATATTTGTTGCATTTTGTTGCTGCGTGCTGTACCGATCCGTTTCCAACGATGAACAAAGCCAGCGTTTGCTGATCGATCTGCAAGGTGATCCCCCGGCGAATCTGAAGCATCGGATGGGTCACCTGGGTCACCTGGGTCACCTTTGGGGGTTGGTCCATTCGGTGAAATCCCCAGTGTTTCATCATTGTGCCAAACTGTGGACCATTGGACCATGAAGATCTGCTACTTTCACTGCCGTTGGGTCTTCCCACCAGTAGCGGTGGTGCTCTGCAGTCGGCCTGACGGCAGGCACTTGATGGCAGGCACTTGATGTCAGGGCAATTGGGCTGCCATCCAACGCCCTACAACCTATGCATGGTATCACAAGTACCCCGATTTTCACTGTGGCATATTTCCCCCTTTCAAAATCTGTCAAAGTCCTTCTAGTTCTAGTATGTGATAGTTACCCTCTAATAAACTAACATAGCTATTGAAAATAGCCATTTATAGTGGATTTACCCATTAAAAATTGTGATTTTCCATAGTTATGTTAGTTTACCAGAGGGTAAATCATGTCAAAGCCATGTTTCACTGCCAGCTGCTGCCGAGCGCCCGGACCGATGCAGGTTATAATCAATGGCATTCAACATCTCAAGCTCTGCCATGACCTGCTACGACCAAAAGGGCCTTCAAAAGGATGTGATTTCGCAGAAAACTTGCTCAAGTAAGCTGTCCATATATATATACACAGTGTATAAATGTACATTACATATATCCATGTTATACCATTCATTATATCATTATATCATTATATACATCCAAATTCCCAACTGTCCAGAACATGGGTCAACTGCACCAAACATCGCTAGTCCGTTTCCTCCGCATCGGAGCGCACCAGTTCTTCATTGGACGCGTGATCGCCCATGGCATCATTGAGGTCTTTCAGCTGGGCAAAATCCTTGTCGCCCTGGCCCAATGGTTGGCCGGTGCCATATATGGACTCATTGGATCCGGGGGTGTGTTGGGCCGGGGCCTCGAACTTCTCGGCGATGGTCAGAGCCACTGATGCCAATAACAAAGGCCTCGGCTTGGCGTATGGTATCCATGGGGACATACCAATACATAACAGGAACATCACGAGAATCCTAGTGCTAATGAGAATATAAAAGACGATAACCGTCAACAAAGGGATTTCATGTGAACATTGGAATATAATCATGGGGATATAGTTAGAATGGAATGGGAATCAATAACCAATTATAATTTAATGGGGATACAACCAACAATAAATGGATGGATATTTCATGGTGTTAAAACCCGCAATAACACACGATAACCATGAACAAAGGAACTTAATGGGGATGTAATGGGATGTAATGGACAGGTGATGGGATACAAGGGAAATGTAGTGGGATTTGAGGGGAATATAATGGGATATCATCGGAATATCATGATAAATATAAACCATCAAATTTGGAGATGCCATGTTTTCAGACAAACCCATGAGATGAGCGTCCAATGACGGCAGGGCCCAAGATCTCAACGTCTTTTTTGAATTCTGAATATATATGCGGGCACCTCACATTCTTGAATAAACCCATATCAAGTTCCATCAATTTCTTTCAAACATTGGGAAGAATGTATTTTGATGTCAAAGAAAGGGTAGACTTATGCCATCCTCATCTCTCTCTCTCTCTAACTTTGCGTCAACAGGGCTGCTGCCATCATACTGGTGCCTCACTTACTTCTCTTTTAGCTGTGAGCTTCACGCCAAGCAGCCGAAGCTTTGGTTTTTGCATCATGAGGCATTCGTCCAGAATGGCGACACCCTGCCAGTGAACGCAACGAAGCGGGGAAAGAACTGGACTGACGCACCATGATTTTCTCAAAAACAACATTGAGAACTTTTGGAAAGAATTTAGATACCCCCAACAATGGTGTGTCCTGGTGTGTCTTGGTGTGTCTTGGTCTGCGCACCAAATAGATGCCCTTCTGGCATGCCAACATGGGCAGATCAGCACGCCTCAGTAAGTCAGAGTCTTGTTGCTTTCATACTTATCGGGATTGTCTGAATATGGGTATACCCAGAAAACAGATAAAATAGCAACTTCTAATAATTTTAAACGGGAAAAATGATGAATTGCCAGCGGATATAGGGGTTTCCCCTAAATCTTAAGACAAGCCCATTTGTTTCCCATCTCCGCTTCCAAAATGGATCTTGATTCCACCAAACTCTGGTCCACCCAAATATTTTGACATGCCATGATTTGATCCATGGCCAAATCAATCAAATGTGGATGTGAATTTCGGAACACAAATTCATACCCTCTCGCAACTTGACATAGACCATGCTCGCTACATTCCATTGCCGGAGTGTCAGTGTAACCTGGCTGATTTGCCAAGGTACACCATGGCATTCACCAGCTTCCGTCGCAACTTGTCTTGCGCCTCAACCAGTGGGGCCACTCCGCTGTTTGCGTCAGCGGAATCCCCAGGGGAACGTGCCTGCTGCTCGGCAAGGGACCCCAAGAAGCGCCAAACAAACCATGTCGGGACCTGGCAGATGAGCCTGGATTTTTAAACTTTTGGATTTCAGTTTCAGCAGAATGCAATTCATTCTGTTCACTCGTTTCGATGAATTACTCAATGTTTCAAAAGAAAGAACGCTGACAAAAGTAAGGTGCCCTCAAGACCGAAACCACTGAAGTTGGGCAATGTTTTGCAAGTCTCAAATCTGAAATCCCCCTATGGGCTGTTTCGCTTGCAAAACCATCATCATTTTGTGGATGTCTCTGTCAGTTTCACCCACCTCGATGGGACGGGTATCTTCACTTGCTGGCTGACGCAGCAGGGCTTCTTCTTGTTGGCCTTGGCAGTTGCTTGATGTTGGCATGTTGAACTAGAGGTGTGCTTCAACAAGCTGCAAGTTCCATGAATGGTAAAAATGCTGGCTGCAATTCTGACATGGTTCTGAAATGTTTGCTAGTGGAGGATACAGTACCACTGGATACCTATGGATACCCATCACACAGTCCAAAACTGCCAGCCAGTCAACCGGGTCTTTCGGGTCCAAGCTCAGAAGTGGAAAGTACTCCCTAAAATGGAGGGTGAAGTCCTGGACCAGGACGGAAAGCCACCGTTTCGCCAACAGGACATCCAGTTGCTCCGCTTGTGCCGATGTATAATCCACAGCTGTGTCCTCTTCCCACTGGTGCTCACCTCAACTGCTCTGAGCAATTCGAATTTCCACATCTTTCCTGCGTTTTAGATGACTGTGAAGCTTCTTATGCCAAACTTTTGGAAGACTATTTGGCTTCATTTGGGCATGATTTTGGCACGTAATGTGGTTTGGCCGAAACTCAAGCAATGCCGAAATTGCAAAAGTACTGGCAGATCGCTGGCACTTGTATGTGCTTACGATTTCAATCATCAAAGGAATTAGTAACCATCAAGCAGTGCCTTTGCTGTTGAAAATATTGCTGATATGAAGGTCTATCAGTTTCTCTATAGCCTCGCATTTTTTGTTGTTTTGAACCTCTTTTGATTGGTGATATCCCCAAATGCCTGCTTCACATCTCATCGTTTGCTAACTCTTTTCCCAGTTTTCCTTTCTGTTTGTATCGGTTATTTGCTTAATTTTGTCAATTCTAGGTGCTACTCCCCTCTTTTCCTAAGCTGTAACCATCTTGGCTAGAAACCTAGCCAGCAAATGGAAACTGCGGATGCCCTGCAGAAAGGCTTGGTGCCCGAAAATAACCAGTATTAGATGATGTTTGGGGGTACCCAGTTTTGGTTAGGAAACACTCAAATGGTTGGATCCCCTCACCATCTGCAGCTCAGCAGCCACAAGAATCTGACAACGGCGACAATGGCAGAGGGCTCGCCCTTGAATTTCAAGCACGAAGGACAAGTTCTCGATAGAATGTGAACAGCAAGTAACTCCTAAAGTTGAGAATTTCAGCTAATGCCATTTATATGACATTTATATGACTTACATGACATTAATGACCATGCACTGAGTTTCTTGGACTTAAGTTGATCACAGCTGGCACATTTGGGGGGTCCCCATCAAGTCAAGTCGGCACTGGCTTCCGATGGCTTCCGGCGTCCCAAAATCGCCTCTCCGCTTGCTCCATCAGTGGGCTCGCAAACAACGACTCCTGCGAGGAGGACACGATGGGTAGCGCTGTGGCGCTGTGTAGGGCTCTTGTCTGTGCTAAACTGGCTAGACCCCAATGTCATACAGCATCCCCAAGTCATACACCATCTCGGTGGGATTTGAACCATCCCCAGTCATGGTAGGTTTATGGCATTGGGTCGGCCACATTACAGGACCTTTGTAGAAATGGGATGGGATGATGCAACCAACATGATAATATGATGTGGCATATGGGATACTGAAAAAAAAAATATGTCCCCCCATTGCCCCAATTCTGAAAGGACCAGAGTCTACAGATCTGTCCAATGTTTTTCTGCAAAATGACCCAAACATACCCAAACTGATGAGGTCTATCCATTGAGATCATCCTCCCAGGTGGAAAAACATGTTTGAAACCACCAACCATCTCCAACACTCCTGGCCAGAACGTCTTGGAGTTGATGCTGGAGGTTCCGATTCTGGCGATACCGCAATACCGATTCTGTACCCAAAGAATTGTCATAGCCCAAAATCAGCCAGGATCGATGTTGGAGTACACAATAAACAGTACAATCAGTACACAATCATCATCTTAAATCAATGACAAATGACATCAAATGACATCAAATGACATGATGAATTTCAAAATGCTCATCTCATAGCCCAACGGCCCAACGGCCGTCACAGTTTTCCCAGTTTTCCCACTGGGATCACTGGGATCACTGACCAGCATCCGAGATCATCACAGTATCATCCTGGGACACGCCAGCACAATGCAGGCTGTGGAGTGTCAACTGAGTTGGCTTTAAGGATTTCAATATGTTTAATGACCATCAGGTGACCATCACCATCATCACTCCAAACAACATGAGGCATCTGAACGCTGGCTGCTCAACAATGCTTCGTTAGTTGCTCTTCAAAGAGCACATGACCATGATTGGCATTGCTACCAAAAATGGTTTGCAAACCCCACTTGGGCACCAGGCACGAAAATCGGGCTGCAACTTTGCAGTGTAAGAGCGCCCTAGAACTGGCGCTAAAGTGTGCAAGCATGAGATTGGGTAGCACTTACTAAAGGAGCACATGTCAGTTGCATAATATGTATATATAATATAATTACATGTAGATAGATGTGTGCGTGAAGTATACATCGATACATAAATACTTAAAGATATATTATACGTACTGTATATTTATGTACAAATTAGATACAGCAAATTAGGATAAATTGGTCACATGCCGGTAGGTCCAAGGATTGACTGGCAGTCGAACCCAAGCGCATCGGTCGCTGCGCATGGCACCTGGTTTGCCGAAAGTTGATGCTGCCATCTGCATGGCTGTGGCCTGGACCGGAACGACCGGTCATATTCGATGCCTATTCCGATTCTGATGCCTGCTATGGCTTTGTCAACAAAGATGGCTATATCGGGTACACTTAAAATCCCATGTTTGTGAATCAATCTATCACACATGTTCCTTCCAAAAATTCGCCGCCATTTTGGTAACCTTGGCCATTTGAGCATCGTCAGAAACCTGGTGGCAAATTGCTTCGACTGGTTGGTTCATAGGGAGTCCCATCATTGATTCCAGTTACATCCAATTATATTACAGTATGTATATATATATATACATATACGTAATATAAGAGAGAGAGTTTACAGGGTAAACACAGTGCAGATGCACCGGATGTTTTCTCGGGCCCAAGGCGCCTCGGTAGATCAGGGGTGACACAGCGGGATGACTGTATGTCAGTTTCACAGTCCCCCAAAATCTTGCAATTGTCGTTTGACAATTGAATCGCTGTGTCCTTTTTGACACTTATGCCGACTTATGCCCGTGCACGTTGTCTGCACTCGCTCTGCTTCTCTCGATTCAGTACTTGTTCTTCTTCTTCAATTTGCAGCATATTGGTACGAAGAAGATCCAAGAGAGGAGCAAGGTGGCTTTTGGACAGCAACTTTGTGAGCGCATCGGAGGGGTTTCTGTTGTGTGGTATCCACCGCATTCGTCCCATCAGTTTGGCCATAGACTCCTGAATCACAGCTATTTCAAGCGCACTGCGACCGTCTTCACCTTGTGCTTGTTCGTTGTTGGCACCGTCGAACAAGGCTTTGGCGTCCACTAGTGCAATGGCCTGAGGATCCAAAAAGTCTTCTGATGCAATGACGGTAGGAGGACCACGCAATCCCATCTGAGACTCGAAGCTGCCACTTACCATAGTCTGAGGGTTGAACCTTGAGACTTTGAAGCTTTCGAACACTGCCACCTGTTTCTCAAGAGCACCAAGGGCAGTTGAAAGGCTCAGTCTTCTTGATCTCCAACTGATGATGCTGAAGGGGGCAATTTGGCCAGCATTCAACTTTGGAGTAGAAATCCCTTGCAGCCATCCGTGTTGAGGTTTCACCTTCCCAGTGAAACTTGCGTCAGAAATGACAACATGGCGGATGTCCTTCTCCGGAATTGGATGAATGCGCAGGATGACCGGGTTCTCCTTGAGGTGCTTAACGACGTTGTTAATCTCCAAGGCGTCCTGCAACGTTGCGTTGGGGAAGATGCCAGAGAGGATGCTAGCTGAAGCAGAGGCGTCAGGTCGTCCTTCTCGAGCAACCCAGTTTATAGCTACTATGATGCCTCGGAGTTGCTGTTCTTCCTCCTGGTTGAGTTTCTCACTCGCCGCGTCCTTCTTGTAGAACTTGCGCTCGAACTGAATAGGCTTGAGGCGGTTATTGATGTAGTCCGTCATGTGGTACTCGAAGGAAAAGTCTGGGTTCTGTTTCAATCGCCTTCCACCATATCCAGAACCTTCCACATTGGTTTGGAGGATTTCCACTTTGCCAAAGCGAAGCTTGTTCTCCAACCATTGCATTTTCTGTCGATGAACTTCATCACCAGCCTCGAGGATGTCGTCAACTTCGATGACCATGATGCCACGAGTTGGCACAGCTCCACCTTGAGGGTCTTCAGGTCCATCCAGGGTGAGCACACACCGGTCGTAGACGTTGACTCGGTACTTCAGTTCTGTGACACATAGTTGCAGAAAGCTGCGTCTCCACCAAGCTGGTCCATTCACCAAGCCGTACACTTCTGTAAGCAGGAGAATCAGTTGTCGCACATCATATCCAGGGAAGGTCTCGTCCTTGGGCATGCGACACGCCAATTTCCTGCGCCTTGTCGTCGGTCTGGACTGAAGAAACGCTGTCTTCGCGTCTCTCGACATGGCGGTCCATCTCCGAGAAGAACACATTTGGAGAAAGAGATACATTGATGATGTCAACGGAGTCGGCGCGGATCTTTCAATCTCATGAATCATCGGGTCACGCCATCCGATGACACACCACCGCGACTTTGCCGACAATCCTTGGTGTTCCTGTGGCTGGAAGTTCTTGTCGTAGAAGTCGTTGGGAAGCGCACCGAAAGCATCCGTCGGCTTCCGACGGTCTACAAAGCGACTTTCCAAGACACAGTCTGGATTCTCCTTGAGGAAGCGAAGGCTCTCTTCGACGGATAAGATGCGAACTGCACCAGAATCCAGCAAACTCTTGATCTCCTTGGCCTTTCGGAAGGAAGGAACTTGCTCTGGGGGAAGTTCTTTAAAAGTGATCTGTCCAGGGCTCATCTTGGCCTTGGTGACGTACATCTTGGCGTCCTTATAGTTTATCATGCCACATGCATCCTTGAGCTCATAGGTGGTCTCGTCAAGAGGTATAGGCATGGAATCCTTTCGGGACTTGATGTACTTCCAGAACACTTTCTTGGTGTCATCGTCCGGAAGTATGTTGTAGAAATTCGAGCTTGTCGATGGTGAAGGCCATGCTGGAGGTGCTGGTCCTGAAAAAGGATATGGCATCGTCGGTTGACCTCGTTGTTCGCGCATATAGGCCCAAACGTAGATGTCAGTCGACCTCCAGGCCCTTCATCGACTCGAATGCCGCTCGGTCTTCTACTCGTAGCGGGAGTTGCAGTGGTTCTTTTGGTGTCATAGTGGGAGTTGTAGCAGGAATTTTCTGGCTCTTGTGCAACTGATGGAGCTTGGGTCGAAGCTTCGCTTTGAGCATGTTGAGCATCTGGAGGTTGAGGCATTGGTATGTCCACATCCATCGCCAGGTCGTCTGCCTCAAAAGGAACAGGAACTTGAGCTGGTGTTTCTGGCTAGTGAGGGTTGCTGCATTTCCACATCCTCATCTTCTGCTGGAACTTCTGGTAGAGGAGGTGGTGGTTCCCCTTCGAGAGGTTGTGCAGCTGTGCCATCATCAGGTCCACCTTCACCTTCAATGTCTCGGAAGTGAGAGACGTTGCCAGACTCCAAGTCCTGTAGCATAGCTTTGGAAAGTTCTTGGACCAATTCAGCGCCCAAGCTCTCTTCCGAAGTTGCTGCTCGGGTTTGCTCTCGGCTAGCTTTTATGAGATATCCCCTCTTGCTGACCCAAAGTGATCTTCCATTCTCAGAAGCTGCAACTACCACTCCAGGGCCTGTCCAACCATGGCAGTCTGGCACATTGCGCCAAACATAAACAACATCACCAGGTTCAAGCTTCTTCAGGTCTGTTGTTCTGGTTGTAGTCCTCAAAGCTCGTCGCACCGCTTCGGAATCTTGGGATTTCATCCAAGCTGAAGCTGCTGCATCTCGAATCTCCCAAGCTCGTCGAACTTCATCACCACCACTGGAAAGCACCAAATCGCGATCCAAGTAGTCATCCGCTAACATGGATGCTGGGAGCCGAGGTGTCGTGCCGAAGACTCGTTGAAATGGGCTGAATCCCGCACGATTCATGTAGCGATTCCTAGCAATCTGGGTCTCGGAAACAGCTAAAGCAAATTCCAGTTCACTTTCTGCAGAGGTTTCATGGAGGACTGTTTCCAGCTTGCTTTTGAAGGCTCCACCTGCACGCTCAGTCCTGGCGTTTTGCCAAGGTGATCTCATGTCCGTGAAGTGCAGAAGGATGCCAAGCTGGTTGACTTTGGAGGCAAAGGGTTCTCCAATCCAAGGAATTCGCGGCCTTGATCACATATGATGAGACGCGGAGGCCCATAATGGGCTATCCATCCACGTTGGAGCGCCTCGAATACCACCTCGGAACGCATGGGCAAGATCTCGACGTGCATCAAGTCAGTACCCCAACACAAGACATTCAGCAAGGGCTGGCTCCTCACAAAGAAGAGGTCCACTCCCACGACTTCATTAAAGTTGAGGCTCTTCACCAAGTGAGATGGTCGTTGAGAGTTGGGTCTCTTCCGGCTTTCGCACAATGGACACTTGAAGCACATCTACGTCCATCGTATCACTTCAGGTCGTACTCCTGCATGTCGTAGAGCACGAAGAAACCTTTCATGGTCTGGGTGTCCCAGGTTGCGATGAAGCCGGTCCCGGTAGATCTCACGTCGAAGTTCTGGATGAAGCGTCTGCTCCTCAATCTGCCCTGCAGTCTTGGCGGATGCTCCGGGCCCACGAACTTCGCGTCCAGCTCTTTCTATCTCCATATCCAACTCGTCTTCCAACGCGTCCTCACCCTTGGCTTCTTGGATGGTAGGCATTTTCAAAGCTCTCCTTAATCTCGGAGCCACTGCACCATCTTGTATAGGGCTCTGCAAGGGCGCCGAAGAACTTTGAGAGGAAGTGCAAGAAGAAGCTGCTGCTGATGAAATCCAAGCATCTTGCACAGGCGCCGAAAAACCACCGACGTCCTCATCTGGGTCGTCGAAAACGCTGTCCACAACTCCATCAGCAGGACGTTCACCGCCCCCCAAAATCTTGCGCGCTGGAAAGTGATGAAATTCTGCAGGGTCAGGAAAATCATGTTGAAGTTGCTCCCATTCCGCAATAAACTCTGTCTCATTGCGAACAAAGGAAAACAAAGCATGAGCACCAGAGGCAGCACACCAATGTGCTAACTGCGCCACGTTGTTCGGCAGAACCATGTGGTCCGCAATGGAGAAGGTTGTAGTGCCAGTCCAATGCTGAGGCCATGGACTGACAACTCCACTGTCTCGCCAGTTGTCTACCATCTGCTGTTTGGCATTGGTGGTGGTGTGACGCTGATCGCCCAAAACGGAAACATCAACTGGAACATTGGTCACATGAAAAGGGTTGAAAAGTGCCATTCTAGGGTGAACATGATGGCGAACCAATTGAGTCCCATTGAATGACCAATAGTCCTGTGGAGGGTGTCCTTCTGGTCGAAGTTGAAGATGCTGCCGCAAAGCCCGCAGGATGCTGTCCACGAACTGGTCGGTGTAGATCGCCGCAGCAGCTGCTCGGCCACCTATCAGAGGTTGATGCTGAGGATGTCGTCCTTCACATCGACGACCTAAGTGGATAGCAAGAGTCTCTATGTTGGTGAGTAGCATATGGGCTTGAGGGCTAGCATCTGGTCTTTGGTGACCAATCCAAAAACACACATATCCAACTTGACTTGAAAAACTCCCTCGAACTCCATGAGCTCCGCCAGGGGCTCTCCTGAGATGTTCCAAGCCTTCCTTTTGCTCACGCTCCACAACATCTCGGCTACGTTTGTGGTCGCTCAGGTAGCGCAAACTGGAAAAAGTTCGGCATGGCGGGCTCAGGATTATCAGGGCGGCTTGAGCTCTCTGACCAACCGAAGTGCTGCATCTCTGTGGCTGGCCAAAGTAAAATCCCAACCTGTTGCCAAGTCGAGTGCACCACCATGCTTCAAGCCAAAGCCACGTGCTCGGGCCGTCACTCGGGGCGGAGAATAAATCTCCATGAGGTCCACGTCACTTTGCTGTTGTCCTGCTTTGTCAATGGACTGGCCTGAGAAGTTCTTTTTGTAGTAGGCTAGTATGGTTCTTCTCGCACGTCTTGGCAGTTGTTTCGTGTTTCCACTCAAATCAGCTGCTGACTGTGAAACCGCCTCATTGGCTCCAGGCAAAGCATAGAGTGCCACAGGTTGTTGTGAAACGGCACGGGCTGACTCTTCAGCGAAGTCAACCTTGTAGGCTTCCATTGAGAGCCACTGTAAATCTTGTACAGGATCATGCAAAAAGGCTTGCAAACCAACGGTCAAAAGGACCATTAGTAATTGAGGAAATACCTTGTCTTCGCAAGGACCTTCTCACCTGCTGCTGGTGTTCTCCAAGTTGATGATCAGCCAGCAGCACCGCTCCAGTCTTCAATCGCTGTTGATGTTTACCACCGGCACCGTCATGGGAATGTCTTCCTCCCACGAACCATCCGAAGCCACCTTCTCCTGAGCTTCGTCCATCATAGTGTGCGATGTCGGTGTCTTGCATCTTTGAACTGGGCGAAGGCCTGACTTGACCTGTTTGGTCTTGCGGCCGCGGCTTGTCGGCTGATCCTCCTCCACATTCTCCTGCTTGATCTTCACCATCTTGGCCTCCTCGTCCGCAGGAATCTCCTTGGTTGATCTGGCCCTTCACATCGTTCTGCAACTGCATGTTGCCCTGCTGCGGGCGAGATCTCGGCGCTAGAAGAAACTCTGGATAGCTCCTGCCGGTCTTCTCTTCCACCACCCGTTGGGCATTCTTGTACTCGGGGACTGCACTCGTTGAAGATGAAGCTCCCGAAGGTTCGGTCGTGCGTTGCCAACGGCTTCCACACTCCAGGCAAATCCACCATTTTTCGTACCGGTTGGCCCGGCATCTCATGTACTCGGCTGGATGGTTGCATTGCTTCGGATCCATATGCCAAGTCTTCTGTGCGGAGGACCGAGGCAGCGGCTTCCCGATGCCCTGGATGATGACCGTCTTGCCGGCATTCTTGTTCTGTTTCTTCTCCTTGGTGTTGCGCTCCTTCGGCATCTCGTCGTTGTCCTTCAGCTCCATGCTCTTCTTGGCGATGTAGTCCATGACAACCTGCTTGCCGGTAGTTTCCAGCATCAGGAGCAGCGCCAAGGTCACGCGCTTCCAGGCTGCCGTGCGTTGCAACTCTGTCATCTTGGGCTTGGAGCTGGAAGGCGACTCGTCCTCGGAGGAAATCTGCACAGCGCGACCAATGCGGGTGCGAAGAGACTCCATAGATGGAGCTCAGGAATGATCTCACTTGCTGCAAAAAGGGCTTCTTGAGCATGTCACAGCTCGCGGCCGATGAGGAGGTTGTGGCACTGCTCGGAACCATGACTTCGTCAGACGATTCCATCCAGTCAATCTCATTTGAGGTTTTGGCTCTCCTACTGCTACATTTCAGCTTTGACAAAACTTGAAACACCTTTTTGGAAAGTGAGTTGTTGTTGAAAACCTGCTCATTCTGAAACTCCAAACATTCATCACAGTCATTGTCGTTCAAGTCAAAATACTGGGTAGGATAGCTTGGGCGGCCGGACACAAGGTAGGCTGCTCGCTCTGCAGCTGGAGAGGGCTGTGTCCTGGAGGCCGTTGCACAGCGACATCAAAAGCTGCTGATGATGGCAAAGATGACAAATCGTCAACATCCAAAAACACTTCCACTCCCCCGAAAAAACTGCAGAATGAGCACTCTCGTAACCGCTCAAAGGGCTAGGGCAGGTTGCCCAAACGTTGAGGTAATAGGCCAAGTCAGGATGATCTTCTGACTGACCAGGCAAAAGGCCTGTGGGCACAAACATGGGACCATCTGGAACATGTTGCACCGGGTCTTCAAAGAAAAGCACATGACCATGCCAGGCATATTCTGCTGGGTCTGATGGTGTCCATGTGTCCCAGCAATCATCGACGATGTAGCGACGTGGCGTAAGACCAGCAACACCACCAACTGTGGCCCACTCCATCATGGTCAATCGACGAGGAGTCAATGCCTGGACATTGGAGTGGCCAAAGCTCTCCATTGGAGTGGTCAAAGGTCCTGTGATGGTGTCAATGTGCTCGATCTGGCCATTGGCGAGCTTGACCCACACCGAGGGGGACGATCTGAGCGTCGAGGAACAACATTCTGGTTGTGCAAGACATTGGCAGGTAGGCCTCTGGACCTTCTACCACTAAGAGAGTTTACGGGGTAAACACAGTGCAGATGCACCGGATGTTTTCTCGGGCCCAAGGCGCCTCGGTAGATCAGAGGTGACACAGCGGGATGACTGTATGTCAATTTCACATATACATATATAATACATCCATTAAACATCCGTTATACATCCATTATACATTCAATTACTCTATCCGGTAATATCCAGTAGAATCCGCAGGAAGGTCTTGGAACTGCACCCAGCACCCGGCTCCCCGTCCGAGGTTCGGACCACAAGGCCCCTTGGCATCTTGCATCTGAGCAAACGATTTCCAATAACTTCGGTGGCACAACACGACCGTACCGAAATTGGGTACCGAAATTGGGCAATCGAAGCGAATTCGAGAGTTCCAAACCTATGCAAAATCTGCTAAATATCTTCGTAGCTTGTTTTTTTGTTGGAATTTGCATCTTTTTTGAGTTGGTGATGGTGGATTTCTTCCAAACGTCATTAAAATTTCCTATAGGAGACCAAACCCACTCACCTCGGTGCATCCAACACCTCGACATCAAGCGCCGGGCTGGCCGGATCCTGCCGAGATCACCGGGTCATCCATGTGCCATGTGCAGAAGATTGTTGCAAAGCATCGCAAAGCATCAAATCCCTTGGGCCCTTGGGCCTTTCTTTTCAGAAAGGTCTTGAGCACTTCCTGGCTCTGGCCACGTCCTTCACTTGGAGTCAGGTTCAGCACGGCGCTGAAGGACAGTTGGCTGTGTTCAAGTTCGCTCTAGAAGCTTCTCAAACCACCAAGATCCACAAAGAAGACGATGGACGATGGAAGGACCATTTGCGGACAAATCCAATTCTACAAGTTTCTACCATCGAAAAAACGAGCTGCTATGAAGAGTTTCCCACAAAATCAGTGTCTTTTTCCATTGAAATGTCGACCCCTTCGTTGCCTCCGGGCTCCCCCTTGGAACCCAGAGCGGCAAGTCGCGTAGGTCGAGGCCTTGGTGTTTCCTTTTGGCCCACCATGTTGCGGGGAAAAGTCAGCACCAATCAACGAAAGCCACCATTTGATGAGTCAATGATTGAAATTCCCATGCTTACCATTGAGTCAGTTTACCATCAACCCACTTCTCACATCTTCTCAAATCATTCAATGAGTCAAAACCCCTGGTACCCTGCTTATCACCCTAAAGATAGCTGGTACATGATATTAAAATGGATGTGCATCCCCCATGTTGGTGATAACAGGCTGTGACCTATCACCGAAAGGAGGTTTAGTCGCTAAGCCGACCAAATGGGGTACTGTACCAATTCACCAACAGAGATGGTGTTTCAGTGTTTCAACTGACCCAAATAGAAATGAAACAACCATCTGGGATACCACAATGGGATCTAATCAACAAGCGGTGTGGATATAGCCAATGAAAGATTCACCGGAGTATGAAGCGACAAAATCTCAGCACAATAACCCTGTGGGTGTTTTATCACCATCCCTTGGTGCACTGTAGACCCCCCAAAAAGCCACCACATGCAGTCTATTTCAGAGAAAGCAACTAATGGGATCTAGTGGGTTTGTGCATGTGAAAAACCAAAAAAGAAAAACACGTCGGACACCAAAAAACCGGCCATACCTCTTGAGAAGTAATATGTTTTTTGTCACTGTCAGGAAGACCCAATGATTCAATGATCCAATCAACCTGTCAGAATTCGCTGCATCTGGGTGTCCACACATGCTGTCAACGTTTGGGCAGGATTTCGGCTCACCCGGATTGTTCCAGTACACACAGCCACTCTTGGTCTCTTGAAACATCTTGATGCACTGATCATTTGCTGGGAATGCATCTTGACCATGCCCCAGATCCCATGACAGCTGCCAGACATTGTCGCGTGATCTTTGAGCCACAAAATGCAGGAAATGCTGTAGCATGAGCGTGGCTGGACAGGGAGTCAGGATTCCTCAAGTGTCCATTTATAATCGAAGACATGCGGGAACACCTTCCTGAACATACTTGCACAGGAAAATCGGCCAAATTCTTGGGTGTTCAAAATTTGAGAACTCCCAAGATCAACCAGAATGGTCAACAGTACTTCAGCCAGCAGGAAAATCAATGGTATGGATATTCATGATATGCGCTTTTGAACACCAAAAAACCCTTGAATTTTGGTCAATTCTGCCTGAATCTCCTTCTGCTCCCGAACCTTGTCAGCCTTGCGCCAAGCGGCCCAAGAGAACATTATCTCCAAGTCACCGTGGGTTTCAATAGGAAGTTATGGTCCAATGACGACTGGATGATTTAAGGGGTACCGGCATGACTTAGGAAATCTCCATATCCGTTTATATCGGTTTATGGTAGTGACCGTATACCTGGTCAAGTCTTTTTCACCACGTACAAGTATATAGAATCTGTGTTCTAGATTTGATGGTGCGTCCTTTGTGAATCGAGTGGTAGTTCATGAAATCAAAGTCCAAGAGTGGCGCGCAGCAAGTAGGGCTGATTCATTCCATCTACTGTGTATATATATATTTAGGATGATCAACACATATGGGATTGTCTGAAAATAAGGTGCCCCAAAATGTGATGCTTCTTATATAATTATCATTTTCCGCATTAAAAAACAATTTGATGGGTATCCGCATTTTACGGACACAACCATATGCCATAATATCCCATATATGCCCTCTTTTTTTGCCGGAAAGAAACTCAGCATGAATCACAGGGACCTGGGAACCAGATGGAACCAGTGCATCTGATCCCAAGACCACCAATGCAACAAAACGACCTTGGGTCGAGATAAACCAGTAATGGATATTAAGATACTATTAGTATAATGTCTGGATACACAAAACGACCTTGGATCCGACTTGAAAAAAACTTGCAGAGAGTTTCGCCCGATCAGTCTTGCTAGCAAGGCTAGTGGGCTTATTTCAGCTACTAAGCAGCAGGTCAAGCCAAGTACTGGATCACTGCCTGCGTCTGTGGCACAGCCAGTGCAGCTTGGGTGTCATTCACCTGACAGCGTGGAAGCAATGTTCACAATGCTGTTTCTCAGTCACGAGAACCAGGGCCTTGGTTCTCTCACACAAGTCCATCTGGCCCTTCAGAGGTCTTTGCAAACAACACAAACCAACAGTTATATACAAGACGCAAACGAGCAGAAAATTCAACTTCGAAACCATCAAATAATTTGATCGTCCTAAAGCACTGGCTGTTGTTCATTCATCCTAAATAATCATCGGGCAAAGAACATGAGGATTACCATCGAATGTTTTTGTTGATCCCTGGTTGGCAATATTCGTCAACTTAGGGTTCCCATCCCAAATGAATTATTGGTATTCCAAGAGAAATTGGGGACAACCATCCCAAATAGGATAGAACATGAAAAGTGAATTTTCAAGTCTTCAACCATCAACCGTCCAATCATTGCCATGTTGGGCTTCATAAACTCAATTGGTTATTAAGTTATAGCGCCATCATTGGCAATTAAAGGATGATAATCAATGGCCATCTTATCCACAAATATCCACCAACCAATGGGGCCATCTTATCATCCTCCATGGTACCCACCGGTACCCACCGGTACCCACCGAATCACCTGGACGTCGAAGGTCCATCTCTCAAGCGTCTCTTCCGTGACCTAAGAAACACAACGGCTGGCGGTGCTATGGTCCAGTCGCTGTTGTTTCTTAACCATGGATGGAACGTTGCAGTGTCTTGGTACAATATCATGTTACAATCCATGTGTTTTTTCATTTTATGGGTCATTATAAATAGATATATATATATATATATATATGTTGCAGATATCGTGTGTTATAGTAACTTAATATACGCCGTATGTGTGGTGTATCACCTCTCAGATCCTCTCAGTTCTTGCCTGCGAAGCCACGACCACCACCAGTTTTCTCACCTCAGGACTAGGCTTAGGGATTCGTCTGGGGATTCCTCCACAATTCCAGCTAGTCATTAGGCATTATACATCAATTTATATCATCTTGTACCAGGTAAAATATGGAAACAAAAAAATGTTCATCATGTTGATATCATTTTACATCATTTTGATATCAATCTAAAATCGATTCATATCATAGTTGGAAATCAAAATCCAGGTTTCCATATGTCTTCATATAATGGTTTTCATCACCGCGCGTCGTCAGCCACAACTCTCCAGCTACTCGCCAACTTCTCGGGCCGTCGCCTGGCTGCACATCATCCAGCCTTTGAGCTGCCGCAAGACCTGACCGCAGCGACTGCAGCCAGGACTTCCAGGACTGCTACTGATATATATATATATATATATATATGTATATGTATATGTATATATTCCAATGTATATTTATATTTATATTTATATTTTTTACTTGGTGATATAGTTGCTGATGGCGATTGTTGATGACGATGATGATGATGATGACGATGACGATGACGATGACGAGATGATGGTGAGGATGATGAAGAAGATGAAGATGATGACGATGACGATGACGATGACAATGACGAGATGATGGTGATGACGATTATGATGATGATGATGATGATGATGATGATGACGATGACGATGACGATGACGATGACGAGATGATGGTGATGATGCTGATGATGATGACGATGACGATGACGAGATGATGATGACGTTGACGGTGATGATGATAAGGGCGATGACGATGGCGATGGCGATGACGATGACGATGACGAAATGATGATGATGATGATGATGATGATGACGATGACGATGGCGATGGCGATGAGGATGACGATGACGAAATGATGATGATGATGATTATGATGATGATGATGATGATGATGACGATGACGATGACGGTGATGAATGATGGATGATGATGGTGATGATGATGATGATGAAGATGATGATGATGATGATGAAGATGTTGATGATGATGATTTTGATGATGCTGATGTTGATGGTGATGGTGATGATGATGATGATGATGATGACGATAACGATGTCGATGGCGAATGATGGATGATGGATGATGGATGATGGATGATGGATGATGGATGATGATGATGATGATGATGATGATGGTGATGATGATGATGATGGTGATGATGATAATGATGGTGATAATGATGATGTTGATGATGATGATGTTGATGATGATGATTTTTATGATGCTGGTGGTGATGGTGATGGTGATGGTGATGGTGATAGTGATGATGATGGTGATGATGATGATGATGACGACGATGATGATGATGATGATGATGGCTGTTGACTGTTGACTGTTGACTGTTGCATGTCGCTGGAGTTCCGCTGTGTTCTTCCTCTTTGCTCAGCAGAAAAAGGCACAGCCACCTTCCACATGTGTCTGGGACAACAGTAACAAGCCGACGCACAGTCGTACCTCCCCAAGATATTCTTGAAGCCCCTTGTCCTTGGTCACCAAAATGGACCTGTCCAAGCAATCCACAACTGAAGGGTTGGTTTCAGCTTCACTGTCTTGGCACGCTGGCATGGAGCATTCTCTTTTCTTGCTGTCTTGTGGATGGTTTAATCTACTGCAGCCCTCATGAGCAGGCCCGCACATCCAAATGGTGAGGTCCACCCTTTAAACATCCGTCCTCTAAGCCTGGAGTAGGTGGTACAGTACTTTATGCTGCGGCAAATCTTGCTCTAGCTCAAACTGCCATGCAAACGAGCTGCAATCCATATTTGGGCACCGAAGTAAAGTGCTCCGCAGGGTACACCCTGGCGTCGATCAGCTCGATGGAGCATTGAGAGATGATTGGAATGTGTCCAACCTTTCCTCCCCGATTCCTCCCAGAAACAGATGGTGCCAGATGGTTTTTGGAGGATTCCCCATTTTCCCACCAAAAAGTTCCAAAAAGCATCAGCAGCTCACAAGACTCAGCGTTTCAAGCTATTTTCGACATTGTCGACATCCGTTTTCGACCCTCGTTGGTAGAGGATGCTGTTGATGGCGTAGCCAAAGAACTCCACCACAGTTTCAGTGGATCCACGCAAGGTGATCTCAGCAGGCGGATGTGCCGTGGTCCTCGTGCTCCCATGATGGAATCCAAACGGTCCAAAGATACTCAGTATAGAAATCCCCAATGGATTTCTGATCTATAATTCTCATAAGTCTCACAAGGTTGGAGAGGTTCACAAGAAACTCTAAAACCCTTAAGTCCCTTGCCAAGCCAGTCTTCTCTGGCGTGGAAGTTGCCGACCACATCTTTGCAATACGGGAGGCTAAGCAGCTAAGAAGTTGTTCTGCGTCGTGACAAAAGAAAAATACATCTTGACCCTGCATGTTGCAATTGTCCGAATCACATCATGACGTGTTCATCCTGCACTACCAACGCTGGGTAGCCACAAGCAAGCAGTGAAGTGACACACAAGAGTTGTTCGTGGGGTGCAGTTACTGTAGTTTCCACCTTTTTGGATCAAGGAGTATTAGTGACTTCATTGATTGGCATATGCTCCGCAATTGCATGTGCTTTTTAGGTAATGGTGGATGTCCTAGATGTTGGTGCCTTGCATGAGTTCGCACTGTCTGTGGTGGTTTTGTAGGTTTCCAATAGTTGTGTGATGTTTAAGTTGGACGGTTCACGCCCCATAGATGAAAAACCAAACTCAATCAGACCTTCCAAACAGCTACTTCCAGACTGCCGCATAATTCGTCCCACTTTTCGATCAGATTGGTAGATTGGTGTCTGCAGACGATGTGTCGGCTGGCGGCCTGAATGCAGCTGGAGAAATCAAAATCCAGGGAGTTGTGTGTGGGCAAGTGGGCTGTTTCAGAGACAGTATGAAGCTGACAGGCAAAAGGATACAAGAGCAAAACTTTGGATTTGTTTTGTGCCGGACTGTGCTATATCGCTGTTGGCCCCAACGCTATCATTTCTGTTCAGATTCCCATCAAATTCCAAACAACATGGAAAGAGTCGTGGTTAGTCCCATTTCCTACGTTTACAATTCAATGGCCCCAAGAATGAAGAGGGTTTCTGAAAACCATATGAAGACTATGGGAGTATTGCTATCAAATTTGAACAACTGTTTATTGACTAATATTCCCCTGCAATCCAATGTTCTCCAGGAAATTGCACACATTTTTTGGTGATTTGTGTCCATTCTATGTAGGCTCTACATATACACATTTTTAAATGGATCACCCAACTTCACCCCAACGCACCTGCATCCAACTCACGCTGCTGCAGCCTGGCTACACATGTTCACTTCGCAATTGAAGTTCGCTTCATCCCATAACCCATGATATTTTCACCGTTTTTTTCTTTTGGTTTGACTGAAAGTAAGGTCCACAAAAAAATCTGTGGATTACATCATTGTCCATCATGTTCCCCATTGAGGCCTTGGGCCATATGCGGACGGCACGCGAGAAGCCTGGCTTCAAGTTACAGAGAAAGCTCCAGTTCTATAAAGTGGTGCCCCACTAAGTTGGTTTGTAACTAGCTTAACTATGGTTTGTGGTAGATAGAATAGATACAATGGGATTTACAAACCAACTTAAAACTGGGGGACACCACATTGTATGTAACATAGATATAGATATAGATAAATATATAAATAGATATATATATATATATATATGTATGGGGTGTTCTATAAATGGGGAATCCCCAATAGCTGGATGGTTCACTATTTCATGGAAAACCCATCTATAAATGGATGATTTGGGGGTATTTTAGGAAACCTCCTTATCCAGAAATATTTTATATGTCCAAATGGTGGAATATATATTATTATATGTGTTTATAATAATATATGCTGTAGAATAATGGTCTCAACAAGCCGGGATTGTCTGGATGTGGGTCAAAAGTCCGGGACCCTCGTGAACATCGGTAGTGGTTTTCCACCCTTCCTGAAACAACCAAGCAAGTGGAATCCTCCGAAGCTGAGCACCTCCGCATTTCACGGATGCACATATTTGTACTTGCGTACGTCTCATCTATCTATTATATACAGCATTATTGCGCTCTGCAGAGAGGATCGGTTCTCCCTACTTCCATGGGCTCGGACTTTCGTCAGAGCCGCACGGGCTAAGAATCATGGGGCAAACGGTTGTCGGCCCAAAACGAAGAACCGCATT
>Ga0126342_10002932_pt1 | contig 27496 bp, 23 predicted proteins | sample Cyp1metagenome_FD_92528 | JGI IMG/M metagenome (GOLD analysis project Ga0126342, IMG submission 92528) | Coral microbial communities from Lord Howe Island, Old Settlement Bay, Australia - Cyphastrea 1 metagenome | ecosystem: Host-associated > Invertebrates > Cnidaria > Coral ... | reverse complement strand
TAGCGCCCAGGAACCCAGAATATGATTTTCACGTTATAAGCATTACATGGGTCAATCAAAGTATATAGTAGTATATAGTAGTATATAGTAGTATATAGTAGTATATAGTAGTAGTAGTATATAGTATATAGTAGTATATAGTAGTATATAGTAGTATATAGTAGTAGTAGTATATAGTAGTATATAGTAGTATATAGTAGTATTTAGTAGTATATAGTAGTATATAGTAGTAGTAGTATATAGTAGTATATAGTAGTATATAGTAGTATGTAGTAGTATATAGTAGTATATAGTAGTATATAGTAGTATATAGTAGTATATAGTAGTATCTAGTAGTATCTAGTAGTATATAGTAGTATATAGTAGTATATAGTAGTAGTAGTAGTAGTAGTCGTAGTAGTAGTAGTAGTAGTAGCAGTAGTAGTAGTAGTAGCAGTAGTAATAGCAGTAGTAGTAGTAGTAGTAATAGTAGTAGTGGTAGTAGTAGTGGTAGTAGTAGTAGTAGTGGTAGTGGTAGTAGTAGTGGTAGTAGTAGCAGTAGTAGTAGTGGTAATAGTAGTAGTAGTGGTAGTGGTAGTGGTAGTGGTAGTAGTAGTGGTAGTAGTGGTAGTAGTAGTGGTAGTAGTAGTAGTAGTCGTCGTCGTCGTCGTCGTGGTTGTTGTCGTGCTGAATCCTTGCTACTACGACTACGTCGTACTGGTCCTGGAGACGGTATTCGCGGTAGTTCTTGTAATAGTTCTCGTCGTAGTAGTAGTCGTCGTCCTGCTGGTGGTGGTTGTGGTCGTCGTAGTACTCCTACTGTCCTACTCGTAGTAGTTGTCGTAGTCGTCCACACGGACGCACGTCCGGCCGTTTCTCTGCCGGCGCCGGGCTGTCAGGCGTAAGCCTTTAAATTATATTCATACTTTTGACAAACATGCGTTCGGGATTGTTCGGGAAACATGACCTCTGACTTCGAACACAGTGATGTTTTCACTGTTCCCACATTTTCCTTTCCACCCATCCCACAAACCCTCCGTATCGAGATGAAGCGATCCTCCAACTCCAAGCTGGGCATGGATCAAGTCATTTTCGGTACTTGGTGATTTCCAAAAATGGCGGTCCTCCCAAATCATGCATTTTGAGAGGATGTTCCATCACAAGCCATTCATTTTTGGGGAGACCCCATTTATGGAAACCATCACTTTTAAAGCGCTCATTTTTTAGCGGGCAAGCCTGCTGAGCACCATCCTGGTCGACCGCACGCTTGCCAGCCATGATGCCCCATGGCGCACGAGATGTGGGGCAACAGTTGGCAACCGACCTTTCAATGGATTGATTTCATGGACATTCTACAGGAAACCATTGTTTTTTCCATCAAAAATATGGTGGGCTTCTTCAAAACTTCCCTTCAACCAATTCCGGGATTCTTGGCAGTTCTTGGATTTTCCTGCGGAAATAATATGAAAAATGAGAATTGAGCGAAATTTGGATGGACACGGATCAACATGGTACAGTAGGTTCCGGATGGTTCCGGGTTTCAGGTTGGTCGATGGAACCATCTTGGCCCAGCTGATGCCTAGGGTCGGATGTCTTCCCTAGGTTGGGCGCACTTAGATCTGCAGCTTCAGATGAAAGTGAAACAACAGGCGGTAGGGATGCCTGAAGCTGCCCGTGCTGATCTGTGAGTCTTGCAGCAAATCGCATTGTGTTTACCATCATTAACAACATCATCTGTGGCGATGGCGCCGTTGGCAAATGCTTTTGGGGGTTACCCCACCCATGTGCCTGCATGAAAATCATTCCCCAGCCATGGCTTTACTATGCTTTACTTTTTTTCGGGCATGTTTTTACCTAGGCATGGAGAAACCCACCATTTATACATGATTTCCATTGATATTCCTTGGAAACCCATCCTTTCCACACATCTACAGCAACCCCAACTAAAGTGCTACTAGCTCATGAAATGACAAAATATATTGAAATATATTCAAATATGAATGAGAACCTAATGTAAACATAAATAAACTATGATTTGTTAAGTTTGTATCTTTTTTGGGTTGCTGAACATGTTACATTGGAGGCGAACGTCTTCTTTTGGGCCTTTGTCCTCGTTGCCGACCACTAAAGCCCAGCGAGCATTCGGCTGCGGAGACACCGCTTTGGGATGAATCTCCTGCAGGACCAGTGACTGGGGGTCATGTTGCCTCCCTACATAGGGCTATACATGGCATGTCAATGGGTATACTTATACTGGAATTCGGAGTGGTAGTTTTTCTTGAGCTTGCCACATGATCGAAGTTTTTGGTCAAAGTTCTTGTTTTGACTTCACTCTGCGGTTGGGGTTGCCCAGCAATCTATGGCCTGTCCTCCGCCGCGTAAATGCCTGGGCACAACTACGGCTGCCACAGCTTCAGAATGACCAACAATGCAAACACACAGTGGCTAAAAGATGTGGAAAACAAAAACCTGGCTGTGGGATTTACATTCGTGCAATGCTCCTAGTTGATCATCCACACTTGGATAGATCTATCTGATATAATGACTGCGAAAGGGCTTGCACGGGCGGAGCTGACCCAGTTGCTTTCAGCAAAACCACGCGTGGAGGGAAAACTAACTTGGGCAACGAATCAAAATCATCAGATCAGATTTTATAGATAAAAGTAAGGTAGGTATTCGCAAGAGGTCAATCCATATATGATCACGCATACACATATCGCCTAGAATTCACTGAGGCTACTTCCAACCCATCCCAAATTCCATCCATTTTGGGTCTGCTTTGGAACCACGAGAAGGTGCTATCGTCCTCAAAATGTTTGAAGCGCGTCTCTCTGTACAAATGGGCAAAGTCCTCCTCGAAACCCTCCTCGAAGGCAGGCTGGGCGTTCCAATACCTGCGCTGGGGCCGCGACTGGCGTCGGTCCCACAAGGACTTGAGGTGTTGATGTAGAAGGGCGAAGGGGCTGCAGGAGAGGTCCGTGGAGTACCAGTTGAAGAAACCTGAAATATGTTGAAATGTCGGGAAACCCAACCCGAAACCATGGACAAATAATGGAAAATCAATGAAAATATACGTAAGTTGGATATAAGTTGGATGTAAGTTGGATGCAAATTGGATGCTCCGAATTAGTTAATGGGGAGAAAATCATGCCATTTAAGTTGGATGTAAGTTGGATGCAAGATGTGGCTATGACCTTCAAAAATTGTTGAAACCCAGCAGGCGGAAACAGCTGTGTAGCTCCAGCTGATGCTTCATGTGCCATAATTTCTGCGGTTCTTCCACCAAAGACAGCAGGTAATCATACAGCGCCGATCTGCTACAGTCTTCATCATCACAGATGCGGCTTTCAGGCCACTTGATCGAGAAGTTCTCCCAGGGAAGGTCATTCATGAAGGCCAACTCGTATTCATCACTGAGAATCACGGGGATGCAGCCCGCCTTGGATCAAAAATGGCCCAAACATTCCGAAAGACCTCAAAACATTCCGAATAGATTCACCAAATATCACCAAATAATGGTTAATGATGGCTAATGATGGTTAACTAGATTGGTCAACCGTTGAATGGGACCATGCTGCACCAAATCCAAGCAGCATAGAAGCTCTCGTACAAATGGTTGGTCCAGGGGCTGGTGCCAGCCGGGACCAAACAGAAATGGCTGTCACCTTTCCGTTCCAAGTAGTCCCCCACAAAGCCTCCGATGTCAACCTAGCAATCACGCCCTCAGACCGACACTCTCAGCCAAAGCGCTGTACTATGCCATCCTACTATCCTATGTTTTATTGTTTTTTTTGGCATAGTCGTAGTTGTTCCATGTCTGTTCGGGCAAACTAAGCAGATTCCGGATTCCTCATGAAGATAACCAAATGGTGGCTTTTTGGACCATCATCTTTGATTTTTGAAATATTTCCTCTACATCCAATACAGCGCTGTGGTAAACAAAATGACAAACCGCATGCTTTGTGTCCTACGAAATCGTCAATTTGGGTACAGTATGGTCTAGTAAGTTTGGCATATAAATGCATATAATATATCAAAATATGTTTTAAAATATGTCATATTGTTTTTGCACATTTGTGGTCTGTCAATTCCATGGGCTCAAAACTCTGGCACCTCCCCATCTTTCCATGATCATTTCCAAATTCGTTGTTCAATGGGTCAACGCTGTGCTATTTTGTGATCATATGCATAAGCCACCTTTTCAAATGTACTACAGTACTTCACAAAACATTGGTTACCTTGTCGTTACCTCTGTATTCATGAACCAAATGTTGTTCCAAGGTTTCTTGAAATAACTAATCTAACTAAGAGCCAAATATATTCTCGTTAAGACAAGAGCTGCTAAGGAGCTCCATTCTCTGTCAAACAGTCAAGACATGATTATCATCCATCTTTATAGGAATATATATATATATCATGAATTATATGTTATTTATATCATAAATTAAATAAGTATATATATATGTATCATGAATTTCACACACACATATATATATATATATCATATATTAAATACTTATATATATATATGTATCATATATTATATATTAATACATATTAAGACTATTTTAATGTATTAATACATATACATATTACATATTGTGATAATTGATGAACAAAACAGCTATGGTTCAAATATGTTCAAATTATATAATCTCCTTTAGAAACACCAAGAACCAAGAAACTCCATCCATCAATCCATTCTACAACCCCCCTAGATTTCCAGGGGGTCATTGGGGGAGCATAGTTTCTTGGAAAATCATTCCCCACTGTGGATGGAAGAAATCCTGCACCACATTAGATGGTTGAAACCCTATGCCCTAGGAATAATGGGATGTTTGCCACCTATCAACTGGCGCAGGATTTCGCAACCATCCACTATCATCCACTGTATGTTCCTCCGCTCTCTACATTTACCCTCTGGATCCCTCTGTAATTTAACATAGCTATTGAACATGGCCTATAAAAATAGTTGATTCACCTATTAAAGATTGTGATTTTCCACAGCTATGTTAGTTTACCAGAGGGTATCGCTCAAGAAACTCCATCCTGCAGATTCCGCGTCCGGCTGAGTTTCATCAGTTCCCCGCGTACCGCGCAGTCGCCATAGGCCTCGTGGATCAGCGGCGCACGGCCGTGGAAGGTCAGCAGCAGGCGCCGCTCGGCGGAACGCTTGTTGTGACGCTTCATGTATTGGATCCGCGCATAGTCCTCGGGTTTTGAACGCAAAATGGGAAGAACATATACCTTGGGGAAACCATGGAACACACATAAAAACAACATGTCGAAAAAATGCCGCACATTTTTTTAAAAGAAAAGATGCTGATGATTGGTTTAAAAGACATGTTTTGGCCGCAGTTTCTATATATTCGATTGGGGCTGTAGGTACGTCACCAAAGATGGACATGATCTTGCATCTATTGTTCTGTCGGTTGATCGTTTGTGGTTTCAAGAATTGTGTTCTACCTTTGGGGTGATTGATGGTCTCCAGCAGCTCAATCTCTTGAGGATTGAAATTATCAGCCAGGTATGTAGCCAAAGGATGCCCGTAAGAAGAACTAGGAACAAAAATTCCTGTAGTGGATTCAATATTCACTTGGATGTTGACGTTTGGGATGGGCTGAAGCATGTTAGAACATGTTAGAACCACCAAGCAGTCTTCTTTGATAGGATCGGCCCTCGGGTTGCCCCTTTCCAATCCTTTCCATCCAACTCACGGTAAGAGCATCTCTTTCAACCGGATTTCTTGATCTTTTGGCCCCCCCCAAAAAAAAACACGTATGCCATCGTATGCCGTAAGACCAAAAAATGTCCAAATAAACTTCATTTCATAACAAGACTCATCTCCAAAAACCCAGCTCCACAGTTCCAATGAGCTCCGCCCTGTCAACTTCATCCCCATCATGGTTGGTTAATATCCCAGCATTCATCATGGCAAATTACAACATGTCACTAACATGAAATAAATCTATTTTGGGATGGTTTCCTCCAAATTCACATTCCACTCAGGTCGCAGGTCGCAGGTCAGAATTTTCTCAGATTATGGCCATTCCATACCATTCTATGAACTCCCCAACTCCCCAAAAATCTCACATTTTTCCCAAGGGTCCGTGTGCCCAGGGATCACCAGATCCTTCCAGCTGGAGAGACAGTGTTTCACGTCCACGTAGCGTCGCAGCGGCTCGCCCCAGGTGGGACAGCGGCTCTCCGGAGATAGAAACACCGCGGAGCTGCGCAGCAGGTCGTAGCCTCGATGACATGGGGGGCATTTCCAAAGGTGACCACATTTGGAAAAATGAGGGGCTTCAGATGTATTTCACCCAAAGGAAATATAGGAAATGATATAAAATTGAACTTTAGTTAGATTCAATCAACGGACATATGATGATTTTAGATGATTGTGGATACTAAGGGTCTACAAATCGTTTATTAACCCTCAACAACCACCAATAAGAGCGGGGGGGCATGTCTGTGGGCACGTTGAACCGTTGAACCCACATGACGGTTGATTGATTGAACCTCCGCCAGCTGGCCCCCTAGTGGTATCTGACATGTGTCACAGGGGGTGATCATCCAAAATATATCTAAAACGAAAAATTATATGCAAAAATCTGCCAAACGAAAAATTATATGCAAAATTATCATCATTATGCAGCATATGGTAAACATATGTAAAAATGAACCAATCAGACCAATCAGTGGCTGTCCCAAATGCGTGGACCTTGCCCATCTGCAAAGAGGAAAATGTGATCGGCGCCATTCAAGCGATGAAAATACCGCGACTTGCGGAGGAGGTCCATCATGGGGTCAAAGATAAAGCGGTTAGAGACCTCATCCATGTTGAGGATGAGGTCCTCACTGACATTTTCGTTCAGCTTCACGTAGAGGCAGGTGGCGTGAAGGGGCACGTAAAACCAATCGGCCGCATCAGGATCGGCTGTCTTGCAATTGTGGCGAAAATACTGGTGCAACAGCACTTCGGTACCCCATTGCCCCTGCAAGCATTCAAAGGTGCCACCATAGAAGTTTTTGGGAAGATCATACACGAAGAAACGCTGACCCAGGCAAACTTCTTCCATGTCCTGCTCATCCTCAGGTGGCTCATAGTCCAGTAATTTTTGCAGGTTGATGTATCAAGTTGTCATTCCTTTAACTCTATACAAATGGAAATAAATAAACCCATTTGCCAATCCTTCAGATGTCAGGTGTCCGATGAAACAGTTAGAGAGGAGCCATGACCCAAGGACCCAACAAATGACGGTTTCAAGTTTAAAAGGTTGATTTTAAAACAGCCTGATGCATCTGATACAGAACGTCAGCCAAGCTTCGGACAAAGCAGAATTTGGACCCAAACGTTGCACATCCAGAAATTTTGGATAGACATAAGCAATATCCGCATTCCACTCCAGCATAAGTTTTTCAAGCTGCTCCTTCCTATGGTCATCTGGAAGCTTGGCAAACAGCCTTAGTTGGCGATAGCAACACAAATTTTCAGAGCCCATCCGGGCAGGGCAAAAGCCAGTTGCCTCATGTACTGATTTTTGGAATTACACTGGCAAGATTGCCCTTCCTTAACCTTTGGCTTCCACGTGGGCAAGAGTTCAGAAGTTCAGCCTCAGAGTTGTGATTGATAAGCTGCCCACTTTGATGTTTTCCCTTCCCACTCCAAGGATCTCCGAGCGGTTCAAGAGGGAGCTCAGCACTTTCCACGCACGCGCACAAATGGATCATATAGAAATATATTGCATATATGATAAATGGGACAAAGATAGAAGCTTACCCAACCGGAATGCAAGCACCCAGAAATCACAATACTCGGAGTTCTCAACTGACTCTGTGACGGTTTTGGCTCTCAAATGTGAACAAACAATGCCCAAGGAGAAAACAAAAGCAGGAAACCGGGACATGTTGCTATTTGTGGTTCTTTGCCTGACAACAGCCAGTGCACTCCGCAAACAAACACGACAACATCTCCCAAATGTTGTTCCCCCGTTCAGCCAAGTACTTGATTGATGATCTTCCAAGGATGCCATTTTCATCCATTTTCACCCGGTGATCCAAGCCATCTGACCTAGCAACTCCTCGCGAAGCTGATAAATGTAAAGAAGAAATTCTCGAGCAGCTTCACGGCCATTTTCAGTCTCGATTGCCAAAATGCCTTCCAACACACCGTCGATGAAAGATTGGCTTGTTTTTGGGGGATGTTGGGGCTGCAATCACTGACAGCCCAAAAGTATCCAAAAGTAATGTCTAAAAACCCGCTAGAAACTGCGGGTGCACCCGCCCCTGGGTTGCTCTACCGACCCCAGGATTCCAAATGCAAACAACATAAAGAAAGATTAAAAAGGAAAAAGAGAGAGACAGTGACAAAGTGAATGGCTTTTTAGCTGGCTGCAATTCATCATGATTTCCAAGACAGCCGCTGGGCAGAGGTTCAAGGCTTGGCCAAGCCGTGGTTCGATCTGCAGCTGATAGATTTCGTCCCGGAAGTGCCTGTGGAACAAGATCCGGCCCCCAGCTCCTTAACTGGCAATGATTAATGGAGGAGGGAAACCCTCTGGTAGTCCAGCATGGTTCAATGGACAGATATGGAGAGATATGGACAGGTCAGATCCTACACCTTGAAGAGAAATAGAAATCCAAAATGTCCTGAACATCACTCGAGTGGATGATTTGCCCATTAACGTGGCAAATTCCATTACCTTTCCATCGCTGGACTTGGTTTTTGCCCAAAACGTTAGCAGGGAAAATCCTCCTAGATCCTCAAAACTCACAATCCAAAAGGATGTCGGTAGTGAGGGATTTCACTTTGAATTGTTCCCGGACCACTACTTAAGTGTGTCGTGCCAACATGCCAAGTTCTTGTACAAACCCAGCATGGCATTCCATTTCTCTTTGGAAGATATTAAAGTTAAGAGTTTGAAAGCAGCTCGATCTATAGGGAAAAAACGGCTAGTGAGCTTCTAGTGATATCAAAAGTTATGAAGGCGAGTCAGTTGCTCATGTCTCTTTCCATTGTGCAGGGAACTTAAAGGTAATTATATACGACTAATTATGAAAGTTGGGTTATGGTATGGCGCATCTTTCTGTGGTTCTAACAGTTCCAACGCATACAATTGAAGTGTCAAAACACGTCACAACCCAGTCCAAGCTACTACCGGTACCTATTAACAATGAATTGCATGGCATTGTAGTCACAAGACCGGATATTCACAGGTCAAGTAATCACCAAACACCGCACTGCCCGGCCCGAGCCTGGAAAGCGCCAGGTTGTCTCGTCCATATCTGGAAAGGGTGCGTCACTTGGGCAATTTCTTGGGGTGGTTTTATACCTATGACCTATGAAATGTCAACAAAAGGAAGATGGCCCCATAGTTTCTGCTATTGTTTTGGGGCCGTTACACTTCACCTGCGTGTGTGCAGCTGAACTGCGCCGAAGAACATTTTCTGGCACATCATCCGTATTTCTCGTCCACAACGTGCATCAGCAAAAAAACAGTTAAAATCCAGGAGATATCTGCCCCCACCTCTTTTGCCAGCTGCCAAGGGTGCGGAAGTATTCCGGCTGCAGCTCTCCAACTTCCGCTTCGCATTCCACCGGAGAGGGGGCGTCATTCTCGTACTTCCTGCCGCGGAAGATTTTCGGAATCACCGCAGAGCCGGTGGCTCGTGGAAGAAGTGGCATGGGGGACGTTGGGGCGCATGGAGTTCCATTCATGACGCATTGGCAGTGGATATGTTTAGCAAAATGGGCACGAAGATCACCATTTTCATCGGCAGTTTGGAGAAGGGAGAATAACTATGATTCTGGGTGGCGGGCACAACGGGATAGAATGGCAACTATACCAGGAAATTTGAAGCATTCTGATTTGACTTCATCCCGATCAAAAGTGGAGTTTCGTCCAAAATGAAGGGTAGCCCAAAATAGCCATCTATAGTCATCCAAATAATGATGAACCATGGGTACACCCTACTGTTGAATAAACCATTGGCAACCACCAGCTGGTGACTGTCCCATCCCTGGCTCTCCCATCTGCATCAAACCAAGTCTCGTAGATGGGCACAGTTCATGTGTGCAGTCTGGCAATGTAGGGAGGCCACTCACCAGCAGAGTTGAGGCCAGTGATAGCAGCGCCATGGCGACAACGACCCATGATGGTGTTTATTTTGCGTTTTTGGGCTGTCCCAAGGTGGGAAGGTTCTCTTTAAACAGCACTACTACCAGTTCCAACATCGCTGCGGCTAGGTTAGCCAAGTGCAAGCTGCGTATGTTGTTGACAGCTCCCAAGATTCAAAGTCATTAAGTGGTACCCCGGTTGACTTATGATAAGCATGGATTGGATTGACGCATGATTTTTGCATCAATTGAGTATTACGATTGAGCACATCACTTCAAGCCTCTTAAGCCAACTCACATGCCTGAGTTGCCCAGGCTCTCCCAACTCCCGTTTCCGACACAGAAATAAAACCACTATACATTCGAGAAATCAACCCTTAGTGTCGATTTATCAAAGAATTTCTAAATAAATAATGCATATATATATATATATAATTACATATATACATATCTATACATATATACATATATATATATATATATACAAAAACATAAACCGAAAACAAGTTTGCCAATGTAAAATCCGACGGGTGATAATTTGTTTTCTCTGTTTTTTGCGGGGTTACCACAACCCCAACGAAACTGATAAACATAAATTTTAGATGCCTTATGATGATACCTCATGTAATTGCATAGTAGTTGTGGATAAAAACCTTGGCACCCTTTTGTTCACATCGAAATAACTGGCACATATTCATCCCTCCCAATATGATCAATATGGCAATATATGATTACAGCAGGTTGTGACCTACCCCCCATCATATACACAAATCATATATCATAGTGTTGGCCATACATACCATTCATAACCCACTAAATCACAAGTTTAAGGATTAAAGACCATTCATAGTTCTATCCTCCCAAAAACCCTAGTTATTTGCATCAACTCAGCCATCGTGTCACATCCACCTGGCACCCATCCGCCGGGCCCGGGCAGATCTGGGCCCGCTTCAGCGAGCGCAGCGCCACTGGCAGGTCTTCTGCCAGATGGAACTCCGCCTCGTAGAGCCTGGGACCACTGGGAAGACCATGGAGAAGTCCTAAAAGTGATATACCAGGGGACATGGATGTAATTGATTATCAACCAACAAAAATGCTCATAGGTACAGGTATAACGGATAGCTTAGTTAATCTGGATAAGCATGGTTGCCCTTCGGCGACTTCAAACATGGCTGAACACTGGAAATCCTTCAAAGAAAAAGGAGGTTGTAATGGAACATATCGGAGATCCATATTGGTGACATCTTACAACTGGTTTGTTTCACCAGTTTTGTAAGTGGTTATGTATGTTATGTCATGGATTAAGCTCACATGGTCCACAGTTTCACGAATGATTCGGGTGATTGGGAGAACTTCGTTTGTATCATGTGATAAATGTGTTAAGCGAGAAAATGTCTTTTAGCCCCCCATATGCACCAGGGAGCAGGACCCTTCTCTCTCTCTCTCTCTCTGTTTGTGGTTTGTGAACTGAAGTAAATGTCATCCATTTTCATTCTTTTCATTTGGCTCAACAAGGCCATCCAACATCGGAATCACTTAACATCAAACACCAACACACAACTTGAAGAACTCCGCAGTTCGAAGGTCGGGTTTGCACGGTTTGTTGCACGACGCGCACAATGGCACCCCCTAAGTCTCAGACCAGCCCTGGGATGCGTGGCAGGCGCGACCGTTCAGGCCTTGGCGTGATTCCGTGAGATATGCCATGTGTCAAAAGATGGTATAGAACGGAACATCCGATTTTCTAAGAGGCACTGCAAATCATGATAAAAAGAGGGTATACGGTATATGTTTTGGAGATGTTTGGCGTATGCCTAGGCCTATGAAGATTAACCAAAAACGAGATGAACACCGTAGTTTCAGCACCGGTCAAGCAGCCGGTCGAACCCCTCATTTATGCTCATCCATCCCACAAGCGGAATCCGTATGGTATGTATATATATATATATCATATATGTTTGGAGTGGACTAACAACTGCAGCTGGCATCGTTGCTTCGGCTGGACACACGGAAAAACCAAAAGGAGGCTCCAGCGAAGCCGGGACTCATGGAAAAACCAAAAAGAGGCTCCAGTTGAATGCAAGGCAGCTGCTCGTCTTTCCAGTTTCGTGGCGGGCCCAAGGCTCAGGCTTGCGCTTCGCTCAGCACCAGCACCAGGATTGCATCCCAGCGGCCCAGCGGCGCCGAAAAGCGCCAGGTGAACACTCCAGAAGTCGATCTTCAGGCGGTAGATCGCCAAACACTGAATCTAGCAACAGGACGAACTCGTGGTCATGAACTGATACGTGCTGAGTCCGTCCACCGCCTCTGAATCTAGTCTTCGGTTTCAGGATGCGTAAATATGCAATCCCACCGTCTTCGCTCAACATGTCGCGTGGCAGAATCAGATCCTTCCGAAATGCTGCAAGTGGTTCGCCGGGTCTGGCAATTCCCAGGAAACCAAATGTCAAGATGCCGGCGAAACATCGCCACTTCCAACCCAGCGCTACTCCAATCATCGCTTTGAAAATCGAAAAAGGCAATGGGCCCGATGGACAGTGGACTCCATCATTTCCCACCTTGACACCATCGACCAGCATATAAATATATATATACTCATATAGGGCTTGGCCATGGCGAAGTTCTGCTGCAGAAAGACGAGTAAGTGCCGAAAAACAAACAACGACTTTCCAGAGGAGTAAAGGTGGTTGCCATATTTTCTGGCCAGGTAAACAAGCAGCGCAGGTTGTGCCATGGCTGAACTAACGGCCCCGCTACTTAGAGATTTACGCATCCACTCTGAAAAAGCTTCCCAAACCCTGTCCTGAATCTCGATGGCCCTCGCTTCAACCAAAGGAACATCAGCAAGGAGCCCAGAGCGCAACTCCCCTCATGGCCGGCGTGGCCCAGAGCGCGAGGCTTCGCCAATCCTCATAGTACCTGCCTTTGCACATGACGCTGGGTCAAAGGCTCTCTCCTCTTCTGCCAAGCGCGCCTTCATCGCAAGGGCTCGCACAACCACTCTTGCAACTCCTGCAGGGTATGCCTGCACAACAAGGGTCCAAGACATCTTATGCTTTTTGGATCTACCTTGAAAAAATTGATGCTTCTGGCAGCCAGTGCACAAAGTTCTGAAACCACCTGGCGCAGTGTTGGTGAAAAATGTTGTCCGCTTTCTCCACTTAGTCCCATATACCGGCAGTAATCAACTAATCAAGCTTTTATCTCAGGCCAGCGCTCTAAATCTTCTGCCATTCTGGTAACTTGAACATCCATGAAGCTGCAGCATTTTCAAACCAAATTGCAAGTCCTGCTTGCAATGCCACCTCAACCAAAGAGAAAAACCAGAGTGCCATATCGTTCCCAGCATCTACTTTCACCCGCATCTTCTCACTGATCGAGCGCTTATAAGGCTCATCTCCACTTCTAACAGGTGGTCGGACAGCCATGGAAAAACTAGCACAAACTGGTCCCCCTCGAACAAAGCAGCCAAGCCGGATCAGGCGTTCCAGCTTGCTCCGCAAAACAGGGTCATCCAAATCCTGCGCTTGTGGACGAGGTCAAAACAAAGACTCCAAGTGCAGTAATTTGCTAGTTGCTTCGCAATTCCCCTTTCGCCAGAATAGGGGTCGAGGAACCCTGCACACCCACCTCCATCTCCTTGGCCGCCAGACCCTTCTAAAAGAACACCTCCACCCTCTTCGTCGACCTCCTCTTCTTCCTCGCTTTCGCTGAGAGGACGTTTGCGCACCTTCGCTGGAACTTTCTTCCGAGGCAACTCCTCTATCCTTCTGGGCGCGAGATTGCCCACATCTCCACAACAACTAGGAGATTGCCGTCCATGTCGGCAACTGATACAATGGCTTCTTGAGCAACAACAAAATCTCGTTGCCCAAGTGCCACTTCCGGCCCAATCACTTCGCTGTCAGGATCCGGGCCGGAAAGAGCCTCACCGTCAACAGACAGTTGACTCATACAGAATCTCTAAGCTCGCTGGTCTGATCACCTCGTCGGTCGACCCTCAGCATCAAGCAGTTCTTCTCGAAACAGTCGAACCTCGTCTCGCAACCTGCTGTTCTCACCTTCAAGTCCAGTAGTATGAGCTGGCCTGCTCATTCATGCAACCACCTTGTGAAATGGCCGAAAGGTTTCACGTGGCTGTCTTGCACCACGCCGCTGCTCTTGTGAGAAGGCCCGGGAGATGAGTCGCCGCCACCTAAGACGGATCAGGCTCAAAAGGCCAATCAGGGGCCCAATCAGCACGCCAAAACACCCCAGCAGCAAATGTCCACAGTGGAATATCCTCGAAGGCCAATTCAAACTGAGGGCAATGGAGAGGCGGTTGAAGTGGAGGTGGATCAATGAATGGTTCCTGAACAAAGGTTTTTAAGAGAGCTAATATCAGAGTGGATGCAACTCCGCTAGAAGAACCTAGTGCCACAGGCCGATCCATTCACCTTTGAGACAAAGAGCTGCCCAGTCACACATCTGCCTTGTTGATGGATTGATGACCATCCCTAAGTATGGGTATATAATCAAAGTTTTGATATATTTTGACCATAGCACAGATGAAGCGGCTTCCCATGATGGGTTGGGATATGCTTCAGACTCACCAAGCATCCCGGCAATTAAAACTGGCCCGAGTCAAAATCACCGACGTGATGCCCAACAAAACTGCGCTCCTCAAACGGCGATTGAAACTGCACTGACACATGGTGAACATCTTTGGGAACATCTTTGGTGTGAGACCTCATGCGTTTCGTGTTGCCAACCTAGATCAAAAAAATATCCGTATCAAAAAAAATATCATAGTAGTAGTAGTAGTAGTAGTAGTGGTAGTAGTAGTAGTAGTAGCAGTAGTAGTAGTAGTAGCAGTAGTAGTAGTAGTAGCAGTAGTAGTAGTAGGAGTAGTAGTAGTAGTTGTTGTTGTAGTAGTAGTAGTTGTTGTTGTTGTATAGTTGAGTAGTAGTAGTAGTAGTAGCATCAGTAGCAGTAGCAGTAGCAGTAGCAGTAGCAGTAGCAGCAGGAGTACTAGTAGTAGTAGCAGTAGTAGTAGTTGTTGTTGTTGTAGTAGTTGTAGTAGTTGTAGTTGTTGTAGTAGTTGTAGTAGTAGTAGTAGTAATAGTAGAGTAGTAGTAGTAGTAGTAGTAGTAGTAGTAGTACTAGTAGTAGTAGTAGTAGCAGTAGTAGTGGTAGTAATAGTAGTAGTAGTAGTAGTAGTAGTAGTGGTAGTAGTAGTAGTAGTAGTAATCGTAGTCCCAGTAGTAGTAGTAGTAGTAGTAATCGTAGTCTCAGTAGTAGTAGTAGTAGTAGTAGGTGTAATAGTAGTAGTAGTAGTAGTAGTAGTAGCAGTAGTAGTGGTAGTAGTAGTAATAGTAGCAGTAGTAGTAGTAGTAGCACTAGTAATACTAGTGGTAGTGGTAGTGGTAGTGCTAGTGGTAGTGGTAGTAGTAGTGTTTGTTGTACCAGTAGTAGTAGTAGTAGTAGCAGTAGTAGTAGTAGTAGCATTATATAGTAGTAGTAGTAGTAGTAGTAGTAGTAGTAGTACTAGTAGTACTAGTAGTAGTAGTAGTAGCAGTAGTAGTGGTAGTAATAGTAGTAGTAGCATTATATAGTAGTAGTAGTAGTAGTAGCAGTAGTAGTAGTAGCAGTAGTAGTAGTAGTAGCAGTAGTAGTAGTAGCAGTAGTAGTAGTAGCAGTAGTAGCAGTAGCAGTAGCAGTAGCAGTAATGGATATTAATAAAGATTAAGAAAGAGAAGATGAACCCAAAGAAACGATGTTTATAAAACAACGGAACGAGAGTAGGTAGCAAGGGAAACCGATTAAAAAATAAAAGCGGGTGGGGGGGTGCAGGGTGCGCCATCCATATGATAAAGTATTAAATCAGCCTGCCCCTGCTGTGAAAATCATGGAAAGCAAGCAACAGTGTTAACATCTCGGGTCTAAGCTTTGAAGCTGATTCCCTAATTTCGCTTAGTGGCAAGATATGCCTGGAAGGCAACATCCATCATGTTTCGCTATTTAGCAGATTTTTCAATATTCGCGTAGTTTAGGCTTTCGATGCATGATAAAGCACGGTCATGATAATGCATTTGACGGTGAAACTGCTGCGGCCGCAAGCTGCAAGTGTTGACTGCAAACATGGTCCTTCCTTCCTTCCTTCCTTCCTTCCTTCCTTCCTTCCTTTCGTCCTTCCCTCCTTTCCTCCTTGCCTCCTTCCCTCCTTCCCTCCTTACTTCCTTGCTTCCTTTCTGCCTTCCTTCCTTCCCTCCTTTCCTCCTGTATGGTCATTTATTTTTTTTTGATGCTTCTCCCCTTTGGTGGAATGTGTCGGACATCAATTGCCCGCGTTTATACGGCCCAACCTCCGTCCGCCATCTGATGGGACTATGCTGGACTAGTTCCATCCATTGCGAACCAACGGTCTCTCCTCATCACTTGGCCCAAGTTCTGCGCGGACCTTGGAGACGTCGTGGCCCGAAAAATAAGGAACAATAATGGTTAATCATGGTTCATAATGGCTAAAAAATGGTTGATCATGGTTAATGAATGGTCAATCACTGGGCCCGAAGCACTGGTCATTTTCGATTTTTTATTAATGTTTCTTGTTTTCACATGTTTCCCCGCTCTTGACCCATGCACACTTGGTATGATTTGGTGCCCATGCCCACACGGGTGCCGGACACCAAACCATCCAACACCAGGAAGGGTGCCGCCATCTGTTCCAACTCGCAGGACCTGCCATACAGATCAGACAGTACCCTAGACATATTATTGCCACCGTCTCCCTTTCCAAAAACGACCAATAAATTATCACACAAAGCAATCCTATAAATTACGTGTTCATATGCTTTTTCTACTTGTTGGGGTTACACTCTCGAAGTAAATCGTGGGGCACATCGGATGTCCTGAAGTCTGCTGGCATGGCACCTTTGCTTCTTTTTGACAAACCGTGATAGAATTTGAACAAGTCTATCTGTGACATTGGGAGTTGTGATTTCATGCAAATTTTGAACCTAACAATGCTGTTTTGAACCGTGAATAAATATATATATATATATTCATTCATGTATATATTTAATATTTATGTTTATTATTTCTTTATTTATGCATTGTGAGATTAAAAAACCTGTACACAATTTTCCAGCCAGGAGGCCAAACGGAAAGGACATCGTTGTGTCACAATCAGATACAATCAATCAGCACGCTTAGGGCTTAGGGTCCCATGGTGAGGTACACTTCCCTTTTTCTTTAACATGCCAACTTTCCAATGGTAAATCCCTGCCGTCGACGCGTTGAGGCCCAACATCACTGCAGACAACACGACCCCAGTTTCGCGTTGATCATTGGCAAGGACAAGCACTGCTGCAACATCTTGCCCCAAGTGTTTCGCAAATCTTGATAAACGCATGTAATATATACATACATGTTTATACATCTGGATCGTGTTCGCCGCCGAAAAGCGAAAACCCCTTAGCCAGCCTTAGCCTTGAGTTTAGGAACCATCTCGTTTTCACACACTGAAAATGGGACAGATTTCAAACCACCCAATAGCAGCCATGAAAGTTGGTAAGCGGAAACGCTCAATTCGCATGCGATTTACATAGATTTACCATGTGTTTATATCCAGTATAAGTGGAGATTCTTCATGGCTTAGACTTGGCGCAATGTGACGTGCCTAGGCCAGGCGATCGCGTAACGCACAGGCTCTCCCCAGGCAACGTCCTAGAAAATTGGATGGATAAGGGGAGGGTAGACCCCAAACGAAAGCTGATCTGGTTTGTAACTTGATCAAGGTCATACTGTCATACCGATGAATTGTAAATTAATGCAAAGTATGGTCTAAGACGTGTTTTTCTTTCATCTGTTGCTGCTGATGGGCGCAATTCTGATACACATGATTGTATGTATGATAACGATCTTCTAAATGGGTCGCTACCAAGCCATGTTTTCTGCGCATTAATTTTTCAATGGGGGGAAGAATCAAAATGATCAAATTCCTGCTGGATGCCTGTGGGGCCGCAGAAGTCAGGGATAAGCAAATAGTGCCAAAACAAGCGAAAACATGCCAAAACGTGCATTGGACTACCATGGGTTGATAGTGTTTGTTTTGCGGGGGTTGATGTTACGTATAAAGTCGCGAGGTTGCTCGTCGCAGCAGGTACCAAGATTGCAAATCAATTTTCAAAGAGTGATGTTCAACAAAAAATAGATAAAGATCGATGGATAAAATATGATAAAATATTGCATATCAAAGGTCAATATGACTGCGTACGTACTTCTCTGTGAAACCGGCTGGCTTGAGTGATGTCATCGCAGGTTTTCTAATGGCGGAGGTCACTGCAAATGATGGATTGGCTGCGTACATTTTGGTAGTTGTGGCCCACGCAATGCCAACGAATTGTCCTGTATCTTTCATCATGCTCAACAATGATTTCGAAAGTAAACTACTGCTTGGCACCATCGGGCAATAGAGAATGCCTTGTTGGCAGGTGATTCCGAGATTCCTTGATATTCCTTACTTCACATTGCCACATTACGGTAAACTGCGAAAGTCTCCAGACACTCTCCCCAGACACTCCCTGCAGTGTCCATGCAGAATTCGTCCAGCAAGTGGGGTGCCAATAAAAGAACATCTCCAGAGCAAATATCACACACCTTCGAAATCAACTTGCGCAGATTGCTGCTTGGAGGAAAACTAACTGCCACAATGCTTGGCAATCCCACGCTTTGCATTTAGCATCATGGCCCTGCCTCGTGACACTAGCAGTGACCACAATTCATACCAGAAAAAAAACATAACAACAATCAAGTTGTAGCCCCCAATATGATTTTACTTTCCCCTTATTGAGGCTAGATGACCAGTCATATTCCCCGCAAGTTGGCTCCACGGCCGGCACATTTTCTTACCATGTCCAGAATTCCTTGCTGTCAAAATTCGACATTGGAATTTCCAATGTGATGCCTCATGCATCCAGCTTGTCAGCACCTTGTGGGTAGTGATGTTGCTGATGGCAAAGCCATACTGTTTAGGGTTTAGGATGCTGCAGCGCTGATGGCCAAGCAATATTGCTTAGGGTTTAGGATGCTGCCCATTGCAGCGCTGATGGCAAAGCAATACTGTTTAGGGTTTAGGATGCTGCCCACCACAGTGCCGATGGCAAAGCAATGCTGTTTAGGGTTTAGGATGTTGCCCATCGCAGCGCCGATAGCAAAACAATAGACTGTGTGTGTACAGTACATATAAAAGGCCGGGGCTGCTGGACTGGGCCTGGGGACTGAGCCTGGGGCTGGGGGGCGCTGAGGGGGTTGGGGGACTAGAGGCCTGGGGGGCTGGCTGGCTGAAGGGGGGGCTGGAACTGGGCCGGGCTGGCTACTTGAAAATGCTTTAAAAGCAGCAATTTTCCAAAAGCAGAAAAGAAGCAGAAAAGAAACAGAAAAAAAAAAACAGAAAAGAAGCAGAAAAAAAAACAGAAACTGAAGCAGAAACAAAAAGGAAAATGACTTTGTTTTTTTTTGTGTTTTTTTTGTGGTATGAATTGTGTTTGTTTTTGGTGTTTTTTTCTGGTATGATTTGTGTTTTTTTTTATTTCTTTTGTGATATGAATTGTGTTTTTTTGTGGTATGACTTGTGTTTTTTTTTTTCCATGGTGTTTTTTTTGTGGTATGAATTGTGTTTTTTTTTGGTGTGTTTTTGTGTTTTTTTTTGTGCTCGGGAGCGCCCGAAAAGCACCAAAAAATACACAAAAAATCAGCATTTCTTTGGAAAAAATGAAACTCAGACCGCCTGACCTCGACAGCCTTCGGATCAGCGGCCCAGCAAATGTCTCACACCATTTCCTTTTTCCAACCTCCTTTCCAAAAGAATCTTTCAGGAGTGAGCCCATGCCAGGAGCGGGAAAGTGAAAAAATGTAATTATCATATGCTGTGTATTGAGAACCTCAACAACTATTGTTGGAGGCACGCCTTTGTAACGCTTATATTATAACTTATAACTTACAATGGTTGGACCGTTTGATTGCGGTATCTCGGTATCTCAGGTGTGCTGCGATCAAAACTGTAAAGGTTGTCATTATATCATATCATCATCTCGATACAACGCCTTGCATCATCATGCCATATCATTGCCATTGCTATTTGACATGCAAATATTAAGATAAACATGGACATGTCAGCTGTCATACTTTTCAGAACCATTCCAACTTTGCAACCATCAAAGGAGATCAACACCAACATCGATACTTTGATTTTGGCTAGTTGATGACAAGTTCAGCAAACATGTGCTGATGGCTCCAACAGTATGGAGCAATACAAACGGATGTTCGTTAAAATGATGAATATGATTTAACCATAAACAATGCCACCTCAAGAGGTAGTGATGTTGTTGCATTCACTACTCCACCCTTTGTTACTTGTACGGCCCACCTAGATCACATTTTCTCCTCAGCAGACCCTAAGGATCCCGGAAAATGGCCTGAGTTACCACCAATATGATTGTGTTTTTTTTCTGGTATGTGGTTTATGAAGGGGGAGCAGTTTTGACCAGTAACTGGGGGGGGCAGGGCCCAATTTAGCATATTCGAATGCCATATGAAAAGAAATGCAAAATATATGTCGAACAGGAGTCCGAAAGTTTTCAATGGAATGAAAATCGAAAAGTCAAACCCTTTGACGCTGCCACAATTGATAAACAGTGGTGCAATGACCGGTGCCTCTTGTGCAAGCGAAATCAATTCTGAAGAAGCGCCTGTGACATGGCAATGGAGTGCATGTTCGCCTGCTACCACAAAGTACGCAAAAGTCGTTTGTCAAAAACATAAACTGAATCACTGCAAGCACACAAGCACAAAAAAAAACTAGACCTCTTTATCCAAAGACAGAACGGTTTCCGCGCACATCAACATCGTTCTATTGAGCATCCCTAAGCCCAGCATGACCCAGGCCAGCCTTCCAAAAGAAGAATAGACACCACAGATGTTGCTGGCAAACCTGTGGCTAGGCTATCCTTGTGGGACGCAAAAAAAAAGGTCAAACAAAAAAATGTAAGTACTTCCAGTGGATTTGTTTTACAACCTTATCCAGGTAAAAGCGGATGTATCATTTCTCCTCCCGCCATGTGCCAGGGTGCAGGAAATATGCTGATTTCGTGTTAATTTGCACAAAGTTGACGAATGTTGATGATATTTCAATGCTACGGGTCCGCTCCATCTCCGCACATGCACGTGCAGTTGGTGAAGTTGCTGGGGTGGGGGGGTGGGGTAAGGTGAAACATTAACGATCACATTACTTAATTTGGAAAATCGAAAAATTGACACCATCCTCACTCCTCATGTCACTCCTGGCCCAAAATCCAAGTCATATTTCACCACCTGTCATGAAAAGGGACTTTACCATATTAGTTCTTTCCAGATGGCGTTGCGTGGGAATGAAACCACGCTCACCAAATATTCAAAAAATATTCAAAAATTACACCACATTCAAGATGTTGTTGAAGTTCGTTTGCCATGTGAATGTAATTTAAGGTTCTTGAATTCAAACAGCATGCAGGATTAACAAAAAACCGACGGACAAAATAGATGGCGGCAAAATAAAAATACAAAAAAAGATAGCGAACATGTTGTGTGATCTGTTTTCCAAAGTATGCGATGACATAGCACGCCTTGGTGCATTTAACGTTTCGACACCTGTGGTTCTGCTACCTCCACCGCAAGGAGCGTTCGACCTCGTCTGCGCTTCAAATGTTGCAAGCAGACTTGGCTGTAATGCCTGGCGACAAAGGAAACATCACAAGACTGGGAACTAAAGGTCAAACAGAAATCCGACACATCCAGCGGTTTCCCTTGATTCATCATGGAAAGTCACGGTTTTGTGACTGCCAAAACAATGTTACAAAATTTCCATCATCCTCAACAATGGCGTCACCCCAGCAACCATGGGTCGTCCACCATCATCACTTTTTACCCTCACCGGGTGAGAAACTCAACCTTTACATTTTCAGATTTTTCCAAAGCAGGTGGGAAAATAACACACATAAGTACACAGCAGGGACCGCTGCACTTTCATTGCAAGCTCCCAAAAATAGGTCTGAAATAAAGTTTCCCAGATCCACCTGTGATTTGAAGGGGGGGAAGTAAACCCAGAGACTTGCAACGGCGGGGTCTTAAATGAACCGACTGGAATGTTTTTTGCCGCCAACATAGAATAAACACCGGCAAACAGAAAATATGTCAGACCTTTAAGTGCGATCTCAGACACAAACATTTCAGACCTCGCACGGATTTATCCGCACCATATGTTCTCTGCACGGTCGGTGCCGGCTGTGTTCAACGCATTTTCGTATATTTTTTTGATTTTCCAACATGTTCATACATTTTCCATGTCTTGATGGATCCGCAATTAAATTGTTTCCTGTGAAATCCCAAGTTTTCAGTTCCTTGCTTCGACGTATCAAATCTGTACTACGTATGTTCATAATATCACAATTCTCAATGGGAAACTTTGTTTCAAACCCTGGGCCAATTCAAATAATTTAATAAGTTGTTTGGCGTGCTGGGTTTCAAGTATTTTTCAAAATTGTTTTTACCTTTCACTATGTTTACATTGAACAGGAAATTTGAACTCCTAACCTCCGCACACCCCAACATTAGAGTGGTGTTTTTGCCATGACGCAAAAACCTTATCTTTTTGGAGGGCCCTAGATACTACCTTACTGCCACAGTGGATAAGGTCTAAAATGAAAACACACCAAAAGAACCTAAACTCGGTTCAAACTCAACGCCCTAGTTGGTGCATCCAAGATGATAAGAGTCTACAATGTCCAAACCCAAACCCCACAGGTCTACAATGGTAATTGGAAAACTTTTTGGGGGCCCCCTCATTCCAGACCCCTGTAGTTAAAAGATGTTAAAAGTATGGAAAATTGTCATGAAACGAAAAAATGTTGGACTAAGTCGACAATTTCACGCCAAATTCTTTCAACAAAGACCCCATCAGCCAACACCTAAGCGCCGCGCACAGCCACCATAGTGTTCAACCGCCTCAACTGCGGACATCCAGTGGCACCGACCTCGAAAACAACACAGGAATGCTTTCATGAGGAGAAATCAAATTCACCCACAACCCACAAATGCTAAGAAATAACCAATATAAACAATAGAATTTGACGGTTGATGAATGTTGTTGATGACGCCGCTCCTGGCAATGATGATTGTGATCAGTGATAATGATGATGAAAGTGGCAACGGTTACATCCAACGACGGCTACAGCAGTAAGACAAAACCATCACTAACCACCAGTTCTTAATGACCAATTGAGAAACACCAGTTTGAAACCAACATGTAATAACCCCTTCCCCTTAATACTAATCCCGCCCCATCTAGTAATAAAAACCCAATTGATTTTTTACATTAGGGAGTATTTCCGGTATGTCCTATTTGGATGCGAAATTTCCCCTAAATATCAAATTATTGTTTTTTTAAGTCGATGTTGTTCTTAATCTAAGTAAATATTGACAAACATTGGATTTCGAAGGTTCCCCTGATGTTAAATTAGAAACTTTATTCAAAAATAAAAACGATTTCAAAACCGATTAAATTCCATCGCGAAATTTAAGTGCAATATTGCCAAAAAATCAAATTCCAAGGGTACCCTAATATTAATTAAATTTTCACAAGTTGTTTGTTAAAAAAAAAAATCAAAGACGGACCTGTTGCCCTCGAAATGAAAAACTGAAAAATAACAAAAGCTGCACCATACCCAGATGTGGTCAGACCAGCCAGCATTACATCCAGAGTTCTGTACAAAAAAATGTTCCCAACACCAAATAACAGCCGCTACACTTGTGTCGGCGCCTTGTGGGTTTACCTTAGAAATTTTGAACCTTGAAAAAATGTAGCATGCAATGCAAAAAAAATGATCTTAAAAAACAAACATAAAACATCTGCAGAAAGAAAGTGCAAAAAAAATGCGTTTCATAAATGCACAAAAAATGCAAATGCAAAAACGCAATGCAAAGCAAATATAAATCACAAATAAAATGTTGTAAATTCAAAAACGCAAATTGCCGAACATGCTTCTGGACACCCACTTGATTCACACTTAGGGGGCGTGCAGGATATGCAGTCTCCGTTGCCTGGTTTTCATGCATTCAGGTCCAGATTCTTGAATTTGCCTCACATGCAATATGTGCAAGAATGAGTTTCAGTTCGGTTTGGGTTTATGTCCCTGCATCAACACTTGAATGGGCACACAAATTTTCGGGAAAGGGTTGGTGGTTGGTTGGCACAGCCCCCCAGCCCAAGTCCCAAACTCGGCTTTTCGGAAGAGCGGGGTCCCATTTCCCAGGGGATGACCCTACCGAAGGCCCATTTTTTTGGGTTGTTTTGTTGTTATTTGTTGTTTTTTTTTATTGCGTTTTTTGTTTTTGTTTTTTGCCTCAGTTTTTGCGGTTTCTTTCAAAAAGTATCCAATTTTGTTTGGAGGCAATTCGGATCGGGGACCTTCCCTTTCGGCTGGTCACCTGTCCACTTGGCAGGCGTGAGCCTCAACATTGGGCGTTTTTCTTCGGCTTCACGGGTTCACCTCGGACCTCTCTTTTCAAGTTTAATGTTTCCTTTGTCTTCTGCGCAGGTTTTGCTACCTTGTCCAGGCTAATTTTTTGTTTCCATGTGTGCTGCATTTGGCACTTTCCCTTTTCCCTGGTTGCATTTCATCGGTCTATATTCTTCACATATGATGTCGCCTCCTTCCCGCTTGCATTGGTTCCTTCCATGTATTCTTCGTTTGTCAAATGTGCCCCCTTCCAAGTTGCATTTGCTCTTTCTATCTTTCCTCCATTTGCAATTTTGCATCTTTTAAATTTGCATTTTGTTTCCCCATGTTTTCTGCAATTGTCATGTGTGCCCCTTTCAGATTTGCATTTTCCAATTCCTTTTTTTGCATTGTTTCTCAATTTTTTCAAGATGTAAACATCCTAGAACAAGCGCAATTCGACAGCACAACGCTACAGTACACCAAAGAACGAAGGAAAACGTAGAAGACGCACATCATATGCACAGGAGTGCCTATTTCCATGGTTGTTGTAATTAGCCAATTTATGTGACAAAACATGTTTCTGGGTCAACATGATGGAATGACGCATTTTGCACCGATAAGTTTCTACAAACAGACGACGTTACGCACAGAAACCTTTACACAAAGCAGTTTTTACGCGAGATATTCTTACACAGAGAGGTTTGTGCACAAAAAAAAAGGTACACAGACGCCTTTCCACACAGAAGTTTTTAAACAAAGAAGGAACTATTTATACACAGATGCTTTGTACAGAGGTGTTTTTGCGCGCATAAATGCAAGCACACAGGCATTTTTACGCACAGAACCTGTTCCTCAGAGAAACCTTTGCACAGAACAATTTTGCACAAAAAACATTTGACACAGAGAAATTTGTACACACAGACTGCGCACAGATTTTTTTACAGACCGACTTTAGTGCACGCAGAAAGTTTACCCAGAGCAATTTTTGCACAGCTGAACCTTTTTCGCACAGAAACATTTACGCACAAAAAAAATTACGCACTGCAGTTTTTACATGCAGACGGTTTTTACATGAAACGCCCCCCCAGCTCGAATCCCAGGATCAGCAACGAAATTGCCACTTTCATTCGGCTACTGGCAAGAGCATGAGCACGATCTGCTCCCGTGCATGCCCACGCGGCAACGGTCTCTGGACTTGTGCACCGTTGGTCTGCCCTTCTTTCCCATGCAGCCCACCATGCCTTTGCGCCCAGCCTGCTCACAGACAACCTCACAGCCACCAACAGGTGGGAGGCGCCCCCCATCAGCGACATCATCACCCACATCCCAGCTCCCCCCACACCCTCCCGGCTGGCATTCACCCTACCTGCTAGGGTTTGGATTTATGCCCGCCCATCGTTTTGCACATCTGGAGGCTGGCCAGTATAAAAACAGTCCTCGCCAGACCTCCTGCAAAAAAAACATGCTAAAAGCCTCGAAAATGAAAGGTTCGCCAATGAATAATTGGAAACTTTATTGAGCCCTGATTTAAAAACAGCACCCAAACAATTTTTTAAGGAGTACCATCTAATTATTTGGGAAACGTTGCATTTTCAAGGCTTTAACATAGATATAATATAGTTTTCTAAAGTGAATGGACCAACCCAAAGAAAGGCGGAAAAAAAGGTGCCTTTTTTTTTAATCCCAAAAGGTTGTGCACAATAGACTGCCATCGAAACAATTACATTATTGATGATTTCGGTCACTCATCAGTTACTCCTTGAAAAATTGTTTGGGTGCTGTTCGTAAATAAGGGTTTTAAAAAGGCATTAATTATTTGGGAAACCTTGTTTTGTCATGTTTTTTCAAGGCTTTAACATAGATATGTTTCTCTAAAGTAAATGGACCAACTTTACCCAAAGAAAGGCGGACAAAAAGGTTTTGTGTTTTTCACCCAAAAGTTTTTGTGCACAATAGACTGCCATCGAAACTATTGCATTATTGAGGATCTCGGTCACTCATGGGCCTTATCTAAACCCTTATTTAAAAACAACACCCAAACAATTTTTCAAGGGGGTACCCCATGAGCAACCGAGATCCTCAGTTATGTAATTGTTTCGATGGTAGTCCATTGTGCCCAAAAAAATTGAGGTGTTTTTTTGATTTGAAGGGAAAATCCATTGAAAGCAAATGGTTGTCAATCTTAATCAGTGCTTCCAACAACAAAATTGTAAATGTATGGGCGCTCTAGCTCAAAATCGTTTCCAATGGCACGTATGTTTCGGGAAATGAAGGGTAGTGACGATAATGACAATATTGAATGATATTGCATTTGCACTTCCGGAGTCGAACATCAATGTTCTCGACATGTCCACGGTGAAACTTCACAATGTCAGTGGTTATTCAATTCCAACAAACAATGCATTAACAGCGGTGTAAACAAGGGAAAAATTTTAACATTAACGCTTATGATACCATATGTTTCGTAAGCGTTTATTGCAATGGTCAATCGAAAAAATATAGGATGATATTGTATAAAGGATTGGCAGTTCGTTGAAGACACATCAATTTTCCGGTGATGAACATTTGGTTGCTGATTGTTGATAATATTTCCCAAACAGTGCAAGCTAATGGGGTCTTCAGCGCAGAATAGCTCCGGTGCGCACTGGAGCAGGAGCCGGATCAGGTTCAACGAGGTTCCGGAAAAAGGCCCGAAGGTTCCGGAGAAGGTCTGGGATGCTTTGGTGCAGAGCCAGGTCACGTTCAACAGAGTTCTGGAGAAGGTTCCGGAGAAGGTTCCGGAGAATGTCTGGGAGACTTTGGTGTTGAGCCACGTCAGGTTCAACAGGTTTCCTGAGAAGGTTCCGGAAAAGGTTCTAGGAAGCCTTGGTGCAAAGCGAAGTCAAGC